>Ga0066437_1000072_pt1 | contig 50252 bp, 43 predicted proteins | sample LakWasMet55_HOW8_2_FD_59525 | JGI IMG/M metagenome (GOLD analysis project Ga0066437, IMG submission 59525) | Freshwater sediment methanotrophic microbial communities from Lake Washington under simulated oxygen tension - Sediment Metagenome 55_HOW8 | ecosystem: Environmental > Aquatic >...
GACGTTGGTCAGCCCCATCTCGTCGCGCACGCGCTTCATGGCCGCGCATTCCAGCGCAAAACCTTCGGCATAGGCCGGATGCGTATAACGCGAAGCGCCCCGGAAACCGATCATGGGATTGGCTTCATCGAATTCAAACCAGCGTCCGCCCAGTAAGGTGGCATATTCGTTGGTTTTGAAATCCGACATGCGCACAACAACGGGCTTTGGATAGAACGCTGCTGCAATCGTGCCCACGCCCTCCGACAGTTGCCGGACAAAAAACTCTTCGCCTGTATCATAAGGTCCAATTAACCGCTTGAGCTGCTCGCGCTCGCCCGAATCCTGAACTTTGTCGGGATGCAACAGCGCCATCGGATGCGCTTTGATATATTCGGTAATGATAAATTCCATGCGCGCCAGGCCGACGCCGTCGTTAGGCAAAAAACTGGTCTTGAAGGCCAACTCGGGATTGCCGATATTCAGCATGATTTTGGTTTGCGGCCGCTGCAAACCGGACAGGTCCGTGCTGGTTATCTCGAAATCAAGCCGACCTTCATAAATCTTGCCGGTGTCGCCCTCGGCACAGGATACGGTCACCAGCATATTATTTTTGATGGCAGTCGTGGCATTATCGCAACCGATCACAGCCGGCACGCCCAATTCCCGCGCAATAATCGCCGCATGGCATGTGCGTCCGCCACGGTTGGTGACTATCGCCGAGGCGATTTTCATCACAGGCTCCCAATCGGGCGTGGTAGTGTCTGACACCAGCACATCACCGGGCTTAAACTCGGACAACTGCTCGAGTTTCTCGATAACGCGGGCATTGCCAACGGCAATCTTGGCCCCTACCGAACGTCCCGTGACGATCGGATCGGCTTTTTGTTTAAGCGTATATTGTTCCAGCACCATGCCGCGCTTTTGTGATTCCACAGTCTCAGGCCGGGCCTGAACAATATACAGCTGGCCGTCGATGCCGTCCTTGGCCCACTCCATATCCATGGGCCGCGTCTGCCCGGCCTTGGCGCTGTAGTGTTTTTCGATTTTGATGGCGTAATCGGCCAGCGTCAGGACATCCTGATCGTTAATGCAAAAATGCCCGCGCTCCAGGGCCGATGTGACGATGTTGCGTATCGGTTCGCGCGTGCGCCCCTCGCTGTAAACCATTTTGATTTTTTTCGCCCCGAGCGAGCGCCTTAACACCGCCCGATGGCCCTGCTCAAAAGTCGGTTTATGCACATAAAATTCGTCCGGATCCACGGCACCCTGCACGACATTTTCGCCCAGACCATAAGCGGCGGTAATGAAAACCACATCGCTGAAACCGGATTCGGTATCCAACGAAAACATAACGCCGCTAGCATCCAGGTCGGATCGCACCATTTTCATGATACCTATCGACAGCGCCAGTTTGAAATGATCGAAGCCTTGGTCTATCCGATAATGAATGGCCCGATCGGTAAACAAGCTGGCAAAACAGCGTTTGCAGGCATCCAATAAAGCCTGATCTCCACGTATATTCAGATAAGTATCCTGCTGTCCGGCGAAACTGGCAGTCGGCAAATCCTCGGCCGTCGCCGAACTGCGTACCGCAACGCTCAAATCCTCACCATATTCCTGCTGCAACTGTGCGAACGCATTCAGAATCTGGCTTTCAAGATCCTCCGGCAGAGGCGCGCCATAAATGATATCGCGCGCCTTGCGCGCCCGTTTGGCAAGATCGGCGACATTGTCCGGATCAAGATCATCCAATGCTTCATGGAGAGGCTGCCAGGCATTGGCCTGATCCAGCACATAATGATAAGCTTCCGCCGTAATGGCAAAACCGTTGGGAATCTTGATGCCTTGCGGCGTCAATTCGCGATACATCTCGCCCAGCGATGCGTTTTTGCCGCCAACCAGAGGTACATCATCGATAGTTAATTCATTAAACCAGCGGATGTAGTTTGTTTGTTCAGTCATTATGTTTATTCTCCTTTAGCATATTCCCCTGCTGCCTTGTGACGTGGGTTGTAAAGAAGGTACAGCATTTACCGGCTTCAGCCAATAATTTTGTCTGTAAAGAAAAAACCTTAAAAAAATTGTGTGACAATTTGCCACATTATCATTCTCTCAAGGCGTTGCTAGCATATTAGTATGCGCTCTTACTTGCCTTCGGCTTTGAGCAGGGAGCTTAATCATCTATATTTAAGCTCCCTTTTTTTGATTTTCCGCTTGACTTCCAGTTCAAATTTAACAATCAAGCACATACAGTTTTATCCACAAATCCTGTGGATAACTCTGTGCATAACGACTAAATAACTGCTTTCAGGCCCTGCCCTGCCTATGCTTTTATTAGATTGTAGCGTTTTTGTACAAAAATAATTATATTTATTTATCAATAGCTTATAAAAGACAACCTTGACAAATAATGTCTATTTTTTGGAATCGCCTGCCATGTTGACACTATAAAAATATCTGTGCATAAACGGATCATGTTAAGCTTATGAAAACACTTCATGTCAAGCATTTTTAGCGTTACTTCAGACCATGCCATTGTTTATTTCGTTAAGCCTCGCCTTCAGTTTTATAGTGCAAAGCGCCAGCCCATTACAAAGCCTACTGGAATCTACGACATTCAATTACACTGGCATAACATTAGCCGTCTGCAGTATTGCAGGGATTATTTTGAAAAAATTGCCAACGAAAATCTGCTATGACGTATTTGCCAGCGGCGCATTATTAGCTTGGTTTAGCCATTGGAAACCTTTGTTTAATGATGATTCGCCGATATTTTTCTTCTATCCGCTTTATTTCGCTTTTATGATGGCCTTTGTATCATTGTTTTTTATCCAGAGGCCCCAAGTCATCGACTATGACACTTTTCGCTATATAAAATATGTTTCCCGCAAGTACAAACTGCCGCCTTGGCTTGTGATGGCGGGCGTTTTGGTGAGCCTTGCATTGCATCAGCATTTCCTGTTGTTTCCGATCATGATGACCCTCCTGATCATACGCTTTGCTTTAACAAGTTATCTCGAACAACACTTGACGAATCGATTGTGATGATAAAGCCCGCCTTGATATGAGATATCTTATCTGCCAGCCAATGAATTTTTGATGAGTAAAAGGCGATATTTGCCTGTAATGCTTCAACCAACTCAGAAACCATTTGTGGCGTCGGCCTTTAAAACTTGATCATGCAGAAGACGTCTACTCTAATGACGACGATATTCTCCGTCATCATCCGGGTAATACACATCCAAAGGCCGGTCGAAGGTGTATTTGGCTGGCTTCATGATTAACAGATCAGCCGTTTTTTCAAATGCATCGTGCGGTGGAGAAATCGCCGCGAAGGCCGTAAGCGGGCTAATAGCCACAAAAGTAGCTGAACCAACCACAGTCGCGACAAGACCTAATGGCCTGTATAAAATAACATCAATTAGAGCGACTACTGGAGGCTGCTCATTTTGAGCATGCGCTGTGTTCGTCATCTCTAGCATCACAATAGCGAGAACCAGAATTTTTATTTTCATATGAGTGTTACCTTAGCCTCTGTTCAGGATAAGGAAAGCAGGCAGATTTTTTTGTAAAAAGCAGAAAAAGCATGGATTTCCACCGTGTCATTTCCTCAAAAAACCCGCTAACCATGAAATTAGTACGTATCTCTGCAATATAGATGATTTTTGCCGGACATTTATCCGGCATTACACAAAAAATAATTGATAAATGGTGAAATCTATACATTGCATGAATTATGGGCGCAATGCTCAGTTGTTGCATTGTAATCTATCAGCCTGCGGTATCTTTGAGTCGCTTTATCAAAAACATATTCGGAAATATTCGCTATTAAAATTTCTGCTCTACTGAATCGTGCTTTTCCTAAAGTTCGCGTAGGATCTCTTAAGACAATTGATCCCTCTCCCTTACAGGTCTGCAAAAATAACTGCATTTTAGCGGCACAAAACTTTTTATCAGTGAAACTGGACAAGGTAGACCCTTGGCGATAAACAGATTTCAATTTTAAATGGCGCTTTATTACTAATGATTAAGGCCAAAGCAAAGAAGTCCGGCGGCTCAATAATTAAAATCATTAACCGCAGGCTATTACAAGACTGGAACTGTATTTCAAACAATTACCCGGCTACTTACCGGCTAACGTGATTAAATAAACTGAACTACCACTTTGGTTTGTATCTGTGATGCAGTAATTTTTTTATTACTTCTTGAGTAACTGTAAAAAATTACAATAAAAAACATCGGGGCTTACCGAGCCAGCCTATTTTGCTGGACAATAAAAAACCCGCTAAGCCAGATAACTTGCGGGTTTTTGAACTTTGGTGGGTCTCGTTGAACCCTTGATTGGTGCCGATGGTCGGATTTGAACCGACACGACTTGCGTCACCACCCCCTCAAGATGGCGTGTCTACCAATTTCACCACATCGGCTAATAAATCATCAGAATGTCATATTAAACACTGTTTTGAATTATTTTTCCACTTTATCTTTAGTTTGATCAACTGGCTTTTCAGCAGGCGTTGCCGCTGGCGCTGGTGCCACTGGCGCTTTTTCTGATCCGGCCTCAGGTATAACGGGAACACTCTTCATATCTGTGGCTCCATCCACTTTAGGAATACCTGAAGTATCCTCTACTTCAGGATTACTCATCAGATCAGTAGTTTTGCCCTGTTGACCACTTAATACAGCGAGCCCTAAGCTGGTCGTAAAAAACAAAGTTGCCAAAATTGCTGTTGCCCGAGACAAAAATGAAGCAGCGCCCTGAGCACCAAAAACGGAACCTGAAGAGCCGGACCCAAAAGCCGCGCCCGCATCTGCGCCTTTTCCTTGCTGCATTAGAACTAATCCAACAACGCCTATACCCAACAACACATGAACAACAATGATTACCTGATACATAAAAAGTCTAAACTACTCTAAGTCGAATGATAAATCTGTAAAAGGACCCGCATCCTGCGAAACCTCACCTATTAAGCTGCTATCAATATTCTCATGACAAGCAAGTCTTTTCCCTATCCGGCTTAACCACTACCTCAACATACTTATAATTGCATTTCGCATCGGTAATGTCCTTATCTTTCCAGTTATAACTGTTGATCTTAGGGATTGAGTCCGCTCATCCGTTGCTGTTTCTTAAAATTCTCACAACCAGAGACTGGAGCATTTCTACGCTCAAGCAGGAAATAAACGACGTATAATATATGCTAATTACTTATAGTTCAAGCTCCTATTGCCTTCTTGACATCGCCCGCCAAGTAATTTGCGTACTCTTTTACCAAGCCTTCGCTTTGTCCTTCTACCATTACACGAATCAGGGGTTCTGTCCCTGAAGCTCTTAACAGCACTCGACCGGTATCGCCCAGTTTCTTCTCAATGGACTTCACTGCTTTTTGTATGGACTCATCCTTATCCGGATCTACTTTTTTGCTTGTTTTGACATTCACTAGAACTTGAGGATATTTTTGCATTCCGGATTTCAATTCGTACAAATTTTTCCCGCTGCTTTGCATCTCCGCCATAACTTGTAGCGCCGCAATGATACCATCCCCTGTTGTCGTTCTATCCAGGCAAATAATATGACCGGAATTTTCCCCGCCTAATATGCCATTATTGATTGTCAACATTTCCATGACGTACCGGTCGCCTACTTTCGCCCTCATCAGATCTATGCCCAGTTTTTTCAAACCGTGCTCCATGCCCAGATTTGTCATTAATGTACCGACTACAGGACCGGACAATTGGCCTGACTTCAGTCTTGATTTAGCGATAATATAAATGAGTTCATCACCGTCAACGATTTCACCTTTATGATCCACCATTATTACACGGTCGCCATCGCCATCAAATGCGATGCCTAAATCTGCTCTGTACTCCAGAACAGTCTCAGCTAACTTCTCCGGCCTGGTCGATCCGCATTCATCATTAATATTAAGCCCATCCGGCTCTGCGCCAATCGTGACAACTTCTGCGCCTACCTCGCTAAACACATGAGGCGCTATATGATAAGTTGCCCCATGAGCGCAGTCGATTACAATCCGCAATCCTTTAAAATCAAGCCCAGAAGGAACACTTGCCTTGCAAAACTCAATATAACGGCCGGCCGCATCGACCAATCGTTTTGCTTTGCCTAATTTTGAGGACTCTACCGTAGTCATCGACGAGTCAATGTAATGTTCTATTTTTTTCTCTATTTCATCAGGCAATTTTGTGCCTTGCACCGAGAAAAACTTTACGCCATTATCGTAATAGGGATTGTGAGAAGCACTAATAACAATACCTGCACTCGCTCTCAATGTACGAGTTAAGTAGGCTATACCCGGCGTAGGCATGGGGCCCAATAGCCGAGTATCGACACCTGCCGCAGTCAAGCCCGCTTCCAACGCGGATTCAAACATGTAGCCTGAAATACGAGTATCCTTTCCAACCAAAACAAAGCCGTGCCCTTCCTCTGCAAAAACACGTCCGGTAGCCCAACCCAGCTTCAGCAAAAAATCTGCCGTGATGGGGGTATCCCCTACTCTGCCTCTGATACCATCAGTCCCAAAATATTTTTTTGTCATAATCCTACAAACCTCTACCTGAAAAATATGGAAGCATTAATGCTTTCATAGATTATTATGCGATAAAAACATGCATTATTCTCGAATTCAGTTCACTTTATCGCATTCCTTGCCAAAAATTACGCATAAAAAAAGGAGAGATATCAATCTCTCCTTTTTTTCAAGCTAGAGAATTGCTAGATCTGCTCGGCTGTGCCGCCAATCGGCTTCTCCGTCGCTCCTTTGGAATCATCTGCCTTAACATCAGCATGAGGAGGCGTGTCATCCCAGCCTTGAGGCTCTCTGACCGGTTTACGGGCCATCAAATCGTCAATCTGATATTTATCGATAGTCTCATACTTCATTAACGCTTCCGCCATGGCATGCAGAATGTCAATATTTTCCTTAAGAATTTTTTCCGCACGCTCATAGTTCCGATCAATGAAAGAACGAATCTCTTCATCAATCGTATGAGAAGTTTCTTCCGCAACTGTCTTATGCTGCGTTACTGAGCGTCCCAGAAAAACTTCACCTTCCTCTTCACTGTATGCCAACGGCCCTAAACGTTGAGATAATCCCCATTTAGTCACCATGTTTCTGGCTAACTCAGTGGCTCTCTCGATATCATTGGAGGCACCGGTGCTAACCTGCTCCCAGCCAAAGATCATTTCTTCGGCAATACGACCGCCATATAAACTGGAGATCATGCTATCCAATTTTTGTTTGCTGGCGCTGTATTGATCCCTTTCCGGCAAGAACATGGTAACACCCAACGCACGTCCCCGCGGCATGATACTGACTTTGTAAACAGGGTCATGCTCAGGAACAAGCCTTCCGACGATAGCATGGCCAGCCTCGTGATAGGCCGTCATCTTTTTTTCCTTCTCGCCCATAACCATGGAGCGTCTTTCAGCACCCATGATCAACTTATCCTTGGCTTTTTCCAGATCCGCCATATTCACCAGGCGTTTATTCGATCTGGCTGCAAACAAAGCCGCCTCATTAACCAGGTTGGCCAAATCGGCGCCTGAAAAACCTGGCGTACCCTGGGCTATATATTTAACTTCAACATCGTCAGCCGTAGGCACTTTCTTTAGATGCACATTAAGAATCTGTTCACGGCCTCTTACATCAGGCAGCCCCACCGTTATTTGACGATCAAACCTGCCGGGACGCAACAAAGCCTGATCCAATACATCGGGACGGTTTGTCGCCGCAATGACGATAATGCCTTCATTACCCTCAAAACCATCCATTTCCACGAGCAATTGGTTCAATGTTTGCTCGCGCTCATCATTTCCGCCGCCCAGGCCGGCGCCCCGTTGACGACCAACCGCATCGATCTCATCAATGAAAATAATGCAAGGTGCGTGCTTTTTAGCTTGATCAAACATATCGCGTACGCGCGATGCACCTACACCCACGAACATTTCCACAAAGTCCGAGCCGGAAATAGTGAAAAACGGAACTTTAGCTTCGCCGGCAATGGCTCTGGCAAGTAATGTTTTACCTGTTCCAGGAGGACCAATCATCAGTGCGCCGCGAGGAATTTTGCCGCCTAATTTCTGATATTTGGCAGGATCTCTCAGGAAGTCGACCATCTCGACAACCTCTTCCTTGGCTTCATCACAGCCGGCCACATCGGCAAAGGTCACTTTAATCTGATCTTCTTCAAGCATGCGGGCTTTACTCTTTCCAAAAGTCATTGCACCGCGACCACCGCCAGCGCCGCCCTGCATTTGCCGCATGAAAAATACCCAAACAGCAATAAGCAACAGCATCGGCCCAAAGGACACCAGCAACTGCATGAGCATTGAAGGCTGTTCGGGTGGTATAGCTTTGATTTCGACGCCGTTTGCCAGCAAGTCATCAACTAAATGCGGGTCTTCCGGTGCATAGGTTTTAAACCTCTCACCTCCCTGCATTTTGCCTTTGATAACGTTATCGTCAATCATAACTTGCTGAACCTGGCCCGATTTTACCGACTCAATGAACTGCGAATATGATAGCGATGAATCGCCCCGGTCGCTCTGCGGACCAAAATTATTAAAGATGGACATCAGTACAACAATAATGACGCCCCACAGGATTATATTTTTAATCATATCGTTCAATTTGCACACCCTAGGGCCGAACGGCTCACGGTTTAAAAAACTGACTAATTATATCAGGAATAATCTTTTTGACAGTGCCTATTTATCTGGAATTCACCAGCTATGAAAATAAAATTTCCACCACACCTAGTAATCTCCTTATTATCTAAATATTAAGGGCTATAAACGATTATTTAAACCCTTTGGCCAAAATATATACTTCATTACTTCTTGGTCTTGAAGCTTTCGGTTTTCTAATGACTACCCTTGAAAAAGATTTCTGCACTTCTTGATAAAACTGCTCAAAGCCTTCGCCATGGAACAGCTTAACCAGAAAAGTACCGCCTTTTGCCAGCACCGCCTTGGCCGTTTCCAAAGCCAGTTCTCCCAGGTAAATGGAGCGCGGCTGGTCTACAGCTTTGTTGCCGCTCATATTCGGCGCCATATCCGACATCACCAAATTAACCTCTGCTCCATCGAGAACGGCATATAACTCATCCAGAACAGCTTGTTCGCGGAAATCTCCCTGTATAAAGTCAACACCTTCAATCGGCTCCATCGGCAAAATATCCAATGCAATAATCTTATTCTTTTTACCGATGATCTCTCGTGCAAACTGCGACCATCCGCCCGGGGCCGCGCCTAAATCGATAATATTCATCCCTGGCTTAATAATTTGATCCTTATCCTGAATCTCATTCAGTTTAAAAACCGCGCGCGATCTATAGCCCTTCACTTGAGCCATTTTGACATATTCGTCACTGAAATGTTCCTGCATCCAGCGGTTGCTACTTTTACTTCGTCCCATTGCCAATTTTTAGTGTAAAATTAAGTTTTTGATTTAGGAATAAAGAGTGAATTCTGCAGATAAGAAAAAACTCCGAGCGCAGGCTCATAGCTTAAAACCCGTAATCATGATCGGCCAATCCGGGCTGACGGCAGCAGTGATGGCAGAAATAGAGCTAGCGCTCGACAGCCACGAGCTTATAAAGGTAAGAATACGTGCCGAACGGGAAGATCGCAAGCAAATTAGCGATAAAATCTGCATGGATACAGGAGCGGCGCTCATTCAAACTATTGGCCAGATTGCTGTCATTTACAGAGTAAACCCCGACAAATAACTCAAACCAAGGCTAAAAATAGGAAGCGCCATAGCTTATATTTTTAGCCTTGAGGCTCAATTAAATATACTCGACCGAAAGGATTTCGTATTCGACATTGCCGCCCGGCGCCTTAACCGTAACAATATCCCCAGCTTCTTTACCAATTAGCGCCCGCGCGATAGGCGATCCGATTGAGATGCGGCCATCCTTAATGTTGGCTTCATCTTCACCGACAATTTGATACGTCACTTTCTTTTCCGATTCTATATCTTCTATTTCAACTGTCGCACCGAAAACCACCTTTCCATTCGCATCCAGTTTAGTGACATCAATAATTTGGGCATTGGATAATTTAGCCTCAATTTCGGCAATACGTCCTTCTGCGAAACTTTGTTGCTCACGCGCAGCATGATATTCCGCATTTTCCTTTAAATCGCCGTGCTCACGCGCAGACGCTATAGACGCAATAATGCGTGGACGAACCACTGATTTCAATTCGTCCAATTCCTCACGCAATTTTTCTGCACCCTTCACGGTAAGCGGTACTTTATTCATTCTGTTACAACTCCAAAAATATTATTCATCCATCCCTTAACCTGGGAATTCAAAACCTGCCTAAGGCAGATCGATCATTAATTAAGTCAGGCTTTTATGCAGATCCTGAAGACTATTCACATTACCGGCATCCAGTTCGCCAAGCGCGTAACAGGCTGCTCTAGCGCCAGCCATAGTCGTGTAATAGGTTACGCGATGCTGCAATGCTTCTCTGCGCATGGTAAATGAATCGGAAATAGCCTTTTTACCTTCCGTTGTATTAATAATCAACTGAACCTGATCATTTTTTATCATATCGACTGTATTAGGTCGACCTTCATTGACCTTAAATACAACTTCACAAGGAATGCCAGCTTCCTTAAGAAACTTAGCCGTGCCGCCGGTTGCAACAATCTCATATTTTTTCTCCACCAGCATTCTTGCAATATCAGGCAGTTTGGGTTTATCAGCATCGCGAATGCTGATCAGCACCTTGCCGCTATGATTCAAGTTAACGCCAGCCGCTCGTTGAGATTTGGCGAACGCTTCACCGAACGTCTTTCCAACTCCCATCACCTCACCTGTTGACTTCATTTCAGGTCCCAATAAAGGGTCTACACCTGGGAACTTAACGAACGGGAACACAGCTTCCTTGACCGAATAATAGGAAGGAATACGCTCTTCAGTAATGCCTTGTTGCGCCAACGATTGCCCTACCATGCAGCGCGCCGCAATTTTGGCCAGCGGATAACCTGTGGCTTTGGATACAAACGGCGCCGTACGCGATGCCCTTGGATTCACTTCCAGCACATAGATATCCTCGCCCTGAATCGCAAACTGCGTGTTCATCAAGCCTCTTACTCCCAAAGCCTCTGCCATTTTGGCGACCTGTTCGCGCAATTTGTCCTGAATCTCGGGAGCCAGGTCGTATGGCGGCAATGAACATGCTGAATCGCCTGAATGGATACCGGCCTGTTCGATATGCTCCATCAAACCGCCGATCAATACGCGCTCGCCGTCATAGATGGCATCGACATCCATTTCGACCGCATCATCAAGGAATCGGTCGAGCAAAACCGGCGAGTCATTAGACACTGTAACCGCTTCCTTCATATAGCGCTGCAGGCCTTCTTCATTGAAAACGATTTCCATGGCGCGCCCGCCCAATACATAGGAAGGCCTCACAACCAAAGGATAGCCCAGCTCTTTTGCCGCATTAAGCGCTTGCTCGACAGAACGCGCTGTGGCATTGGGCGGCTGCCTCAAGTCCAATCTTTCCAACAACTTCTGAAACCGCTCACGGTCTTCTGCCAAATCAATTGAATCAGGCGATGTGCCAATAATCGGCACGCCCGCCGCTTCCAGCGCGCGCGCCAGCTTCAGAGGCGTCTGTCCGCCGTATTGAACAATTACACCCTTGGGTTTTTCAATATTGACGATTTCAAGCACGTCTTCCAGGGTTAACGATTCAAAATACAACCGGTCGGACGTATCAAAATCGGTAGAAACCGTCTCAGGGTTGCAGTTGACCATGATCGTTTCATAACCGTCTTCACGTAGCGCCAATGCCGCATGCACGCAACAATAGTCGAACTCGATGCCTTGTCCGATACGGTTAGGCCCGCCGCCGAGAATAATGATTTTTTCCTTGTCGGAAACGCGTGCTTCGCATTCTTCTTCATAAGTCGAATACAAATAAGCCGTATCCGAGGAAAATTCAGCCGCGCAGGAATCAATGCGTTTATAGACCGGGCGGATATTCTGTTTATGCCTGACGTTGCGTACTTCCGATTCGGTCGTATCGAGCAGCTTGGCCAATCTTTGATCAGAGAAGCCTTTACGCTTTAACCTGTAAAGTTCACCCTCTTTCAAGGTCGACAAGGTTTTGGTCGACAATGATTTTTCGGTCTGCACCAGATCTTCAATTTGCGCCAAAAACCATGGATCGATTTTGGATGCCTCATGCACTTCATCCAGAGTCATGCCGCTACGAAAAGCGTCAGCGACATAAAGCAAACGATCTGGCCCTGGATGGCGCATTTCACGCTGCATTTTTTCGCGTGCATCTTCGGCGCTTAAGTCGACAACTTCATCGAGGCCACAGATGCCGATTTCCAAACCGCGCAAGGCTTTTTGCAGCGATTCCTGGAAAGTCCGGCCTATCGCCATGACCTCGCCTACCGACTTCATCTGTGTAGTCAGGCGATCATCGGCTTGCGGGAATTTCTCGAAAGTGAAGCGCGGCACTTTGGTGACGACATAATCGATCGTCGGTTCAAACGATGCCGGAGTTGCACCCCCTGTAATCTCATTCTGCAACTCATCTAATGTATAGCCAATCGCCAGTTTGGCCGCGACTTTGGCAATTGGAAAACCAGTAGCTTTCGAAGCCAATGCAGACGAACGAGAAACACGTGGATTCATCTCGATAACAACCATGCGCCCGTCTTCAGGATTGATCGCCACCTGTACGTTTGAGCCGCCGGTATCGACGCCGATTTCGCGCAATACTGATACCGCGACATTGCGTAAAATCTGATATTCCTTATCAGTCAAGGTCTGCGCCGGCGCTACAGTGATTGAATCGCCGGTGTGCACGCCCATCGGGTCGAAGTTTTCGATTGAGCAGACGATGATGCAATTGTCTTTCGAATCGCGCACGACCTCCATTTCATACTCTTTCCAGCCCAGTACCGACTCTTCAATCAGCAACTCATTGGTCGGAGACAAATCCAGGCCGCGTTCGCAAATTTCAATAAACTCTTCCTTGTTATAGGCAATGCCGCCGCCGCTGCCGCCCATGGTAAAAGACGGACGGATAATGGTGGGATAACCGACTTCCTGCTGAGCCGCCAGCGCCTCTTCCATTGAATGCGCGGTCTTTGAGCGCGCCACTTCGAAACCGATTTTTCGCATGGCCTGATTGAACAGTTCACGGTCTTCGGCTTTATTGATCGCTTCTTTGGTGGCACCGATCATCTCGACGCCGTATTTTTCCAGCACCCCATGCGCATCCAGCGCCAGTGCGCAGTTCAATGCCGTTTGTCCTCCCATGGTCGGCAGGATGGCATCGGGACGTTCTTTTTCGATAATTTTTTCTACAGTTTGCCAATCGATAGGCTCAATGTAGATGGCATCGGCCATATCCGGATCAGTCATGATGGTAGCCGGGTTCGAGTTGACAAGAATGACGCGATAGCCTTCTTCCCGCAACGCTTTACAAGCTTGCGTACCCGAATAATCAAACTCACAAGCTTGACCAATAACAATCGGGCCTGCGCCCAGTAATAAAATCGATTTTATGTCGGTTCTTTTTGGCATTTCGTTATCTTGCTTTGCTGATTATTGACTGGCTTGTTACTTGTTGACCTGATCCATCATAGTGATGAAATCATCAAACAATGATTGCACATCATGAGGACCGGGGCTTGCTTCAGGATGTCCCTGAAAGCTCATGGCGGGGCAATCGGTCCGCTTGATGCCCTGCAAACTGCCGTCAAATAAAGAATGATAGGTTGCGATCAAGTTAGCGGGAAGCGATGCTTCATTAACCGCGAATCCATGATTCTGACTGCTAATCATCACGCGGCCCGTGGCTTTTTCCTGTACAGGATGGTTGCCGCCATGATGGCCGAATTTCATTTTTTCGGTTTTAGCCCCGCTGGCTAAAGCCAATAACTGATGCCCGAGGCAAATGCCGAATACCGGAATTTTCCTGGCTAAAAATACTTTGATCGCTTCTATGGCGTAAGTGCATGGCTCCGGATCGCCAGGGCCGTTGGATAAAAATACGCCATCGGGATTCATCGCCAGCACGGTTTCCGCGGGTGTGGTTGCAGACACGACCGTAATGCGACAGCCCCGATTTGCCAATAATCTCAGGATATTGCGCTTAACACCGAAGTCATAAGCGACAACATGCCGGGTCAGGTTTTCAGCTTTAGTGTGGCCGTCTCGCAGATGCCAGACATTTTCAATCCACTCATAAGGCTCGGCGACGGTAACGTCTTTCGCCAAGTCCATGCCTTGCAGTCCCGGGAATGTATCGATTGCCGCTCTAGCTTCCTCTACATCCACTGATTCCCCGGCCATGATGCAACCGCGTTGCGCGCCTTTATCACGCAACAGGCGCGTTAATTTACGCGTATCGACATCGGCGATAGCGACGACGTTATTGTCAATCAGATATTGCTGCAAAGTTTTTTTACAGCGCCAGTTACTGGCCAGCAATGGCAAATCTCTGATGACTAACCCGCTGGCAAAAACGCCAGTAGACTCGTCATCTTCGTCCGTTGTGCCGACATTACCGACATGTGGGTATGTTAATGTAACAATTTGCCGGGCATAAGACGGATCACTGAGGATTTCCTGATATCCGGTCATAGAGGTATTAAATACGACTTCTCCCACGGAACAACCATCGGCGCCTATGGATACGCCATTGAATACTGTTCCGTCTTCCAACACTAACAACGCAGGCTTACTCAAACACGTCACCTCAAATGTGCAAAACGGGATGAACCCGTAAGGACTCACCCCGTTATAAAAAACAAAATTCTGCTTATTTTACGAGATTATAGCGTTTTGGTCATTAACAATTTTTCAGACCTAAGACATCCTGCATATCATAAAGACCGGTTTGTTTATCTTTCAACCAAACCGCCGCCCTAACGGCACCATTGGCAAAAGTCATGCGGCTTGTGGCTTTGTGCGTAATTTCCACGCGTTCGCCTTCGTCGGCAAACATAACCGTATGTTCTCCAACGATATCGCCGGCACGGATAGTCGAAAAGCCGATGGTTTTTCGGTCCCGCTCGCCGGTATTGCCTTCACGGCCATAAATCGCACAGTCTTTCAAATCCCGACCTAGCGCAGCCGCAACTACCTCACCCATGCGCAAAGCAGTGCCTGACGGCGCATCGATCTTATGCCGATGATGGGCCTCAATGACTTCAATATCAGTATAATCACCCATGACCTTGGCGGCCATTTCCAGCAATTTGAGCGACAGATTGACGCCGATGCTCATATTGGGCGCCAGCACTATCGCCACCTCTTTGGCAGCCTCTGCAATCTGGGCTTTTTGCACATCACTGTACCCCGTAGTTCCAATTACGATTTTTTTGCCGGCCTGGCGGCAAATATCGATATATTCCATGGAAGCATCGGGACGAGTGAAATCGATCAGCACATCGAACTGGTCGACAACAGACGCCAGATTATCGACGACTTTAACGCCGACAGCGCTAATACCCGCCAATTCGCCGGCATCCTTCCCTACTGCAAGACTTTCAGGCCGAGAGACTGCCGCAGAAAGTTCAGCCTTGTCGGCCAGTGCCGACGCCTTGATCAGGCAAAGCCCCATCCGTCCTGTTGCGCCTACTATAGCAATACGAATCATGGTGCTTATCCTGTCAATTTATCAAAAAAGCTTTTTACACCATCAGTCCATGAGTGTTCCTGAGGACTATGATGCTTGCCACCGCCTGACAGGGAATCACCCAACTGCTGAATCAACTCTTTCTGCTCTTTGGTCAGATGAACCGGGGTTTCAATCTGCACCCGACACAACAAATCGCCGACTGCACCGCCGCGTACCGGCTTGACGCCTTTGCCGCGCAATCTGAATAATTTTCCGGTTTGCGTTTCGGCAGGGATTTTGAGCATCACTTTGCCATCGAGCGTCGGCACCTCTATCTCACCTCCTAGGCAGGCCGTAGGAAAGCTGATCGGCACTTCGCAGTAAAGATTGGCGCCATCACGTGTGAAGATCTCATGATCTTTCACCTGAATCTGGACATACAAATCGCCAGCCGGTCCGCCGCGCTCTCCTGCCTCGCCTTCCCCAGCCAGACGAATACGATCGCCGGTATCGACGCCCGCAGGCACCTTGACGGACAAGGTTTTAGTTTCCTGAACACGACCCTGTCCGTAACATTTGCCGCAAGGATCCTTAATTTGCTTGCCTGTACCGCGGCAAGTCGGACAGGTCTGTTGGACGGAGAAGAAGCCCTGCTGCATTCTGACCTGCCCATGACCATGACAGGTCGAGCAGATAACCGGACTGGAACCCTTCTTGGCGCCCGAACCGCTACATTCACTGCAAACCACCAGTACCGGCACCCGAATTTTAGCTTCGGTTCCGGCGACAGCTTCTTCCAGTGTCAATTCGAGATTATAACGCAGGTCCGCACCGCGCTGCACAGAACTGCGAGCCCTTCCTCCACCGCCAAAAATATCGCCAAACACATCACCGAAAATATCGCTGAAGCTTTCGGCACCGAAACCGCCGCGGCCGCCCATGGACTGATCAACGCCGGCATGGCCGAATTGATCATAAGCGGAACGTTTTTTAGGATCCGATAAAACTTCGTAAGCTTCCTTAATCTGCTTGAATTTCGCTTCAGCCTCAGCCTGATTGTCTTTGTTTCTATCAGGATGATACTTCATCGCCAAGCGGCGATAGCTTTTCTTAATCTCTGCATCACTGGCGTTTCTTTCTACACCGAGAAGCTTATAAAAGTCTTCTTTTGCCATGTTCCAATCGTTAGTTTCGTCTTGCTTCGCTTAAATCCATTCCCGAGGACTTACTCAGGAGTGCAAGCATTGCCATAAAGTTATCAGGAACCGCGCCGTTAAAGGCGCGGCATGAACTATGTTTTAATTACTTTTTGTCGTCCTTGACTTCTTCAAACTCGGCATCGACAACGCCTTCATCAGCGGCATGCTGTTCAGAAGCGCCCGCCCCGGCAGACTCGCCGCCTGCAGCGCCGGCTTTCTGAGCGTAAACGCGCTCAGCCAGTTTGCCAGACAATTCTGTCAAGGCATTGGTTTTCGCTTCGATCTCAGCTTTGTCATCGCCTTTAACGGCGTCTTTCAGCGCATTGACCGCATTCTCGATCGCGCTTCTTTCATCGGCACTGACCTGATCACCCAGTTCTTTCAGCGACTTCTCCGTAGCATGGATCATACCATCGGCATGGTTGCGCGCCGCCACCAGTTCTGCCAATTTGCGGTCTTCATCAGCATGAGCCTCAGCATCTTTGATCATGCGTTGAACTTCTTCATCTGATAAACCGCTGGACGCTTTAATGACAATAGATTGTTTTTTACCGGTTGCCTTATCTTTGGCCGATACATTCAGAATGCCGTTGGCATCGATATCGAATGCCACCTCGATCTGCGGAATGCCGCGTGGAGCAGGCGGAATGTCAGACAGATCAAAACGTCCCAATGATTTATTGGCAGATGCCATCTCACGCTCACCCTGCAACACATGAACCGTTACCGCAGTCTGGTTGTCATCGGCCGTAGAGAAAACCTGTGAAGCATTGGTTGGAATCGTGGTATTTTTTTCGATCAGCTTGGTCATAACGCCGCCCATGGTTTCGATACCCAAAGACAACGGAATAACGTCCAGCAACAGCACGTCTTTGACTTCACCACCCAGAACACCGGCCTGAATCGCCGCACCCAAGGCCACCGCTTCATCCGGGTTAACGTCTTTGCGCGGCTCTTTACCGAAAATGTTTTTTACCATTTCCTGTACTTTCGGCATACGGGTTTGACCGCCCACCAGGATCACGTCATCAATTTCGGATGCAGACAAGCCGGCGTCTTTAAGCGCCATTTCGCAAGGACCTTTCGTGCGATTGATCAACTCTTCAACCAGCGATTCCAGTTTTGCGCGGGTCAGTTTAACGTTTAAATGTTTAGGACCTGTTGCATCAGCAGTGATGTAAGGCAGGTTAACATCGGTTTGCTGGGCTGAAGACAGCTCGATCTTGGCTTTTTCCGCCGCTTCTTTCAAACGTTGCAGCGCCAAAGGATCATTATGCAGGTCAACGCCGCTTTCTTTCTTGAATTCTGACGCCAGATATTCAATGACTCTCAAGTCGAAATCTTCGCCGCCGAGGAAAGTGTCACCGTTAGTCGACAATACCTCAAACTGATGCTCGCCTTCTATCTCGGCAATTTCGATGATGGAAATATCGAATGTACCGCCGCCGAGGTCATATACGGCAATTTTGGTATCGCCTTTAGGCTTGTCCATACCGAAAGCCAGTGCCGAGGCAGTCGGCTCGTTGATGATACGCTTTACGTCCAGCCCGGCAATACGGCCGGCATCTTTAGTCGCCTGACGTTGTGAATCGTTAAAGTAAGCAGGCACCGTGATAACGGCTTCGGTGACTTCTTCGCCCAGATAAGCCTCGGCGTCTTTTTTCAGCTTCATCAAAACACGTGCTGAAACTTCAGGCGCCGCCATTTTCTTGCCGTGCACCTCAACCCAGGCATCGCCGTTTTCAGCTTCGACAATTTTATAAGGCACCATTTTGATGTCTTTTTGCACGACATCATCTTTGAAACGGCGACCGATCAGACGCTTGATGGCAAACAGCGTATTTTTAGGATTGGTTACGGCCTGACGTTTAGCCGATTGACCTACCAATACTTCGTCATCACTGGTAAAAGCGATGATTGACGGTGTCGTGCGAGCGCCTTCGCTGTTCTCGATCACTCTCGCTACGCCGTTTTCTAAAACCGCAACGCAAGAGTTTGTAGTTCCTAAGTCAATTCCAATTATTTTAGCCATTGAAGTCTCCAGACTTGAATATGTAAATGTTAAAAGTTGTTCTTAATATGGGGATTGTTTTATCTTCTTCAAGCCTGTTTATTATTGCTTGGTGTATCTTCTGCCGGTTTTTCGGAGGCTTTGGCAACCACGACCATGGCTGGGCGCAACAGACGTCCGTTCAGTAAGTAGCCTTTTTGAAAAACATTGACCACGGTATTAGGCTCGGCGCCTTCCACGGCCTGTATGGCCATAGCCTGATGATGCTCGGGATTAAAAGGCTGGCCGACCGGATCAATTGTTTCAATGTTAAATTTAGCGAATACCGATTCAAACTGTTTGATCGTCAATTCGCTGCCAACGCGAAACTTCTCCACTTCAGGGCTGTCGCCAGTCGCTGCCTGCAGTCCTAATGTTAGACTGTCCAATACCGGCAGCAACTCTTTGGCAAACCCTTCCAGCGCAAATTTATGCGCGCTCTCCAGATCTTTCTGCGTCCTTCTCTTCAGGTTTTCCATCTCCGCTTGGGCACGAACTGCTTTGTCCCAGTTTTCCTGAGCTTTCTGCTCGGCCTGCGCCAATTGCTGCTTCAGTTCTTCAAGAGTCGGCTCTTGCAATAACTGCTCTTCACTGACAACTTCAGCAGCCGACTCTTCGTTTTTAGCCTCGATTTCAACCTGAGATTCAGGCACTTCCTGATCATTACTCATTCGCTATAGCTCCTCAAAATATAAAAATGGGTTATCGCGCCTAATCGCACGAAAGAAAAACAGATGCCAGTTATGATGGGGACGATGATTTTGGATTCAAGGCGGCGCCTAATAATTTTGCCGTAATATCGACATAGGGGATAACTTTCTCATAAGCCATGCGTGTCGGCCCGATGACACCCAGCACACCCACCACCTCATCACTAATCGAATAAGATGATGTAACCAGGCTGCAGTGATCGAATGCCTGATAGCCGGATTCTTCGCCGATAAAAATCTGCACGCCTTCTGCATTCATACATTGATCCAGCAAATGAATCACATCCTGTTTTTGACTGAATGCTTCAAATAATTTTTTCAGCAGGTCCATATCCGCCAACTCTGAGAAACCCATTAAATTGGTTTCGCCGGTCAGCACGTAATCTTCTTTTTCACTGTCCTGCTCGAAAGTCAGCTGCGCCATTTTGATCGCATCAAGCATACCCTGATTCATGCGCGCCTGATCTTCCTTCAATTCTTCAAAAACCGCTTGCCGCACTGAAACCAGACTGCGGCCGCAATAAATTGAATTCAAATAATTGGCCGCCTGCTGCAATTCGGAGGCGCTGAATACTTTGGTTGTATGAATGATTTTGTTGTGAACTTCCTGCTCATTAGTAACAAAAATCACCAGTACACGTGTATTGGATAAAGGCAAAAATTCAATATGCCGCAAGCAAAGCATTTCCCGCCTTGGCAAAGTCACGACTCCCGCCATGCGGGTCAGTTCCGAAAGCAGACGCGAAGCGACGCCGATGACATCACCATTGTTATCAGTAATCGACAACTCCTGATGCAATCGACTTAAGTCTTCCGATTGCAGCGGTTTGACCGTCAATAAACTATCCACGAATAATCGATAACCGCTGACCGTGGGCACGCGTCCAGCCGAAGTATGCGGCGAATGCACCAGCCCCAAATCTTCAAGATCGGCCATAACGTTGCGGATGGTTGCCGGACTCAAGTTTAAGCCCGAGTCTTTTGACAAAACCCTTGAGCCCACCGGCTGACCGTCACTGATATAACGCTCAACCAGCGTTTTCAGCAATTGCAGCGACCTTTCGTTTAAAACTTGACCAGTACGCACATCAACCTCTAAAAGATCATAATTAGCACTCCACCCAAGCGAGTGCCAGCGCCGCAAAATATCAGCTCAACGGTTTGTTGTCAATAAAACCCTTTTTCTTAAAACTGTCTATTATAAAGAAGGTCTTTCGCCATCCCTCATGAGAACCCCAAACATCTTCTGCCAGCAAAACTGGTTGGTTTACTGAGGTTTTTGTATAATCCAATTCATTTTGACTTGTATCCGGCAATGCAGAGCCCTTTCAAAACCATTGGCCTCATAGGCAAACCCAGTGACCCCAGCATTGCTGAGCCCCTGTCAATTCTCTATGATTTTTTAAAAAGCCGGCAATTCACTGTCCTGATTGCCAAAGACAGTGCCCGGTTTATTCGTAACCAGCCCGAATCCCGCCCTATGGACAAACTAGGCCAATATTGCGATCTGGTTATCGCGGTTGGCGGCGATGGTACTTTTTTGACCGCCGCACGGGCCATTGCCGAATATGATATTCCTTTGATTGGCATCAATCTGGGGCGTCTCGGTTTTCTGGTCGACATATCGCCCAACGAACTGCCGGACAGATTGCACCGCATGCTCCAAGGCCACTATATCGAAGAAAAACGCTGTTTATTGCGGACCAAAATCGTCCGCGACGAACAGGTCATTCACGAAGAAACAGCCGTCAATGAAGTGGTGATTCATCGCTGGGTGACGCCCAGTATGATCGAAATCGTGACCAAGATTGACGGCGTCTTTCTCAATTCTCAGCGCTCCGACGGTTTGATTGTTTCCACGCCCACCGGTTCGACCGCCTACTCCCTGTCCGCAGGAGGCCCGATTCTGCATCCGTCGTTAAATGCGCTGGTATTGGTGCCGCTCAACCCCCATACCCTGACCAATCGCCCGATCGTCATTGACGATTCCGCTGAAATCGAAATCAGCTTCTGCCAGACCAAGCAAATCAATGCCCTGGTCACCTGCGATCAAATTGAAATTCCGGCCGTGCTGATCAGCGATAAAATTTTGATCAAAAAAGATCCGAAACCGATTAGAATTCTGCACCCCGAAGACCATGACTTCTTTCAGATACTGCGGGGCAAATTAAACTGGAGCAGTGGTTATCATATTTAATCCCTATGCTATTGAACCTTAACATCATCGACCTCGCCGTTGTCAAATCGCTGGACCTGGACCTTGAAAAAGGTATGTCCGTACTTACCGGCGAGACAGGAGCCGGCAAATCCATACTGTTGACGGCATTAGGGCTCGCCCTGGGCGATCGGGCCGATTCAGGCTATGTGCGCCCCGAAGCCAAACGCGCCGAAATCAACCTGGAATTTGATCTGGCCGATGCGCCTGAGGCCCAGCGCTGGCTGAAAGAAAACGATCTCGATGACGACCACCATTGCCTGATTCGGCGCATAGTCAACCAGGATGGGCGATCCAAAGCCTATATCAACAACCGGCCGGTCACATTGCAGACCCTGCAGGCGCTCAGCGAGAAACTGGTAGAAATTCACGGCCAGCATGCGCATTTGACCTTGCTCAACAGCGACGAACAACGCCGCCTGTTGGACGCCTACGCCAAAGACCAGCCGCTTCTGGATCAAGTCAACGTTTGTTACCGGCAATGGCAGCAAGCCCATAAGGAACTGGAAGCGCTGATCAAAGCCGGCAAGGACAAAACCGAGCGCGAAGAATTATTGCGCTACCAGATTGAAGAACTGCAGCAGCTTGATCTGCAAAACTTCAATTACGCGGCCTTGTCGGAAGAACACAGCAAACTGGCCAATCTGGGCCAGATTTTAACGGTCGGCCAAAGCCAGGTTGATATTCTCTACGAAAACGACGAGCAATCAGTCAGCCAGATGCTGGGCCATAGCCTGAATGAAATCACGCACATTGCCCGCTTTGCGCCGGAACTGAACGAGATCTGTTCACTGTTGTCGGAAGCGCAGATTCAGACCGAAGAAGCGGCCCAGCAGCTACGCCGGTTCCTCGAATCCCAGGAAGCCGATCCGCAACGCATGGACATACTGGAAAACCAGATCGCCATCATTCAGAACTTGAGCCGCAAGCATCATGTCAAGCCGGACGAACTGCCGGAACTGGCGGAAAAGCTCGAGCAGGAACTGGACGGGCTGACCCACAGCAGCGAGCGTATCGAAGCCTTAAAGATCAACACGGCAAAACTGCTCGAGCAATACGATCAACTGGCCGCGCAATTGTCGAAACAGCGCAAACAGGCCAGTAAAAATCTGGCGCGGCAGATTTCAGCCATGATCAAGGAGCTGGGCATGCCGCAGGGCGAGTTTCTGGTCGACGTCACAGCGCTGGATCTGGAGGCGCCCAAGCTGAACGGCAAGGATAAAATCGAATTTCTGGTCAGCGCCAACCCGGGCCTGCCGGCCAAACCGCTGGCCAAAGTCGCCTCGGGCGGCGAATTATCGCGCATCAGTCTGGCCATTCAAGTCACGACCAGCAGCGACAAAACCACGCCGACCATGATTTTCGATGAAGTCGATACGGGCATCGGCGGCGGCATTGCCGAGATTGTCGGGCAAAAACTGCGCAGCCTGAGCCAGAACCGCCAGGTCATGTGCGTGACGCATTTGCCGCAGGTCGCATCGCAAGCGCACACTCATCTCTATGTTGAGAAAAATAATAAGGCCGATATCACATCGTCCAATGTCAGAGCCCTGAACGACGAGGAACGCGTTCAGGAAATCGCCAGAATGCTGGGCGGCGTCAACATCACCGCCAACACGCTGGCCCACGCCAAAGAAATGTTATTTCAATCCGCCGCCAGCCATTAATCAGCCGGCGCATACAACCACAGGGTACCAAAATCAATGATCCGCTTTCCAGCCGAATGGGAAAAACAGTCCGCCGTATTAATCGCCTGGCCGCATGCGACCGGCGACTTCAGCAACCGTCTTGATGCTGTCGAACAAAGCTACGGTTTTATTGCCGAAACAATTAGCCAGCATCAGCGCTTATTTATCGTCTGCAAGGATGACGCCCATCAGCAACATATTCAGTCTTTAATCAAAAACAACGGCAATATCACCTTCCTTCACGCCGAAGTGAATGACATTTGGGTCAGGGATACCGTTTTTCTGAGCACAGAAGAAGATGGCCGCATGAAACTGCTCAACTTCAGATTCAACGGCTGGGGCGGCAAATACCCGCACCAGCGCGATAACGCGCTGAACCATGCCTTATTAAACTACAGTCCGTTCAAGAATGCGGATTATGCCGACATAGACTTCATCCTCGAAGGCGGCAGCGTTGAAAGTGATGGCATTGACACGATCATGACCACACGCCAATGCCTGTTGAACCCGAACAGAAATAAAGAACTGTCGCAACAGGACATTGAACAGCGACTGCAGCAATACTTCGGCGCCGAAAGAATATTATGGGTGGACCAGGAAAATCTGTCCGGCGATGATACTGACGCCCATATCGATACACTGGCCCGTTTCTGCTCGGCCACGACTATCGCCTATACCAGCAGCAATGACCCCAAAGACAAGCATTATGCAAGTTTGAAAAACATGGAATCTCAGCTGCAGGCTTTCCGCACGCAAGCAAATGAAGCCTATAATCTGGTGCCGCTGCCGATGCCTAAACCGATCTTTGATGAAGAAGGCCAGCGCCTGCCGGCCAATTATGCCAATTTCCTGATCATCAATCAGGCCGTCATGGTGCCTGTCTATGACGACCCGATGGATGCAGTTGCCCTGGAACGGCTGGCCGGCTGTTTTCCGCATCACAAGATTATCGCCACGCCATGCCGGCCGCTGGTGCATCAATACGGCAGCTTGCATTGCATGACCATGCAGTTTCCTGAAAAAGCGTTTGCTGTTATCGGCTAATGCTCAAACCGTAATTCTCAGCGGTAATTAAGTATAAGCGTCCGATATATATTCGGATGCTTATATTATTGATGAAGCCCGTTACATAATAAAACGATTTAAATGAACTTGAATTACAAGAGCTCATTCAAAGCCATAAATACTTTATATGAGCGAGTTTATTTAAGGCACAATCATAAAACATGAAGTACGGTCTCAAAAAACAAACCATAGCACAGATAAATGCCGTTTTTGCCGGCCATCCTGAAATAGAACAGGTCATACTCTACGGCTCTCGGGCGAAAGGCAATTATAAAGACAGCTCGGATATCGATCTTGCGTTAAAAGGGCATAAATTAAATTCAAGCGTTATTGACAGGGTAAATTTTGAGCTCGAAGACCTGTTTTTACCTTATTGTTTTGATATTTCACTCTTCAGTCGAATAAATAATGCCCATCTTATTGATCATATTAATCATATAGGCGTCATTTTTTATGAATCTGCAAATGCACCGCATTTAGATAGACAAAACTCCAGCCATGACTAAAACCTGGATGGCAATATTCTTTTCGGTACTGATCTGGTCGGCTATCAATCCCAAAGATTATTTTACCTGGCTGCTTGAAACCGCACCCGCTCTGATCGCCTTGATCATTCTTATCGCGACGCGCCGGCGTTTCCCTTTGACTCGCCTCACCTACAACCTGATTTTGATCCACAGCATTATCCTGATGATAGGCGCCCATTATACTTATGCCGAAGTTCCGCTATTTAATTGGCTAAAAGTGACCTTCGAATTGGAACGCAATAATTACGATAAACTTGGCCATCTGGCCCAAGGTTTTATCCCGGCCATTGTAGCCCGCGAGATATTAATCAGGAATCAGGTCGTGGCAGGCCGTAAATGGCTAAACTTCCTCATTATCTGTATCTGTTTAGCCATATCGGCATTTTACGAACTTATTGAATGGTTCGTTGCCTTAGTCAGCAAAGAAGCTGCCGAATCATTTTTAGGCACACAAGGTTATATGTGGGATACGCAGTCCGACATGGCTTTCGCGTTGGCCGGCGCAGTTTCGGCAATCGTAACGTTAAGCCGTCTTCATGACCGTCAAATAAGCAAAATTGCCGCAGGACAACCTTTGCCTTAGTGACCTTTCGGCTTTCACTGAGCCCGAATAGCGCTACTGCCTATTTTTAAATCGTTGTAAAATAATACTATTGTCAAAACCCATTCAAATTTATTCATCATGAAATCAAAATTAATCGTCAGCGCTGTTCAACAGCCTTGCAATGAAGACAGACAGACTAACCTTGAATTTTCCATTGAGAAAATCCATGAGGCGGCCGCTGCAGGCGCAGACCTGGCCGTACTGCCGGAACTGCATCTGGGGCCTTATTTCTGCCAGAACGAAGATCATAATACCTTCGCTCTTGCCCAGCCTATTCCCGGCCCCACAACCGAAGTCCTATCAGCAGTGGCTAAAAAGCTGGAGATCGTTATCGTTTCAACCATCTTTGAAGAAAGAGCGCCGGGACTTTATCACAACACCGCTGTTGTTTTTGATAAGGACGGCAGTATCGCCGGCAAATACCGGAAAATGCATATTCCCGACGACCCTGGCTTCTATGAGAAATATTATTTCACGCCGGGCGATATTGGTTTCAAACCGATCCAGACTTCAATCGGCAAACTAGGCGTATTGATCTGCTGGGATCAATGGTTTCCCGAAGCGGCAAGACTGATGGCTCTGGCTGGCGCAGAACTATTGATCTATCCTACCGCAATAGGCTGGGACCCTCTGGATACGCCTGAAGAACACAAGCGCCAACTGGATGCCTGGGTCACCGTTCAACGCGCGCACGCTGTAGCCAATGGCATTCCGGTTATATCCTGCAATCGCATCGGCTTTGAGAAAGCGCCTGATTCGGATAAAGGCATAAATTTCTGGGGCAATAGCTTTATCGCAGGCCCCCAAGGGGAAATAATCACTCATGCCAACGAATCGGAGATAAAGCTGCTGACCGCCGATCTTGACAGCTCAAGAGTTGAGCGCGTCAGACGAATATGGCCTTATCTGCGCGACCGAAGAATTGATGATTATGGGGATTTAACAAAACGTTTTATTGATTAAAACCACTGGCACAAGGCAAAAACCGCGCTGTTTTGCCTTGTGCCCCGGACCGGAAAATATCTGCCTGAACTTGGATAATCAAACTTCAAATTCAGAACGATCATGGCCGGCATCGATCAAAGTCTGCATCCATTTTGGCGTCACTCCACGGCCAGTCCATGTTTTTTCAGGATCTTGGGGATGACGGTATTTAACAGGCACCTTAACGCCTTTGCGAGCAGACCTTTTATCACCTTCATAAATTTCAACGGCAACATCAATTGATGCCGCCAGCTCTTTTATCTGAGCGATAACTTCCTTACGTTTATTTGCCTGCTTAGTCTTTAATGCTTTTTCGGCTTTTTCAATAAGAGTCTGCAATTCATTTTCAGTGAGATTTTGATACTCTGTCGTTTTAAGATTCTGATACTGGGATTGGGTCATTTTAGCTCCTAATAATAAAAATATATTGCAATCATATCATGATTACCTAATACTATAAATAGTAAGAATTACTTAGATTAATCTTAAATAATCATTTATAACCCTATAATTTTAATTCTTAGCCTGCAACACTAAGTTAATAATAATCTTAAAGCTTTTTTAATTTAATATATGCCCTAGCTCATCAATTAAGTCTAACGCCTCAATTACCTGCATTTTTATCAGTAAATAACTTGCTGCCGGTTGCCCTCCATCTATTACCTAAGATATTTATCCGTTATTAAAGCAGTCTTTCTATTATCTAGCCATTCATGACAGAGCGTCCGACCTTTTAATTCGTTTAATTCAGTAAAATAATAAATGCCTACTGCGTTTGTTTTATTGACACTAACCGGTAGATTTAGTTCTCCGACAGACTTATTATTAACCCCATGAGTCGATAAAGCATAGGAAACATTTTTATTAACAATTGGGACATGCTGTTTTTTGTTGCGCTTTTTGTTTAACTATTATTGGTTGCCTTTTTACTTTCCCCTTAACTTTAATACTAGCCGGTTGGTTTTAGCTTCTGACCCGATCGTATTATTAACAACTTTGGACAAGCCCACAGGCTCAATTATTACTGGCTGCTCTTTGTGTATATTCATCTATTATTTCCGCTTTAGCTGAAGCATTAACGTTTGCATCAGACAGTGGCGCATCCGTCTTTTTGACATCCGGCTTTATGAAAAGTACAGCCCACTTGAAAGCAGGACGATTACAATGCTGACAATTAATAATATTCGCTTGGCATGCCGCACTGTTATCATCTCGGGCACAGAGATAGGCTTTAGATCTTCCCGATTTTTGAATAAGGAACTCTAATTACAATATTTTTTTGTCTCTCGTATTTTTTATCTCAACAACAAGCAGATGAAACTTTATGATTGTCTTTGCCACTAATAAAATGAACCATACTTTGGCTAGACAACACCTAACCAAGTACTATACCACTGCGGATAGGGTGGAAAATTAAAACCCCGTTTTGAATAAATTGGATAATACTAATGAGTAAGCTGCTAAAACTTTTTCAAGATTCTTCCAGCCTCTATGGCAGCAATGCCAGTTTCATTGAAAGTCTGTATGAAAAGTTTCTGGAAGATCCTGAGTCGGTCGACCCCAGCTGGCAGAAAGAATTCAGCGCCATTCACGACGGTGTCGAATATGAAGCGGCCCATAGTCCCATCGTAAAACGCTTTGCACAGCTCGCGATTAAATCTCAAGGCAGGCTGGCCGAATTGCAAGGGTTCACGGAAGAAAGCGTCAAAAAGCAATCAGCCGTTGCCCGGCTCATCAACCATTACCGCGTCCGCGGACATCAAATCGCTCAAAACAATCCGCTGGGAAAAACAACGCCCCCGCCTCCCGATTTTGATCCGGCTTATTACGGACTGTCCGCGCCCGACATGGATACCCTGTTCGATGCCGACATGCTGCGAGGCATTGACAGGTTACCGCTGCGCGACATCATAACCAGCCTGAAAGAGATTTACTGCGGCAGCATTGGCACCGAATACATGCATATTGTCGATACGACAATCAAACGCTGGATAAGAAATCATCTGGAAAGCCCGAAATCGACTTTAGCGATAGAACCCGAAAAAAAGCGCTGGCTGTTGAAGCTGCTGACTGCAGCTGAAGGCATAGAAAACTATCTGCATACACGATTTGTCGGCCAAAAGCGCTTCTCACTGGAAGGCGGCGAATCGCTGATTACGGTTCTCGACGAACTCGTTCAGAGAGCCGGGGAAAAAGGCGTTAAAGAAGTCGTGATCGGCATGGCGCACAGAGGCCGGCTGAATGTGCTGATCAATGTCCTCGGCAAAAGTCCCGCCATTTTATTCGACGAATTCGCCGGCCTGCCCAAGCTATCGCCCGGTGTCATTTCCGGCGACGTCAAATATCACATGGGGTTTTCATCCAACATTGCCACGCCCGGCGGACCGCTGCATTTGACGCTGGCTTTCAACCCGTCGCACCTTGAGATCATTGATCCGGTCGTGGAAGGCTCGGTAAAAGCACGTCAGGACAGGGCCGGCGCAGACGGCGAAAAAGCGGTCATCCCAGTGCTGATCCACGGCGATGCCGCGTTTTCGGGACAAGGCATCATCATGGAAACGCTGAACATGTCGCAAACCCGGGCCTTTTCTACCGGCGGCACGATTCATATCGTCATCAACAACCAGATCGGCTTTACCACCAGCAATCCGCAGGACGCGCGTTCCACCCTCTATTGCACCGATGTGGCCAGCATGATTCAGGCGCCGGTTTTCCACGTCAATGGAGACGACCCCGAAGCCGTCATTTTTGTCACTAAAATGGCGCTTGATTTCAGAATGACTTTCAACAGAGACGTCGTCATCGACCTGATTTGCTACCGTCGCCTCGGCCACAACGAGGCCGATGAGCCCTCGGCCACTCAGCCGCGCATGTATAAAAAAATCCGCAAGCTCAAAACCACACGGCGGCTTTATGCGGACCGCCTGATCAGTGAAGGCGTCATTACGGAGGAACAGGCTGCCGAAATGGAAGAGCAGTATCAGAAGCAGCTTGATGCCGGCCAGGTCGTTTCCCGGCCTGTGCTGGACCACAACCATTACTCATATACCACGCAATGGAATCAGTTCCTGCACGGAAAATGGGACACTCCCTGCGACACTTCCGTTTCGATAGACCACATTCGCTTCTGCAACGATCGCATGCAGCGGCTGCCGGCCGGCTTTGAACTACACCCGCGCGTCGCTAAAATTATGGATAACCGCCGTAAAATGGCTGCCGGCGCCATGCCTCTGGACTGGGGGTTTGCCGAGAACATGGCTTATGCGACCTTGCTGATGGAAAAATATAATGTCCGCCTGACCGGCCAGGATGTCGGCCGGGGCACATTCTTCCATCGCCATGCCGTCTTGCATAATCAGCTCAACGGCAAAACCCACACGCCGCTGAAACATCTGGACAAGGATCAGGGCCAGACGCAAATTTTCGATTCATTGCTGTCCGAAGCAGCCGTATTGGGATTCGAATACGGCTACAGTTCCACCGTACCGAATACACTGGTCATCTGGGAAGCGCAGTTCGGCGATTTTGCCAATGGCGCGCAAGTCGTCATCGATCAGTTCATCAGTTCCGGAGAAACCAAATGGGGCCGGCTGAGCGGTCTGGTCATGTTTCTGCCGCACGGTTTCGAAGGCCAGGGACCTGAACACTCATCCGCCCGACTTGAACGCTATCTGCAGCTGTGTGCCGAACACAACATTCAGGTCTGCAATCCGACCACGCCGGCACAGATATTTCATTTGCTGCGTCGGCAATTGATCAGGCCTTACAGAAAGCCGCTGATTGTCATGACGCCCAAAAGCCTGCTCAGGCATAAATTCGCCGTTTCCACGCTGGAAGACCTGACCGATGGGCAATTTCAGACTATCATCAGCGAACAGGACCCGATCAATCCGAAAAAAGTTACGCGCTTTATCTTATGCTCCGGCAAGGTTTACTATGATCTGCTCGAAGCGCGCCGCAAGGACAAAGACAATCTGAAACATGTAGCCATCACCCGCATAGAACAATTGTATCCTTTCCCCATCGAAGCCTTCAGAGCGGAACTGGCGAAGTATCCGGCCATGAAAGAATTCGTCTGGTGTCAGGAGGAGCCTCAGAATCAAGGCGTCTGGTATCAATCCAAGCATCATTTCGCAGACAGTCTGCCTGCGCATGTCACTATGAGCTACAGTGGCAGAGAGGCGTCTGCAGCCCCTGCGGTGGGGAATTTCCGCGTCCATATAGAACAACAAAAAGCCGTCGTAGAATCGGCCTTATACAGTAAGTCATCAGGAAAATAACATGAGCATTGAAGTCCTAGTCCCCAACCTGCCCGAATCGGTTTCAGACGCCACACTGGCTACCTGGCACAAGCGCCCCGGCGATTTGGTCGATAAAAACGAAAACCTGGTCGATCTGGAAACGGATAAAGTGGTTCTTGAGGTACCCGCGCCGGACTCAGGCATTCTGCGTGAAATACGCAAGAAAGACGGCTCGATAGTCGTTGCCGGCGAAGTACTGGCCGTGCTCGAGCCTCAAGCCGCTCAAGCACAGACAGCCGGCAAAATACAGGCCGTTGAGGATATTGAAACGGCCGAACCTGAAACACGCGCACCTGGCAGTGAAGCTCATCCTGCGCTCAGCCCTTCCGTGCGTCGACTGATTCTGGAAAATAATATCGATCCCGTTGGCATAAAAGGCACGGGCAAAAATGGCCGCATCACTAAAACCGACGTGCTCGATTATCTGGAAAGCCACAAACCGCCTGCAACTGAAATCGAACCGCCAAAACCGGAAACCGCGCCCGTAGAGCCCATCAGGCAGGAAACAACGGCTAAACCAGAGATAGTCAAGCCAGCCGAGCCGGCAATGCCTGCTATGAATCTACGTCCGGAACAACGAGTTCCAATGACGCGTTTGAGAGCGAGGATTGCCGAGCGCCTGCTGCAGGCCCAGCAAAATGCAGCCATGCTGACGACCTTCAATGAAGTCAATATGCAAAACGTTATTGATCTTCGCAATCAGTACAAAGCCCGTTTCGAAGAAAAGCACCATATCAAGCTGGGCTTCATGTCATTTTTCGTCAAGGCTTCCATCGAAGCCTTGAAGCGTTTTCCGGCTGTGAACGCTTCCATTGACGATAACGACATTATTTATCACGGCTACTATGACATTGGCATCGCTGTTACGACAGAGCGCGGCCTGATCGTACCGGTTCTGCGCGATGCCGATCAGCTCGATTTCGCCGGCATTGAGAGAAGCATCGCCGATTACGGAGAAAAGGCGCGTAACGGCACACTGGGCTACGAAGACCTGAAAGGCGGCACATTCACCATTACCAACGGCGGCATTTTCGGTTCCATGCTGTCAACGCCGATATTGAATCCGCCGCAGTGCGCCATATTGGGCATGCATGCCATCAAGGAGCGCCCCATTGTCGAAAACGGCCAGATTGTCATCCGGCCAATCATGTATCTGGCTTTGTCCTACGATCACCGCCTGGTCGACGGACGCGATGCCGTGCAGTTTTTAGTGACGATTAAAGAATGCCTGGAAGCTCCCGCCCATCTGCTTCTTAATATCTGATGTTACGTCGGACGATTTTATCCCGTTTGCCGCGCCGAGCACCGCAGCTTTTGGCGAGAACACCCAGCATTCGACGCCGCCAACGCTGGGTCCCTGGTTCCCATGGTCCTCCGTAGGAACCGATACCGAGCTTTGAGAGCGGCACGTCGTATCCAAGCCCGGTATGCGTTCCCACGCAGGAGCGTGGGAGCGAGGAAATGCAGGAGCAATTGCCGAGGCGACGCAAAAGAAAGGCACTCGCCCTCGGGTGCGGTAAACCCGATTAAACCAAACCGTCGCGCTAGCGGCACTTTAGCCAAACCGATCTGTATTCAACTTACTGCGTAACATCAGTTAATATTTAAGAAGGCTTTATTATGTCAAAGCTACAATCTCATTACGATGTCGTCGTCATTGGCGCAGGGCCGGCTGGTTATGTCAGCGCCATCCGATGCGCGCAGCTCGGCTTGAAAACAGCCTGCGTCGATAACTGGAGCAATAACAAACGCCAGAGCAGCCTGGGCGGCACTTATCTTAATGCCGGCTGTGTCCCCGCTATAGCCCTTCTGGAGTCGGCAAAAATTTATCATCTGCTGAACCATGAGATGAGCAGACATGGCATTCATGCTGAAAATATTTCAGTGGACATCCCCCAGATGATGCGACGCAAGGACAAAATCATCGAAACGCTCAGCAATAAAATCGTCGATATATTTAATCATCACAAAATTACCCGTATCCATGCCCAGGCAAAATTGCTCAATGCCTGCGAAGTGGAAATCACCCCTGTAGACCATTCGTCATCGTCCATCATTAAGGCCAAAAATATTATCCTGGCCGCCGGCTCATCCCCGATCTGTCTGCCCTGCGCCCCGATCGACAATGAATTCATCATTGACTCCACAACCGCCTTAAGTCTTGACGGCGCACCCAAAAAGCTGGGCATTATCGGCGCCGGTGTCATAGGCCTGGAGCTTGCCTGCATTTGGAAGAAACTCGGCTCCGAAATCGTTATGCTGGAAGCGCAGGAAAATTTTTTAACGCTGCCCGACCAGCAAATCTCACGCGAGGCCTATCGCATCTATACGCAACAAGGACTGGAAATGCGTTTGGGCGCGCGGGTTATTTCCACCAAAAAAGGCCATAAAAAAGTTACTGTCGAATATCAGGATAGTGAAGGTCTGCATTGCCTGCGTGTAGACAAACTGCTTGTTGCTTCGGGAAGGAAACCCAATACCGAAAACCTGATCGCCGCGGAAGCCAATTTAATGCTCGATGAAAATGGCTTCGTGCATGTCGATGAAAACTGCAGAACCACCCTGCCTGGTGTTTATGCGATAGGTGATTTGACTTCGCTCGGCCCCATGCTGGCCCATAAGGGCATAGAGGAAGGCGTCTTCGTCGCCGAACAGATTGCCGGCGTTCACAACCCAATCAATTACGACCTCCTGCCCTGCGTTATTTATACCGAACCTGAAGTCGCCTGGGTCGGCCAGACCGAACAGGCTTTAAGAGCCATAGGCGAGCGCATCAAGATCGGAACTTTCCCGTTAAGCGCGGCCGCCCGGTCTCATGCCATGGGCATTTCTGAGGGGATGGTTAAGATCATTGCCCATGCCGAAACCGACGCCATACTTGGCGTTCATATCATTGGCGCCCATGCCTCCGAGCTGATTGCCGAAGCCGCACTGGCTATGGAATTCTCGGCCAGCGGCGAAGATCTGGCCAGAACCATACACGCACACCCGACCATCTCAGAAGCCTTGCATGAAGCGGCGCTGTCTCTTGAGAAACGGACATTGCATTTGCCGGTGGGCATACTGGCATCATAAGAAACGCCGATTCATCTAATACAGAAATCCAATATGCCCCTCTCTTCCGTTTTTGAATCCCTGTTCAAATGGCTTTTCATGCTCAGCGTATTGGTGATGGGAGCGACTTATTTTTATAAGGACACGTTGCCAGATACCTCGTATTACGATCTGGATCTACTTGAAGAACCGGTGCAGACACCGACTTCCGATCAGGCTTTCACGCTGCAGGTCAATGGACAGGAATACACAGTCAATCCCAAATTCAGCTATGAGCTCGACGGCGTCGTTGTCGGCTATCATGACGCCGATGATTTCAGTGATATCTGGCATCACAAACGTTGGAAGGATTTCATTAATCTACGTGATCTCTGCGTAATCTGGGGCGAGAATGTCGAGTCAGGCGTTTACAAAAGCATGACGTTCAGCAATGACAGCTGGACCTGCTGGGCGTCCTGGCCCGATGCCTCAGTCGGTGCGCTTTTCAAAATGAATGCACTGTCCAACAATCATCTGCTGACCGATGATGACGCGGTCAAAACAGCCCTGATGAGTGCCGAACCTGGCGATCATATCCGGCTGAAAGGTGTCCTGGCGAGCTATTCCAATAAAGCCAGCGGCTTTCAGCGCGGCACCAGCGTCATCCGGGACGACACCGGCAACGGCGCTTGTGAAACGATTTATCTGGGCGAATTCAAGATTATCAAGAAAGCCAACCGCAAGCTGCGCCGGTTATATGGCATGACAAAATGGCTGACCCTCTTTGCCGGTATCGGATTTCTGATCATGTTTGCCATCACACCGGTCAGAAATAACCGAAGGTATTAACTGCAAAAATTCATCTGCCACGAGGACACGAAGAATAGAACTTCGCGTCCTCGTGGTTTCAGGTTTCATGTTTTAGGCAGCGAACTTACTCACACTCCAAACCATCAACCCGCTGAAAGCCTCTCGGCAAAGCCGATCCTCTATTGGCGCGACTGCCTGAATAATGCTCGATATCAGACGGTTTCAGCGTCAAATGGCGCTTTCCGGCCAGCACTTTCAGCTGACCGTTTTCCGGCAGCGTAATCACCGCGACCACTTCATCCTTGCCGGCGGCCAGATCCGAAGTCGGGATCTGGATCAGCTTGTTGCCCTTACCCTTCGCCAGCGCCGGCAGTTCGGCCACCGGAAAGATCAGCAGCCGCCCCTGCATCGTAACGGCCGCAAGCAAGTCGGATTCGTTGGCTACCCGTGCCGGCTTCAACACCTTGGCGCCATCCGGCAGCGCAATCAGTGACTTGCCTGCCTTGTTCTTGCTGAGCAGTTCCTTGAGCTGCACGCGGAAACCGTAGCCGGCGTTGCTCGCCAGCACAAACCAGTCATCGGGATTGCCGGCGAGCAGATGCGTGAAGTAAGCGCCGGCCGGAGGGTTAAGGCGTCCCGTCAGCGGCTCGCCCTGGGTTCGGGCCGACGGCAGATCATGCGAAGACGTGCTGTAAGCCCGGCCGGTCGAGTCGAGCAGATAAACCGGCTGGGTCGTTCGGGTCCTGACCGCATCGAGAAAACCGTCGCCGGAGCGGTAGCTCAGACTGGTCACGTCAATGTCATGGCCCTTGGCCGCCCTGATCCAGCCTTTCTGCGACAGAATCACCGTCAACGGCTCATTGGCTATCAGCTCGGTCGTGTCCAGCGCCTGTGCAGCCTGTCTTTCGACGATCGGCGAACGGCGGTCGTCGCCGTATTTCTCGGCATCGCGTTCGAGTTCCTTCCTGATCAGGCGGTTCAGCAATTTTGAGGAACCGAGGGTCTTTTCCAGCGCAGCCCGCTCTTTTTCCAGCTCATCCTGCTCGCCGCGGATCTTCATCTCTTCCAGCTTGGCCAGATGTCTCAGCTTTAATTCGAGAATCGCCTCGGCCTGCAGGTCACTGAGGCCGAACCTTGCCATCAGCACCGGCTTGGGATTGTCTTCATTGCGGATAATGGCGATGACTTCATCGATGTTCAGATAGGCGATCAGCAAGCCGTCCAGAATATGCAACCGGGCCAGCACCTTGTCGAGCCGATGCTGAAGCCGGCGCCGGACCGTTTCGGTACGGAACGACAGCCATTCGGTCAGGATGTCTCTCAGCCCTTTAACCTGCGGCCGGCCGTCCAGGCCGATCATGTTCATGTTGACGCGGTAGCTTCTTTCCAGATCCGTCGTCGCGAACAAATGCGACATGACCGCCTCGACATCGAGCCGTTTCGATTTCGGTATGACCAGCAGGCGGGTCGGATTTTCATGGTCCGATTCGTCCCTCAAATCCTCGATCATCGGCAGTTTTTTCGCCAGCATTTGCGCCGCGATCTGCTCCATCAATTTGGCGCCGGATACCTGATGCGGCAGGGCCGTGATAACGATATTGCCGTCTTCAAGCTCGTATTTGGCGCGCATCTTGATCGAGCCGCCGCCGCTGACATACATTTTCCGTATCTCTTCGGCGGACGTGATGATTTCGGCGTCGGTCGGATAATCGGGACCTTTGATATGCCTGAAAATGGCGTCTAGCGAGCAGTCGGGATCATCCAGCAACTCGATGCAGGCATTGGCCACTTCGCGCAGGTTGTGCGGCGGAATGTCGGTCGCCATGCCGACGGCGATGCCCATCGTGCCGTTCAGCAGCACGTTCGGCAATCTTGCCGGCAGTAAAACCGGCTCTTTCAGCGTGCCGTCGAAATTGTCGGTCCAGTCGACCGTGCCCTGCCCCAACTCGCTCAGCAAGGTCTGCGCATAAGGCGTCAGCCGCGATTCGGTGTAGCGCATGGCCGCGAACGATTTGGGATCGTCCGGCGAGCCCCAGTTGCCCTGACCGTCGATCAACGGATAGCGATAAGAAAAATCCTGCGCCATCAGCACCATGGCTTCGTAGCAGGCCGAGTCGCCGTGCGGGTGGTACTTGCCGAGCACGTCGCCGACCGTTCTGGCCGATTTTTTGTATTTCGCCGCCGCCGTCAGGCCCAGCTCCGACATCGCATAAACGATGCGCCGCTGCACCGGTTTCAGGCCGTCGGCAATATGCGGCAGGGCCCGATCCAGAATCACATACATGGAATAATCCAGGTAGGCTTTCTCGGCAAAATGCTTTAACGGCAGTTGTTCGTAATTTTCTTGTATACCCACAATCACAATTCATCCTTTGGTAAATCTACATGTAACGCCCGACTCTTTTCCATGAATTCCTGACGCATTTTTTTGCGCATTTCTGCAGCTTCAAATAATCTTCTTTCCACTTCAGTCTCTATCTGTAGTTTCGGTATTTCCTGAGGTTTGCCGTTTTCATCGACGGCCACCATAGTAAAGTAGCAGGAGTTGGTATGCCTTGTTTCTCCTGTCATCAGATTCTCGGCCTCGACCTTGACGCCGATTTCCATAGAGGAGCGTCCCACGTAATTGACATGCGCGGAGAAAGTCACTAGTTCACCAACCTTGATCATCTGCCTAAAGAAAACATGGTCCAGCGATGCAGTCACGACATAGTTTTTGCAATACTTCGCCGCGCAGGCATAGGCCACCTGATCCAATAGCTTCAATAGCGCGCCGCCGTGCACATTGCCGGAAAAATTCGCCATATCCGGCGTCATCAGCACAGTCATAGCCAACGACTTCTCTTGTCTATCCATTTTACTTTCCTGACTTAATAAGGCTGTATAGCCTTGTTATGACACGGGCAATCCGAAAAATGCCCTCCTGTCGTCCCCTTACGACGTATTCTACCTGAAGGCTGCTTATAAAGGCCTAAGAACCTGTTCATTGTCTCCACAGCAACGACAAGCAAGCGAAATTACAGGCGGGTATTGGGCAGGCGCGCGGTATTTTTCCATAGCATCCGGCACTTTACTAGATACGTACAGCCCAGCCTTGGGCTTTTCTTATGTTTCTGTTGTCAGCAGGTATTGAACAGGCCCAGATCCGACGGTTGCGACCTGTTTTTTTCTCCTCACTGCCACTTTTAGCAGTTGGTTGTCTTTCAAGCTCATATAAAGCCGCGCATCTGTTTGTAATATTTCTCACTTATAATTTGAGCCCAACGTTAAAATCCATTTTGACTATTCTTAACGCCTTAATGACAATGTAACTTCGTACTTAGTGGAATATAGCAACCTATGCAGCCGAATCATGCCCAAGACAAAGCAATAGTCGCTCAATCCGCTGTTCATGTTTATTTCCTTATCACACCAGAAGTTCACCTGTTGGATCTGGCCGGGCCTATTCAGGCATTTCATGAAGCACAGCTTATCCATAGTGGTTTTGTTGTCCATTTTGTCGGTTTTGATTCTGAGGTAACGAGCCGTCAGGGCATGGGAATCAGCGGGCTAAAATTACCGCCCGCGGAGTTGCCGCCACATTCAATTGTTATCGCCTGCGCCAGCCGCTACCATGTTGATATCTATAGCGACCCCGCCAGCCAGAAAAGCATTACGTGGTTGAAAAATGTCCCGCGTAAAGACACGACTCTAGCCAGCCTATGCACAGGCGCTTTTTTGTTAGGCAAGGCCGGCTGGTTGGACGGAAGGGAATGCACTACTCATCACACCCTGACCACTCAGCTTCAACGGGATTTTCCGAAAGCGAATGTGGTGTCGGACAGGATCCATGTAAAATCCGGAATGGTATGCACGAGCGCCGGGGTTACTGCCGGTATCGATCTTTGTCTGGACATAATTGAAGACAAGGCTGGCGCCTATTGTTCGATTGCGGTTGCCAGAGAGCTGGTGGTTTGCCGACGCAGAATGGCCAATGATCCCCAAATATCCAGCCACCTGAGCTTCAGAAATCATATCAGTCCATTTGTTCATTCCGTCCAGGATTATATTGCTTGTCATTTCAATGAAAAACTGTCGCTCGCCCGGCTGTCTTCGCAGTTCCGGGTATCTCAACGCCATCTGCAGCGTTTGTTCAAAACATATACCGGCATGACAGTGCGGGATTACATAGCAGAGCTGCGGCTTGAAGAAGCCAGACATATTATTAACAGAGGCGAAACGATTGAAAGAGCCGCGCATCAAGCTGGTTTCAATGCCGCGTCATCGCTTCGTTCCGCCTGGAAAAGAAAATATTACAGCCTGCCCAGCCAGACTTTGACTAGATAATCAGTCTCGTCTATTTGGAGCATCCAATTCATAAGTATCCGCCGAGCCGAGTTGTTCGAGCATAAACCCTATTGCGGATTCTACAGCTTGCTCGGTGGCTTCCTTGTTGTATCGAATGGGAACGTCCCCACCCTTTCCTTGATAAGCATAGGGATCAAAGAACAGACTGTCCGGCCTGTTAAGATCAAAGGCATGGGTAGCGCCCTCCAATTCCAGAACCTGAACCTGTTTCCTGTCTTCGTCAGACAGACTAGATGCCAGGGCCGTGCAATCGTCTGGGGCATCATACACATCCTCCTTGCCTGAAATAATCAGCACTTGCCGGCCGTCCTGAATTTGGTTGAAAGTGTATCCCGGCACTTTGTTATAAACCCAACAGACAGGGTAATTTGCCACCAAGCCATGCAGTACATTTGACTGTGGCGTGTCTTCTCCCGCCATTAACATGGCAACGACCCCTCCCCAGGAAAATCCAATCAATCCTAGTCGTTCCTTCTGAATGTCGATGCGGGACTGCAGGTATTGTATGGCCCCGTATATGTCAGGCAGTGTTTCGCGTACATGAGCGGGGCGAGACAAGCCTCCGTCCAGTCCTCGAGCAGCCCACATATCTAATTCCAAAGTAGCAATACCTGCTTGATTCAAGTGCAAGGAATAGAGTTCCCCTCTCTCGTCCACACCGCCTGAGCCATGTACAACAATGACAGCAGGCACCGGTCCTTCCATACCGGTAGGAATTGCAAAACGGGCGCTAATTGTAAGGGGTATGGCTTCACTATCATCGGGATCAAATGAAGGGAATGCAACGTAATTGTGCTTAATGCGTTGCGCGTCATCGACAGTTGCAAACGCTGTAAATTTACTATCATCAGAATCAGATGAATGGATTTTGACGCGATTGTGCTTAATGCGGGGAGCGTGAGCTATAGAATCAGCGCTTATTATCGGTGAAAAGAAAAATGCCAAGGTGCTTAGAATAAATAAATACTTATGCTTCATTTGATCAACTCTTTATTCAATTATCAGTAGCCCTCAGCAGATATTAAGCAGATTCCAATAAAAACGGTTTAGATTCAATATAAGTCAAAGGCCTGCATGCAATGGCTAATGCCTGTTTGATATCCTCTATAATGTCGTCAGGCTCCTCAAGACCTACACATAGCCGAACGAGATTATCGGTAATGCCATTGTTTATTTTTTCTTCTCTACTGTATTTGCCGTGAGTGGTAGATGCAGGATGCGTAATCATCGATTTTGCATCCCCTATATTGGTACAACGTGAAACAAGAGCCAGCGCATTAATAAATGCCCAAGCCTCCTCCTTCTTTCCTCGAAGAGTGAAACTTATGATTGGAGTATGACCCGATTGCTGGCTCCTGATCACATTTGCACTCGCATGGCGCTCATCCATTGTTGAATACACTTCTTCTACTTCGGGCTGTAATATCAACCATTCGTAAATTTTTCTTGTGTTGCACTCATGCAGCATCATTCTGGCTTTTAGTGTGTCCAGACCTTTGCTGAAAATCCAGGCGTTAAACGGGCTCAAGCAAGTGCCGGAGCTCCGCAGGTATTGTTTTAAGGGAGAAATCAATTTCTTACTACCGGCAATTGCACCTCCGACGCATCTTCCCTGTCCATCGATGAATTTGCCTGTGGAATGCAGCACCAGGTCAGCCCCATGCCTGAGGGGTTTCTGGAATGTGGGACTCATTAATGTATTGTCCACAATCAAAAGTGCGCCAAATTGTCTGGCTATTTGGCCTAAAGCAGATAAGTCGGCGACTTTCATCATCGGATTTGTTGGTGATTCGACAACCATTAACTTGGTATTGTCTTGCATGGCATTTTTCCATGCGTTCATGTCATCAACACAGACGGATGTTGCAGTAATGCCAAACTGGCCAAAATATTGGCGAAATAAATGACTGGTCGTGCTGAAAATTCCACTTGCCAGAACAACATGGTCGCCCTGCTTTAAAAATGTAATGGCAATAGCTAAATAAGCAGACATGCCTGATGACATCGCAACACAGGACTCTGCCTCTTCCATAATAGCCAGTTTTTGTTCAAAACTTTCAACGGTCGGGTTGGTAAAACGACTGTAGACATTGCCAATCTGCTCACCGCTGAATCGAGCACTGGCTTCTTCAGCAGAACTGAAGTCATAACCCGATGTTATTGCAATGGCTTCCGAGTGACTATCGGACATCATTGGAAGAGGGGCATGAATACTTAGGGTTGTTGTTTCCATTTTGTGCATCCTTTTAACTTAAAAATATTAATTGCAATTCAAACTCGTAATTTAAAAATTGCTATTGTTAATACCATTTTATCTTCCTACTTCTATTCTGAGTTGCCTGTATGTTTTTGGTGATTTTTCCTCGACGGAAGTTGTAATTTTGGAACATTATTCGACGAATAACAGTTACTGTATTGAGTATCTTTGTAGAAATCCGGGGCAATGAATTCTGGGTTCCGCTTATTGAGCCGATATACGCTGTAAACCGCTCTATGCCATGGATGGAGCAACTTCCTTCTTCTCAAACCTATTCAATATTAGGCCTACAAATACAGATAACATACAGAATCCCATGACAGATAATGTGACGAGGTCATAACTTTGCGTGAATTCATAGGTCATGCCGCCAAGCCAGGCCGTCAGAAACACCATTAATTGGTGGACGGTAAACAGGAAACCGAACATTTTCCCTTTAATTTCCGCGCCGTAGCAGCGCAGGCACATCACGGAAGTAATGATTACTGTGCCCATATAAGTCAAACCAAAAACAGTTGCAAAAGCTAGATAATGCCATGTGTCGCTTGCAGAATGCAGAATCAGCATTGAAAAGGTACGAAGCGTGTAAAGTATAGCCAAAAGCATAGCGGGTGCCGAAAAACGCAATAACCATCCTACAACAAACGCGCCAATTAACTCAGCGGCACCTAGAATGCTCAAAGTTGAAGCGACCAGGACCGCACCTGTGGGCTCACCGGATAATCTTTCTTGCATCATAGGCACCAAGTGGACATCTATATAAGCCATTGACGCACCGCAACCGGCAAAAGATATAGCCAGCAGTATGAAAATAGGACGCCGAAGCTGGCTTAATACATTATTATCAGGAATTCTGGCTCCAGGTTGAGGAGACGCATTATTAGGGAATAGTCTGGATAACCACATGACGCCGGGGACAACTACCAACAGAAACGCAATAGCAATACATAAGCTGATCTGCTGCCACGGCACAAAGGTATTTAACCAAACCCACAATGGAGACAACACCATGAACCCTATTGACGTTCCGTTAGTGATGGCTGCATACGCCATGCCTTTTTGATCATCCTGGAATATTTTGTCAATCAATAAGCCAAGAGGGACAAATGTCATAGCGGCTAATGCATAAGCCGCTAATACGCCAAAGAAAAACATGAAGCCCCAGAAGTTCACTGTAATACTTAACGCTAAATACGCCAATACTGTTGAAAACGCGCCGGTCAGGATTGTTTTCGCGGGGCCATATCGATCACAGACCCAGCCTACAAATGGTGAAACCACCCCCAGTACAAGCCCGAAAACAGCGCCTGTCAATGCAAAGGTATCCCTCCCTTGACCGAATAGTTTTACCAGGTCAAGGAAGTAAACTTGATAACTGCCCTTAATGGAAGAGGCCAGAAAAGTGACAAAAAAGCCAATGACTACGGCCACTATCCGATGTTTTCGAGATATGTTCATTTTATGCTTCCGCTAATTGAGCTTGACCCAAGCCAAGGTGATCATAAACGCCCTGATACATGCCATAAAATAATTTACATGTCGTATTAATAGCTTCTAAGGACTCCTGCTGCATCTTTTCCGTTGTACACAGGTCAGCAAGCAAGTCCATTCCCTGACGAACATGACCGACATCCTCTTTCTGATGCACGGAGAAAAACAATAAGTCTTCTTCTTTCAAATTGTATACTTTGCCAAAAAGAGTATGGCGCGCTTCCCCGGCAACGGTCTCCAGGTTTTGCCCTTCACTGGCTACCAGTACCGCTGCCGCGCCAATATGGTAACGTTCTTTATCCAGGCAGGCGCGCATTCGATAACTGATGAGTTCCTGAGTCGGTTTCAATGCAGTCGCGCGGTCGCGCTCTTCATCCGAAATGCCGATAGCACGTATGAAATCCTCCATCAAAACAACATGATTCTTTGTCTTGGAAAGATTGCCCGTTTCTTCTTCGTACATATTGTGAAGTAAATGCTTCTTGTGCTTTTCCAAGGGACAGTGGAAGAACAGGTTTTCGATGTAAGTCAAAAAGTGTTTGGTTAACTGATAACCTTGCAATGTAGTGAATTTAAGCAACTCTTTATCAGGTTTATTTTCATCCAGAAGATATTTGAATAAAGGGTGCCCAACGGTTAAATGTCCGTTCAATTCGGCTGTCATGGCTGTCTTGAACTCTTTTTTGTCCATCATGGTAAAAAATCCTCACTAAATATATAACTTAAATCGCTGCAAAAGATCGTACGCCGATTGCTTCATAAAATGCCCCTCGTAGCTGATGCCTTGATAACGGCTATAATCCGGCAGTACGCCATAGGTTTCAAAACCACACATCACCCATGTTTTATGAGCGCGGGTATTTGCTCTAACGTCAAGAGTAATCAGCTCAACCCCATTTTCTATGCAAACTTGCGCAATGTAAGCAAGGCTCCTCTTCAGAATCTTGCCCCTGTGTTCAGGGTGAATGAATCCTTTTTGTAAATCACAAATGTGCTGAGTCGTTTGTTGATGGCTTCTTTTAAGCATGCAGCAAAAAACAAGCTGGTCTGATGTTCTTCCCAGAACCAATTGCAGTGTGCCCAAGGCGATTTCATGTTCCAGGCTGTCCGCATATCTACTGGCATTGCTCCCGGTAAAGCGATCATCAAAGCCCAGTACTGCTTCATCTTGTGCGCTCATGGCCAGCAATATCATCAAATTGGCACGATGGGCTCGATAAGTTTCGCAACAATCAATCAGAAAAAATTCGACATTTCGTTCCATCCGCTCATTCTCCTTAATACTCTAAGGAAATGATAAGAGAGAGATAAAGCAACAAAAAGCCCAAAAAATGACATTTTTTGGCTTTAAAAACGACATTGGGGGATGGGCTGTATAGGGTTGTCTGGCAAGACAGATCTAATAATATTCGTTTTTATACGGTTTGCAGCGGACGGGGGCCATAGTTCAGCCGGTTTTGCGCAAGCCGAATTTCAGGAAATGCGCTTGTGAATTCACATTGGCAGCGGTTGCATACCTTGGCAACGCCGGCTCAAGCCCTACCACAGCATATATCGGCGCCAGCCAGCTTAGCGCCTCATGGTGATCCGGTCCGGCCTCCCCTAGCCACCATGAAATACCCGCTTGCCGTCCAGCGGATGCCCGGCGGTGCATGGGGTACGCAATATCGCTTGGTTATCGCGTTCATCATTCGCCTTGCTAATGCACATGAATGAAGAAACACGCTGAACTGCACGGACGATATAAATATCCTTTCGGCTGACCTGGGCTATCACCCCATTTTCAAACCGACATAAAAACCGGCAGCGCCACTGACGCCCTTGCTGGTAATGTTAGATAAGCGATTGATCAGGAAATTGCCGGACTGCTGTGCGACTTCGGTTGCCGCGCTTGCCGCTCCCTGCAATTGGGCTTCACTGACGCTGACAATGCCGTAGTATTCGGACACGAACAGCAGCACCACCGCCCCACCGCCCATGAACAACGCTACCTTCAGCATTTTTTTGGCGAAATAGCCGACCGCCAGGCCGATGATGAAAGGAGCCCCCACATTAGGGATCATAAAAGCCGAAGAAAAAATATCGGTGGAGGATGCGCCGTTGATTGCTTGGTCACTGCTCATAATTTGTGTTTCTCTACTGTTATGGCTGATTCCAGCCAGACTGGAAAAAAGCCGACATTTTAATCATTTTCCAGCTGGACGCCAGTTCATTAAAAGCGGCCTGTCAAATATTCCCAGTCATAAGCAGCCCCACTTATTGATTTTGACCCGCTGGCAGGAAAAAATAGCAATTCACTGATTCAAAAGAATTTACTATGCACTATCCCATCAAAGTAGCTGGCGCCAAACCTGCCGGCATCATCGAAGTATTCTCGCCTTATGACGGCAAACGCGTAGGTTCCATTGAAACCATTGATGAGACAGGGGCCGAGCAGGCATTAAAAAACATGCTTGAGCTGTTCCGCGACCGCAAGAACCGGTTGCCGGCTCATGAACGCATCGCCATCCTGGAGCGTACGATCGCGCTCATGCAGGAACGCACTGAGCAATTCGTGGCCACGGCCGTAGCTGAAGGCGGCAAGCCTTATAAGGATACTCAAGTCGAGTTGGCGAGGGCGCTCGACAGCCTCAGGATCTGTATTGATTGCATCCGCACAGAGCGCGGCACGGAAATTCCGATGCAATTAAATCCGGCTTCCATGCACCGGCTGGCCTTTACGCACAGGGAACCTATCGGCCCTGTCGTGGCGATCAGCGCATTCAATCATCCGATCAATTTGATCGTCCATCAGATAGGGCCCGCCATCGCCGCAGGCTGCCCTGTCGTTATCAAGCCGGCGCGCGACACGCCGCTATCGGCTTTTGCACTGGTGGATGCGTTGCGCGAAGCCGGTCTGCCCGATCTCTGGTGTCAGCCCGTTGTAGAAAATGACATCAAAGTCGCCGAACAATTGGCGACCGATCCGCGCGTCGCCTTTTTAAGTTTTATCGGCAGCGCCCGTGTCGGCTGGATGCTGCGCTCAAAACTGCCGCCCGGCACGCGCTGCGCGCTGGAACATGGCGGCGTGGCCCCGGTCATTGTAGCCGAAGACGCCGATCTTGAACGCGTGCTGCCATTGCTGGCCAAAGGCGGCTTTTATCATGCCGGACAAGTTTGCGTGTCGGTACAGCGCATTTATGCGCATGAATTGATAGCTCGAAAAGTAGCAAGCGGACTGGCAGCCTTGGCCGACAAGATGATAGTCGGCGACCCGGCCGATCCGGACACGGATTGCGGTCCGCTGATCCGACACAGCGAGGTTGACCGCATTGAGGCCTGGGTGAATGAAGCCATTGCCGAGAATGCCGAACTGATCGCGGGAGGCAACCGGCTTTCGGACTCGCTGTACAGGCCGACGGTGTTATTGAATGCGTCGCCGGACAGCAAGATCAGCCGGCAGGAAGTCTTCGGGCCGATCGTGTGCGTTTACCAATACAGCAGTTTGGATGAAGCCATCGAACAGGCCAATGCCCTGCCTTATGCCTTCCAGGCATCAATGATCACACAAAACATCGATACCGCCCTGCATGCTTACAAGCATCTGGCGGCATCGACCGTTCTGATTAATGATCACACGGCTTTCCGTGTGGACTGGATGCCGTTTGCGGGCCTGCGTGAATCAGGCCTTGGAACCGGCGGCATTCCTTATACGTTCCGCGATATGCAAATCGAGAAAATGGCTGTCTTCCATTCGCCGGCCTTATAAGCGGCTATACCTGGATATCCGCCAGATTTCCTTTCGTCTCCAGCCATATCTTTCTGTCCTGCGCGCGTTTTTTCGCCAGCAATAGATCCAGTTGGGCATTGGTATCGTCTTCTTCCTGTACCGTCAACTGCACGAGTCGGCGCGTATCGGGGTTCATGGTCGTCTCACGCAATTGGCTCGGATTCATTTCACCCAGTCCTTTAAAGCGCTGGACGTTGATCGTCCCTTTGAGCTTTTCTGCCTTGATGCGGTCCAGTACGCCCTGTCGCTCGGATTCATCCAGGGCATAGAACACCTTCTTGCCGATATCGATGCGATATAAAGGCGGCATAGCCACAAACACGTGCCCTGCCTTCACCAGCGCCGGAAAATGCTGATAGAACAAGGCGCAGATCAGGGTGGCAATGTGGTTGCCGTCGGAATCGGCGTCGGCCAGAATGCACACCTTGCCGTAGCGCAGGTTTTGCAGATCATTGGAGCCGGGTTCGATGCCCAAAGCCACGGCGATATCATGAACTTCCTGCGAAGCCATGACCTGATTCGAATCCACTTCCCAGGTATTGAGGATCTTGCCGCGCAGCGGCATGATCGCCTGAAAGTCGCGCTCGCGGGCCTGCTTGGCCGAACCGCCGGCCGAATCGCCCTCGACCAGAAACAATTCGGTTCTGGCGATGTCCTGCGCCGAACAGTCGGCCAGCTTGCCCGGCAAGGCGGGACCAGCCGTAATTTTCTTGCGAATTATTTTTTTATTGGAGCGCAGCCTTTTCTGGGCGCTGGAAATAATGATTTCGGCAATTTTTTCGCCTTCGGCCGGATGCTGGTTCAGCCACAAGCTGAAGCTGTCTTTGGCCACGCCCGACACGAAAGCCACGCATTCGCGGGAACTGAGCCGTTCCTTGGTCTGGCCTGAAAACTGCGGATCTTCCAGCTTGACCGAAAGCACGAAATGGCAGTTTTCCCAAACATCCTCGGGCGCCACCTTGACGCCGCGCGGCAAGATGTTTCTGAAGTCGCAGAACTCACGCATCGCTTCAGTCAAGCCGGCGCGCAAACCATTGACATGCGTGCCGCCCTGCGCCGTCGGCACCAGATTGACGTAGCTTTCGGCCAGCATTTCGGCAGGATTTTCGATTGCCCAGACGACGCCCCATTCAACAGCCTCATGGCTCGCGGCCATATTGCCCATGAACGGCTGCTGCGGGTAAAACTCGATATCGCCGACGCGGTCCAGCAGATATTCCTGCAAGCCGTTCTGGTAGCACCAGACAATCTCTTCCTCCGGCTGCTCGACCTTCAGCGTTATTTTCAGGCCCGGGCACAACACCGCTTTCGCACGCAGCACCTGTTTCAGCCGGGTGACGGAAACCTTGCTGGAGTCGAAATACTTTTCATTCGGCCAGAACTTCACCGAAGTGCCCGTATTGTTACGGCCAACCGTGCCGACTTCCGTCAGTTCGGTCTGTTTGTCGCCATTGGCAAATTCCATGCGGTAGATTTTGCCGTTGCGCTTGACTTCTATTTCCAGTTTCTGCGACAGGGCGTTGACGACCGAAACGCCGACGCCATGCAAGCCGCCGGAAAACTGATAGTTTTTATTGGAGAATTTGCCGCCCGCATGCAACTGGGTCAGGATTACCTCGACGCCGGGTATGCCTTGCTCGGGATGGATATCGACCGGCATGCCGCGGCCGTTGTCGGTGACCGAAACAGCGCCGTCCTTGTACAAAACGACATCGATGCTGTCGGCATGCCCTGCTATCGCTTCGTCAACACTATTATCAACGACTTCCTGCACCAGATGATTGGGCCGGGTGGTATCGGTATACATGCCGGGGCGTTTGCGCACCGGTTCCAGTCCGCTTAAGACCTCTATGGCCGCCGCGTTATATTCATTACTCATACTTCGTAATCACTCACATCCGAGTTTAATGCCATTGTTAACCGTACATCGTACCATTAACATGAATATTTCACCACGAAGTACACAGAGAACACGAAGACTCTGAAATTCAAATGGTTGCAGATATTTTCTGAAAAATTCATGAGCTTATAAAAAATATCAAGACCATGATTTTCTTCATGAATTCTGTGATTTTAAGAAATATCCGGGCCAGCCTTGAACCGATAAAGGCAAACTCACCACAAACAAAGCCCCCGCTTTCTGCCAACACTATCTTTCCAACGTAGGTTTTTTAACAAGGACGAGGCGCATTCTTCCTGCTCACTTGCCCGCCAATTTCATATATAATGCCCGGCTTAATTTGTACACCGTATCGTTAAAATATTTTTATCCCTATGCCGAAAAAGAAAAGCTCGACTTTATTCGAAGACTCGCTTGCGGAGCTTGAGCAGCTGGTTACGCAGCTGGAACAAGGCGAGATTTCGCTGGAAGAATCGCTAAAGTCATTTGAACGCGGGGTCAATCTTACCCGTACCTGTCAAAAAGCCTTGCAGGAGGCGGAGCAGAAAGTTCAGATCTTACTGGAAAAAAACGGCACTCAAACCCTGGAGCCCTTTACTGATGAGTAATGCATTAAAAGAATACCTTAGCTTTTGCCAAAACCGTGTAGAGAGGGCTCTGGAAGCGCGTCTTCCCAGCGAAAACATACTGCCCAAAAAGTTGCATGAAGCCATGCGCTATTGTGTTCTGGACGGCGGCAAGCGCATGCGCCCGATGCTGGCGTACTGCGCTGGCAAGACGCTGGGCATTGCCCCGGAAGTGCTCGACGGACCGGCCTGCGCGGTCGAATTCATTCATGTCTATTCGTTAATCCATGACGACCTGCCGGCCATGGACGATGATGAACTCAGACGCGGCAAGCCTACCTGCCACGTCGCCTTTGACGAAGCGACCGCTATTTTGGCCGGCGACGCCCTGCAGGCTTTGGCATTTGAAATACTCGCGCACGACCCTACCATGACTGTCGATGCCGAAAGCCGCCTCAAAATGATCACGATGCTGGCAAAAGCCAGCGGTTCCCAAGGCATGGTCGGCGGCCAGGCTATAGACCTTGAATCCGTGGGCACCAAATTGAACCTGCCGGAACTGGAAAACATGCATATCCACAAAACCGGCGCTTTGATCCGTGCCAGCGTCAATATGGCGACCCTGGCAAAGCCCGATATCGATCATACTGTAGCAACCAGACTTGATCATTATGCCAAATGCATCGGCTTGTCTTTCCAGGTCAAAGACGACATTCTGGACGAAGAAAGTGATACGGCCACACTAGGCAAAACCCAGGGCAAGGACAGGGACAACGACAAACCCACTTATCCTGCCTTGCTGGGCTTGTCCGGCGCCAAACAGAAAGCGCAGGAACTGCATGAACAGGCCATTGACAGCCTGAGCATTTTCGGCAAAGAAGCCGACTTACTGCGTGACTTGTCGCTTTATATCATCCAGCGGGATCATTAATTACCGATTTGATTACTCAGGAATTAATCTGCATAATCCTGCGATTGCTTAAAAGAAATGCCGATTAAAGGAAGTTGATTTATACATGTACAAACCCGGTAATTATCCCATCCTGGATACCATCCATTATCCCGCCGATGTCCGCAAGCTGAGCAAAGACCAACTGCCGGCCCTGGCCCGGGAGCTGCGCGAGTA
>Ga0066437_1000125_pt1 | contig 36653 bp, 34 predicted proteins | sample LakWasMet55_HOW8_2_FD_59525 | JGI IMG/M metagenome (GOLD analysis project Ga0066437, IMG submission 59525) | Freshwater sediment methanotrophic microbial communities from Lake Washington under simulated oxygen tension - Sediment Metagenome 55_HOW8 | ecosystem: Environmental > Aquatic >...
GTTGCCCGGAAATTCGATCATTTCACCGGCCATCACGTCGGATAAGCCATGTACGCGAACGATACCGTCGGTCACTGATACCACGGTACCCTGGGTACGCGCTTCAGCAGTGGTGGAGAAATTCTCCAGCCTGCTTTTAATCAGTTCACTGATTTCTGATGTTGATAACTGCATTTTGTCTGTCTCCTGACCTTTAGGTCTAACCTTTAAGTGTACTAACTTTAGGCGCCTTTGCTGTTAAAGGACTAACCTTTAAGCGTATAAGCAAGCGCTTGCAACTGGCCACGAACAGATGCGTCTATGACCGTATCGCCAACAACAATTTTTATGCCGCCGATTAATTCTGGATCCAACTTAACCTGTGCTTCAACCTTCTTGCCGAACTTAGCTTCCAGTTGCTTAACCAAAGCCTTAACCTGAGCATCTGTTGGTTGCGCTGCTGCAGTAAGCTCGGCTTCGAGCGTACCTTCATCCTGCGCCTTAAGCTCTTCGTAAGCCGCAGCGATATCGGCAATAATCACCAATCGGTTATTTTCGATCAGCAGCTTCACCAGATTAACCGCTTGCTCACTGAGCTTGCCGTCACAAACGGCAAGCACCAAACGCTCAAGCTCGCTCGATGGCAGCTTAGGATCATCAATCAGAGCCTTCATTTGCGCATCGCCAGCAATTGCAGCTAACAGGGATAACTGGTCAGACCAGCCTGCCAGTGCGCTCTTTTCCTTGGCCAAGCGGAATACCGCAGTGGCGTAAGGCCTTGCTATCGTTATTGCTTCAGCCATGGTTTAGCAAGAGCCTCCTACAACTCGTTTGCGATTGCAGTAAGAATTTCTGCATGCGCTTTAGCGTCGATTTCTTTACGCAGGATTTTTTCAGCACCAGCAATTGCCAGGGTCGAAACTTGTTGGCGCAGGCCTTCTTTAGCACGATTAACTTCTTGTTCGATTTCGGCCTTGGCACCCACAATAATGCGATCACCTTCTGCTTTCGCAGTGTTTTTAGCTTCTTCAACAATTTCGTTAGCGCGCTTCTCAGCCAGGGCAACAATTTCCGAAGCACGTTGCTTGGCTTCAGTCACTGCTTCTGCAGCACGCTTGGAAGATTGTTCCAGTTCGCTACGGCCACGTTCACCGGCAGCCAAGCCATCAGCAATCTCTTTCTGGCGCGCTTCAATCGCGTTAAGTAGCGGCGGCCAGACAAACTTCATGGTGAAGATGATCAGGATGCTGAAAGCAATCGCCTGTGCTACTAAAGTAAAATTAATGTCCATTTTTGCTCCTACCTGTTAAGCCACTTATGAATTTTTAAAAGGAACTCTTGAAAAGTTTAAAGGGCTCGAACAGATACTTATCCAGCGACTACGCTTAATAATGGGTTAGCGAATGCAAACATCATGGCCAGACCAACACCGATAATGAAAGAAGCATCGATCAAACCTAACAGCAAGAACACTTTACCTTGCAATGCTGGAATCATTTCTGGTTGACGGGCTGCGCCTTCCAGGAAACTTGCGCACATGATACCGATACCGATACAGGCACCAGCAGCACCCAAACCAATGATTAAGCCAATGCCAATACCGGTGTAGGCTTGAATCATTGCCAAAAATTGTACGTTTTCCATTACTTTTCCTTTCGCTATTGAGGGGTATTACTTAACTAGACTACAAAAACACATTACAAACAAAATCAAACCAAAAAACTCTTTTATACCTTAGTGACTTTCATGCGCCATGGCGAGGTACACCACGGTTAACATCATGAAAATAAAGGCTTGCAACGCCACAATCAGGATATGGAAGATAGACCAGCCAGCACCCAGGATGGCACCGAAAATCGTGCCCGTCACACCAGTTGCCGCCCACAGGCCTAACAACAGGAAGATCACTTCACCGGCATACATGTTGCCGAATAAACGTAAGGAATGTGAGAGCGGTTTGGAAACGTATTCGATGATATTGAACAGGAAATTGGCAGGCCACACTAAGGGGTTGGTACCGAAAGGAGAACAGAACAGCTCATGTATCCAGCCACCCAGGCCTTTGACTTTAATTGCAAAATAGATCATCAGAAACCATACAGTCAGCGCCAAAGCAAAAGTGGTATTGATGTCAGAAGTTGGTACGCTACGCCATTTGTGCAAGCCTAGTGGCTCGTAGATGCCTTTAGCCATGATATCGACTGGCAGGAAATCCATCGCATTCATCAGCAGCACCCAGACAAATACGGTAAGGGCAGCCGGTGCAATGAAAGAGTGGCGATTGCCGTGGAAAATATTCTTGACCTGGTCATCGACAAAACCGAACACCAGCTCAACAAATGCCTGGCGTTTGGTAGGTACACCGGCAGTAGCACCACGCACTACCCACCAGATCAGACCCATGGCCACTACACCGAGCAAAACAGACATTACCAGCGTATCAACATGTAATGTCCAAAAGCTGGTGTTGCCAATTGACTTTGCATTAAATGATAAGTGGTGTGCAATATATCCGGATGGTGTTAGTGCGTGTTCTTCTGTAGCCATAAAATCAAAACCCTAATTTGTCACTTATTTTGAGTGTAGTTTTCTTAACTGTTTTTTTCATTGAGGCCAGAAATCGCTGCCCCCGACAAAATCGCCGAGGCTCCCAGGCCGACAATCAGGGCCAGTGGAACCAAGTGCGCCGTATAAACCTTAAATGTAATGAACAGCAATACTGCTATTACGATAATCTTTACGCCTTCAGCCTTAAGCAAGCCGATCAGTATGGCACCTGCATCTTTTTTATTTTCGCTGCGCCTCGCAATCAGCGAACCTGCATAGGCACCCGCAATCGCCGAGCCGCCGCCTGCTATAGCTGATAATGCGCCATGCATACCTGCGAAATAAAATGCGCCTACTGCTACGGCAGAGGTGGCCATCAATTGCCATTTCGCCATCTGCTTGAATACTGCTGCCGTTTTAATATTTTCCATACAGTCCTGCTCGCTACTTGGCAGATTTGGAGAATATCCACAACTGCAATCAGGCGAAGTCCGCGATTGTCTTGTTTAATTGACTTTAAGTCAAGCCTATCTACCGGGTTTGTTAGCGAAATTTAGCAATAATTTCATCCAGCTGATCGAGACTGGCATAGCGTATCTTCAAGGTTCCCGCTCCATTTTTTGCCGCATCGATTTGCACATCCGCACCCAAGCTTTCTGCCAGCTCAGTTTGCAGTCGCAGCACATCTTTATCTTTTGTTTCTGTTTTGACCTGCTTTATCGATTCGGTAGATAAGCGTTTCACCAGCTGCTCGGTATCGCGTACAGACAAGCCTTTTTGTACAATCTCTTCCGCTGCGGTGATTTGCTTGACGCTATCCAAACCCAGCAAGGCACGGGCATGCCCCATGTCCAATCGCCCCAGCATCAGCATCTCCTGCACTACCGCATGCAAATTCTGCAGGCGCAACAAATTAGTGACTGCACTGCGTGAACGTCCAACGGCTTGCGCAGCTGCCTCATGCGTCATGCTGAACTCATCTATCAACCGCTTGATACCATTGGCTTCTTCGATAGGGTTCAGGTTTTCGCGCTGGATATTCTCGATAAGCGCCATCGCCAATGCAGCCTCATCGGCAATCTCGCGCACCAGTACCGGCACCTCAAGCAGACCGGCAATCTGCGATGCGCGCCAGCGTCGTTCGCCGGCAATGATCTCAAATTTCTCACTGGCGACTTCGCGCACCAGGATAGGCTGCATAATGCCTTGCGCCTTGATGGAATCCGCCAGGCTGGCCAGAGACTCTTGGTCCATGTGCGTACGTGGCTGATACTTGCCGGGCTGCAGTTGCTCGACTTTCAGCATGCGCAATGAATCCGACTCACCTGCACCGGCGGAATCGCCTGCCAACAAAGCGTCCAGTCCACGCCCCAAGCCTTTAAGTTTTACCATTTACTAACCCCCTGATATTGCAACGGTATTTTCCGTATTTTGATTAAATTGCAACGTTGGCTTTGGCCTTACTACGCCTGATGATTTCATGTGCTAGCTCCACATAGGCCTGTGCGCCCTTGGAGGCACGATCATAAACCAGGGCGGGGAGGCCATAACTGGGCGCCTCGGCCAGCCGGATGTTGCGTGGAATTACCGTAGAGTAAACCTTGTCGCCAAAATGGCTCACCAACTGCGCCGATACTTGTTGAGCGAGCATATTGCGGTTATCGAACATGGTACGCAGCAGGCCTTCTATCTCCAGCGTTGAGTTCAAATGTGTACGCACCTTCTTGATGGTGTTCACCAAGTCGGACAAGCCTTCCAGCGCATAATATTCACATTGCATGGGGATCATCACCGCATTGGCCGCAGTCAATGCATTCACCGTTACCAGGTTGAGGGCAGGGGGGCAGTCCAGTAACACATAATCATAGCTGTCATTTAATTCTGCCAAGGCCAGCTTTAAACGGGTCTCACGACCGATTTCATTCACCAGCTCAACTTCCGCTCCAGCCAGGTCTCGACTCGCCGGGGCTATGTCGAACAGGCCTTTTTCGGAGGTTTGTATCACTTCTTTAAGCGTTTTTTTGCCTATCAGCACATGGTAGATCGTTTGCTTCAAGCCTGCTTTATCAATGCCGCTCCCTGTTGTGGCGTTGCCTTGCGGATCCAGGTCTATCAGTAATACTCGACTTTTTGCTGCAACCAGGCTGGCGGCGAGATTAACGCAGGTAGTGGTTTTACCCACACCGCCTTTTTGATTGGTAATGGCCAAAATTCGCATTATTGTTTAGTCCACATAATCGTAGGTCGCTTTGTCAAAGTGATTGAATTTCCCTGTCGACATTCGGCAAAAACACCAAATGCCGCTGCGCTTCAAGTCCGGGTACCGTAAGTGCAATAATTTGCTCAGGAGCCAAGCCCGTCGCGATTTTCAGCGCCGCCAACTCCTCCTCGGGGTACACCCCCTTCATGGCTAGCCACATGCCATCTGCCGTACATAAATGCCGCGTTAGCTTGATAAACAGGGCCAGATCAGAAAAGGCCCGCGATATCACGATATCAAACTTGGCTGCCGGCTTGAATTGCTCCACACGCCCACACACCACTTCGAGGTTGGCTATGCCCAACTCCGCTTTGGCTTGCCGCATGAAGCTGGTCTTTTTCTGGCTGGAATCCATTACGGTCACTTGCAGATCAGGCAGGCACAACGCTAGCGGTATACCTGGCAAGCCAGCACCACTTCCCACATCCAGCAAACGCTGCGCCTTGATATAGGGCAACACCACCAGACTATCAAGCAAATGCAGAGTCACCATTTCATCTGCATCGCGCACTGCGGTGAGGTTATGCACCTTATTCCACTTTTGCATCAATGCCAGATAATCCAGTAACTGCTGACGCACAGCTATAGGGATATCCAGTCCTGCCTGCTCAAGGCCTGACGCTAATTTCAACGCCAGACTCATGCTACTTTTTCTGTATTTTTTTCTGGATTCTTGCTACGGCTTTTACGTTTTAGGTAAACCAGCAACAAGGAAATGGTGGCAGGGGTAATGCCAGAAATACGGCTAGCCTGACCTAAAGTCTGCGGCTTGTGCGCCTGCAGCTTCTGGCGCGCCTCTATGGAAAGGCCATGCACATCGTCATAATTGATATCTTCCGGCAAGCTGGTATTTTCACTGCCGCGCTGGCGCGTGATCTCATCTTGCTGGCGATCAATATAGCCTTGGTATTTAGCTGCAATCTCGATTTGCTGGCGCACGGCATCATCTGCCTCACCAAGATTTACATCAATGCCGGCGATTGGCAGGCTTAATAAAGCTTCGTAACTCACTTCCGGACGACGCAGTAGCTCAAACAATGAATACTCATGGTCAATCACCTTGCCCAGCACACGCATGGCATCCGCCTCCGGCAAACTGGCAGGCTGCACCCAGGTGGTTTTTAGTCGCTCCTGCTCACGTATCACCGCTTCCTGTTTGCGCGAGAAAGCCTCCCAACGCGCATCATCGACCAAACCTAGCTTGCGACCGGCTTCAGTAAGTCGCATATCGGCATTATCTTCACGCAACATCAAGCGGTATTCAGCGCGGCTGGTAAACATACGATAGGGCTCGGTAACGCCGCTGGTGATCAAGTCATCGACCAACACACCAAGGTAAGCCTGTTCTCGGCCCGGACACCAGCTTTCGTCGCCAGTGGCATGTAGCGCAGCATTGGCACCTGCGAGCAGGCCCTGTGCGGCAGCTTCTTCATAACCGGTAGTGCCGTTGATCTGGCCGGCGAAAAACAAGCCCTGAACCGCCTTGGTTTCCAGGGAGTTTTTCAATCCTCGCGGATCGTAGTAGTCATACTCGATAGCATAGCCCGGGCGCAATATATGTGCGTTTTCCAAACCGCGAATTGAACGCACCAACTGGTACTGAATATCGAAAGGCAAGCTAGTCGATATGCCGTTCGGGTAAACCTCATTGGTACTCAAACCCTCGGGTTCAAGAAATATCTGGTGCGATTCTTTATCCGCAAATCGATGGATTTTATCTTCAACTGAAGGGCAATAGCGGGGGCCAACTCCCTCGATCACCCCTGTGTACATAGGTGATCTGTCCAAACCACTACGAATGATATCGTGAGTCTTTTCGTTGGTATGCGTAATCCAGCAAGGCAATTGTTGCGGATGCTGATTGACGTTGCCCATGAACGAAAATACCGGCGCGGGATTATCGCCAGGCTGCTCTAGCATCACCGAGTAATCTATGGTGCGGCCATCAATACGTGGCGGGGTACCTGTTTTCAGGCGGCCTGCGGGCAAGCCGATCTCCCTTAACCGCGCAGCCAGCGAGATTGCGGGGGGGTCGCCGGCCCGGCCAGCTGAGTAATTTTGCATACCCACATGGATAAGGCCAGCCAGAAAAGTGCCCGCAGTCAATACCACAGACCTGGCTTCAAAACGCAAACCTATCTGCGTTACCACGCCTGTGACACGCCCACCTTCAAGGATAATATCGTCAACCGCCTGTTGAAACAGCCAGAGATTAGGCTGGTTTTCCAGTCTATGGCGTATCGCCGCTTTGTACAGAACCCGGTCCGCCTGTGCGCGGGTGGCACGCACGGCAGGACCCTTGCTTGAGTTAAGAATGCGAAACTGAATCCCACCTTCATCCGTAGCAGCCGCCATAGCACCGCCCAAGGCATCGACCTCTTTTACCAGATGCCCTTTACCTATGCCGCCGATTGAAGGGTTGCATGACATCTGACCTAAAGTTTCTATGTTGTGTGTCAGCAACAGGGTTTTTCGCCCCATACGCGCAGCCGCCAAGGCAGCCTCGGTCCCAGCATGGCCGCCACCAACGACAATAACATCAAATTTTTCAGGGAATTGCATGTGCTTGAATATTTATTTCCTCAGGAAGCGTATGTTACTTCAAAGCCTTGTCCACGTCATGTTAAAATGAGTGTTCCACGTGAAACAAACTTTGGTTTTTTAGTTTTGTAACTGATAAGTCACACTAGTGGCATACCATTCGCCGGTAGTTGCTTTAAGATTTCACTAATAACTTTAATACTTACAGGAGTTCATCATGAACAAAATTTCTGCCGCGCTCGTTATCTTATTTTCTCTATCCGCTATCAGCGCTCACGCTGACACTGCAACTGCGCAAAAATTAGCAGACAAATATGCAACCATTGCAAAAAACATCGACCCGAACTCTGCTGGTTTATCTGCTGAAGATGGCAAGGACTTCTTCAACCGCGAAATCACCATCAAGGGCAAGCAAGTTGCTTGTGCCTCCTGCCACACTGCCAACCCTGCAGACAATGGCAAGCACATTGTTACCAACAAGCCTATCCGCCCTCTATCCCCAGTAGTCAATGAGAAACGCTTTGCTTCCATCGACAAGGTCGAAAAGAACTTCACCAAGCACTGCAATGACATCATTGGCCGCGATTGCACCGCACAGGAAAAAGGCAACTTCATCGCTTACCTGTTAACCGTAAAATAACTAATGCGCTATGTTTGGGACCCATTTGTCAGGATATTTCATTGGTCGCTAGTTGTTGCGTTTGCCATTGCATTCCTCACACATGAGTCTGAGTGGCACCGTGTAATCCACGTTAACGCGGGTTACACGGCAGGCACTTTGATTGTTGCCAGAATAATTTGGGGTCTAATGAAAACCGGCTACGCCAGCTTTCATGCCTTCCCCTTCAACCCGCTACACGCTGCCCGGTATGTCTGGCAGATTCTCCGCGGATCAGCCCGGCCGACTATAGGCCACAATCCGGCCGGCTCCTTTATTATCTATGCACTCCTCGGCACAGGCCTGCTCACCGTAGCCACAGGCTTTCTTGTTTACAATGATGGCTGGCTCATTGACGATCCGGAGCTCCTTCAGGCATTACATTTTTACGCAGCCTGGGGCTGGCTGGTATTGATCGCGACCCACGTTACCGGCGTCATTACCGAAAGCATATTACATCGTGAAAATCTGATTTATGCCATGTTTACTGGTATCAAACACGATGTGGAGAATTCTGAGCGATGCGAGGATGATGAAAATGTTTCACGTGAAACACTCAATGTTTTTGCAAGATGGACGATGGGCCTTAAGCGCATCTATAAAACCTATATCGCCATCAATAGCGCTAACAAAAAAATGTATCGCATTATTGAAGACAACGATGCTGTGAACACTTTTGGCGTGCAGCAAGAGGGCGATGGTAAGTCCGTCGATGAAAATTTAGATAACGAAATCGCTGTCAAGCCCGAAACCACAGCCAACCAGAACAATAAAAACTAACTCAACTCCTGGCTTGCACGCTGGCTTTTTGTAGATTACTTACCAATACAGAAGCGGCTGAAAATCTCACCCAGTAGATCATCCGGGGTAAATGCCCCGGTAATCGTATTAAGTGCCTCCTGCGCCACTCGCAATTCATCTGCAAGCAGCTCGGCTTGCGCAAGCTTTTGTTTTGCTTGAGATAAATGATCCCTGACCAGATTTAATGCTTCCAAATGGCGCGTTCTCGCCATAAATACACCTTCACCAGTGGCTTGCCAGCCCGCCAGCTTTAACAAGTGTGCGCGGAGCAAATCTATACCCACGCCAGTTTTAGCTGAAAGAAAAATATGCGACTCATTCGTAAGCTCTTCTATTTTTGGCGCTTCAGAACTCAGATCTATTTTGTTATGTACCCAAATTTTGGGCAAAACCGCTGGCAATCGATTTAGAATGACTTTCTCCGCTTCGGTAATACCGTGGGCTGCATCTACCAATAATAATGCGATATTGGCGTTTTCTAGAGCTCGCCAAGTTCTGGCAATTCCAAATTTTTCTACTTCGTCGACAGTCTCACGCAAGCCTGCAGTATCAATAACGTGCAAAGGTACACCATTGATTTGAATTGCACTTTTAATCGTATCGCGAGTAGTTCCGGCTATCGGCGTGACTATTGCCACCTCTTCGCCTGCAAGCTGATTAATCAAACTGGATTTACCGACATTGGGCTGCCCAACCAAAACCACCTGTATGCCCTCGCGCAATAAATTACCTTGCTTGGCTTCTTTAAATACGCGGTCCAGCTCTTGCGTAATGGCTTCGAGTTTTTCTGCTACACGCCCTTGTGAAATAAAATCTATTTCCTCTTCGGGGAAATCCAGGCAGGCCTCAACATACATGCGCAAATCCACCAAGCGCTGGAGCAGGGCATGGATACGCTGAGAAAACTCCCCAGACAGCGAGCGCATAGCGCTGCGCGCGGCTTCTGCAGTTGAAGCATTGATGATATCGGCAACCGCTTCAGCTTGGGCCAGATCGAGCTTATCGTTGAGATAAGCTCGTCTGGTAAACTCACCTGGTTCGGCCTGCCTGGCGCCCAATGCGATACAACGACCCAGCAATAGTTGCATGAGTGCCGGTCCACCATGGGCTTGCAACTCCAGCACATCTTCACCGGTATAAGAATGAGGGTTGGTATAGTAAATCGCTATACCACGATCTATCAGGCTGCCATCAGCCTCTTTAAAAGGCAGGTAAGCAGCATGGCGGGAGGGAGGGCAGTTGCCAAGTATGCCACGCGCTATCTCCTGGCAAGCTGGGCCGGAGACACGCACTACGCCAATACCACCAGAGCCGGACGCGGTAGCTATCGCGGCTATGGTGTCGGTAGTGCTATTAACGGTTTGCATTTCCTTTTTTCTTGGCCAGGTTTTCCGCATGAATAGTGCGGTTGATTTGCCATTGCTGGGCGATGGAAAGTACGTTATTCACCAACCAGTACAGCACCAGCCCGGATGGGAAGAAGAAGAAGAACACGCTGAACACGATAGGCATGATAGTCATGACCTTGGCCTGGATAGGATCCGTGGGCTTAGGATTCAGCTTGGTCTGGATAATCATGGTTGCGCCCATTAACAGCGGCAATACATAGTAAGGGTCAATCGCAGAAAGGTCATGAATCCACAATACGAATGGCGCATGGCGCATCTCAACACTACCCAGCAGCATCCAGTACAGCGAAATAAATACCGGGATCTGCACCAGAATAGGCAAGCAACCGCCCATAGGGTTGATTTTTTCGGTCTTGTACATCTCCATCATGGCTTGCTGCATTTTTTGACGGTCATCGCCAAATTTTTCCTTCATGCTTTGCAAGCGTGGTGCCAATTCACGCATTTGCGCCATAGAACGATAGCTCGTTGCAGACAGTGGGTAGAACGCGGCCTTGATCAGGACGGTGAGCAAGATAATGGCCACGCCCCAGTTACCAACTACGCCATGGATAGCCGACAGCACCCAGAACAATGGGGTAGCGATGATGGTTAACCAGCCATAATCAACCGTGTATTCAAGGCCAGGAGCCGTTTTCTCAAGCTCGCTATGCGTTTGTGGACCGGCATAGAATTTGGCATCTACATCAAGGCTTGCACCTGGCGCGATACTGCCTACGCTACCCTTGCTGCCGATAGCGTAGATATCGTCGGATAATTGCTTGGTGTAGAACTCTTTAGGAGCATCTGTTTTAGGAATCCATGCACTAACAAAGTAGTGTTGAACCAGGCCAACCCAGCCATCCTTGGTGTTTTTGGACAGGTTGGATTTTTCCATATCCTTGAATGCCAGCTTCTTGTATTTATCAGCCGCTGTGAAGTAAGCACCGCCAGTAAATGTAGGCATCATGGCAGAACCCTGGTTGGATTTGCTGTCATGCACGATCTGGTAGTAAACCCAAGGCTCGATAGCCTCAGCAGTACCGTTTTTGATCTGGTATTTCACATCCACAGCGTAATCGCCACGATGGAATGTATACACCTTATCAACCTGCACGCCATTACTACCAGTCCAGCTCAAGCGCACTTCTAACTTGTCAGCGCCATCCTCCAGTTTGTAACTGTTAGCAGTGGTGGTAAAGACTGTTTTATGGTTAGGTAGCTCGGCACCTATCAAGCCGGTCTGCGCGACGTAGACCATGGGCGCGGCCTTATCATCCAGCAACACAAAGTTCTTGTCGGTAGAGTCAGCAGCACGATGCTTGAGTAGTTCCAGATGGCGAATATCACCACCTGTGGCATCAATATCGGCCTTGAACAAATCAGTTTCAACACTGATACGCTGTGCAGTCTGCAGGCGGAAACCAGTTTCTTTGGGTAATTCCGACTGTGTTTGATTTTTGGCGGGAGCTTTACTCGCCTCAGGAATACTGGAGTCTGTCGCCTGTTGCACATCAGCTACTGGCGTTTGGGGAGTATGCTGCCGTTGCCAGGTGTCCCATAACATCAGGATAGAAAATGAAAATATTACAAATAAAATCAGACGCTTAGTATCCATAAATCTCTTATCTATATATAAAGACTGGCAACAAATTAATTAAGGTATAGGGTCATGGCCACCAGCGTGCCATGGGTGACATTTTAGCAAACGACGCACGGCATAAAATGCCCCGCGTAAAGCACCATGTTTTTGTACTGCTTCCAGTGCATATTGTGAACAAGTAGGGCTGAAACGGCATTGCTGACCAAAAAAAGGGCTGAGTAGTATTTGATAAGCCCGAATCAATCCCGTTAGTATGCGCGCCATCATGATACCCGGCTAATCCTTCGCCGTCTCGCTAGTATCTGCAAGTTTGCTGACAATTGGCTTACTGGCGGCTTGATGATTCAGTTTAGTCATCAACTTGGTAAACTCCTGTTCAACCCCAGCATAATCGCTGTGGCTAAAAGATCTTTGTGTTCTGATGACGAGATCGACACTGCCTATCTGGTGTTGATTTTTTCTGAACAACTCGCGCAAGACCCGCCGCATATAGTTTCTATCAACAGAATGACGTGTCGTCTTTTTCGCCACTACCAAGCCCAAACGCGGCCATCCGAACTGGTTGTATTGATAGTGTATGGCCAGAAAGTGGCCCGTAATGCGCTTGCGGAAATTAAAAACGGATGAAAAATCATCCGTTTTAATTAGTTTCAGTCGGCCAGGAAATCTAAAATTTAACAAAGCCTAAATTTCGGTAACCTGAATAATGGTTAAGCCGAAACTTGCCAAACTATACTGCTAGACGGGCACGGCCCTTAGCACGACGCGCAGCAATAACAGCGCGACCACCGCGGGTTTTCATGCGCACTAGGAAACCATGGGTGCGAGCGCGACGAACTTTCGAAGGCTGGTAGGTACGTTTCATTGTGAATCTCCGGTGACTTCCGTGTTGTTATAGGTAACAGCACTAAACAAAGGGCGTAATTTAACCTGATTTAGCCCCCTCCTGTCAATGTTTATTTCACATGCATGAAAGGTGATAAAAGTATCCGTCAACCCTGTGGATAAGTTTGCCCAAACAGGCTAAAATAAACTCATAATTCGCTTAGCTATCCGTCATTCATCGGCATTTAGTTAATGCATCGGCGCTCGGTACACGTACACATAAAAACATCGAGCAAATACCATACTTATTACTATCAGTTGAGGTCTCGGGCAACCGATGGAAAATTTTTGGTCTATCTGTCTCGGTCGTTTCGAGCAAGAGCTATCCGCGCAGCAATTCAATACTTGGATCAAGCCATTACACTTTGAAGCCCAGAATGGGGCAGTGCGCCTGCTTGCGCCTAATCGCTTTGTCCAGCAGTGGGTAAAAGACCGTTTTCTGCACCGCATCCATGTATTTGCCGAAGAGTGCCTGGCACAACCTGTTGAAATAGAGCTAGCCCTGATGGACGGCGCTGAAATAAAACGCCAGGCTTCTAAAAAAATCGTGAATCCCGATAAGCCCAAGGAAAAAGATCAAGTTCTTACAGAGGCCACCTCCATCCTTGCTGCTGAGGCTATTACAGAAAAGCAGGCCGCCAAGCCAACGGCTAAAGCCAAGACCAGTAAAGATCAGTCCGGCCTGAATCCCTCATTCAATTTTGACAACTATGTCACCGGTAAAGCCAACCAGTTGGCCCGCGCCGCCGCATTGCAAGTGGCAGAAAACCCGGGAACCGCTTATAACCCACTATTTATCTATGGTGGAGTGGGGTTGGGTAAAACCCATTTAATGCAATCCATAGGCAACCATTTAAGGCATCTGCGGCCCGATGCAAAAATACGCTACCTGCATGCTGAGCGCTATGTGTCGGATGTGGTTAAAGCCTATGAACACAAAGCCTTTGATGAATTCAAGCGTCAATATCACTCACTGGATCTATTACTTATTGATGACATTCAATTCTTTGCCAAGAAAACCAGAACTCAGGAAGAGTTCTTTTATGCCTTCAACTCATTAATTGAGGCTAAAAAGCAAATCATCATCACCTGCGATACTTATCCACAAGAGATAGTCGATGTAGATGAGCGCCTGCGTACCCGCTTCAGTTGGGGCTTAACCGTAGCGGTAGAACCGCCAGAGCTGGAAATGCGCGTCGCCATTCTGCTGAAGAAGGCAGAAGAAGCCAAGTTCCAACTGCATGAAGACGTGGCCTTTTTCATTGCCAAACAAGTTCGTTCCAGTGTGCGTGAGCTCGAAGGCGCGCTCAACCGTATTGTTGCCATGGCAAAGTTTACCGGGCACGCCATTGATGTGCATCTGGCGAAAGAAGCATTAAAAGACCTGATCGCCGTGCGTGGTCGCCAGGTCACTATGGAGAACATCCAGAAGACTGTCGCTGACTATTACAAGATCAAGGTTGCAGAGATGTATAGCAAAAAGCGCTCACGCAACTTTGCACGTCCGCGCCAGGTAGCGATGGCTTTATCGCGTGAGCTCACCAATCACAGCTTTCCAGAAATAGGGGAAGCCTTTGGCAGCCGGCATCACACCACGGTCATGCATGCATGCGATGAAATAGAGCAGTTACGGCAGAATGATCCCAATGTAGCGCGTGATATTGCCTTTTTAGTACAAGTTATTCGCGGTTAGTATTTGGTTAGCAAGAATGGCAGTTTGCTTTATTATTCTGTCAGGTTGAATAGGTAGTTTTACCTAAAGTTATACGGTGGATAGCCTGTGCAGAGAAATGCGGTTTAGGCGCGATTTTGAAAAACAGCTAAAATAACCAACATTTTATCCACAGTAGTTTCTATGGTTGTACTAGCTTTATTTTAGTATTTAAGTGGTTGATTATTAATTTAAATAAATTTAATCAACAGGTTTTATCTACATTACTATTGTTATTAATTGTATTTATTATTTAGGTTCTTAAAGAGATGAACATCAAAATAAATCGTGACACCCTGCTTAAACCACTTTCATCCGTCAGCGGTATCGTGGAAAGACGTCACACATTACCTATCCTCTCAAATCTATTGCTAGAAGCAAAAGATGAAAAGATCGTATTAACCGCGACAGATCTTGAGATGCAAATTTCATTGTCAGTACATACCGCGATAGGTGGAGAGCTATCTACCACCATCTCAGCTAAAAAATTACTCGATATTTGTCGTGCCTTGCCTGAAAACACAGAAATCAACATGGCAACTACTGATAGCCGGGTACAAGTCAAAGCCGGTAAGAGCAAATTCAACCTGCAAACCTTACCTGCAGCCGATTATCCGGTAATGACCAAGTCAGCCGGTAGCGCCAGTGCCACCATTAATATCGGCCAGGGTGCATTGAAACGCCTGTTGAAACAGGTGGAATTTGCCATGGCACAGCAGGATATACGTTACTATCTGAATGGCTTGTTGTTTGAAGTCAGCGCAAATCGTCTGAATGTAGTAGGTACTGATGGCCATCGCCTGAGCTTTACCTCAACCGAGTTAAGCCAGAATTATGAAAAGCAGGAAATCATCCTGCCGCGTAAAACGGTGATAGAGCTGATCAAGCTGCTGGATGACAGCGACGAAGAAGTGACCATAGAAATTACTACCGGTCAGGTTAATTTCTCGTTTGGTGATATCCGTTTGATTTCAAAAGTAATTGATGGGAAATTTCCGGATTACACGCGTGTTATCCCGGTAGGCCATCAAAATAACTTCACTGCGGATCGCATGACTATTTTGCTATCCATGCAACGCGCTTCTATTCTGTCCAACGAAAAGTATCGCGGTATCCGCCTGGTGTTAGGCCAGAACAGCCTGCGCCTGATCAGTACCAATAGTGAGCAGGAAGAAGCAGAAGAAGAGCTGGAGATCAACTACAGTGGTGATCCGCTGGATATTGGTTTTAATGTCACTTACATGATAGATGTATTGAATAATGTAAATAGCGACAATGTCGTGTTCTCATTTGCCGATGCCAATAGCAGTTGCCTGGTGACCGTACCGAATGACAGCAATTACAAATATGTCGTCATGCCGATGCGCATTTAAGCATCAGATTTTAAATTTTCAAGTAAACCTTTTAACTTAATGTTTCACGTGAAACGCGAACTTAAAATAAACACAATTTAAGATAAAACTATGACCCAGCAAGACAAAGCAATACCAAACAACTCAGATTACGATTCATCCAGCATTACTATCCTGGAAGGCCTGGACGCAGTACGTAAGCGCCCTGGCATGTATATCGGCGATACCTCAGACGGTAGCGGCCTGCACCACATGGTGTTCGAGGTGGTGGATAACGCGATTGACGAAGCCTTGGCTGGGCATTGCGATGACATCAAAATCATCATCCATCCTGATAACTCCATTAGTGTGGCCGATAACGGCCGTGGTATCCCGGTGGATATCAAGCAGGATGACAAAAACGATATCAAGCGCTCCGCGGCTGAAATCGTGATGACAGAACTGCACGCCGGCGGCAAGTTTGACCAGAACTCCTACAAGGTTTCCGGCGGTTTGCACGGTGTGGGTGTTTCTGTGGTGAACGCTTTATCTGATTGGCTGCGTTTGCGCATCTGCCGTAATGGCAAGATGTACCAGATGGAATTCAAGCGTGGCGTACCGGTATCGCCATTGGCGGAAACCGGTGTAACCGATCGCAAGGGTACCGAAGTGCACTTTTTCCCCTCTATCGAAACCTTTGCCTTAATTGAGTTTCACTTTGATATTTTAGCCAAACGCCTGCGCGAGCTGTCATTCCTCAATAATGGCGTCAAGATCGAGTTAATTGACCAGCGGCCAAATGGAAAAACTGAAAACTTCGCCTACTCCGGTGGCGTGCGTGGCTTTGTGGAATACATGAACCGCAGTAAGTCTGTGCTGCACCCAAAACCGTTCTACGCCATGGGCGAAAAAGACGGCATGACTATCGAAGTCTCCATGCAATGGAACGACTCCTATAGCGAAACCGTACAGTGTTTCACCAACAACATCCCGCAGCGCGACGGTGGTACCCATTTAACTGGCCTGCGCACCGCCATGACGCGCACGCTCAATAACTATATTGAGCAGAACGAGCTGGCGAAAAAAGCCAAGATCGAAACCAGTGGCGATGACATGCGTGAAGGCCTGATGTGCGTGTTGTCAGTCAAAGTGCCAGAGCCCAAGTTCTCATCACAAACCAAAGATAAACTGGTTTCTGGTGAAGTACAGCCAGTGGTGCAAGAAGTCGTATCCGCCAAGCTGGCAGAGTTCCTGCTGGAAAACCCGATAGACGCCAAGGTGATTTGTAACAAGATTATCGATGCCGCCCGTGCCCGTGACGCCGCGCGTAAAGCACGTGAAATGACACGCCGTAAAGGCGCCATGGATACCATGGGCCTGCCGGGCAAGCTGGCTGATTGCCAGGAACGCGACCCCGCCAAGTGCGAAATCTACCTGGTCGAGGGTGACTCAGCCGGTGGTTCAGCCAAGCAAGGGCGTGACCGTAAGAACCAGGCCATCCTGCCACTCAAGGGTAAGATTCTTAACGTAGAAAAAGCGCGTTTCGACAAGCTGTTAGGCTCGCAAGAAATCGCCACGCTGATTACTGCACTCGGTACTGGCATTGGTAAAGACGATTTCAGCGCCGAAAAACTGCGCTATCACCGCATTATCATCATGACCGATGCCGACGTCGATGGCGCCCACATCCGCACCTTGCTGCTCACATTCTTCTACCGCCAGATGACCGAGCTGGTAGAGCGCGGCCATATCTACATTGCGCAACCACCGCTGTACAAGGTCAAGCAGGGCAGGGATGAACGCTACCTGAAAGACCAGCACGAGTTGGATGAATACCTGCTGCAATCCGCACTCAAGGGTGCCGAGCTATTAACCAAAGAAGGCGGCGAAACCATCACGGGCGAACCACTGGCTGCCATTGCCAAGCAAATGGTACTTACGGAAGCCGTTATCCGCCGCATCGCCTCGCTGTACGATGAAAGCGTGTTGCGCGCCTTGCAAGACCTAGGCGAAATCAGCCTGGGCGATGAAACCAGCGCAGAATCCGCCGCTACTAAACTACGCCCTATCCTTGGCGCCATCGGCTCCGAAGTGATCGTGGCATTTAATCCGGAAACTGCCACCTACCGCCTGGAAATCAACAAATACGTGCACGGCAACCTGCAATGCTGCGTCATCGATGCCGATTTCCTCGGTAGCGGTGATTACCGCCAGATCAGCCGTATCTCAGTCATGCTGCAAGGCCTGCTGGGACAAGGCGCAACCATCAAGCGTGGTGAGAAATCACAAACCGTGGCCACCTTCAAAGAAGCGCTGGACTGGTTACTGGAAGAAGCCAAACACGGCCTCGGCATCCAGCGCTACAAAGGCCTGGGCGAGATGAACCCGTCACAACTGTGGGAAACCACCATGGATCCACAAGTGCGCCGCCTGCTCAAGGTACAGATCGACGATGCGATAGCTGCAGATGAAATCTTTACCACCCTGATGGGCGACCAGGTGGAACCAAGACGTGCGTTTATTGAAAACAATGCGCTGGGTGTGAATAACCTGGATATTTAAATTGCTTTTGTAGGTTCTCAAAATAAGTGAAAACTTTCTCACCAAAATGAAAACTTTAGAGGGAGCTTCTTTCAAGACCTCCATTAAGCCAATTGCTTGATGGGGGCCTAATTTTTTAAATTCTGAATTTCTTATATAAGAAATTTTTTTGCCTTATCAGAGGCGTCTTTCCTGCTTTAAATCCGTACAATATTCATTGTATATATTTGTATTATTCCCTATAAAAATCATATATTTATTCGTTGAATTCTCTTTGTTGGTGATGTAATCTTTTAAGCTCAATTATTGAGTTCTAAAAGTTTCACATGAGCCCTTTTTCATACTATCTGCAGGAAATTAGAAAAAGCTATGGCATTAGCCAACGACAGTTGGCGGCCAGGATAGGATTTGAACAAGCATATCTCTCTGGATTTGAGCTTAATAAGAAGGGGCCTCCCAATGAGGAGTTTTTAAATAAGCTGATTTTAGGATTGGGACTCAACGAAGAAGAGGTTTCTAAGTTGTATAAGGCAGTGCAAGAATCCAGGCGTCGGTATGTACTACCCGAAAATACGACAATGAATGAATATCGCTTGGTCAATCAACTGTGGGAGCACATAGGAAGTTTGTTGCCGGCCCAGATCACGATGATCAGAGAAGTGCTAGATTTTCCTCAGCAACTCACTCCAGCGATTGTCGTTGAGAAAAAACAGGAGGCTAAAATGTAAAAACGGGACATCCATACGAATGCCCCGTTTAGGTCTAGCGATGAAATGCTAGAGGCCGTCAGAACCCTCAGTATCATCTCTCTGCCTAGCGGGCGTCAATAAAAATCCACAAAAACTTAAATCTAAAAATTCAGGTGAATCCTGTTTGAGGGAGTTTTTACGCCTGAATTTTGGTAATCAAGGAGTATTTGAAATGACAGCACGTAAGGTCGTGACACGATCAGGTAGAGGAATTCGCGGGTTTAATCCATCAATAAAAATGGCAACCATGATTCCATGGGAGTCAACATTAGAACGTGATGCTTTTTTGCTATTCGAGATGTCTTCAGAAGTGGTTCGATATTATGCCCAGCCTGAAAAAATCCAGTTTGAACAGGATGGCCATATGCATCGTTATTATCCCGATGCGAGACTTGAGCTATCGGACGACACAATTGTTTATGTGGAGATTAAACCCAGAGCCAGACTGAATAAGCCGGAAATCAGGGCGCGAATGGAGGCAATCAAGAAATATTATGAAAGTCGTCCAGATACGAGATTTATTGTCATGGATGAACATAACATTAGATCTGAACCTAGGCTGACGAACCTGAAGTTACTGGCATACCACCTTCCTTATGGCGATAAAGAAGAGGTATCCACGTGGTTGCAGAGTTTGAATTTACTTACACCCCGCACAATTGCAGGAGCAGCTTCTGTTCTGGGCGACATCCGCATCGCATACCGATTGATCGCTAAAGGTTTCCTTCAGTGCGATCTTTCACACTCGTTAACTGATAACAGTCCTGTCTGGTTAGCAAAGGAAGGAGAGCGCCATGATGCGTTTTTCCTTTAAAAAAGGTCTTGTCTTTCTATGTGGTAATCGAAATTACACCTTAGTGCGCCGCTTAGCAGATGGAACACTTCAACTGGAGGGAGATGATGGTCAGTATCACAACTTTCAGGAGTATGAGCTTCTGAAAGCGTGCAGCACTGGAGAGTGGGTGGTGGATACAGCTAGCCTGAATACGCAGCTAGGCATGACGATTGCGGTGCAACGGGACTTAGTCACTTTCTCTCCAGAAGCTCAAAAAAATGCAAGACTGCGACATCAGTATCTAACCGGGCTACTGAATACTGAAGGGCGACTAGTTACCAATTTTAAACTTCTCAAAACCGAAATAGCAAAACTGGCATTGCAATATAAGGACGAGAATCCGCCTAGCCCAATAAGTGTATATCGCTGGTATAAGCGTTTTAAAAGATCGGGTAATGATATTACCTCACTTGCAGATCGTCATGAGCACCGGGGGCGTCGCACGGGTATTACACAGAATGTCCGGATGATTCTCGATGAGGTAATCGATACGCTATACCTCCATATTCAGCTTTATCCGAAGAAAGGGATATTTGAAGAAGTTGAGCGACGCATCAGCAATATTCACAAAACTGATCCTGAAAAACGACTGCTGTATCCCATTCCATCCAGAGCTACTGTTTATCGATATCTGGATAAATTAGGAGCATATCGGACTGATAGGGCGCGACTCGGCAAAGAAGTAGCTGACAGAAAGTTTCGGGGCGCTTTCCAGAAAAATGAGGCCGAGCGCATTAACGAGTGGTGGGAAATTGATCACACACCGGCGGATGTGCTGATTATTTGCGAGAAGACAAAGTTACCCTTGGGCCGCCCCTGGCTTACTTTGGCCTTGGATAAGTACAGTCGTCTGCCGATGGGGTTCTATCTCAGTTTTCGTGCTCCAGCCGCTCAAGCTGTCATGGAGTGTATCAAGCAGGCAATCTTACCCAAGGATGAATTATTACGAGGTTATCCCGACATTACCTCATCGTGGAAGGCCCAAGGCCTACCCGAGCGCATCGTATGCGATAACGGGATGGATCTGCATGCAGATCCTATCAAGAGCATGTGCCAGGAGCTGGGGATCCAGATTCAATTCTGCCCAGCTGCCAGACCTGAATACAAAGGCTCCGTAGAGCGGTTTTTCCGGACGATCAACCACAATATGGTGCACCTCATACCTGGAGCAGTGTTCTCGAATACTAAACATCGTGGTGATTATCCTTCAGAAAAAAAAGCCTGCATGACTCTAAATGAGTTTACCCATGTGATAGTGAAATGGATCGTCGAGATATATGCCCAAGAGCATCATAAAGGCATAGGAATGGCGCCCACAACCCAATGGGATATTGGGCTAGCACAGCGCGTACTGGAATATCCAGTACAACCTGAAAAGCTGGATGTGATCACCGGCCAGACAGCACAACGAAGAATTTTTCACTATGGCATTGAGCTGCATGGGCTGTATTACAACAGTACTGAATTACAAATCCTCAGGAAACAATTCGGTGACCCATTTCTCGTAGACCTGAAATATTACGAAGATGACCTCGGGTATATCCACATTTTCGATCAGTCCTCTAAACGGTATTTCAAAGTGGAAGCTATCGACCAAGCCTACGCTGCTGGTTTACGGTTGATGCAGCACCAGATGATCAGAAAAGAAATACGAATTCAAAAACTGGATCCTAAACGCCGAGGGCAGCTATTGCAGAAAAAACATGAGCTGCAGCAGCTCATTGAAAAAAGTACCACCAATAAGCAGATGAAGCACAGGAAGAAAGCAGCAGTTATTTCAGGCATAGATCTACGAGGTAAACCTTCAGGGGAGGTGCTAGAAACATTGCCTATGCATCTTTCATTGAGTGAAGACCTCGCTGATTACGTAGTCAATCCACGTGGTAATAGCGAGGAGCTAGACCATGAGGAAATCTAGCGTTTCCCAAGCATTTTCTATTCGAAACAGGATTATTTCTTACCCAGCATTTACAGAAGCCATGGCCCGCATCGAACGATTGCATCAACGTTCATTAACAACGGGGCACTCTGGAGGCCTACTGATTACTGGATTGTCTGGCTCAGGTAAAAGCACGGTAGGGAATGAATATCTCAGTAGGTTTAAAACCTACGAGAGTGACGATGTAACCATCATGCCGGTGGTAAAGGTGGACACCCCGGCAGGGCCTACCGTTAAGAACCTGGCCGAAGAGATTCTAATTGGCTTGAAGGATCCCATGGCTCATGTGGGTACGACGGAACAGAAAACCCAGCGAATCTACCATTATCTTAAGTTATCGAAGGTGGAACTCATCATCATTGATGAATTCCAGCATTTTATCGAAAACGCGAAACGGAGTGAGACGGCAAGAGTAACGGACTGGCTTAAGAACATCATTAACAAATCCAATATTCCCGTCGTACTGCTGGGTTTACCCAGCAGTGAGTATCTACTCTTACTTAACCCCCAGTTGGCTCGAAGGTTCTCCGCAAGGTACTGCCTTAAACCCTTCACATTCTATGAAATAGAGGATATCCAAGAGTTCAGATCGGTATTAAAAATCGTGGAACAGTCACTTCCATTGCCATCAGTGTCATTGACTGAGCCCGGCATGAGTCAGCGTTTTCATATTGCGACATTTGGCCTCATCGACTTCATAGGAAAGATCGTAGACACCGCCGTTGTATTTGCCACAGATGAAGACGCTAGAGAGATCGAAATGCGCCATTACGCCATGGCGTTTATGGAAGAGGTGTGGCGCGATGTTCCGGATAAGCTGAATCCTTTTGTCCCTAACGCTAAATTGAGAGTGCTGAATCAGCCGAATGAGCCTTTTGCTGTGATAGGTGGCGAGTTTGGTAAAGGAGAGCTATATAAGGCCAAAGACAGAAGGGTGGTTGGCAAATGATGAGTACTCGGCTCATATATCACCCTCGACCATATGATGACGAGGGTCTGCAAGGATTCATGCTGCGAGTCACAGAGGGCAATCACCTGCCAAATAGCCGTTACCTTTGGCAAGGTAAACAATCGACACTGGCAATACTAGCGGACTTCCTAGGACTTAACGACAGGGCTCCTTTAAAAGGGATCGAACAGCAGTTAAACAATTCTGGATCACGTCCTGTCTGGAACAGAAAATACGGTCGTGCTTGCCCACAGTGTCTGAGTCAGGAAGGTTACTGGCGACAATACTGGGAGTTATCAATGGCCAGTTGTTGCCCACATCATGGCGTGCTTCTACAAGAGACGTGTCATGGTTGTGGGTTACCTATCAGCTTGCAGCGTCGGAGTTTACTGAAATGCTGCTGTGGGCGAAATTACTCGGGGCTGTTGATAGAGAATGCCCCATCTGAAGAGATTCGGTTTAATCAGCTGCTTTACGACAACTTGTTCAGAACGCCTTCTTTCAACAAGGATATCGATCAACTCAGCGTATTCCAGCTGCATCGATTAATGCTGACACTTGGGGTGTATGCCAACAGTAATGGGGGCATTGCAGAGCTTCGCAATAAAACAATCGCCCGACTGGAGCATGTTCGGCCCCTGATATTAGCTGCAACAACGGTGTTGTTGGACTGGCCAAAAGGGTTTTTTTCGATGCTAGACCGGATTCAGGAGATCCATGCTGGCCCTACATCTCAGCGTCTTAATCAACGTTTTGGACGTTTCTACAATTATTTATATAAGAATTTCCAGGATCCAGAATATGGATTTGTATTGAACGCATTTGAGAAATATCTTGAACGGTCCTGGCAACATGCATTAGTAGGTAGAAATAAACGCCTTTCTACTTATACCCGTAACCGACATATTTGGGTCTCAGTTAAGACTGTCGCAAAAGATCTGAACTGTGGGGTTAAAGCCCTGCATGGTCTTATTGAGGAGGGTCTGCTTGAAAGCAGTCATGTGACTACCGCCAAGGGACGAAAGATGGTCTGTATCAGTCGTCAGCAACTGGGAAAGGTATCCGAGCTACTGAATGACCGTATAGACCTTAAGACGGCTTCGCAATTGCTTAACATTCCTGATGAACGTGTCAGGCAGTTAGCCAATCATGATGTGATGGGCAGGGCAGTCTTTGCTCAAAACAGCCGGAATCGCAGATGGAAAATCTCCCGTACTACAATCAACAACATGCTGATTCTGGGTAGTGATTTACCTATGATGGACAAAATGGATCCAGAGGCCGATATCACTCTAATGGAGGCATTTCGTTTTCTTTTACACCGCGAATATCTTTTCCCAAGGCTCATTCTCGATATGGTCAAAGAAGTATTCGAGCCTAAAGGGGTCTTGCAAGGAGGGGCTGGGTTAGCTGCCTGGGTATACGACAAAAAGCTCCTTCAGCAATGGATAAGTGATCTAATAAGAGGCGAAAGAGAAGGTGCATTCAGCATTCCTCAGTTAGCCGTCGAGCTAAATATCAAAGAAAACGTAGCATACATTTTCGTAGCGATGGGCATCATCGGGAGTACTAAAGAAATTGATACTGGACACCAAATAGTACCGCTGGAGGCGGTTGAGGAGTTCAGAAAAACCTACATTTTTGCCAGGGATCTAGCCAAACTGTATGGAACAAGCTCTCGAGCAGTCATCGCGAAATTAGCCAGTCAGAATATTGAACCTACGAATAAAACCTTTGAGATTGCATGTCGGCAATACTTATTTGAGCGTGCCCACATTCCAGAGAGTTTATTTTTATAGTCATCCACAAAGATAATGGCGCCTTAGGGGGAGAAATATATAAATGGATCAAGCACAACATTCCTCAATAGCTAGTGCAGTTACGTAGCTTGCTCATCTCATCATGCCAGGGAGTAGTCAATGCTTCACCGACAGATTGCAAAAAGAGCGTTGATCCTGAAGGAATAGGTTATCCCTGAAATAAGCTGGTCCTCGGAAAGAAGTTGTAATATTAATTTATGTTATTGTTCCTAAACATTGAATTAATAAAAAAACTATAAATAGAGGATAAAAAATGTGGCTCGATAATGAAACAGGGGTGGACTACTTAAACTTTGGGAGTATTGCTCTAACGGTTGCAGAAATTATCGAGCAAGCAAACAATCAGCCTGTATCCATAGGCGTTTCTGGTGCATGGGGTGTTGGTAAGTCTTCCATGATCAAATTGATCGAAGAGGAACTTAAGCAGAAAGATTCTCTTATTGATGATGAGAAGAAAAAATATCTATTTGTAAATTTCAACGCTTGGTTATATCAAGGTTATGACGATGCTAGGGCGGCACTCATCGAAGTTGTCGCCACCGAGCTGATGAAAGAAGCAAAATCTCGGGAATCCGTGGTTGATAAAGCAGGCTCATTACTAAAACGCGTTGATTGGTTTAGAACTACCAAACTCGTGGCAACAGTGGGAGCACCAATGTTGTTTGGCCTCCCTCCCATTGGGCTTTTGGGTGAAGCCTGGGACATGTTTACCAAAGTTAAATCTGGTAGTGTCGATCAAGAGGCCTTGAATAAAGTCGGCGGTGCAGTAAATACGGCTACAGAGTCTACATCGAGTCTGCTAAAACCAAAGACTGATACCACTCCTCCTAAACAAATTGAAGAGCTTCGTCAGAATTTGGTCGAGGTTTTGCAAGACTTAAAAATTACCTTAATCGTCTTAATTGATGATCTGGATCGTTGTCTCCCAGAAACGACCGTTTCCACTTTAGAAGCAATTAGACTACTTCTCTTTTTAGAAAACACTGCATTCGTCATCGCAGCAGATGACCAAATGATTAAGCATGCCGTTAAGAAGCACTTCAATGGTGTGGATGATGATTTAGTCATCAACTACTTCGACAAATTAATCCAAGTCCCAATTCGTGTGCCTCCGTTAGGCACTCAAGAAGTACGCGCATACATGATGATGCTATTTATCCAAGGTAGTAGTTCTATAAGCTATGCCGAAAAGGAAAATCTGAGACTAAAAATTGCTGAGCAATTAACTAAAAGTTGGCAAGGTAAGAGAGTTGATTCTAAATTTGTAAAAGGACTCAACCCAAATCTCCCTTCTGATTTGGTATCCAGATTGCATGTCGCTGATCAACTGGCATCAGTCATGACTACTTCCAACAGGATTGCTGGCAATCCAAGGCTTATCAAGCGATTCCTGAATGCTCTATCAATTCGAATGGCAATGTCCAAAGCTCAAGGGGTAGGAGTTGAGGAAGTTGAGCTGATTAAAATCATGTTGTTTGAACGCTGTGGTAATCCTAAAGCGTATGCTGAACTAGTAAAAATGGTGAGCGAGAGTGACGATGGTAAGCCTTCTAGATTGGGTGATTGGGAAACAAAAATATCTAAGGGAGAAATTTTCGAGCCGGAGGCAAATTGGGAGGACCCTTTTGTCGTTGATTGGCTGCGCCTTGATCCTAAATTAGCTGATAGAGATTTAAGAGGATCCATCTATTTGAGTCGAGAGCATGCACCGTTAATCACAGCTGAAGATAGATTATCAAGCGAGGCTGCGGAATTACTTGAATCTATATTAGAACACCCGGATATGGCTGAAAGCGCAAAAGAAGAATTGCGTGCATTGCCAAATAAATCAGAATTATCAGTAATGATGGAGAGGTTACTTGGTGTTGCTACAAAGGTAGGAGATTGGGGAACACCCGACATACTCACTGCTTTATTAGTGATTGCCGAGTTGGATGCCTCCCAAGCAGCAAGGCTGTCTATTTTTCTGCAAGATAGACCTATTCATCAAATCAAGGCGAATATTGTTCCGAAAATATCAGATAGGAACTGGGCGAAAGAGGTATTTGAAATATGGATAGCTGATGACGCTTTAGCTGCTCCAGTTAAAAGCGCCATCAGTATCAAATCTAGGAAAAAACAATAATGGGAACATCACAGTCTAGTAAAGGATCTCCTTCAGGCGTGCCTATGGTACCTCCCTGGGTGCCAGATGTTCCCAGTGAAGGTGGGCAAGCTGGTTCGGAAGACACAGCGCCAGGCAGCGATTCACCAACTTCGCAACCGATGGTAAATACTAATCCTGCAACTCTGGCACCTAGAGGGCGATTTGGCGGGGCCAATCGATCGATGGGAGAGTTTGCAAAATCTGGCGATAGAAGTTCAATGCGAAAAGCACTTGGACACTATGTTAGAAAGGGTTATGGAGGCCATTCTACTGCAACGAAACGTATGGGAAATACGATCGTTACAGCAGGTGCTTTATATTCAGTTCTGACCCCTAACTCTGCTGATCCCAATATTCAGCCAGGGGGAGCCCTTGATCCAGTACTTTTATCTGGAAAATCCTCTGATGAAGTGATGGATGCTCTTGTAGATACGGTTTGTCCAGTAAATGGTACACAAGATGCAGAAGTCAGCAGAAACTCAATAAAAGATGCTTTATCAGATGTTCTAGAACAATTTCCAGACGCCAACCTGACGGACCTTAACCAACAACAACGTGAATATGCTATCGAGAAATTCGTGGCTTTGGATGTATTCAGACGCATTGACTTGGATATTGGTAAAACTGTAAGAGAAAAAGCCCCAAGTTTTAAAGAAAGTCTGGGTAGACTTAAGGAAATCAAAAGTTATGTGATTGAAACTGTAAGTGAGTCATTTCGAACCGTCCGAAGTGAAGGTAAGTCCTTTGTGGGAGAAAAGATCAATGAAATCATATCTTCCGCTATCAGTGAAACCTTTCAGGTATTTGAGAGCTACGTTAAATGAAAATCACATGTGCATTAGAAGATCATGATTTCCATGGCAATGGAAGTGACCTCGATTTAATCCTATATGGTAACCGTATAACTAGGGAGCAAGCATCGGCAGGTCATCCCATAAAGTCGGAAATATCCAGAAAAAACCTTATTCCCGCCTCTAAGGCTTGGGACTTGCTTTCAATTGCTCTATCACTGATGTCTGCAGATCTTGCCGGGCATAGAAGAAAAAGTCCTGATGGTTGGACCAGGCAATTTGAATTGACAATCTCCGTTATAGATCCAGTTTTTTGGAATAAACAATCGAAGTTACTCAGTTCACTTTTTGGGTTCCTGAGCACAGATATTTGGCGGTTTAATTTTATCGAGAGAGGCTTTTTACCTAAACCGGATATGGCTAATGCTGTATATCCGAAAGAAGATTCTGTTGTGCTTTTATCTGGCGGTTTGGATAGTTTAATTGGTGCTATTGATCTCGTCCAAGAAGGTCATAAACCTTATGCTGTAAGCCAAACCGTTCGTGGTGATGCGGATAAGCAAATCCACTTTGCAAGTTTACTTGGTGGGGGCCTCAGCCACTTTCAGGCAAATCATGTCGCCAAGATTCCTAATCCTGAAGCACCACCATCCCAAAGATCCAGATCAATAATCTTTTTGACCTATGGAATCTTAATTGCAACTACGCTTGCCAAATACCATGATGGTGAAGAAGTCACTTTATACATTTGTGAGAATGGCTTCATCGCTATTAATCCACCGCTTACCGGAGGAAGAGTTGGTAGCCTGAGTACTCGCACTACTCATCCAATAGCATTGGGTTTATTGCAGCAGCTTTTAATTAATGCCGGCTTAAAAGTTCGGATTGAAAATCCCTACAGGTTCCAAACCAAAGGAGAGATGTTGGTTAACTGTAAAGATCAGGACTTCATAAAAAAATACGCTGCAGACTCCACGAGCTGTGGTCGATTCAAGCAGTTTGGATATAAACATTGTGGAAGATGTGTTCCTTGTCTCATTAGACGAGCATCGTTCAATAAATGGGGTCTCAAAGACAAAACTATTTATGTCTATGAGGACCTATCAATCGACTCCAGTGATTATGCAAGATTCGATGATGTGCGTTCAGCCTTAATGGCTATTACTGAAAGCCAGGAAGTAGGTATGACTCGTTGGCTTGGATCTGCATTGAGTTCAAACTTGGTCGAAGATAAAGATAAACTAGCAGCAACCGTGGAACGTGGCTTGCAAGAGCTAAATTCTCTTTTTGCTCATCTGAAAGTTCAATGATAGATTTCCACTCACACATTGATCTCTACCCTGACCCGCAGGCCGTCATTAATGAATGCGTGAAACGAAAAGTATACGTGCTTTCAGTAACAACCACACCTAGTGCTTGGAAGATTACTTCTTCACTTGCTATAGATGCTCCTCGTATTCAAACTGCACTGGGGCTACACCCTCAGATAGCTCATCAGCGCTATAAAGAGCTAGATTTGTTCGATAGCCTATTATCGCAAGCTAAGTATGTTGGTGAAATCGGTCTGGATGGATCACCAGACCATAAAGAGTACTTGGATATTCAGAAAAAGGTTTTCTCTCACATATTGAACTCATCTAGTTGTGCCGGCGGATACATTATGTCGATACACAGTAGAGGCGCGGTTTCAATGTTGCTTGAAGAGCTTCAGCGACAACCTGACTCAGGTGTGCCTGTGCTGCACTGGTTTTCAGGCACGAAAACTGAATTGGAAAAGGCGATCAGCATTGGCTGCTGGTTTAGCGTTGGGCCCTCTATGCTTCTATCAAAAAAAGGCACTGATATAGTTAGTCGGATCCCAAAGGACCGTATTCTGACGGAGTCAGATGGACCATTTGCAAAACTGGATGGTGAAGTGGTGATGCCTTGGGATGCCGAAAAGGCAAATGGCTATCTGGCTAAAATTTGGGGTTGCTCACTTCAAGACACTCAAGATCAGTTAAAAGAGAATCTCAAAACAATCCTGAGTATTCACAGCGAGATTGGTTGAGGGACTTATTTTATTCAGATTTGGGTCCGTATTTAACGGACAATGAATCGCCCCGAGAATCTTAGAAAGTCGACAGCTTTCCGGCGCTCATATATTTTGCGGCGTATCTTTTCGCGCTTTAGTAGCTGAAAGAAGCTCACCGCGATTGCATTATCGTGGCAATTGCTCCTTTGACTCATGCATGGAAGTGTTGCTGCTGATTATGGAGGGCGCTTCCTTAATCTGGAAAATCCGAAGATTTGAATATTAGGTTAGACTGACGAAACTCTAATCAGAACTCCATAAGCATGATCGGTGAGATCTTAGGCACTTTTAACATCATAGAAAAAGCCAGTCGGTTCATAGGGTGGTTTTGGAAGAGTCGAAAAGTCCCGCCCTGATACTGTAAGTAGCCGATCTTAAAACAAAAAGAATGGGAGTTGTCTATGCGACTAAGCCGGATCGTCATCAAGAATTTCCGCAATTTCAAGATGCTAGACGTTCGCCTGGGTGAGAATGCTGTTGTGCTGGGCGAAAACAAGGTTGGCAAGACTAATTTGCTATTTGCGCTACGACTGATCCTCGATCCGACACTCCCAGACTCATTACGTAAACTGCGCCTTGATGATTTCTGGGATGGGCTGGCGCGGCCGCTGAAGACAGAAGATGTGATCGAGGTGTCAGTCGAGTTTCGAGGTTTTGACGGCGACGAGAATCTGCTGGCGGTTTTGGCAGATCACCTCATACGGCCAGACCCGATGGTTGCGCGAATCACGTATCGCTACCAGCCCGTGCTGGGTCTTGAAGGTGCGCCACGTAGCGAGGCAGATTACGAATTTATCGTTTTCGGTGGAGATCGCCCCGAGAACGCTGTCGGCTACGATCTGCGGCGCTGGATGCCGCTAGATCTATTTCCGGCGCTGCGCGATGCTGAATCAGACCTCGCGCGGTGGGCTCGCTCTCCACTGCGTCCACTCTTAGATCGGGCCGCAAAGACAGTAGATCCAAAAGCACTCAGCGCTATCGCCGGTGAGGTTCATCAAACTACTTCCAAGATTGCGGCCCTACCCGAGCTCGCAGAGGTTGTGGGTCAAGTCAATGATCAGCTCACTGCCATGGTAGGTGATAAACATGCCGTCGAGACGGCACTAGGTTTTGCGCCAACGGAACCAGACAGACTGATACGCGCGCTTCAAATGATGATCGACGGTGGCAAGCGTGGCGTAGCAGAGGCGAGTCTTGGTTCCGCTAATGTGCTTTACCTGGCACTGAAGCATCTCGAACACCAATACCTGGTGGACGAGGGAGAGCGACAGCATACATTTCTAGCGATAGAGGAACCTGAGGCACACCTCCATCCTCATCTGCAGCGACTTATCTATCGCAACTACCTCCAAACGCGTGAAGACGCACAAGCTGGGCCCGGGCCGCGTAGTGTTCTGCTTACCACCCATTCGCCGAATGTGGCTAGTGTGGCCCCGCTTGCCAATATTGTTGTCCTGCGGCAAATCGCAGGCGAAGGTCATACCGTTGGACGCTCGCTAAAAGGTATCAAACTTGATAGCAGTGACCGTGAGGATTTGGAGCGCTACATCGACGTCACACGTGGTGAGCTGTTTTTCTCAAAGGGCGTCATTCTCGTAGAGGGGGATGCGGAGAAATTTCTGCTGCCGACGCTGGCCAAGCTTTATGACAAGACGCTAGATTTCGATGCGATGGGCATCACCGTCTGCTCCATCGCTGGTACCAACTTCGCTCCATATGTCAAATTGTTAGGGCCGAAGGGGCTCGATATCCCATTCGTGGTACTGACGGATTTCGATCCAAAGAAGGAAGAAGTAAGTCAGGAAGATGCTGATCCGGATGGAGCCGGTGTCGCAGACAGTTATGGCGAGAACCGTGTCGTCAATCAGATCATGGAACATATATTACATGAGGATATTTGGAAGAAAAGCGATTTTCATCAAGTCATGAGGCTCGCTCCAAAGCACGGGGTGTTCTTAAATGAATTCACGTTCGAGATCGACGTTTTCCGAGCAGGGGCAGAAGATCATTTTTTAACGGCCATCAAGGATCTCACTACCAACAAGAAGATGCACGCTCGCTTTGTGAGCCTCGCAGCAGATCCTGATTCGCTGGATCCCACCCAGTTCCTGAAGGACATAGATTCCATCGGCAAGGGCCGCGTGGCGCAACGGTTGGCATCTATACTAATCAAGGAGGATGCCGATGTATGCCCTGAGTACATGAAATCTGCGTTGGACTATCTGAAGGCCAAGCTGGGATGACACTCACTGCTTCCCCGTATCTCAAAGCCGCGAAAGACTTGCGAGGGAACGAGGATCAATGGCGTGCATACCAATCAACGGGGAATTGCGTCATCTTGGCTGGACCCGGTAGCGGCAAGACCAAGACGATCACCGTTAAAATCGCCCGCCTACTTGCTGAGGACATACATCGCCCACGCCGACTGGCATGCATAACCTATAGCAATTCTTGTGTTGGCGAGTTGCGATCAAGGCTCAACGAGCTAGGTGTAATTGACGGGGATCACCTCCTGCTTTCGACAGTGCACTCTTTCTGCCTCACGGAACTGGTTGCGCCTTATGCGGCATTGGCAGGACTTGAAATTCCAAATCCTCTCCAAGTGGCTTCCCCCACCCAGGCACGAGAACTCTTTGGGGATGCCTATCGTGAGAAATTAGGAGGCAACGCATCAAATTCGTTTCGCTTGGCCTGCGATAAGCTGAGGCGTACTATCCCGGATAAGGATAGTGACGTATGGCGTGCATGGTCTGCTAATGAGACCTCGGTAGTTGAAGCCTATGAAAAGTTGCTTCTACAAAATGGCCTGATCGACTTTGATGGCCTCGTCCTTGCCGGCCTTCAACTTGTCGAGAAGCACGAATGGGTTAGACGTGCCATTCAGGCTAAATATCCGGTGATCATGATCGACGAATATCAGGATCTTGGTCTTCCCCTGCATCGCATCGTGTTGGCATTGCTTAGGGGTGGTACCCGTGTCGTAGCAGTGGGGGACCCGGATCAATCCATCTATGGATTTACCGGTGCCAAGCCGAGCTTGTTGCGTGCGTTGGCCCGTCTCCCACAAATGGAATCCATCAGACTCAAACTGAACTATCGATGCGCGGACCGCATCATTGCTGCTTCCATGGCGCTCTTGCCGGAACCTGCTGAGTTTCGTTCTCATGATGGCCGAGCGGGTGAAATCCTCATCCACCGTTTAGAGTGCAACATACGTGAGCAGGCTGACTACGCACTTCGGACGCTGGTGCCGGCTCTCCTCGAGGCAAATCGGTCTTGGACTCACGGGGACATAGCGCTGCTGTACCCAACGCACAATGAGGGAACAACGATCGCACAGGCGGCAGATGCACTCGGCTTGCGATACTTCCGGCTTGACAATGGATCACCGATAAAGCGTACCAGGCTGACAGAGTGGCTCACAGATACTGCGCGGTGGTGTGCTGGTGGCTGGCAGACAGGGTCAGTGCCTCTTTCGCAACTGCTCAAAGCTTGGCGACGGTTACGTCGCTCTGTCACGCGTGAGTCCGAACTGCTCGCTGCACGCAAGCGCTTGATCACGGCCTTGTTCACATTACGGGGCGGTGCGCAACCTTTGCATCAATGGCTCACAGCATTGCGTCGCGAAGTGTTGGATGACTTGCTCCGAGAGGAGCATGGTCTCGCCGATGAGAAAGACAATCTGGACGAACTGATGAAGGTGTCCGCCGCGGGCGGTCCCTTACAGAAATTCACAATAGAGATTTTTGGAAATCAGGGCAAAAGTCCGGATCAGATCAATCTGATGACATTACACAGCTCGAAAGGGCTCGAGTTTCAGGCTGTTATTATGGTTGGGCTAGAAAATGGCGTGTTCCCCAGCAGCTACGCCAAGACCGATGAGCAGTTGGAAGAAGCAGCTCGGCTGTTCTACGTTGGAGTGACGCGTGCCAAAACTCAGATACATCTGATTTACGACAAAGACGAATCACCGCTAATTACATTCATTCGGGAGGCGAATTAGATGAGCGAATTGCAATATATGGTTTTTAAAAAGGTTGTCAGAGTCTCTTCTATGGCTCAACTTAACGCAGGGGATCTTGGTGGGATAAAGCTCTAATGAATGTTCAATCAATTACAGCGGATCAAATTAGAATTCAAATTCTGGTGAAAATTTTTCTAAATAACCTAACTGAAAATAAATTAAATACTAAGCGCTTTAGAGTCCAAAATCATGATCATTTAGATTTAATCGATTCGTTATTACACGCTAACTACATAATTCAACAGCAAGATAAATATTATTTAAGAGTAGAGGCTTTGTTTGAAATTGCTGAAACTCAGCCAGAAGCCAAAAGATATATAGGTCAAGCTCAGCAGTTATTTCTATTATTACAGGATGAATACAAACAGGATCCAGATAAAGTTATTACATTAAATGAGATAGCTGAAAAATCGGGATTAACACGAGAAAATATAAATACCATTTTGTATTATTTGATAGATGCTCCAGGGGTTATTGCAGGAAGAACGACTGATTTAACTCAAAAGGATGCATATGTATGTCCAGCCGAGTCTATCCTTAAATATAAGTCTTTGGAGGAGTTGGTTGATACCATTCGTAGTTGGAGAAAGCCGAAAAAAATAGAAAGATATATTGGCCTAGAGTCTCCTCACGCAAGCATCATCATGGATTTTTCATTTCTTTTGCATCCACAAATCATCAAACATGCATTAGCGCAATATCAGGACGGGCATCTAAGAAATGCAGTTCTAGATTCCATGACGGCTGTTTTTGATTACATTCGATACAAGACAGGTTTGCAAGATGAAGATGGAGATAGGCTCATCGGTAAGGTTTTTTCTTTGGAGGAGCCATTGCTAGTTCTAAGTGAAATTGATACTGAGTCTGGAAAAAGCGATCAAAAAGGATTCATGCAAATTTTTAAAGGTACATATCAAGGTATTCGCAATCCCAAAGCTCATAAATTAGAAAATGATTTGACCCCTCTAAAAGCAGCGCAATATATGGTCTTCGCCAGCATGCTCATTCGAAGAGTTGAGGATGCGAAATTAATAGAGAAAAATCCAACATAACTTAATAATAGCGATTAAAAAAACAATAAGAATGCTCAAATATCTTACTACCCTTGCAGCCGCAATAACCCCACTCATGTATTTTCATGGGGAGGTATTTCATGATGCCTATCTGCGCGCTTTAGGGGTGCCTCCTGATCTTTTTCCCTTATCCTTTGAAGGAGCATTAGTCCAAGGTTTTATGGCCTATATGCTGTTGAGTATCCCAGCCCTACTCTTATTACTTGTGTATTTAACGGCCGCATTTGGCGTCGCTTATAACTTGAATGAAGTAGGAAAGATCAGCTTTGTGAAAAAAGTCATAGGTTATATAGAAAACCGAATAAAGCATTCAAATCCAAAAAACAAAACTGCAGGATATCAGCTCACAGAAAAAACGTTTAGGTGGGTAAGTTATGCACTTCTTGGAGTAGTGATTATGCTTATTCTGTTGGGGGCTAGTTTGGGCATAGCTATAAAAATTGAAGCCCTCGGAAAAGAAAATGCCACTAATAACATTGCCGGCGTTAGTAAAAATTCAGTGCTACAAGAGCTTCGCCTAATTAAGGGAGATTTAATCCGAGGATATATTCTTGAATGTTCAAATTATGGTTGCGCCATTTTTTCGGATAATAAAATTCAAATCATTCCGATAGCACAAATTGAAGCGATTGATTCGCTACCACACGAAAAGTTAACAAAGCATTGAAATTGCCTGCAACAAGTAGAGTATTCACCCTTTGTTAACTTAAAGAGAAAATCTCTTTTCAAATACCACAATGCTAAGAAAATCCGTTGTTTTATTTCTCACTAAGCAAGGAGGGCCATTTAATCCAGTGGGCTCAGGTACCTTAGTTTTTTACGAAGGAAGAGGACTAATTATTAGCGCGGCGCATGTATTTGAAGACCTGATCGGAAAGGAAGTGTATCTGCATGTGTTGGATCGTATCTATCAGCTTAAAAGTTTAAAAATTATGCTATCCAATAAAATGCCTTTTAATGGAAATAGAGAGTTGGATCCATTGGATATAGGTGCGATGGTTGTGCCAGATAATATTTTAGATGATTTAGATGGTGAGGTAAGTTATGTAGAGCGTGACTTCATTGAAACAGCAACGAATCATGCTGAAATTAAGTGTTATCAGGCCTTAGGTTTCCCGGGCGCTAAAAATACAAAGCATGCTGATAAAGCTTTTCATAGCAGAAATCCATTTATCCCAGAATTACTAATTTATAGTGGTGAAGATATAAAAAGCCAGGTATTTCCACATAAAAGATTTTCCGATAAATATCATATTGCAATGAGATTTAAAGAAGAATCAAATTTGACTGATGACTTGAGCAAGATCAATGCACCCAAACCAAATGGAATGAGTGGAGGTTTAATACAGGGCTGTTTCGATTATGTGCCACACAGCCACGGACTATATCCTACCTGTGCTGCTGCTATCTTGATCGAGCGGGAAAAGAAAGCGAATGCAATTTTTGGCGTTAAATTCAGCATAATATTTGAATGGTTGGATTTGCATAAAGCGAAAATTTAGTCACTTGTCTTTAGCCCCATAAAAAATTAAGGGAAAAGTGATCTTGCTGTTATATGGTTCGCTAGAAAGATGCTGCACTTTTATGTTGAGTGGAGTTTAGAAAATGAATAACTCCCTCGGAGCCAAGATCACCAACTGAAAGACATTATTACGAATTGATCAGCTAAACCTACCCATTACACTGTAAATGAGTTAAACACCCCGCTTCATATTTCACTTTAGACATTATGGGACCCTATGTCTGATTTAAACGAAGTCACCCAAAATTTCCTCAACACTCCTGAAGCGAAGCAAGCGGCATCGCGTCTAAACGCGTACAAGCAGGAGATTATTCAAGAGCGCTGGTTAAGCACCTTAATCCTTAGTATTCATCTTGAGTTAGAGGCTTGTCTTGAAGTAATTCTCGCTTCTTCCAAACTCAGATCAGAGAATGACTCCTTGAGGAGACAAAGGGCAAATTTCTCAACAAAGTTATCACTGTGCGCCAGTCTGAACTTACTAGACAT
>Ga0066437_1000137_pt1 | contig 34516 bp, 31 predicted proteins | sample LakWasMet55_HOW8_2_FD_59525 | JGI IMG/M metagenome (GOLD analysis project Ga0066437, IMG submission 59525) | Freshwater sediment methanotrophic microbial communities from Lake Washington under simulated oxygen tension - Sediment Metagenome 55_HOW8 | ecosystem: Environmental > Aquatic >...
CTGTGCAAAGCCGATCTGCTCTTCACTGAACTCCTGATAATTACGTTGCCATTCTGAGAGCTGGGAAACGCGCGTCACCTGAACTGCGGTCACCTTGAACTCGGGGCAGTTGGTCGCCCAGTCCGAATTTTCAGTGGTAATCACGTTGGCACCAGACTCTGGATGGTGGAACGTGGTGTAAATAACACCAGGTTGCACTCGCTCGGTTATCTTGGCGCGCAGCACGGTTTCACCTGCTCGGCTGGCAATGCCTACCCAATCACCTTCGTTAATGCCGCGATCCTCTGCATCATGTGGATGTATCTCCACCAAGTCTTCAGGATGCCATGCCACATTCTCAGTTCTACGAGTTTGCGCACCGACATTGTATTGAGACAGGATGCGACCAGTAGTCAGGATTAAAGGATATTTCGCGTTGACCTTCTCTGTAGTCGGGACGTACTGGGTGATAAAGAACTTGCCCTTGCCGCGCACAAATTCGTCAATGTGCATGGTAGGAGTACCTTCAGGGTGCTCATCGTTACAAGGCCACTGCACGCTACCAAGTTCGTCCAGCTTCTTGAAGCTGACACCTTTGAATGTTGGTGTCAGGCTGGCAACTTCATCCATGATCTCAGAAGCGTGCTTGTAATTCATGGGGTAACCCAAGGCATTGGACAGTTTGGCGGTGATTTCCCAGTCTTCATAGCCATTTTTAGGCGACATCACACGGCGTACCGGTGAGATACGGCGTTCTGCATTAGTGAAGGTGCCGCTCTTCTCCAGAAATGATGCGCCGGGGAAAAATACGTGAGCGTACATGGCGGTTTCGTTAAGGAACAAATCCTGCACGATAACGCATTCCATCGATTCCAGTGCATGGGTCACATGCTGGGTATTAGGGTCGGATTGCGCAATATCTTCACCGTTGCAATACAGGGCTTTAAAGCCGCCTTCGATTGCCATATCCAGCATATTGGGAATGCGCAGGCCGGGGTCATTGCTCAAAGGCCTGCCCCATGCCGCTTCAAATAAAGCGCGGGTTGCATCGTCAGACACGTGACGATAGCCTGGGAACTCGTGCGGCATGGAGCCCATGTCACAAGAACCTTGCACGTTGTTTTGTCCGCGCAGTGGATTAACGCCGACACCTTCACGGCCAACATTGCCGGTGGCCATGGCTAGGTTGGCAATCCCCATCACCATGGTCGAACCCTGACTATGTTCGGTGACGCCCAAGCCGTAATAAATAGCTGCATTGCCGCCCGTGGCAAACAGTCTTGCAGCAGCACGCACTTCGTCAGCACTGATGCTTAGCTCGCTTTCGAGGGCTTCTGGTGAGTTCTCCTGCTTGGCTACAAAGTCACGCCAGACCACGAAGGAATCCCACTCGCAGCGGGCTTTCACAAACTCTTCATCCACCAGGCCCTCAGTCACAATCACGTGCGCCATAGCGGATATCAGGGCAACATTGGTACCGGGGCGTAATTTAAGGTGGTAGTCCGCCTTGACGTGGGGGGATGAAACCAGATCAATCGCACGTGGGTCGGCGATGATGAGTTTAGCCCCTTCGCGTAAACGGCGTTTCATTTGTGAGCCGAATACCGGGTGGCCATCGGTTGGGTTGGCACCGATAATCATGATGACATCGGATTTCATGACTGAGTCAAAGGTCTGCGTACCGGCTGATTCGCCAAGAGTTTGCTTCAGACCGTAGCCGGTTGGCGAATGGCAAACACGAGCACAAGTGTCGACGTTATTGCTGCCGAACACGGCACGTACCAGCTTCTGTACGACATAGACTTCTTCGTTAGTGCAGCGCGACGAGGTAATCGCCCCTACGGATTCGCGACCATACTTAGACTGGATGCGTGTGATTTCGCTGGCGGCGTAGTTAATTGCTTCGTCCCACGACACTTCAGTCCATGGGTCTGCAATGCTCTTGCGGATCATAGGGGTCGTGATGCGGTCCTTGTGTGTGGCATAGCCCCACGCAAATCGGCCTTTAACGCAGGAGTGGCCGTGATTAGCGCCGCCATCTTTATTCGGCACCATGCGCACTACTTCTTCACCCTTCATCTCGGCATTGAATGAGCAGCCCACGCCGCAATAGGCGCAAGTCGTGGTCACGGAATGCTCAGGAACGCCATGCTCAATCACTGTTTTCTCAATCAAGGTGGCGGTAGGGCAAGCCTGTACGCAGGCACCGCAAGACACGCACTCTGACTCAAGGAAGTTTTCAGTACCGGAGGCCACTTTGGATTCAAAGCCGCGACCTTCGATGGTCAGGGCATAAGTGCCCTGTACTTCTTCACAAGCTCTTACACAGCGCGAGCAAACGATACATTTGGAAGGGTCAAACTGGAAGTACGGGTTAGAGGTATCTTTTTCAGCTTTTAGGTGATTTTCACCTTCGTAACCATAACGCACCTCGCGCAAACCTACAGCGCCAGCCATATCCTGCAATTCACAATCGCCATTGGTGGCGCAGGTGAGGCAATCTAGCGGGTGGTCGGAGATATAAAGCTCCATCACACCACGACGTATATCGGCTAGCTTGGGTGTTTGCGTGTGGACCTTCAGGCCTTCTGCCACAGGTGTGGTGCAAGAGGCTGGAAAGCCGCGACGGCCTTCAATCTCCACCAGGCATAAGCGGCATGAGCCAAATGGCTCCAGGCTATCGGTTGCACATAGTTTAGGTACGCTGATACCAGCAACCATCGCCGCATGGATGAGCGATGTGCCTTCGGCGACTGTCACTTGGGTGCCGTCTATTTCCAGGGTGACATTTTTTGCGGATTCCCGCGCTGGCGTACCGTAATCTTTTTGGCTATCCATCTGGCTACTCATGGTGAAACTCCTTAATTCCTAATCAGGCAGCTTGCGCTTTGTCAGCAAGGCCAGAGTTCTTCAACCCAAAATCTTCAGGGAAGTGGTTGATTGCGCTGAGCACAGGGTATGGTGTCATACCACCTAGTGCACATAGCGAGCCGTTGAGCAGGGTGTCACTCAAGTCACGCACCAGTGCAATGTTTTTGGCGTGGTCAGTGCCCGCGATAATTTTGTCCATTACCTCTACACCACGCGTTGAACCTATGCGGCATGGCGTACACTTGCCGCATGACTCAATAGCGCAAAACTCAAAGGCGTAGCGGGCCATTTTTGCCATATCTACCGTGTCGTCAAATGCCACTATGCCGCCATGCCCAAGCACAGCCCATAACTCAGCAAATTTTTCATAATCCAGCGGCGTATCGAACTGCGATTCTGGTAGATAAGCGCCTAAGGGCCCACCGACCTGTACCGCGCGTATGGGTCTGCCGGAGGCAGAGCCGCCGCCAAAATCATAGAGCAATTCACGTAGCGTAATGCCAAATGCCTTTTCAACCAGTCCGCCATGTTTGATATTGCCGGCCAGCTGGATGGGCAACGTGCCGCGCGAACGGCCCATGCCATAGTTCTTATAGAACTCGCCACCCTTGTCCATAATGATGGGCACTGAGGCGAATGAAATGACGTTGTTCACCACCGTTGGTTTGCCAAATAAGCCTTCAATGGCAGGTAGCGGTGGTTTGAAGCGCACGATACCGCGCTTACCTTCCAAGCTTTCCAGCAGCGAAGTTTCTTCACCGCATACGTAAGCACCGGCAGCACGACGTACTTCCAGATCAAAACGTTTTCCGCTACCGAGTATATCTTCACCCAGGTAGCCCGCTGCGTAAGCGTTGGCAATCGCTTCATTGAGTACGACCAGCGCATCGGGGTACTCCGAGCGTAGGTAGATATAGCCTTGTGTTGCGCCAACTGCTATACCGGCAATCGTCATGCCTTCAATCAGTACGAGTGGGTCACCCTCCATGATCATACGGTCGGAGTAAGTGCCAGAATCGCCTTCGTCAGCGTTGCATACGATGTATTTTTGTTCCGCTACGCAATCCAGCACGGTTTTCCATTTAATGCCTGTAGGGAAAGCTGCACCACCACGACCACGCAAGCCTGAATCGGTTACTTGTTGGACAATGGCTGCGCCAGTTATGTTCAAGGCATTTTTTAAGCCCAGGTAGCCGTCGTGTGAGATGTAATCATCTACTGAAACTGGGTCGGTGATGCCTACTCGCGCAAAAGTCAGGCGTTCTTGTTTTTTTAACCAGGGCAGTTCATCTGTCAGGCCCAAAAACAAAGGATGGTCGCCACCCGTTAGAAAATTATTGTCGAACAGGCTGGCTACGTCATTAGGTGTTACCGGGCCATAGGCTATACGGCCTGCGCTGGTGGTTACTTCAACCATGGGCTCAAGCCAGAACATGCCGCGTGAGCCATTGCGCACGATCTTGACGTCCGCACCACGTTTCGCGGCTTCTTCCTTGATCAGCTTTGCCACCTTGTTAGCGCCCAATGACAGCGCGCTCGAATCTCTTGGTACAAAAATCGTGGTTGTCATGCTGACTCCCTCGCTTCTGCAATAATCGCATCCAGCAATACTGCATCTACCCGACCATACACCTGATCATCCATCAGGACCGCGGGTGAGCATGCACAATTACCCAGGCAATACACAGGCTCCAGCGTGATAGCACCATCATCAGTAGTCTGGTGATAATCTACACCTAATTTTGATTTGGCAAGCTGCTCCAAACTCTCGCTACCCATGGACTGGCATGACTCGGCCCGGCAGATTTGCAGGATGTGCTTACCTGGCGCATGGCTCCTGAAGTGATGATAGAAGGTAACTACTCCGTGGACTTCAGCCACGGAAAGATTCAGTGATTTGGAGATACTTTTGTAGCACTCTTCAGGAATGTAGCCTATATCATCCTGTATAGCGTGTAATAAAGGCATTAACGCTCCGGGCACACCGATATGTGCGGTGATGTGCGCAGCGATCTTTTCATCCATGCGCGCTTGCTGGTCTGGCAACACAATATCTCCTAAATACGCTCTTATTTTAAATAAGTTTTTTAAATATGTTACAAATTGTATATTCTATAGAAAGCCCATCAAATAACAAGTTCAATCGCTACAATATAGCCTTAGTCTAAGGCTTTTAAAGCCGAGGAAAAGCAGCGATTGGTGGCTTATTTCAAACGATAAGCTGACTCATACCATATCGGCAGAAGTAAGCAACAACTTGATTGTTTGATTACATTTTTGATTGTTAAGGTATTGAGTTAAGCCTTTTTAGGCAACGCCATCCATTACCTGGACGCGCACCATGGCACCAGCATCCAGATTGCCGACATCATCATCCAGTACGATAAAGCAGTTGGCCAAGGACATTGAGCTCAGGACACCCGAACTCTGGTTGCCGGTAGGCTTGACTTTCCAGGTGCCGTCTTCAGCTGGATACAAAATGCCACGTTGAAATTCGGTGCGGCCTTTTAATTTTCTGATCGACGTAGTACACACAGCCTCTAGTAGCGGGGAGGGAGTTGGTGCAGGCTGCCCCATCAGTACTAGCAAAGCTTCGCGCACAAACTGGTAAAAAGTCACCATCACCGCTACAGGGTTGCCTGGCAGGCCGAAATAGTGGGCCTGTCTAACCTTGCCATAAGCCAATGGCCGCCCTGGCTTCATGGCAACTTTCCAGAACAATACCTGGCCTAGATTCTCCAGTAACTGCTTCATGAAATCCGCTTCACCTACCGAAACCCCACCGCTGGTGAGTATTACATCAGCATAGCTTGCGGCCTTGGTCAGCATCTTTTCCAATAAAACCGGATCATCGCGTACCACGCCAAGGTCCTGGATTTCAACGCCCATGCGAGCCAGCATGCCATACAGCGTATAGCGGTTGCTGTCATACACCTGACCCACTTCTAATGGTTGACCGATGCTGGCTAATTCGTCGCCTGTGGAAAAGAAAGCGACACGTAATTTGCGATACACCTTGATCTCGCCGATGCCTAGCGACGCGACAAGCCCCAAGTCTGCAGGGCGCATCAAATGGCCCTTAGGTAAAACTACCTGGCCAAGTTTCAGGTCTTCACCTGCGTAGCGCACATTCATGCCGCGCTTAGGCTGTTCAGTAAAGCTGACCTGTTGAGCATCCGCAGTAACGCGCTCTTGAGCCATAACAGTATCAGCGCCCTCCGGCATTACGCCGCCAGTCATGATGCGCACGCACTCGCCAGCGCCTACACGACCAGCAAAAGCATTGCCTGCGAATGCCGTGCCGATAATTTTCAAATGCGTTGTATCTGTACCTGCCCTCGCGATGGAGTCAGCATTAAAAGCGTAGCCATCCATAGCCGAGTTATCATGATTAGGTACGTTATGCGGGGAGAAAATATCCTCTGCGACTACACGGCCTAAGGTGCCTAGCAGTGGCAACAACTCTGTCTCGGCCACCGGGGTTAGGAAGTCTCGTATATATTGACGTGCCTGTATGACGGGCATGGAGTTTGGATCATAGTCATCCAGGCAGCTTGCGTCTTGATTCTTGGCACTTAGGACTAAGTCTGATAAAGATTTTTTGCTCATGGTGATTTACTGAGTTGTGATTGGATGGCGTGCTTTTAACCAGTGCATAATGAATTCAGCAATGGCTGGAATGTTGTTGAGATCAATTTGAGGTTGTTTCGTTGCAACAGGACTGTCTGTGGCGACTGCGATAATCGATGGGTCCTCATTTGCCAGCAGTGGGGTATTCATCTCCGCACGATGCACCTCTATTTTGGTGATCGCTTCGTTGCGGAAACCTTCCACAACGATGAGATCAACCAATGACATATCCATTTGTGCCAGCAACAGATCAAGATTGGGCTCTTCATTAGCGTGCGGCGTGCGACTAAGCTCTGTCATCAAGGCCCAGCGTTGGCGTGAGCCTACCATCATCTGCACGGCACCAGCTTCACGCAGACGATAGCTATCTTTGCCTGGATGGTCTATATCAAATTTATGATGGGCATGTTTGATGACGGAAATGCGTAATCCAAGCTTGATCAGTTCAGGGATCAGGCTGGTCAGTAACGTCGTTTTGCCTATGCCGCTGCCATACGCACAAAATCCTAATAGCGGACACCGGCTCTTATCTATTGCCATGGCAATCAGGCAGCTTTCTCAAGCATTGCGAGCTCGTCTGCCGTATTGATATTGCTGAAAGCTTGAGGATTATCGTTAAACGCAATCTCGATAGTTTCCAGTGACTTTTGCCAGCGATCGACTTTGCGTTCACCGCTGAGTAAATAGTCCTCCAGGTTTCCCAGCAGGGATTTTCGGCACAGACAGAATACCGGGTGGATTTGCGACCCTGTTTTTGCCACAGCAATATCTGCATCGCGCTCGATCAATCCATTCATGAGCCTTGTTGCCAAGTCTGTGGAGAGTAATGGTGAGTCGCAGGGTACAGTTAATATGTATGGCGTATTAGCGACTTTCATTGCTTTGTGCAGACCAGCCAGTGGCCCAGCAAACCCGCTAATCTCGTCTGCAATGACAGGGTAGCCGAACTCAGCGTAACGCTCGGCTTCACGGTTGGCATTAATGAAAATCTCGCTGACTTGGGGTTTTAGGCGATTGATGACATGGGCTACCATGGGCTGGCCTAGAAAGCTTACCAAGCCTTTGTCCTTGCCACCCATACGGCGCCCTTGGCCGCCAGCTAATATCACTCCGGTAATTTGCATGGGCTAAGGCTTTGATGGGGTGGGTGATTGATCAATTCCGGCGATACCAGAGAACCTAGCCGCCAGTGTGCGACATAAAGCGTATCACCGCAGGAGCCGCGCGCTTCAGATCGAAGTCGTGTCCCTTGGGCTTGATCCGCATGCTGCCAATGATAGCCTCTATCAGCGGCCTGTCATCGTCAGGAAATTCTCTCAGTAGTGGCATCAGGTCTACTTTGTCTTCCTGCCCCAGGCACAGGTAGAGCTCACCTTTACAAGTAATGCGCACGCGATTGCAGGATTCGCAGAAGTTATGGCTATGCGGTGAGATAAAGCCCACTTTGGTGTTGGTGTTGGGGATGCGCCAGTAGCGTGCCGGGCCGCCGGTGGTTTCTGCGCTGCTAATTAATTCGTAGCGTGTTTGTAGTAGTTTCAGCGTCGCTTCATTACTTACATAAGTGGAGTCGCGAGTGTGGTCGACATCACCCAGCGGCATTTCTTCAATGAAGGAGATATCGATACCCTGATCTACAGCAAATGCTAGCAATGGCAGGGCCTCGTCGTCATTCACGCCCTTCATCAACACACTGTTGAGCTTGATATTGTGAAAGCCTGCCAGTTTGGCGGCGGCAATACCGCGCAATACTTTATCCAGATCACCTACGCGCGTAATTTTACGAAAACGTTCTGCATCCAGGCTATCCAGGCTGATATTGATACGGCGCACGCCTGCAGTTTTCAGGGCTTCTGCCTGTTGCTCAAGCTGTGAGCCGTTGGTGGTGGTGACCAACTCACGCAAGCCTGACAGTTGCCCGATTTCTTTAAATAGCCAAAGTGCATTTTTACGCACCAGCGGCTCTCCGCCGGTAATGCGAACTTTGCTGACGCCTAGAGATACGAAGATTTTTACCAGGCGAGCACACTCTTCCAGCGATAGCACTTCATTGCGTGGCAGAAAGGTCATGTCTTCGGACATGCAATATACGCAGCGAAAATCGCAACGATCAGTAATCGACAGGCGAATGTAATCCACCTTGCGGCCGAAACCGTCGATTAATGTATTGGGATATGTGCCGTTATCTTGCATCGTAAAGGGTAGGTGTATCCAGTGAGGGGTGTTAATTCTAAGACTTTCATTCCCTATATACAATCCTGTATTGAGGGAATGCCAAAATACAGGATAAGCAAATATCCTGGATGCAAAGCTATGACAGCACTAAATGCAAGATAGTTTTTAAATATGCTGGTACAGCCTGAAACTCTCGCGCCTGTCGGCTGGACGTTTTCCTTGCCAGATCAGTTTCCAGTCATGGCCTGGATCGATTTTTTCGCGCCCGCGCTCATCCTGGATCAGGTAAAGATCGCAATCCAGGCGTTGCACAATCTCCAACGGCTGGGTACGCAAATCAGTATAGTAATAGAGCAAGTCCTGCTGGGTATCACCGAGGTTGCGGCTATTAATACAGGCGTAATGTTCAGGCATGGCTTGTTTCAGGCTCAGCATCACGCTGTCATAGCTTTTTGCCGAGTCCACCATAGGTAGCCATATCGTCATCAGCAGGCTCCATGCCATGGTAATGCCTACCGCCCATTCCGTCACTGCGGCTCGGTTTGAGCGCTTGGCGTTAATTGTGACCAGCCAGATCAGCGTGACTAATAATGCTATGGCAAATAGAGCCCAGTTGAAATGAGCATGCGGCAGCCCTGACAGGATGTGCATGCGCTCTGAAAGTTTTGCCGGCCATCCGGATATAAAGGCGATCCAGCCTAGCCAGATGAGAAAACCCATGATGCCAAACAATATCAGGCCAAACCAATTTAGCGCACCGGCTGCTCCACGTTTCAATGTTTCTACGCTGCCGCTGGCGAGAGCAGCTAGCGGCAGTAATAGAGGCAGCGCATATACTTCACTTGTTGTGGTACCTAGGCCGATGATGGCAAGGCCGGCAATGAAAAATGTAAGTATCAATTGAAGCTTGGGTTTCAGCAGTAGCTTGGTGCGATAGCGCCATAATCCCCAGCATGCAATCGGCAATGCTGGCCAAGCATACCAGGCCAGTGTTCTCAGGAAGTAGGCATGACTGAGGTGGTTGAATGAAGATATCTCGATTTTCCACCATGCGCTAAACACTCCAGGCATATAGTGCCAGCACAAGGCAGGCCAGATTGCCAGCCATGGAGTGGCAGCAATTGCGCTCAAACCCAAAACAATTGCGTAGCTCCAGGAGCGCCATGGCTTGAAGAGAATTGGCAGTAGTAGCGCAGTCACCAACAAAATACCGGCTGAAGCCAGGCCTGTGGACAGAAAACTGATGCCTATACCGGTACCGAGTAGCACGCTAGCCCTGAAAGGCCGTCTCTTGGCGAGAGCTAGGGCATAAAATCCCATGGTGGCACCGGTGAGTGCGCTGACTTCAGGTGTCAGCAAGTGCGCTGTGACGATCAAACCCAGTGAACTCATGAAGATGAAAGTGGTTTGACGTCCTACCCCCAAGCCCCATAGTTCACGCCCTATCATGCCGGCTAGCAGTAAGGTCAAGGCCATCCATAGGCCAGATACCAGACGTGCGGCGTCGTGCATGGGTAGTGCCGGGGTAAGTAACTTGGCCATGCCGGCGGCACTTAAATAGTAAAGCGGCGGGTTCTCAAGCGTAGTTTCACTAATGGCGATGGGTGCCAGCAGGCTTCCACCATCAAGCATGGTTTTGACTATGCTGATTGTGGGCGATTCACTCGGTTTCCAGGGACCATGGCCGACCAGGCCTATACATATCCAGACTGCACATAGAATAATCAGCAGCTGGTTTTTTGCGCTTTCGCCTATGCGCGCGCGCGGAGTAGCGAGGTTACCTTGCCAGTCATGGTCAATTTCAAATGCCATTCAACACTCTTTTATGCATTTGCGGTTTCAAAGGTAGAGTATCCATTCGGTATGAGACGATGCTTGGTGATAACTTAAGTTCTGACTGTTGATATTTTAGCGGTGATTGCTGCAATATAAAATCAAAAACGCAGAATGGACTGAAAAAGGCACTCGCCCAATAAAAAAGGCAACCTAGGCTGCCTTTTTTATTAATCTGTCACTGAAATTACATGCCGTATTTTTGGCGGAACTTCTCAACGCGGCCAGCAGTATCTAAAATCTTTTGCTTGCCGGTGTAAAACGGATGGCATTGTGAGCAAACTTCGATATTGAAGTCTTTGCCAGCAGTTGAACGTGTTTTGAACTTGCTGCCGCAGCTGCAAGATACAGTGATTTCTGGGTAGTTCGGATGAATATCGGCTTTCATGCTGGTGTCTCTTTCAAAAGCTTTTCGCTAAAACGCGTAATTATCAAGTAAATCCGGGAATTAATCAACAACTAACTCTGATTAACCTCTGCGCATGGAATCAAAAAAGTCGGCATTGTTCTTGGTAGCCTTGATCTTATCAAGTAAGAACTCCATCGCTTCAAGGTCATCCATAGGGTATAACAGCTTGCGTAACACCCAGATTTTCTGCAGTTTGTCTTTGTCGATTAACAACTCTTCGCGACGAGTACCGGATTTATTCACATTGATGGCCGGGTATTGGCGTTTTTCTGCCATGCGGCGGTCAAGGTGGATTTCCATATTGCCGGTACCCTTGAACTCTTCGTAGATCACGTCATCCATGCGCGAACCGGTATCGACCAGTGCGGTAGCAATGATAGTGAGCGAGCCGCCTTCCTCAATATTGCGTGCAGCACCGAAAAAACGCTTGGGACGTTGCAGGGCATTGGCGTCCACACCACCGGTCAGTACCTTGCCAGAGGCCGGCACTACCGTGTTGTAGGCACGTGCCAGTCGGGTGATCGAGTCCAGCAGAATAACCACATCTTTTTTATGTTCAACTAGGCGTTTGGCTTTTTCCAGCACCATCTCTGCGACTTGAACGTGGCGGGTAGCTGGCTCATCAAACGTGGAGGCAACAACCTCACCTTTGACCGAACGTGTCATTTCTGTCACTTCTTCCGGACGCTCGTCAATTAGCAGGACAATCAGGCTGACATCGGGGTGATTGGCAGTAATGGCGTGTGCAATGTGCTGCATCATCACTGTCTTGCCGCTTTTTGGGCTAGCGACGAGCAGGCCGCGCTGGCCTTTGCCTATCGGTGCGATCATGTCGATGACGCGGCCGGTAATGTTTTCTTCGCCGCGAATGTCGCGTTCCAGGGTTAGTGGTTTGGTCGGAAAGAGTGGAGTCAGATTTTCGAACAGGATCTTGTGTTTGGTATTTTCCGGTGCTTCGCCATTGACGCTGTCGACTTTAACTAATGCGAAATAGCGTTCGCCATCCTTGGGTGTGCGAATCTCGCCATTGATGGTATCGCCTGTATGCAGATTGAAGCGGCGGATCTGTGAGGGGGATACGTAAATGTCGTCAGGGCCTGCCAGATAAGATGTATCGGGAGAGCGTAAGAATCCGAATCCGTCCTGCAGTACCTCCAATGTGCCATCACCAAAGATGCTGTCGCCTTTTTTTGCCTTGTTTTTGAGTAGGGCGAAAATCAGGTCCTGCTTGCGCATGCGGCTGGCATTTTCGATCTCGTTGGCAATCGCCATGTCGACAAGCTCAGTGACGGGGAGGTGTTTTAAATCGGATAAGTGCATATGGAGACTCGCTAAGATCGAAACTGCTGTCGAATTTCTTTTTAAGAATTAGTATTGGGGATGTGGTGAACTGCAGGGAAAGACTGCCTGATTCCTTAGCTTACTTTGCGCTACCTAGCAGAGCGCTAAATAGTGGAATCAGGCTCAAGCGTAACTGGATTAAATATTGCTGTCAATAAAAGCTGTTAATTGCGATTTGGACAGTGCGCCGACCTTGGTTGCCTCTACGTTACCATTCTTGAACAGCATCAGGGTGGGGATGCCGCGGATGCCGTACTTGGGTGGCGTCTGTTGGTTTTCATCAATATTCAGCTTGGCTACCTTCAGGCGACCTGCATATTCTTTTGATATCTCATCCAGGATAGGCGCAATCATCTTGCAAGGACCGCACCACTCAGCCCAGTAATCAACTAATACTGGTAACTGTGATTGCAGGACTTCTTGCTCAAAAGCATCATCGCTAAGATGGGTAATGTGATCGCTCATTGTGAACCTCTGTGAAATTGAATACTTGAATGGGTGTGTGAAACTACGATGTTGCTATCCTAGCGAAAAAAATGGCTTAAGTGAAGCTTTCGTGAGGGTATATATTTTTCCGGGCATGGCTTGGTAAGTTTAGGATTGGTAAGTTTAGGATTGGTAAAACATTATAAGTAACTAAAGTTGAAATGCTCGAAACTATTAGTTCGCTCTATCAGCTTGGTAATGATGATACGTGAGACTTTCCCCGACTCATCCAGTTCCAATTGACCTGCAGGACTGTACATGCCATTGGGGGCGATGATGGAGATTGATTGCTTTAGCACGGAAATACCTGGCAGTATCAGCGCTTTTTCAAACTCGCCAGATTTGCCCAGCCGAATTGCTTTAGCAGTCGGTGCAATAAGCTGTGTACCTATATCTATCTGCTGTTCTTCGTTATTGGCGGCCCAGCGTACCACGCCAACCGACCAGTGCTTCGCATTAGATTCACGCATACAGACCAAGCTACCTACATGCAGGTTTTCCCGGATATTGGGTGGTTTTCTCAATGCAATTCCACCGGCACTTAAGTTAAGCACTATCCATTTTGATGCAGTGAGTGGCTCGGTGCTGTCATGTGGATGCGCATCAGGAGTGTCTTTGTGTTCGTTGGCTAAACGAGATCTCTCGTCATGAAAAAAATGATTGGCGGCATGGATGCCAATGGCAATCTCGACACTATTGTTTTTGCGGGTGCGATCGAAAATGCGTTTAGGAGATTCACTCCACTGCTTGATGAGGTAAGTAAGCAGGTCTAGGTAGCGAGGTTCATGGGCATCTGCTGATAGTTCATGGCTCTGCTCATAATTACTGAGCCTGAGTTGCTGTATGTGTTTGTGTAGCAGCCTTGCCAAGTCTACGGAGATCAGGAATATGTCATGTTTCGTGTCTCCCTCGCCCTTGTTTTTGGCATAAGGAACGGGGGGATTGTCCGTATTCAGGCGTAGCATGAATACCCCAGTAGGATTATCTATGAGGCCCAAGCCCAGCAGGTGGGCGTGATGTGCGTGGCGCTGTATATAGTCTGCAGTGCGCCTGATGTCGATAGGCGCTAGGCGCTGAGGGTCTGCAAGGGCCATAAGAAGTGCCTGCTTGTATGTCAGGCTGATTGTGCTGCTTTGATCTTCATCAGTGGGTACGTCGACCTCGTGCAATGACTGCTGAGCGGCGTAGAGGTATAGCTGGTTCAAGTCTGCCCAGACGGTGCCTGGCAGTGGAAAGTAGGTCTGGTGGTACACCATGGCCAGTTCACGCATGGCTTCCATGGCGCGCTGTAACATCAGTGCGGTAGACTTTTCGCCGCCAATATTGAAAATCTTTTTTTGCTTGTCGAGTAGCGCCAATTTATACCCATAGCTGAGCTCCAGCCATAAAGACTCCGCGAGGCTGGCATGGGATTTTGCCTCTTCGGGTAAAGGCAATGGGGCATTATTGTATTGGTGAGCTAGTTGCCTGCTCAGGCTAATGACAGCGGGACGGTAAATTTCCAAAGCGCGCAGACGATCGTCACAGGGTACCTTTTGACGATTAAGTATCTCCATCTCTTCAAACAGGATGGTCGCCGAGTTCGATAAACTTTCCTTGGGTAACCTGTTGATAAAGTCGGCAATCTTATGAGGACGGGTTTCCGCGAGAATCAACGGTTTATCGGATAATGCAGGGACTTTAAGGCTTAAAGACATTACTCAACTCCAGCGGGATTGTAATGATGTTAAATACAATTCTAATTTTTGTCACGAGCTTAACTTGGGTAATAGTCATCTTATGCCGGCCAGTGCTAGTATTTGGCAATGATACATCGCTTATTACTAGTCTTTTTCCTGCAGTTTGTATTGGCAGCGCATGCCGAACCCGCTTTTGTCTTGAAAGACACGGCGGGGAAGCAGCATCAACTGCAAGATTACAAGGGCAAGTGGGTGTTGGTGAACTACTGGGCCACTTGGTGCCCGCCCTGCCTGGAGGAAGTGCCAGACTTGGTGGGCCTGTATGATCAACGTAAGAACAAGGATCTGATGGTCATAGGGGTGGCTTTCGAATACAAATCACCCAAAGAAGTAGAGAAGTTCGTAGACGATATGCTGATGTCATATCCCATCGTACTGGGTGATGACAAAGTCGTTGCGCAAATCGGGTCTGCTCAGGTGCTGCCGACGACTTATATCTATGATCCTCGGGGCAGGCTCATTACCGTTAAGCGGGGACTCATTACCAGGCAGTACATAGAGAAACTGATGACATCAAAATAAAAGGGCTTGTTAAGTATCTAACAAGCCCCTTGGGTCAACTATAAATCAATCGCTGATTAAAATGGGGTGGCGATACTGTTACCTTCTGCATCCAGAATGTTGAGCTGGTTCTCTTCGGCAAAATGCATGAGCTGGGCATAGCCTTCTGGATTCACATCCTTTAACTTCAAATCCACCGCAAGACAGCGTACCCCATTAACAACCCGTGGCTTGAGATAAGGCGAGTAGCGAATTTTCTTGTCCGCCCCGAAACTGGCATAGGTGCTGCACATGCGGTCTACCCAGTCACTGGGCCGGAACGTCTTGCCAGTGCGGGTTAAGCCTTCAATGATGACTTCTTTTACAAGCGTGCTCATGTTGTTTTGCCGTTATCTGAATAAGTTGATGAAATTATAACAGCGCTCTGCCTAGTCCATATACTCAAAAAGTTTGACCACTTTTTGTACGCCATCTGTGCCCCGGGCAATTTCGACCGCGTCATCTGCTTCTTTATGGGTGACCAGGCCCATCAGGTAGACCGTGCTGATCTCCGTTACTACTTTTACGTAATTCGCCGGGAATTTATTTTCCTTGATCATGCGCCCCTTCACTTTGGATGTGATGTAGGTGTCGTTATTGCGCTCGGTCATTTTGCTGTTTTCATCGATTACCAGTTCATTGGTGACGGTTCTTACATTCTCAATAGTCTTTGCCACGGTTTCAGCCTTGGCCTTGGCAGCAGCATCAATGGCTTCGCCGGTCAGCAGCACATTCCGGTTAAAGCTGGTGACGTTGACGTGGATATTGGCACTGCCTATGTTGTCGACGATATTTTTATGTGCCTTGATTTCGATGCTTTGATCTTCAATATAGGTGCCGGATGTACGCCTGTCAGCTGCCATAACCCCTGTCGCTGCAACGCCGCCAGCTACTACGGGAAAGCAGCCAGTGAGCTGGGTCGCCAATGCAGCAGCAATAATCAGGCGGGTAAGCGGGTGGCCAGTAACAGGTGACATGTTTAAATTCATTTAATCTACTCCCAATAAAAGACAATCAATGGCATCGCATAAGCAATGCAGAATTAGAATATATACTTCTTGAACGCGCGAGGCGTTGTCATGTGGAACCCCTATATGAATGTCCTCCTCCCCCAGAAGTTCAACTAAACTTCCCCCATCTCCTCCGCTTAAGGCGATGACATGCATGTCACGCTCTTTTGCAGCATGGATGGCTTTGAGGATATTTTTGGAATTGCCGCTGGTACTAATGGCCAGTAGTACATCGCCCGATTGTCCCAGCGCCATGATCTGTTTGGAGAACACTTGCTCAAAATGCCCATAATTTGCAATCGAGGTGAGCGTAATGTTGTCGGACAAGGCGATAGCTGCCAGACCCGGGCGTTCGGTCTCGTAATGATTAAGCATGCGCGAGGCAAAGTACTGCGCATTGGCGGCTGCACCACCGTTGCCGCAAGCCAGTACTTTTCGCTCACTAAGCATCGCCTGCACAATGATTTCTGCTGACCTGACGATAGGGGTAGCAAGCAAATCCGCAAGCTCCAGTTTCAAGCGTGCGCTTTGTTCGAAATGCTGGCTGACGCGACCGATTAAATCCATTTTCGGCTTTCAGGATCAGGTGTCGAAGGCATTACGTATCCATTCAATGTTGTGGGTATCGGCCTTGTCCATCACTACTGCATCAAAACGACAGGCGCTGTTGCCGTGCTGTTGCAAATAATGCTCGGCAGTGCGTGCGATTTTCTGCTGTTTGGCCGGAGTGATGCTGGCGGCGGCATTGCCAAAGCGAGGGTTGCTGCGTAAGCGAACCTCGATGAATACCAGGGTTTTTGCCTCGCGCATGACCAGATCGATTTCGCCGAACTTGCAGCGGTAATTGCTGGTGATCATGGTAAGGCCCTGTTGTTGCAGATAGTCCGCAGCTAGTTGTTCCGCTGCGCTGCCCAAGGTGTTCATGGTTTCTTTTCCAGCACCACGCCCTCTTTGCTGAATCGCCCCAGTGCAAGCTCACGGCTGATCTGGCCGGACGCGCTGACCTGGATTTTGCCGGTCAGACCATTCAGGGTGAACGGGGTATGCGGTTGCTCGGCGATTTTCGATAGCAGCTTGTAGGCATCTGCGCCAAGCGCAAACCAGCGTTGCATTTCTCCCGGCGGCAAATCGGTGGCGGCCAGTTGATAGCTGGCAAAGTCGGGGTTGGTACTGTCCAGCAGCCAAGGCATGTCGACAAACCTGACGGCGGTCAGTGGTGCATCATCGCTATTCTGCCAGATACCGCTGTAAATATGGGATATGCCAAAACATGGTGTTGCAATGTCCAGATAAGGACGAATGACGCGCGCGGCCTCCGCATTCGCTGCAATAAAAATCATGTCGGTAGGATGGGCGGCAATCTGCGATTTCAAGGCTGTCAGGCCATTGTTGTCGGCAACGCTGCTGTTCAATTTTACCTGTCCGCCGTCGGCAATCCAGGCGTCGCTGAATGATTTGGCGATACGGTTGGATAGAGCGTCATCGCTCATCACTATCGCTGCCGATTGCATGCCAAGGTCACGTGCGATTTTGACAATTTGTGCGGCCTCGGTGTCCGCAGATAAGCCATAGCTATACAAATTATCCAGTGGCGCTGCTGTTTCGGGATAGTTTAAGGTAAGGGTCGGTACTGCCAGTCTGTTACCTAGTAAAGTGCCGACTTCATCGCGGGTAAGCGGGCCAACCACGTAGTGGGCACCTTCATTCAGGGCTTGCAGATAGATGCTGTAAATCTCGTTCTTGTCACCTTGGGTTGGGTAAATCTTGACCTCTGCCGTACCTTTGTCTATTTGCTGCGCCGTCATGAAGCCGCGCTCTATGGCGTCAGCGGCAGGATAATAAGCCTCGGCTGAAAATGGCAGGATAAGTGCAATCTGCCCCGTGATATTTTTTGTACCAGACGCTGTCGGCGCCTGCGCTGCTGCTTTATATTGTTCCCCAAGCTGTTGCGCGATGCTGGTTGCCGGATGGTCGGGATAAGCACTATGCCATGCAGCATAGGCTTGTTTGCTTGGGTTGCTAGCAGTCAGTGCCAGGTCTACCCAGCCCTGAATCGTGGTGTCCAGGCTGTTGCCGCGCATCTCTATCAAATCCTCCCTGGAGGCGGCAGAGAGTGATTGCCAGATGGCGGACTGGTTAACCTGGATGGCCTCCGGGGTTTCCAGCAAGGATTCCACTGCTACCCTTTGTTCCAGTGCGCGCAAGGTATTGCCCTGGTTGTCATAGGCTAGGGCAAGGCTTGCGTGTAAACTTGCACCTGCTTCTTTAGTCAGGGTTTTGTCGGCTTGCAACGGCAGTAGTAGCAAAAATACGCTATCGAAATCCTGGTTGGCTGCAGCGATATTGCCGGTAAGCAATTTTGCATAGGCGGATTGGCTGGGTGTGTTGGCTAGTGCTACTTGTGCGCAAGCAATATCGCCCCGCTTAAGGCAGGCCAGGCCGTCGGAGAAGTAAGCCTCGGGGCTTTTTTTAATCTTGGCCGTTGGCGAGGCGGTTTTTGATGGCGCGCTAGCTGCAGTTTGACTAGTAGGCTCTGCAAAAGAAAGTCCATTAACCATACATGTCAGTGACAATAGAATAATTGAGAAAGCGAGTTTGTATTGAGTCATGTAGGTTCTAATCATATGGGCACATTATATGTGGTAGCTACGCCAATTGGAAACCTCCAGGATATTACGCTGCGTGCGCTGGAGGTTCTGAAAAGCGTAGATGCTATCGCGGCCGAGGATACACGACACACTTCGCACCTGCTATCGCACTTTGCAATTCAGAAAAAACTCCTTGCAGTGCACGAGCATAACGAGCATAAATCCGCGGAGATACTGCTTGCGCGATTGCAAGCGGGCGAATCCATAGCGCTGGTGACGGATGCAGGCACTCCTGGCATCAGCGATCCGGGTGCTGTTGTGGTTGACGTGCTGCGCAATGCCGGCGTTAATGTGGTGCCTATTCCCGGCGCCAGTGCCGTGATTGCGGCTTTGTCTGCTTCTGGCATTGTTGCGACCGGATTCAGTTTTGTTGGCTTTTTACCCGCTAGTGGTGCACAGCGCCGAAAAACGCTAGAGACTTTAAAGCTTCACTCAGGCACGCTGGTGTTTTATGAGGCGCCTCACCGCATCGTGGAAAGCGTGGCAGATTTGGCGACGGTGCTGGGTGCTGAGCGTCGCATTACCATTGCGCGCGAACTTACCAAAACCTTTGAAACCTTCCATCGCTGCGTTTTGGGAGAGGCTCAGGCCTGGCTCGAAAGTGACCCTAATCAGCAGCGCGGTGAATTTGTCTTGCTGGTGGAGGCGGCGCCGGCAAAAGAGGAGTTGGCTATCAGCGAGGAAACGGAGCGTATTCTGAAGCTGCTTTTAGCAGACATGCCATTGAAGCAAGCGGTAAAATTGGCAACAGAAATCACCGGGGTTAAAAAGAACCTTATTTATGAATTTGCCTTGAAGTTGAAAAACGATGAATAAATTTACCATGACACGCCCAGATGACTGGCATCTTCACCTTAGGGACGGTGCAGCCCTGCAAGCGGTATTGCCTGATACGGCACACCGCTTCGCGCGCGCTATTATCATGCCTAACCTGCGTCCTCCCGTGACTACTACGGAGCTGGCTTTTGCCTACCGTGAGCGCATCATGGCAGCGCTACCAGCCGGTATGAAGTTTGAGCCGCTAATGACGCTCTACCTGACCGACAATACGAGCGCAGAAGAAATTGCCAAGGCTAAGGCCAGTGGCATTATCCATGGCGTCAAACTGTATCCGGCAGGAGCAACTACTAACTCGGATTCGGGCGTGACTAACCTTGGTCATTGCGTTCAGGCATTGGAAGCGATGGAGCGGCTGGGAATGCCTTTACTTGCCCATGCGGAAGTCACCGATGCAGATGTCGATGTGTTTGACCGTGAAAAGGTATTTATCGAGCGCAATATGATGCCTTTGCTCAAGCGCTACCCTGGTTTGAAAGTGGTGTTTGAGCATATCACTACCAAAGATGCCGCTGACTTTGTTGCTGATGCCCCGGCTTGTGTTGCTGCGACCATTACGGCGCATCACCTGTTGATGAATCGCAACGCCATGTTTGCAGGCGGCATGCGACCACATCATTATTGTTTGCCCATACTAAAGCGTGAGGAGCACCGGCAAGCGCTATTGAAAGCTGCGATCTCGGGCTCGCCTAAATTTTTTCTGGGCACTGACAGTGCGCCGCACCCAAAATCAGCAAAAGAGTCTGCCTGTGGTTGTGCCGGTATGTATACATCGCATGCTGGGATTGAGTTGTACGCAGAAGCCTTTGAGGAGGCTGGGGCACTGGATAAGCTGGAGGGTTTCGCCAGTTTTTATGGGGCAGACTTTTACGGCTTGCCGCGTAATACCGAGCAAATCACGCTGATGAAAGAAAGCTGGCAGGTGGCGGAGAGTCTGCCTTTCCACGATGATGTGCTGGTGCCTTTTCGGGCCGGGCAATTTGTAACGTGGAAAATGGCTTATTAATTCATGGATAAGGAAAGGCCGGGAATTGAGTTTGAGAAAATAGTTACTGATATTCAGCAACGCTTTGATCTCAATTCAACAGTTATGCACAATCAAATCTTAGTAGATAGATTGGGCCATAAACGTCAGTTTGATGTTGTAATTAAAGGCAACTATGCAGGCCAAGAGCTCTTAGGTGTGATTGAGTGTAAGGATTTAAAGAAAAAAATAGGTACTCCAGAAGTTGATGCATTTAATACTAAATCATCTGATGTAAATGCTAATTTTAAGATTTTAGTTTCTAGAAAAGGGTTTTCAAAAACGGCTCTTGAGAAAGCTAGTCACTATGGAATTCAAGCACTTTCTCTTCTCTCAATCTGATCAATCAAAAAATGGCTTTATTGTTGGAACGTGGTGGTTTGCTGACTTATATTTCTGGGACAAAATAGCAGTTACGATATTTCAAGATCCGGCTCCGAGTGAGCCAGTTTTATTTGCCGCTGAACATTTAAAAATTAATAACAAAGTTTTATTGGATTGGTTTACAAACTACTTGTTAGAGAATCACGCTGAAGAAACTGAAGAGAGTTGGCATGAAGTTAATATTTTGTTTGAAAGTAAACAAACCATTTTTATTTCAGATGAGGTAGGGGTGGAGTGTGTGGGTATACAGTTTAAAGCCTTAAGGTCGCGTAGCCGTAAGGGAAAGCTGGTTGGACTGTCAGGGGATGCATTTTTTGATTGGCAAAAAAAGCAAATTAAATTCCCTACTGGAGCCAAAATTACAACGCATGCGGTAGAGGTTGCAACTATAGTGGATTGGCCTGCGCGGCCAGACAGTTTGGTAATTTCTAATGATTTCATTCAGTGTACTTTGATTGCTCATATGAAACAGTTTGCCAAAGTAGATGATGTGATTCCCCTCCATGCTATCTAGGATTGCATAGCTAGCTACAATAGTTGCCGCTTCTTTATATGCTGCTTGTCTTCATGGGCATCAATTAAGCTCGTCCTAGCGACTTACAAAACTTAAGTTGCTGTGGAGTTCAGGCGGGAGTTGACGAAAGCTACTATGATGGCTGCGCTACTTTGCTGGGTCTAGCTGCAATTAATGGCATTAGCCTAGTGCATGCTAAAATACTGATGAAGCTGGCTAGACAGTCGCCGCTCACGCAAGTGGGGGGAGGAAAGTCCGGGCTCCGCAGAGCGGGATGACGGCTAACGGCCGTACGCAGCAAGTGCTAGCAATAGCACCCAAGGCGAGGAATAGGGCCACAGAGACGAGCGTATTAAGTTACGGTGAAACGCGGTAACCTCCATCCGGAGCAAGACCAAATAGGCTGGCATTGGCGTGGCTCGCGCTGCCAGCGGGTAGGTTGCTTGAGCACATGAGTAATTGTGTGCCTAGATGAATGACTGTCGCTTATCGCAAGATAGGAACAGAACCCGGCTTATCGGCCAGCTTCGATTTCACTCCTTAAACTATTTGCTTGTAGCCGCAGCTTAGTAAATAGGCGAAGTCCTTCGCATTTAACTTGTCAGTTTATCGACTTAAGTTAGATGGCGATGACCCTTGCGGTTATTACGGGCTTTGTATCAAATTTGCGCAACCTTTTGAAAGAGATGAGCGCTCATTAACCCCCAAACCTAAATTCATAGGCTTCCGGCCAAGTTCTTACAAGTTACATTCAGTTAACTAGCTATCCCATTATTTTTAAAGGATAAATTTTTTAACGTAAAAATACGCTAAGTCATTGTCCCGTAAAGGAAAAATCACAAAAAAGGGCTTGCATCGCCCATTTTTTTTATCTATAGTGGCTGGAAGTGGGGAAATGTGGAGTTTTGTGGGGAATTGCTGGCTGTAATCTCAAGATGCTCATCTCGGATTGCAGTTGGCAATTAACCTTAAAACAGGGCTCGGTTCTCCATACAGGGATAAAGGGGTTTTATGTTTCGCGGTGCAACATCTCTCAATATGGATGTTAAGGGTCGGCTGGCAGTGCCTGCCAAGCATCGTGACGCCCTGCAGGCGCAGTGCGCCGGACACTTGGTATTGACCGTTCACCCTCACCGTTGTCTTTTGATGTACCCGCAGCCTGCATGGGAGCCTATCCAGGCCAAAATGATGGCGCTTTCCAGTTTCGACAAGCAATCCAGCATGTTGCAAAGGCTGCTGGTCGGCCATGCCGAGGATATCGAGCTTGACTCCGCCGGGCGCTTGTTGATTTCTCCTGTGCTACGAGATTTCGCCGGTCTGGAAAAACAGGCCATGCTAGTCGGCCAGGGCAGTCACTTTGAGCTATGGAATATGGAAGCCTGGCGAGCCCAGCTGGAGCGAGTCATGTCCGCTGAGGACATGGTGTTGCCGACCGAGCTGGAAGGTTTTTCGCTGTGAGCCCGCGCTCACCAGAACTTTCACCTGATGAACAAGTGTCCGCCAAAATTTCGCAAAATACAGTTTCACCCCATATCACGGTATTACTCGATGAGGCGGTTGATGCCTTAGCAATCAAGCCTGCCGGGGTTTATGTGGATGGTACGTTTGGCCGTGGTGGGCATAGCCGCAAGATATTGGAAAAGCTGGGAGAGAAGGGTCGTTTGATCGCGCTGGATCGTGATCTGGCGGCGGTCGGTTCTGCGGCATCCATTCAGGATGCACGTTTTCAAATTGTGCATAGTCATTTTGCAGCCATGAGCGAAGTTCTGGCTGAAATTGGTGTAACTGTTGTAGATGGCATTTTGTTGGATTTGGGGATTTCTTCACCGCAAATTGATATAGGGGAGCGGGGGTTTAGCTTTAGGTTTGATGGTCCATTGGATATGCGCATGGACCAGAGCCGCGGCCAGACGGCTGCGGATTTTTTGGCAACAACGACCGAGAAACAACTTGGGGAGGTCATAAAAAATTATGGTGAAGAACGGTTTGCTAAGCAGATTGCAAGGGCGCTTATTACGGCACGCACAGGGGGGGATGTCATCACCACTACCGGACAGCTTGCCAAGATCGTTGCAGGGGCGGTTCCAAAAATCGAGCCCGGCCAGGATCCTGCGACGCGTACCTTTCAAGCTCTACGGATTTTCCTCAATAAGGAGCTCGAAGAGCTGGCGCTAGTCTTGCCGCAATGCCTGGAGCTGCTGGCGCCGGGTGGGCGCCTGGCAGTCATCAGCTTTCACTCTCTGGAAGACCGCATTGTGAAACGCTTTGTGCGTGGCGAGCAGGACAGGGATGACCTGCCGGCGAATTTTCCGGTACGGGCAAGAGACCTGCCACAACCACGACTGATGGCCGTGGGTAAGACCATCAAGCCTAGCTTGGCGGAGATTAAACGTAACCCTCGTTCACGCAGCGCGGTCATGCGCGTTGCTGAACGTACCAGCATTAATTTGTAATTTTGAACAACTGAATAACGTAAATGACGCGACTTAACCTGATATTGTTTTCTGTGCTGATTGTGACAGCCCTGGGCTCAGTCACGGCGCAACATAAGTCGCGTAAATTGTATTTTGAGTTGCAGCAGCAGCAAGATGCCGCAAAGCAATACGATGTCGAGTGGGGTCAGTTGCAGCTAGAGCAAAGTACTTGGGCCATGCACTCCAGAATTGAGTCGATTGCAACCCAGCAGTTGCATATGCAAGTGCCTGATAGCAAGCGCATACAGGTGGTTGTTCCCAATGCCGGGCAGTCAGTCAAAAGCCCACAGCCTGTCGTCAAGCCAGTTCCTGCAGTAGGTCTGCCATGATAGGCGCGCAGCCCAATATCATTAAACTGCCTGTCTGGCGCCGCCGCGTTTTGCTGATGCTGGTGCTGGGGGGCTTTGTGGTGCTGCTTGGGCGTAGTATTTACCTGCAAAGCCTGCATAAAGCCTTTCTGCAAAAGGAGGGCGATGCACGCTATAGCCGTGCCATCAAGTTGCCGGCACATCGCGGCATGATAGTCGACCGAAATGGTGAGCTGCTGGCAATCAGTACTCCCGTCGAATCTATCTGGGCCAGCCCGCCTGACGTCAAAGTGACGCCGGAACAACTGAAGAAGCTGGGCGCATTGCTGAATATCAAGCAGGCAGAAATCAGCAAGAAGCTTGCGAATCAGCAGCGCGAGTTCGTCTACATCAAGCGCCGCATTCCACCTGAGTTGGCCAGCCAGGTCATGCGCCTGGCGATCCCCGGTATTTTCATGCAACGAGAGTATCGGCGTTATTACCCCGGTGGTGATGTGACGGCGCATCTGGTCGGTTTTACTGGAGTGGATGAGGCAGGACAGGAAGGTTTTGAGCTCAAGTACCAGGACTGGTTGTCCGGTAAATCTGGCAGTCGCCGGGTGATCAAGGACAGGCAGGGCCATATTGTGGAGGATCTGGAGGCGGTTAAAGTGCCACAGGACGGGCACGATATCACTATGTCCATCGACCGCAAGATTCAGTACCTGGCTTATCGTGAGCTGGCGCACGCCGTTGAAGAGCACAAGGCCAAAGCCGGCGCGGCAATCGTGTTGGATGCCAAAACTGGCGAGGTTCTAGCCATGGTGAATCTGCCTACCTATAACCCTAACAATCCAGTGAATATGGCAGGCCGCGGGCGTAACCGTGCCATCGTCGATATGTTCGAACCCGGCTCTACACTCAAGCCGGTGACTGCAGCGGCAGCGCTGGAAACCGGTAATTTTACGCCGGACACCATGATTCAGACCTCGCCCGGAACATTGTCTATCGGTCCTGCCACCATACATGACGCACACCCGCAAGGCCTGATCAGCGTATCGCAGGTCATCCAGAAGTCTTCCAACGTCGGCGCAGCGAAAATGGCGTTGACGCTTAAGCCGCAATACATGTGGGGCGTATTCAACCAGCTGGGTTTCGGTTCACCAACGCATATTGGCTTTCCAGGGGAAGCCTCCGGGCAGTTAAGAAACTACAAGACATGGCGGCCGATCGAGCAGGCCACGATGTCCTTCGGTCACGGCATCAGTGTGACCTTGCTGCAGTTGGCACGTGCTTACACGGTTTTTGCCAATGACGGCGAGTTGCGTCCAGTGTCCTTATTGAAATTGAAAGATGTACCAGTCGGTCAGCAAGTGTTTTCAGCAGAAACCGCCCAGCATGTGAAAGATATGCTGGAGCTTGTGGTACTGCCGGGCGGTACGGCTCCCAGGGCGCAAGTGGCGGGTTATCGCGTAGCAGGTAAAACCGGTACAGCTCACAAGCTGGGCGTAGGCGGCTATCAGGAAGACAAATATGTGGCTTCCTTTGTTGGTATGGCTCCAGCGTCCAATCCGCGGTTAATTATTGCGGTGATGATAGACGAGCCCAGTAATGGTCAATATTACGGTGGTACGGTGGCGGCACCGGTATTCAGCAATGTTATGTCGGGCGCGCTGCGCATGCTGGCAGTGCCGCAAGATGCGCCTAACGACAATGTAGTGCTGCCCCCCGAAGGTGCGCCTGAAATCAAGGAGGTGGTATGAGTAAGCTGCTTGTCTCCCTTGTCGATAGTGGTGCCAGCCTGAGTAGCATGACAGCAGATAGCCGCCAGGTCAGTAAAGGCAGCCTGTTCCTGGCGTATCCCGGCGAAAAACTGGATGGTCGCGACTTTATTGCACAGGCGCTGGAGCAAGGTGCAGCAGCCGTTATTTGGGAGCAGCAGGGCTTTACCTGGAATCCGCAATGGAAGGTGCCTAACATGGCGCTGACCGAGTTGCGTAAGCAGGCCGGTGTGATCGCAGACGAGTTTTACGGACAGCCTTCGCAGCAACTATGGATGATAGGGGTGACCGGCACTAACGGTAAAACCTCTTGCAGCCAGTGGCTGGCACAGGCATTGAGTGCGCTTGGTCGCAAAACGGCTGTGGTTGGCACGATAGGGAATGGATTTCCGGATGCTTTATCAGCCGCCATCAACACAACGCCAGATCCGATTCGCTTACATGACATGCTGGCGAATTACCTGTCTCAGGGTGCGCAGGCCGTGGCTATGGAAGTGTCATCGCACGGTTTGGATCAAGGGCGCCTCAACGGCGTGCATTTTGATGTGGCCGTGCTGACCAATTTGACGCGTGACCATCTGGACTATCACGGTGATATGGCCAGCTATGCCGCCGCCAAGCGGGCGTTTTTTGACTGGCATGACTTGAATTGTGCCGTCGTCAATGTTGATGATGCATTTGGTCGTAAGATTGGCCAGGAGCTTAGCCTGCAGGGCAAGCAAGTGCTTGGCTACGGATTGGATGCTGGTGATGTACGCGGAAGCGACCTGCAGTGCGATGAGCATGGCATAAGCATGCAAGTGACGACGCCATTTGGTCGTGCCACATTACGTGCACCGGTACTTGGACGGTTCAATGCCTACAATGTGCTCGCCGTGCTAGCCAGTTTGTTGGCTTCGGATGTGTTGCTGGCTGATGCCATTGCGGTGCTGGCCGACGTGAAGCCGGTGGCCGGGCGCATGGAACAGTTTGGCGGGAACGACAAGCCGCTGGTGGTGATTGATTATGCGCATACACCAGATGCGCTGGAAAATGTATTGGGTACTCTGCGTGAGCAGGTCAAGGGTCGCCTCGTTTGCGTGTTTGGCTGCGGCGGCGACCGTGATGCAGGTAAGCGCCCGCTGATGGGCGAAGTGGCATCCCGCCTGGCAGACCAGATAATTATCACCTCCGATAATCCACGTAGTGAGAATCCCGCAAACATCATTGCCGCCGTTGTCACAGGCGTCAGGAGTGATGCCTATCGTATAGAAGCTGACAGGGAGCGCGCGATTAATGACGCTGTCATATCAGCAGCATCAGGCGACATTGTGCTGGTGGCTGGTAAGGGCCATGAGGATTATCAGGAAATTGTTGGGGTGAAACACCCATTCAGCGACAAGCAGGTAGTAATGCAAGCCCTGGAAAGGAGAGCCGCATGATGCAGCTTTCTGAAGCAGCGATTGCCACTCAAGGCCTAGTGCTTGGAGAGGATGTGCTGTTCACCAGTGTAGGCACAGATAGTCGCAACCTGGTTGCAGATCAGCTGTTTATTGCCTTGCGCGGCGAGAATTTTGACGGCCATGCCTATGCCAAACAGTCTTTAGAGCATGGGGCTGCAGCGGCCATGATTTCGACGCAACAAGGCAATATTGCTCCAGCCTTGCTGGTAAAGGACACCCGCCTGGCACTTGGCGACCTTGCAGCCTATTGGCGTAGCAAGTTCGATATTCCGCTGGCAGCGATTACCGGCAGTAACGGTAAAACGACCGTGAAGGAAATGCTGGCTTCTATCCTGCGTGCTGCTGCCGGGAGCGATGAAGCGGTGTTGGCGACGCAAGGCAATTTCAATAACGATATCGGCCTGCCGCTGACATTGCTCAAGCTGCGCGCATGGCATCGTTACGCAGTGGCGGAGATGGGCATGAATCACGGCGGCGAAATCAGTTACCTGACCAATCTGGGGCGGCCTACCGTTGCGCTGATCAATAACGCGACCACCGCACACCTGGGGGGGTTGGGCTCGGTTGAGGATATCGCCAAGGCCAAAGGTGAGATATTTGAAGGGTTGGCGACCGACGGTGTGGCCGTGATCAACGCCGATGATGACTACGCCAAGCTGTGGAAATCTCTCGCTGCCCATCACCAGCAAATCAGTTTCGGGCTCAATCAGCCTGCCGATGTGAGTGCAAGCTATCAATCTCATAGCGATGGCAGCGACGTACACATGACTACGCCGCAAGGTGCCGTGGACTTCCGCTTATCTGTCGCAGGCGTGCACAACATCCGCAATGCACTTGCAGCAGCAGCAGTTGCACTGGCCATGGGCATAGATCAACAAAAGATAGCGCTGGGGCTAGCCAGCTTTGGCGGCGTCAAGGGCCGGTTGCAGGGCAAGGCCGGATTCAACGATGCGCTGGTGATAGACGACACCTATAACGCCAATCCCGCTTCCATGAAAGCGGCTGTGGATGTGTTAGCGGTGCAGGCCGGTAAAAAAATCATGGTCATGGGCGACATGGGCGAGTTGGGTGAAGGTGCTGCTGCCATGCATGCGGAAATTGGCAGCTATGCCAGGAGTGCTGGCGTGGAAACACTGCTGGTGCTGGGCGAGTTGAGTAAGCAAGCCGCAACAGCCTTCGGCGCTGGCGCACATCATTTCGAATCACCGGAAATTTTGGCTGAAACGCTGCAAAAGCAGATGCAGGCAGGCGTCATCGTACTGGTAAAAGGCTCGCGTTTCATGCGTATGGAGCGCGTGGTCAATCTAATTACTACAACAAATAGTGGAGGAGGGCACTGATGCTACTTGAGCTCGCACAATGGCTTTCACATGATATCCGTGCATTTAACGTATTCAACTACATTACCTTGCGCGCAGTACTGGCAACCATGACCGCACTGACCATCTCGTTTATGGTTGGCCCGCTGCTGATTCGCAAGCTCACGCAATACAAGGTTGGGCAATCGGTACGTGACGATGGCCCGCAAACGCATCTGGTGAAGGCTGGCACACCGACCATGGGCGGTGCGCTGATACTGGTTTCCATCGCCGTTTCAACTTTGCTGTGGGCGGATTTAAGCAACAGGTTTGTGTGGGTGGTGTTGTTTACTACGCTGGGTTTCGGCATTGTCGGCTGGGTAGATGACTGGCGCAAAGTGGTTTACCGCAACCCTAAGGGTTTGTCGGCCAAGGAAAAATACTTCTGGCAGTCACTGATTGGTTTTGGTGTTGCTATCTATCTGCTACAAACCGCGACCTTGCCTGCCGAGACCACGCTGGTGGTGCCCTTCTTCAAGCACCTGACCTGGCCTATGGGCGCAGTCAGCTTCGTCGTGCTTACCTATCTGGTCGTTGTCGGCACCAGTAACGCGGTAAACCTCACGGATGGTCTGGATGGTCTGGCGATTATGCCTACCGTAATGGTAGCTGCGGCGCTGGCGATATTTGCCTATGCCACCGGCCATTTGTACTTCTCCAAGTATCTGGGCATTCCTTATGTACCGGGTGCCGGTGAGCTTACCGTGTTCTGCGCAGCCATGGCGGGCGCTGGCCTTGGTTTTCTGTGGTTCAACGCCTATCCGGCAGAAGTGTTTATGGGCGATGTCGGCGCGCTGGCGCTCGGCGCTGCGCTGGGTACTGTGGCGGTGATCGTGCGCCAGGAAATCGTACTGTTCATCATGGGCGGCGTGTTCGTGATGGAGACATTGTCAGTGGCTGCGCAGGTGACTTACTTCAAATATACCAAACAGAAATTCGGCATAGGCAAACGCATATTCCTGATGGCTCCTTTGCACCATCACTATGAACAAAAAGGCTGGAAAGAGACGCAGGTGGTAGTGCGTTTCTGGATTATCACCATGATGCTGGTTTTAGTAGGTTTGGCGAGTTTAAAGATTCGTTAATGAGAAAGTCATGAAGCTAGAACTAAAAGACAAACAGGTGCTTGTGCTAGGTCTCGGTGATACCGGGCTCTCGGCACTACGCTGGCTAAAGAGCCAGGGCGCGCTGCTGTCTGTTGCCGATACGCGTGATGCACCGGCCAATGTGGCTGTGGTGCAGGCAGAATTGCCGGAAACGACGATGCATCTTGGTCCCTATGCCGCAGCTACTTTTGCGACTGTCGACCTGATTGTCATTAGCCCTGGCGTGGCGTTGGCCGAGCCTATGGTACAGGCGGCAATCTGCCGTGGCATCCCTGTGGTGGGCGATGTCGAGTTGTTTGCGCAATTCCGTCCCGCTACGGCAAAAGTGATTGCGATTACTGGTTCTAACGGCAAGAGCACAGTTACTACTCTGGTGGGCGAAATGTGTGAGGCCGCAGGGCTGAAGACCGTCGTGGCCGGCAATATCGGCCTCCCTGTGCTGGATACCCTGATGCCGGGTTTTATGAATGATGTAAGCCCTGACGTCTATGTACTCGAGCTTTCCAGCTTCCAGCTGGAAACCACCAGCTCCTTGCATGCTGACGCTGCCACTGTACTTAATATTTGTGATGACCATCTGGATCGCTACGTCGATTTGGATGCATATGCTGCAGCAAAAGCGCGCATTTTTCTGGGTGAATTAGGGCAAGTGCAAGTGCTTAATCGCCAGGACGCGCGCAGTATGCGGATGGCAATTGCTACCCAGGAGCAGATCAGCTTCGGGACTGATGTACCGCCGACTGCCAATGACTTCGGCCTGTTAAAAGATGCAGACCAGACCTGGTTGGCGAGTGGGACTAACCGGTTGCTGGCTACCAATGAAATGCGCATCGCCGGGTTACACAATGCCGCTAATGCCATGGCAGCACTCGCCTTGTGCCGGGGTATCGGCCTGGATAGCATGACCTTGCTCAACGCCTTGCGTGAATTCAAGGGTCTGCCGCATCGTGTGCAATGGGTGGCTGAGGTGCTGGGTGTGGCGTTTTACGATGACTCCAAAGGTACCAATGTCGGTGCTACTTGTGCTGCCCTGGCGGGTTTGCCGCAAAAAGTGGTGTTAATCGCCGGTGGCGATGGTAAAGGGCAGGATTTTTCGCCCTTGCAGGCGCCGGTGGCCCAGAATGCGCGCGCCGTGGTGCTGATAGGCCGCGATGCAGCGCAGATCGAGATTGTGCTGGACAACACAAGCGTTCCGCTGATTCCCGCCGCCAGCCTGGAAGAGGCCGTGCAAAAGGCTTTCGAGGCAGCACAGCCTGGAGATGCCGTCTTGCTTTCGCCCGCTTGCGCCAGTTTTGATATGTTCCGTAATTATGTACACCGGGCAGAAGTATTCGTGGGTGCCGTCAATGCCCTGGTCGGACGCGTAGTCAGGGGTGCCCAATAATGTATATCTTGAGTAGCCGCGACAAGATCAGCTCACCTACGTACGATCAAGGCTTGCTATGGGTCACGCTTATACTGCTGGGCATAGGCCTGGTGATGGTGTATTCCGCCTCCATCGCGCTGGCAGAGGCTGACAAGGCCACGGGCCATCAAACCACTTATTTCCTGGTGCGCCAGGCAATTTACCTGGTCATCAGTCTGGGGGCGGCATTCGTGGCATTTCAGGTGCCTACGGAAACCTGGCAGAAACTGGCACCCTATTTATTCCTGGCCGGCATGGCCATGCTGGTATTGGTGCTGATTCCAGGCATAGGTCGCAACGTTAATGGCAGCCGCCGCTGGCTTTCGCTGTTTGTGATCAACGTACAGCCATCGGAATTCATGAAGCTGTTTGCGGCTATCTATGTGGCCGATTACACCATACGCAAAGCCGCCCTCATGGATAGCTTCACGCGTGGCTTCCTGCCCATGCTGGGTGTGATGCTGCTGGTCGGCGGCTTGCTATTGCGCGAACCGGATTTCGGTGCATTTGCAGTGGTTGCAGCCATTTCAATTTCCATACTGTGGCTGGGTGGCATCAATGCGCGCATATTCGTGGGCTTGCTGGTGTTGCTGATAGTCGGGTTTATCATCCTCATCTGGAGCTCACCATACCGCCTGCAACGCATCATCGGTTTTATGGATCCATGGGCAGATCCCTTCGGCAAAGGCTACCAGCTCTCGCATGCACTCATCGCCTTTGGGCGTGGCGAATGGTTTGGCGTTGGGCTTGGCGCCAGCGTAGAGAAGCTACTGTACCTGCCTGAAGCACATACCGATTTTCTGCTGGCCGTGATCGCGGAAGAACTGGGGTTTGTCGGTGTGCTCACTGTCGTTGCCTTGTTTAGCTGGGTGGTGCTGCGTGCCTTTGGTATTGCCAAGGAAGCCATCGCTAATGAACGCTATTTTTCTGCCCTGCTGGCGCAAGGCATAGGTGTGTGGATTGGTGTGCAAGGCATTATCAATATGGGCGTGAACATGGGCATATTGCCGACCAAGGGCCTGACCCTGCCCCTGCTGTCGTTCGGCGGTAGCGGTATCCTGGCCAATTGCATTGCCATCGCCGTCATTCTTCGCATTGATTGGGAAAATCGCCGGTTGCAAAAGGGGTTGCCGGCATGATGAGCGCCAACAAAACACTGATGGTGATGGCAGGTGGTACCGGCGGCCATGTTTATCCGGCAATGGCGGTAGCCGATCACCTGAAAGCCCTGGGCTGGAAAATCGTGTGGCTGGCCACTGAAGGCGGCATGGAAAACCGACTGATTGCAGATAAAGATTATGACGTTGCCATGATCCAGATGCGCGGTGTGCGCGGCAATGGTGTGATGCGCTGGTTGCTGCTGCCGGTGAAATTGACGATCGCGTTTGCCCAAAGCCTGAAGGCCATCCGCCGCTATCAGCCCAATGTGGTGCTGGGCATGGGTGGCTTTGCGGCGTTCCCCGGCGGCTTTATGGCGTGGTTGTTACGCAGGCCGCTGGTGATACATGAGCAGAACTCCATCGCAGGACTCACCAACCGCACACTTGCGCATTTCGCCAAAAAGGTCCTCGCCGCTTTCCCCAGTGCATTCGGGCCGCGTGCCCAGCTGGTAGGCAATCCGGTACGCCAGGACATCATTGGTTTACCGGAGCCGGAGCAAAGGCTGGCCGGACGTACTGGAGCCCTGCGCTTGCTGGTGGTAGGCGGCAGCTTGGGGGCACAAGTGCTGAATGAAGTCATCCCACAAGCCATTGCGCAATTGCCGGAAACAGTCAGGCCGCAAATCGTGCATCAGGCCGGGACCAAACACATCGCTGCGCTGCAGGCTAACTACCAGGCGGCTGGCGTGACGGCGGATGCCAAAGCTTTTATTGATGACATGGCCGCCATGTATGGCTGGGCTGACCTGGTGATTTGCCGGGCAGGTGCGTTGACGGTGGCTGAACTGTCGGTGGTAGGCGTCGCCAGTGTGCTGGTGCCTTTCCCGCATGCGGTGGATGACCACCAGACACATAACGCGCGCTATCTGGCGGATTCCGGAGCGGCCATTCTGTTGCCGCAACCTGAGCTGACAGTGAGTAATTTATTGAAGATATTGGAAAGCATGACACGTGAAAAATTGTTGGACATGGCCGCTAAGGCACGCCGCCTTGGCAAACCGGAAGCCACTGCCAGCGTGGCCGGGATCTGCATGGAGGTTGCGTTATGAAACATAAAGTTAAAAACGTGCACTTTGTAGGTATCGGCGGCTCGGGCATGAGTGGAATTGCCGAAGTGCTGGTCAACCTTGGTTTCAGCGTGAGCGGCTCCGACCTCGCAGTGAATGCCACTACGCAGCGCCTGGTTAGCCTGGGGGCCAAAGTGTATCAGGGCCATGCGGCTGAGAATCTCAAGGATGCTGATGTGGTCGTGGTTTCTACCGCAGTGAGCGACACTAATCCTGAGGTGGTCGAGGCGCGCATGCACAACATTCCCGTAGTGCCGCGAGCACTGATGCTGGCTGAACTGATGCGCTTCCGACAAGGTATCGCGGTGGCTGGCACGCACGGCAAAACTACGACGACCAGCCTCATTGCCAGCATACTGGCCGAAGCCGGCATGGACCCAACCTATGTGATTGGCGGTCGTCTGGAATCTGCCAATACGAATGCCCGCCTTGGCACGGGTGAGTTTATTGTGGCCGAGGCGGACGAGTCTGATGCCTCTTTCCTGCATCTGACGCCTGTGCTGTCGGTGGTCACTAATATTGATGCGGACCATATGGACACTTATGGGCACGACTTTGAAAAGCTCAAGGGTGCTTTTGTCGAGTTCCTGCAACGCCTGCCTTTCTATGGCATGGCGGTGGTATGCATCGATGATGCGAATATCCGCGCCATCTTGCCCAGCGTGTCCAAACCCATCATGCCCTACGGATTTTCTGAAGATGCGCGCGTACGCGCCATCAATGTGCGCCCGGATGGAAGCCAGATGCATTTCACCGTACAGCGTATCAACGGCGTGACCACCGAGTTTGATGTCACCTTGAACCTGCCGGGCAATCATTATGTATTGAATGCGCTTGCCGCCATTGCCGTCGCCAGCGAGCTTAACGTGCCAGATGCCGCCATTATCAAAGCACTCAAGGAGTTCAGGGGCGTAGGCCGCCGTTTTGAGCGTTACGGAGAAGTGGCCGCCAAGGATGGCGGCGCATTTACCCTGATTGATGATTACGGCCATCACCCTGTCGAAATGCAGGCGGTGATT
>Ga0066437_1000148_pt1 | contig 32876 bp, 29 predicted proteins | sample LakWasMet55_HOW8_2_FD_59525 | JGI IMG/M metagenome (GOLD analysis project Ga0066437, IMG submission 59525) | Freshwater sediment methanotrophic microbial communities from Lake Washington under simulated oxygen tension - Sediment Metagenome 55_HOW8 | ecosystem: Environmental > Aquatic >...
TCAGCCACCGTACCCAGTGCGACCAGATCCAGCAGCTCGGCCAGATTAGGCTCGGGCTTATCTGCAAACATGCCGCGGCTACGCAACTCGGCACGCAAAGCCAGCATTACATAAAAAATCACGCCCACACCTGCCAGATTCTTGCTGGGGAAGTCGCAACCATGCTGGTTGGGATTGACGATGCAGGCAGCCTGTGGGGTTTCATCGCCCGGCAGATGGTGATCCGTCACCAGCACCGCCATACCCAGCGCATTGGCCCTGGCTACCCCATCCACGCTGGCAATGCCGTTATCGACCGTAATAATGATGTCAGGTTGCCGCGTAGCCGCAAGCTCCACGATTTCAGGGGTCAGCCCATAGCCATACTCGAAGCGGTTAGGCACCAAGTAGTCTACGCGTGCACCCATCATGGCCAGAGCGCGCACTGCAACTGCAGTGGCAGTGGCACCATCGGCGTCGTAGTCACCGATCACCAGTAAGGATTTATCCTGGGCGATCGCATCTGCCAACAGGCTGGCCATGGCTGTGCTGTTGGTCAGGCGCTCCGGCGGCAGCATGCCGCTTAACGCAGTCTCCAGCTGGGCAGCCTGCGCAATGCCACGCGCTGCCAGCACCCGGGCCAGAGTCGGCGAGAACCCGCTCGCCACCAAGGTGGTGAGCGCCTCTTCGGCATAAGTTCGCTGTACGATATTTACCATGTACCCATACCTAAGCACCCGTCCCTAACAAAGACGCTATCGATTGCGGCTTTTTCCAGAATTTCCAGGTATCCAGCGGCTGCGCTTCAACCCGCAACACTTCGCCATGCAAGGCAAAATCCATGGTCAAATGGCTGATCTTGCGTTGCTTCAGTGCATGCAGCACTGCCTCCATCAATTCGGCACTGGGTGATTCTTGCATGACCAGCAAAACTTCACCGTGAGGTTCATCAAGCACCTTATGCATATCCGCCAGCAACGACCTGGCTGGCTGTCCAGCAAGCAGGGCAAGCCCTGCCGATAAGGCATCGTTGGCATAAATAGCTTTATTCGCTGGCACAGCGAGCAACGGCAACACACCACCACCGGACAACCAGACGCTATTGGCAGCAAGTTCACCCCTGAGCTCACGGGCCTGGTTGATGGGATGCTCATGCAGCAGCATCTGCATTTCGTTGAGCAGGCGATTCCACTTGGTGGCCCCCTGTCCTTGTGGCATATAACTGGTGGTATCGCGACCAATGGCGACACTCAGTTCAGCGGTGCTGATTTGCGGGTCGTCCTGCAGATGCAAATACCAATAATCTGGGATTGAAGCCGCTAAAAATGTTAGCCCGTCTGCAGAAAAATGCTGGTTCAACAGGGCCAACAGCGCTTGCGACTCTTCCAGAGACAATAGCAAACGCGGACCCAGGCTGAAGTAATCACGCTGTAACACCAGATGCACAGGATCGACTTTTAGCCAGTAACCACTGCCGGCATCCGACGCTCCCTCCCCCAACCTGGAAATAGGCGCGAGTGGCCAATCCGCTTGCCGGCACACGCCGATTGCCTGACATAGTAGCGCCTCGACAGTTCCAGCCATGCGCTGCTGGCAGCCGACCGCCAATAACCGCGCAAGGGCCGGTGCAGTGAACTGCGGGGCTTTTGTTACGTCAAACTCAGGGAATACAATTTGCAATTTCACACAGATGTCACTTTGTTATGTTAAGGCGCAGAGTTAAGATAACCGCCTAACCCCGCTTGTTTACCCAATTAAGATGAATGATACGCTATGGAACTGATTTTATGGCGCCACGCTGAGGCTGAGGACACGTACCCCGACATGAACCGGGTACTTACCGCTAAAGGTCAGCAGCAGGCGAAAAAAATGGCCGCATGGCTCAAGCAACACATGCCCGGCAAGACCCGCATCCTGGTCAGCCCGGCCACAAGGACCCAGCAGACGGCCGAGGCACTGGGTTTGCCATTTACCACGCTGGAATCGCTTGCTCCAGGGGCTTCGCCTCAAGTCATACTGGAGGAAGCGCAATGGGCTACGGCGAATGATGCCGCGCTGATTATAGGCCACCAACCCACGCTGGGTATGGCAGCAGCCATGGCCATGACGCGCAAGCCACATTACTGGTGCATCAAAAAAGGGGCCGTGTGGTGGATAGCCAGCCGCGTAAGGGGACATGAAGAACAAGCGATTATGCGGGCTGTCATTTCACCCGAATTTATTTAACAATCCAGCATGAATGCAGCCATTTGCTGCAGCAAGCATAAAACCTAAAGCAATCCCGGAGAAGCGTCATGAGAACAGTACTAATCGCCAATCCCAAGGGCGGTAGCGGCAAAACCACGCTAGCCACCAACCTGGCGGGCTATTTTGCCAATCGCGGCCGTCATGTTGTGTTGTCGGACATGGACAGGCAGCAGTCTTCCCTCAACTGGCTGGAGCGCCGACCCGACAGCATGCCGTTGATTCACGGTTTGAACGGCCGCGGCAAGAATGCGGACAGCCTGAGTGCGGACTGGACCATCATAGACTCGCCTGCCGGATTGCATGGCGAAAAGCTGAGCGAGGCCGTCAAACGCGCTGATTGGGTAGTTGTGCCTATGCAGGCATCGACATTCGACATTGGCGCCACCCAGGATTTTCTACAGGTATTACGGGAAGAGAAAGCGGTTCGCAAAGAGCGCACCTTCGTCGCCATGGTAGGCATGCGCATTGACAGCCGCACCCGCGCGGCTGCCAGCCTGCAAGCGTATCTGGAAGAGGGCGACTTTCCGGTAATGGGCCACCTGCGCGATGCGCAGATTTACGTGCAGGCAGCAGAGCAAGGGGCCAGTTTATTCGACCTCAGGCCTTCACAATCAGCACGGGATATACAACAATGGGCACCTTTACTCCATTGGTTAGTTAACGCGGACCGGAATACGCTATAAGGTTTTAATGCCCAACGAAATTGAATTAAAGCTGCGCATGTTCGCAGCAGATGAGCAAACATTAAAGCATCATCCAGCCATTAAAAGGCATGCAGTCGGCGAACCCATCACCCGCGCACTCATCAGTATTTATTACGATACCCCTGAGCTGGCATTGCTTGATGCAGGCCTCAGTTTACGCGTCAGGAGCATGTCTGGCGGCTGGTTCCAGGCCATCAAAAGCGCCGGCAAATCGATAGGCGGCTTACACCAGCGCCTGGAGTGGGAAGACCTGCTGACCCGCAACAAGCCGGATTTCAACAAAATCACCGAGCCGCACCTGGCCTATATCTTTTCCGACAAAGCCCTGCGCAGTGCGCTAAAGCCGATATTCGTCGTCGATGTCATGCGCACCGACTGGTTTCTGGAATATGCCGACGGCACCGAGATCGAGGTGTCGCTCGATCTGGGCGAGCTAAAAGTCTGCGAGCCGCGAGTATGGGAAAAAATCGAGCCCATCAGCGAACTGGAGATCGAGCTCAAACATGGCAACGGCAAACATCTGTTTGAGCTTGCCCTGACCTTGCAAAAAGATATTCCCTTCACCATTGAGAATGTCAGCAAGGCACAACGGGGATATGGCGTCATCCGGCCTACGCCGACCATCAAGACCCATGCGCAGGCGAATAAAATGCCGGTCAAAAACCAGACCCCACTGCAACTGGCTATCGACTGTGTCGTCCAGATTCAAGTCAACCAGGAAATATTACAGAAGGTGAACTACACAGCATCGGTGAGCCAGATGCGCTTCGCGATCTTCCGCCTGGCAGGGGTCATCGAGTCATTAAAACTCACCTCGCGCTATTTGCTGGATGAACTGGACTGGCTGGACAAATTTCTGGTCACGCCATGCGACTCCAAGCACTATATCAAGCTGCAAAACGCCTTGAACAGCCAGCGTTACCAGCGGCTGCTACTCAGCCTGAGTGCACTGCTGCATACTGAAATGCGCGTATAACTCATAGCCATCATCCGATGGCGAACCCGCGCCTATATCCCGAGTCTATATCTTTGTAAAACAGTAGCTTCCCATGCATTACCCCACTATGTGACCGGAGTTACTGAGCAGGACTTGCCATGAGCAGATACTGCAAGTTGCAAGCACTAGAAAATACGCAATTTAACTCTATAGGCACGGGGGAATCATCATGAAAAGCTTATACATTTTTACCGCAATGACATTTGCGCTGCTCACCGGAGTGGCTTCAGCGGCAGAGTTTGGCAACCACTGTACAGTCTCGCTGGCCAACGACAGTATGATGCCAACAGACTGCTCGGTGAAAACCGAATTTGAAGGCAAGGAGTACTGTTTCGGCAACGAAGCAGCAAAATCTACCTTTATGAAAAACCCACAGGCGACCATCATGAAAGCCCAAGCTTTCTACGCCAAGAATGCAGAACCGGAGCGCCAGAAGATCAGCCAGGAACAAGCCATGGAGCAGGTCAAAAGTGCAAAGTGTGACCTATCCAACAAAGACCTGGGCTATCTGATGTTCGACAAGATGGACTTGCGCCATTGCAAGATGGTCAACACCAGCTTCTTCGGCGCCTACCTGCGCGGAGCTGATTTGAGTGGCGCCAACATGCAGGGCGCTTACCTCAATCTGGCACGATTGGAAGATGCCAACCTCAGCGGCGCCAACCTCGCCGACGCCACCATATTCCAGGCGATTTTCGACAAAACCAATTTCAAGGGCGCTAACCTGAGCAATGCGCGCATGATAGGCACTTTAGGTAATGTTGACATGAGCGGCGCCAATATTGCCAAAGGCCGTTTTGGCCTGGATATCGGCAATCAGCCTATGGGGGCAATGCGTTTCGATGCGATCGGCGGTAATTTTGCCAATGTAAACTTTGAAGGAGCAGACATCAATCGCTCCAACTTCAAGTTTGCCGACTTTAGAAACGCCAACTTGCGTAATACTGACTTGTTCCGGGCAGACTTAAGCAAGGCGGATTTAACCGGTGCAGACATCACCGGCGCCAATATGAAAGAAGCTGTGCTGGATGGGACCATCATGACCAATGTTAAAGGCATAGAGGCCACCAAAGGCTATGACATCAGCAAAGGTAAGTGCGTGGGCTGCTAGTGCTAATAACGGCGCAAAGCAAAGCCGCTAGCTTGAGCTGCTTTGCGCCATTTGTTCCAGGGCCTTTCGGTCCAGCAATTCCACATGACCACGTCCCAGCGTGACCCAGCCTTTCTGCTCAAAGCGCTTGAGCTGGCGACTCACCACTTCGCGCGCCGTGCCAAGCTCCGCTGCAATTTGCTGGTGCGTGCGGCTGATGTCAGGGGTTGGCGACTCCAGTAACAGCTTGGCCAGGCGCGCATCCAGGCTCTGGAAAGCGACTTCGTCCAGCAACACAATTAAATCGCTGATCAGCGCGCCATAGTTCTCCATCACAAAACGCCGGAACACCGCCGAATCTATCATCAACTGGTTAAAAGCCGCCGCCGGGATAATCACATCACGGATCGGCTCTTCTACGATGGTGGAGGCAGGATAATCACTGCGGCCAAGCAGGCAGGTCGTCGTTAACACACAGGTTTCGCCTGCTGCCACGCGATATAGCAATATCTCGCGCCCACCACTGGACATTTTATACACGCGCGACTGCCCTGCGAGGCGCAATACATAAGCGTTGCAGGGCATGCCCTCAGAATAGCCTATGGTGCCTATCGGCGCTTCAACAATACGTGCCGATTTTGCCAGCAGCTCGCGAGCATTAGGCTCCAGGCCCAACAAGGCGGGGAACATCTCCAGCCAACTTAAATGATCTATCGCCATTTGCATGTTTATCCGCCCCTCAATTGATTAGTCTCAAATGGATTAGTCTTCCGCCAATCTCATTCCATTACCAGCTTGATCACTTCCAGCCCGAACCCTACGCCAAAACCGTTGGTATCGCTGGCCACCGCGCCCAACCCACCTTTGCGGCTATAGGATGACAGATCGACATGAATCCAAGGCACATCGCCTTCGATGAACTTGGCAAGAAAGCGTGTGGCCAACACGTGATCGGCACCGCCCTCAAGCGTACATTGCTTGACGTCGGCTATACTGCTTTCCAGCTCTTCGTCATAGTCCTCATCAAACGGGAAAGCACAAACGCGCTCACCCGCTGCCATGCCCGCCCCTACTGCCTTGCATAGCAGCTCTGGGCGATTGCCCAGGATACCGCTATAACGGTCACCCAAAGCTGATACCATGCTGCCGGTAAGCGTGGCGTAGTCCATCATGAACTCCGGTTTTTCGCGCGAGGCCAGTGTCAGGGTGTCGGCCAGCACCATGCGTCCTTCGGCATCGGTATGCACGATCTCTATGGTGGTGCCATTGAGCGCAGTGACCACATCGTTCTGCTTGTAAGCCAAAGGCCCGATATGGTTCTGCGCAATCGCCAGCCAGCAATCGATTTTCACCGGCAGCTCTGACTTGGTAGCGGCCAGCAGTATACCCAGCACCACGGCCGACCCGTTCATATCTTCATGCATACCGTTCATATACTTGGCGGGCTTGAGGTTGTGGCCGCCGGTGTCGAAACAGATGCCCTTGCCCACCAGCGAGATATGTTTTTTGGCACCCTTTGGGGTGTAACTCAAATGCACAATCGCCGCATCCTGCGGGTCAGAGCCCTGCCCTACGGCCACGAAAGCGCCGGCGCCCATTTTCTTGAGCTTTTTCATATCGTATTCCTGGTGCTTCCAGCCATTATCCTTGGCCAGTTTCTGTACCTTTTCGCGATAAGTGGTCGGAGTCAATTCACTAGGCGGCAGCATGGAAAGCTGGCGTGTCAGGCTGTTGCCAGCCACCAGCGCACGCACCTCGGCAAAACCATCGGCTTCATTCCAGCCATATATCGATATCGTCTTCAGGGCATGCGATTTCTTCTTGTCTTTTGCACCTTTGCGCTCAGGCAACTCAGCGGCATTCACCGATGCCACATAATAGGCATCACGTGCTCCTTGTTGGCGCATTTTATCGCTGCCGAACAGCACGATGCCCAGCGTTTGTGGCTTCTCATCCAGCAAGGGCTTGATGGCTTTACGCAGCAGGGTATGGCGTTGAAAGGGGTTTAATTTGGCATCCAGCACCACCCAGGTAGCCACGCCGCCATTGGGCAGGTCGGCCGTCACCGGGCTTTTTGCCAGGTCCGCATATTTGTTGCGGTTACGTTTCAGTTTGGCTTCCAGTACCGGCGCAAAAGGCAGGCTGGCAGGCTTATTGCTAGGCAGAACAAACAACAGATGGCTGGTTGCCGTTAACGATTTTTCATCGGCAATAGTGGCGGATTGCTTCAATTGGATAGACATCAGATCCCTCATTTTTTAAATTTAATTAGCGCTTACACAGCCGGAAACAAGACATCCCGACCATGTTAAATCTTGTGCTAAAACTTGACCTAAACAGCCAAAAAAGCCAATATATAGCCTTTGCCAACAGTCGACAGCGGATGGTTCAATACCAGAAACTCAAACACTGTCCCGGCAGTTTGCCAGTAAGTTTAATAGTTGGCCCTATATTTGACTGATCAACCCTGAGTTTGCTAGTCAGGATAATAAAGATAACTCTTGGTTGATTATACCCACAGCGAACCACAAAAGTTTCCCGGAGATCCCCCACATGGCATTAACCCCCGATACTGACCCGCAAGAGACCCACGAATGGCTTGAAGCCATTGATGCGGTGCTAGAACACGAGGGAACCGAGCGCGCGCATTTCTTGTTAGAAACCATGATCGAAAAAGCCCGCCGCTCTGGTGCTTATTTACCTTATAACGCAACAACCGCGTATGTGAACACGATTCCTACGCATCTGCAGCAGCGCCTGCCAGGCAATCCAGACATGGAGCGCCGCATCCGCGCATTGATCCGCTGGAATGCGATCATGACCGTGCTGCGCGCCAATGAAAAATCACCGGGCGTAGGTGGCCATATTGCCAGCTTCCAGTCTGCAGCCACATTGTATGACGTAGGCTTTAATCATTTCTTCCGCGCTGCTAACGAAAATTTTGGCGGTGACTGCATCTACTTCCAGGGACACTCCTCTCCCGGCGTTTACGCACGTGCCTTCCTTGAAGGCCGCATCGATGAGGCGCAACTGGACAACTTCCGCCAGGAAACAGGTGGCGCTGGCCTTTCCAGCTACCCGCATCCCTGGCTGATGCCTGATTTCTGGCAGTTCCCTACTGTATCCATGGGCCTAGGTCCACTGGCCGGCATTTACCAGGCACGCTTCCTGAAATATATACATGACCGCGGCATTGCAGATACCTCAGACCGTAAAGTGTGGGTATTCTGCGGTGATGGCGAAATGGATGAGCCGGAATCTCAAGGCGCCATTTCACTAGCCTCACGCGAAAAACTGGACAATCTGATCTTCGTCATCAACTGTAACCTTCAGCGCCTGGATGGCCCGGTACGCGGCAATGGCAAGATCATTCAAGAGTTGGAGTCTAACTTCCGCGGCTCCGGCTGGAATGTGCTCAAGGTAATCTGGGGTTCTTATTGGGATCCGTTACTGGCCATGGACAAGGATGGCCTGCTCAAGAAACGCATGGAAGAGTGCGTGGATGGCGAATACCAGAACTTCAAGGCCAAAGGCGGCGCTTATACACGTGAGCACTTCTTCGGCAAATATCCTGAACTGAAGGAAATGGTTGCGGCCATGTCCGATGCGGACATCTGGCGCCTGAACCGTGGCGGCCATGACCCGCACAAGGTGTTTGCGGCTTACGCAGCAGCCACTCAGCACAAGGGCCAGCCTACAGTGATTCTTGCCAAGACCGTCAAGGGTTATGGCATGGGCGATGCTGGCGAAGGCCAGAACACCACCCACCAGCAGAAGAGCATGGATATCGAGTCACTGAAGAAATTCCGTGATCGCTTCGACCTGCCACTCAGCGACGAACAAGTAGAAAGCCTGTCTTACTACAAACCTGCGTCAGATTCCCCTGAAATGCAATATTTGGCAGAGCGCAGTACCGCCATGGGCGGCCATGTGCCTAAACGTCGCCGTAAGGGTAACGAACTGACCGTGCCGGAATTATCAGCATTCGAGAACATGCTGGGCGCCACGGGTGAGCGTGAGATTTCCACCACCATGGCATTCGTGCGCATACTCTCCACCCTGGTTCGCGATAAGCAGATCGGCAAATATGTCGTGCCTATCGTACCGGATGAAGCACGTACATTCGGTATGGAAGGCATGTTCCGCCAGCTTGGTATCTACTCTTCAGTAGGTCAGTTGTATGAGCCTATGGATTCCGATCAGGTGATGTTCTACAAAGAATCGAAAGACGGCCAGATCCTTGAAGAAGGCATTAACGAGGCCGGCTCATTCGCCAGCTGGCTGGCCGCTGCCACGTCATACAGCGTTACCGGCGTGCAGATGATTCCGTTCTACATCTACTACTCCATGTTCGGCTTCCAGCGCATAGGCGACTTTGCCTGGGCCGCTGGCGACAGCCGCGCTCGTGGCTTCCTACTCGGCGCAACCGCTGGCCGCACCACGCTGAATGGTGAAGGTTTACAGCATGAGGATGGCCATAGCCACCTGATGTCTGCCACCATCCCTAACTGCGTGTCTTATGACCCGACATTCGCTTACGAACTGGCCGTGATTATTCAGGAAGGCCTGCGCCGCATGGTGCAGAACCAGGAAGATGTGTACTACTACATCACCCTGATGAACGAGAACTACAGCCACCCTGCCATGCCGGAAGGCAGTGCAGAAGGCATCCTCAAGGGCATGTACGCATTCAGCAAATCCAAGACTAAAGGCCCTAAAGTACAACTTATGGGCAGCGGCGTGATCCTGCGTGAAGTCATTGCAGCGGCTGAGCTGCTGGAGAAAGACTGGGGTGTTTCTGCCGATGTATGGAGCGTGACCAGCTTTACCGAGCTGCGCCGCGAGGGTATCGATATCGAGCGCTGGAACCTGCTAAACCCGGAAAAGAAACAAAAGGAAACCTATATCGGCAAGTGCCTGAGCAAGGCGGAAGGTCCGGTAATTGCCTCAACCGACTACATGCGCTCTTTCGCTGACCAGATCCGCAACTTTATCCCCAACCGTTTTGTTGCATTGGGTACGGATGGCTATGGTCGCAGCGATAGCAGAGAAGCACTGCGCAGCTTCTTCGAGATAGATCGTTACTATGTGGTGTTGGCCGCGCTGAAGGCGCTGGCAGACGATGGCAAGCTACCGGCAGCAAAGGCAGCCGAAGCCATCAAGAAATACAACATCAACACCACCCGCCCTAACCCAACAACGATCTAAGGAGACGAAAAAATGGCATTAAAAGACGTTCTCGTCCCCGATATTGGCAATTTTGACAGCGTGGATGTAATTGAAGTCCTCGTTAAGGCAGGCGACGTGGTTGCCAAGGATGACTCATTGCTGACGCTGGAGTCGGACAAAGCCTCCATGGATATTCCTGCGCCATTTGCCGGCACAGTTAAAGAAGTCAAAATGAAAGTCGGCGACAAAGCTGCTCAAGGTGGTTTGATCCTGGTGATGGAAGCAGAAGATGCTGCACCAGCTGCTGAGAAGCCCGCTGCCCAGCCTACAACCACACCGGTGGTATCGACGGTAAAAGTGGATGAAAAAGCTGTGGCCATTCCCGAGCCAAGCAACCCTGTGGCCGAACCACCTAAAGTGATACAGCCGCAAGCCACGCCTAACCCAGTGGCAGCCAGTACCGCCGGCGTTGCAGGCAAGCTGGCCCACGCCAGCCCATCTGTGCGCAAATTTGCGCGCGAATTAGGCGTGAATTTAAGCCTGGTGAAAGGCACTGGCCCCAAAAACCGCATTCTGCAAAGCGATGTCCAGGCCTTTGTGAAGGGCGAGCTAGCCAAGCCCCGTAGCGAAAACATGGGCGGTGGTTTATCAACATTGCCTATGCCTGTCATTGATTTTAGCCAGTTCGGCACTATCGAATCCAAGCCGCTGTCGCGCATCAAGAAACTGTCAGGGGCCAACCTTCACCGCAACTGGGTGACTGCACCGCATGTGACGCAGTTTGACGAAGCCGACATTACCGATCTGGAAGAATTCCGTAGATCCATGGCACCGGATGCGGAGAAACGCGGCGTCAAGCTGACCTTGCTGGCTTTCCTGATGAAGGCCGTAGTCAATGCCTTGCGCACCTATCCTAACTTCAACTCGTCACTTTCTGCCGAGGGCGATAGCCTCATTCTCAAGCAGTATTACCACGTAGGTTTTGCCTGCGACACGCCGGATGGCCTGGTCGTACCGGTAGTGCGTGACGTGAATACCAAAGATGTGATGGATATTGCACGCGACCTGGCTGACCTCTCGGCCAAGGCGCGCGAACGCAAGCTCAAGATCGAGGAAATGCAAGGCGGTTGCTTTACCATTTCCAGCCTGGGCGGCATAGGCGGCACCATGTTCACGCCTATCATCAACTGCCCAGAAGTGGCGATACTCGGCGTTTCGCGCTCATCCATGCAGCCTGTGTTTGATGCCAAGACCAAGAGCTTCGAGCCGCGCCTGATCCTGCCGCTATCACTCTCTTACGACCACCGCGTGATTGACGGTGCCGATGGCGCACGTTTCACCAGCCATCTGCGGATGATGTTGTCCGACGTCCGTCGTCTCTTGCTGTAACAGGAACCTTACATGAGCAATATTGTTGAAGTTTTAGTGCCTGATATCGGCAATTTTGATAGCGTCGATGTCATTGAAGTACTGGTGAAGGCTGGCGACGTCATCGCCAAGGAAGACTCGCTGATTACCGTGGAGTCTGACAAAGCATCCATGGATATTCCATCGTCGCAAGCCGGCACCGTGAAAGAAGTCAAACTCAAGGTAGGCGACAAAGTCGCCAAAGGTACGCTGATCCTCTTGCTGGAAGCTGAGTCTGCCGCCGCCGCACCAGCCCCGGCAAAAGTAGAGGCACCTGCTGCTGTAGCTGCAGAAGTAAAACCAGTGGTAGCCGCGCCTGCAGCAGCACCGGCTGTCAGTGGCACATCCGACCTGCATGCAGAAGTCGTCGTGCTGGGTTCCGGGCCCGGCGGTTACACGGCTGCATTCCGTGCTGCCGACCTGGGCAAGAAAGTCGTCTTGATCGAGCGTTACGCCACCCTGGGCGGTGTCTGCCTCAATGTCGGCTGCATCCCGTCCAAGGCCTTGCTGCATACCGCCAAAGTCATTACCGAAGCCGAAGAAACCGCACATCATGGCGTCAGTTTCGGCGCGGCCAAGATCGATCTGGACCAATTACGCAACTGGAAAGCCAACGACGTTGTCGGCAAGCTTACCGGTGGCCTGTCCGCCATGGCCAAGCAACGTGAAGTCACAACCGTACAGGGCGTAGGTAAATTCACCAGCCCTAACCAGATTGCAGTCACTGCGGCCGACGGTAAAGTCACCACCGTGTCATTCGACAACGCCATCATTGCTGCCGGCTCACAAGCCACCAAGTTCCCGGGTGCCCCAGAGGATGATCGCATCATGGACTCCACAGGCGCCCTGGCATTGGCGGACATTCCTAAACGCATGCTGGTTATCGGCGGCGGCATCATTGGCCTGGAAATGGGTACCGTCTATGACGCTCTAGGCACCAAGGTCAGCGTTGTTGAGTTCATGGATGGCCTGATCACCGGTTGCGACCGAGATCTAGTACGCCCATTGCAGAAGCGCATGGAAAAGCGCTTTGAGAGCATCATGCTGTCTACCAAGGTCTCCAAGATTGAAGCCCGTAAAGACGGCATTCATGTGTCTTTCGAGGGTGAAAATGCGCCCAAGGAAGCGCAAGTGTACGACCGCGTACTGGTTTCTATCGGTCGCCGTCCAAACGGCAAGAACATTGGTGCAGAGAATGCCGGCGTCGCGGTAGATGATCGCGGCTTTATCGCCGTGGACAAGCAGATGCGTACCAACGTACCGCATATCTTCGCCATCGGCGATATCGTCGGCCAACCCATGCTCGCGCACAAAGCCACACATGAAGGCAAGGTCGCGGCAGAAGTCATCGCCGGGCATAAGGTTGAGTTCCAGGCCATGGTCATTCCATCTGTCGCTTATACCGACCCCGAAGTAGCATGGGCCGGCATGACAGAAACAGAAGCCAAAGCCAAGGGCATCGCCATTGAAAAAGCTTCATTCCCCTGGGCCGCCAGTGGTCGTGCACTCTCTATCGCGCGCACCGAAGGCACTACCAAGCTGATTTTTGATAAGGAAACCCATCGCGTCATCGGTGCCGGTATCGTCGGCGTCAATGCCGGTGAGTTACTGGCAGAGGCCGTGCTGGCGATAGAAATGGGTGCAGATGCTCATGACCTGGGGCTGACTATCCATGCGCATCCTACGCTTTCCGAAACAATTTGCTTTGCAGCGGAAATGAAGGAAGGTACGATAACTGACCTTTACATTAAAAAAAGGTAAAGGCTCGTTTTGCAGTTCAGACAACCGGCTTATGGCCGGTTTTTTTATGTCTTTTTAATTCATGCGTCATAGGGGAAATAACAATGAAAATAACCGCATCACTTTGCTTCATCTTGCTGACGCCTGTTCTTGTCACTGGCTGCGCAACAATCACTAAGGACGCAAACCAGAATGTCCAGATTGAAACCTACTCAAAAGACAATCAGCCAATCAGCGGTGCAAAATGCACAGCCCAGAATGAAAGGGGACAATGGACAACCACTACGGCAGGAACAGTTTACGTGCATCGCTCAGGTCAGAACCTGGTCATCACTTGCGACAAAGCTGGTGAAGAAACCGGCCATGGCACCGCTATTTCACGGGCTAATGGCGGCATGTTTGGCAACATTCTGTTTGGTGGTGGGGTCGGTGCAATTATCGACCACAACAAAGGTACCGCTTACACCTACCCGTCATGGCTGAGAGTGGTTATGGGGCAAAGCCTTGTCTATGACCGCAAAGACGAGGTGGAGAATTCCCCAATGACCGGCAAGAGTGCTTTACCGGAAGAGCAGCAGATAACCGCCAAGAAATAATCTGCCGTAATTAACTCAGATCGACTTGAACCCCAGTATCCCTCTTAATCAGGATGCTGGGGTTTCTGTTTTTTCCGGGGCAATAACAGCTGGGGTTTCAAGCGTAGCTTCTACAACCTTGGGTTTAGCAGCAGCTCTGGGCTTAGCTGGCGCCTTAGGCTTGGCAGCGGCTTTAGGTTTCGCTGCCGCTTTAGGTTTTTCTGCATCTGCAGTCTTGGCTGCTGCCTTTGGGGCCGCCTTGGCTTTTGCGGGGGCTTTCGGTTTGGCGGCTGCTTTGGGTTTAGCCGCAGCTTTGGGCTTGGCTACTGCAGCTGGTTTTTCTGCAGTCGTTGCTGTTGTGGGGGCTGCTGCTGTTTTTTCAGTCTTGGCAGCATCTTCATTCATCTTGTCTGCCAGCTCATTAACCGCTTTAGTGACTAGCTTCTTGCCTGTAATAACCACCGCGGCAAGAGCTACTTTCTTGAATACCGATTTCATTGTTGACTTAAAAAAACCCATACAGCCTCCTATTGGCAACTCACCTGTTTGATTTCACTACCGGGAAAATCCGGCCTAAGCTTTTCAATTTCAGCCACCATCTCGGGGGCCATGCTATTGATCACCAGGCTAGCCTGGCCTTGTTCCTGATTCCTCAAGGCTTTGACCGCAGAATTGACACCACGGGCCTTTAAATCTTCCAGGCGTTTTGCCGCTAACTGCTCGTCTTTAAACACGCCCAGGGAAATAGCATAACGCCACTGCGGCTCCTGCACAACAAAGATATCGTCTATACCCAGCTCGCGCAGTTCATTCATCTTGGCCTGTACTGCCTGTAAAGACTTGGCACGCGGAATATAAACCCAGTAGCGTGCCGACTCCTGCGAGTTCTGCTGCTTGACGATGCCTTGCAGCGAGAACTTGAACAGGACGTTGCGCGCACGGGGCAGATTGCGTGCAGAGAAACTGCCCCACTCATAGCAAGATGTTTGCGTCGCTGTAGTCAGTGCAGCCTGGGTTGCACTATCTTCCGCCGGTTGTTCCGATTTTTTCGGCAGTGCTTCAATCTCTTTATCTGTCAGCAATTTGATCTGCTCGGGGTGTATCTCCTGCAAGCCAGGATGTCCGCCGTTCGGCGTTGTCGGGCTCAGATTAAAATAGGCAAAGAACACGACATTTGCCAGCAACAGCAAGCAGACTACCCATTTCATGAAGCTTCTCTTTCCAGTAACAGTAAACCTTGTAATACCAGATTATCCGCGATGACGACCTGGCCGTTGAGGTGGAGATCGTCGCTCAGCGCCTGTGCCAGCAATGCGGCATCCCCTCCCGTAATAATACAGCGTAGCCTGGGTTCCTGCTGTTTTGCCAGCAGATAGCTTTCGAGCCTATCCAACATGCTGCTTACCGCACCTGCCAGCGCTGCCACCGCACCGCTATACACGGCATCGCCCGTGTTCTGCGGAAAAGGCTGCACAGTCCCCGGGTACTCGCCTATGCCGGCAGTACGCTGGTATAGGCTATCCTGCATTAGCCTGAAACCCGGCAGTATCATCCCACCCAAGAAAACAGCCTGTTGCGCGGCAACATCCGGCACCAGCGCATCCACCGTCAACGCAGTGCCGGCATTCACCACCACGCATGGCGCATGGTACAAATGCCATGCCGCAATAAGCGCAGCCCAGCGATCAGTGCCCAATTGCCCGGGTTGTGCGTAACTATTTGTCACTCCACAGGCATAGCCGCTGGAGTGAACCACGCTCATAGGAATATCGAAAAGCTGCAATGCCGCTGCCAGTTTCTCGGCCATTTCAGGTCCAGCAACATTCGAAACCACGGCACTTGGGCAACTGCGCCAGACCTGTGGAGCGTCGTGAGTGTTAAAGCCTGCATTCACAAAGGCGCCATACGTTTGCAGTTCGCCTGCCGCATCAAAAATACCCCATTTGGTGCGGCTGTTGCCTGCGTCTATAGCCAGGATCATGCGCACTGCCCTTTCACGGCGGTTACTTTACTCATTGCTGTACCGCACGCAAGCTGATCTCGCCGGATGAAAAGCGCTGCTCGCCACCGGCCGTATTCACCAGCAGCACGCCATCCGGTGCAATACCCGTCACCACGCCCTGCAACTCACGGCTATCCGGCAATATCAGGCGCACCGCCTGGTTCTGGTAGGCATGATGCTGCATCCATTCCAGGCGCAGATTTTCAAAGCCGTGGCTCTCAAACTCGCGCAGCACATCGGCCAGGTGTTTCAGCAGCACGCCCAGCAGCATATTGGGGTTGATAGGTTCCGCCAGCACGGTGTCCAGGTCGGTAGCAGGCTGGTCGATATTGCGGCGTAACTGCTCCGGCAACTTCAGGTTGATGCCGATGCCGATCACCGCAGCACTCGGCCCTTCCATATCGCCCTGCAGCTCGATGAGTATGCCCGCCAGCTTGTCGTAGCCACCAGCGCTTGAGCGCACCAGCACATCATTCGGCCATTTGAGTTGCGCTTTAAGCAAACCCAGCTCATGCAGGCCGCGTATCAGCGCCACGCCCACCGCCAGGCTCAGGCCGGAGAGTGCCGAGGCACCGGATTGAAAACGCCACAGCAATGAAAAGGTCAGGCTGGCGCCCAGCCCTGCCTGCCAGGCACGACCACGCCTGCCCTTGCCGCGTGTTTGCAACTGGGTAGCCACACACGTGGCATGTGCCGCTGTGGTTTGGCCGTACCCGGGGCTGCCGCCGGCCTGCTTCATTAGGTAACTATTGGTGGATTCCAGCGTATCGTGCAGCTCCAGCCGAAACCACGCGCGCTGCTCACCTATTGCTTGCAGCACGGCGCCGTGGTCCAGCAAGGTAATCGGCTCCGGCAGTTTGTAGCCGCGCCCGCGTACGGAAAAAATCTCGATGCCCAGCGCTTCTGCCTCCTGTATCGCATTCCAGATGGTCGAACGCGTTACCTTGAAATGCGCGGCTAGCGCCTCGCCAGAGTGGAAGCGGCCGTCAGACAATAAGTGCAGGATGGGAAAGGTGAAATTGTTCATGCTTTTCTAGCTATATTTTCATACTATATTAGCATAGCAAGCGACTCACTCTCAGAGCCACGCTCAGTGTAAAATAGACTTTAATTCATTATAAGCAAGCAGCCATGTCATCAGATAAGACCCCACTCCCGCCCGCCTCCAATTTTATCCGCCACATTGTCGAGCGCGATATCGAACAAGGCACCTACGCCAGCCGCCACTGGGCTGGCACACCGGGCGATGCAGCATTGCATGCCGCAGGCGCACCCGACCCGGCCAAGATACGTACACGCTTTCCGCCAGAACCTAACGGCTACCTGCATATCGGCCATGCTAAATCCATCTGCCTCAATTTCGGCCTGGCGCGTGACTACGGTGGCGTGTGCCACATGCGCTTCGACGACACCAACCCGGAGAAGGAAGAGCAAGAGTACGTAGACAGCATCACCGATGCCGTGCAATGGCTAGGCTTCGGCTGGGAGGCTTTTGATAAATCGCACCTGTATTACGCCAGCAACTATTTCGATTTTATGTACCGCGCGGCAGAAGCGCTGATCGCCGCAGGCCATGCCTATGTCGATCAGCAAACTGCCGACGAGATGCGCGCTAATCGTGGCACGCTGACTGAAGCAGGCAAGGACTCGCCATGGCGCAACCGCCCTGCCGATGAGTCGCTGGTACTGTTCCGCGAAATGCGCGACGGCAAGCACGCTGACGGCAGCATGATTCTGCGCGCCAAGATCGACATGGCCTCGCCCAATATCAACCTGCGTGATCCCGCCATTTACCGCATCAAGCGCGCCACCCATCACAACACCGGCGACAAATGGTGCATCTACCCCATGTACACCTTCGCCCACCCGGTTGAAGACGCACTGGAAGGCATCACCCACTCCATCTGCACGCTGGAATTCGAAGACCAACGCCCCTTCTACGACTGGGTACTAGAGCGGCTCGCAGAGGCAGGTTTACTGGCGCATCCGTTACCTAAACAGTACGAATTCGCGCGTCTTAACCTCACCTATGTGGTGTTATCGAAACGCAAACTGATCGACCTGGTAGAAAACAAGCACGTCAGCGGCTGGGACGACCCACGCCTGCCCACGCTGGCTGGCGCACGCCGCCGCGGCTACACGCCAGAAGGCTTCCGCCTGTTTGCAGACCGCATCGGTGTTTCCAAAGCCGATTCGTGGATCGAGTACACCATCCTCGAAGACTGCATGCGCGAAGTACTTAACGAATCCGCCGAACGCCGCATCGCCGTGCTCGACCCGATCAAACTGGTGATCGACAACTATCCAGAAGGCCAATCAGAGGATTGCTTCGCGCCTAAACATCCGCTCAAACCAGAGCTGGGCAAGCGCACCGTGCAACTCACCAAAGAGCTATGGATAGAGCGCGAAGACTTCATGGAAGTGCCGAGCAAAGGCTATTTCCGCCTGTTCCCGGATGGCCTGGTAAGGCTTAGATATGGCTATGTGGTCAAATGCACCGGCTTCGAAAAAGATGCCGCCGGCAACGTCACTACCGTACATTGCGAATACCTGCCAGATACCAAATCCGGCACACCGGGCGCAGATAGCATCAAGGTCAAAGGCAATATCCACTGGGTTTCCGCCGCCCATGCGTATGCAGCCGAAGTACGCCTGTACGACCGCCTGTTTAAGGAAGCACACCCCGGTAGCGGCGATCGCGACTATCTGGATGACCTCAACCCCAACTCAGTACAAACCATCACCGCACAACTTGAGCTGGCATTAAAAGATGCAAAACCAGAAGAGCGCTTCCAGTTCGAGCGACATGGTTACTTTGTGGCGGATAGCAAGGATAGTCAGCCAGGTAGGCCTGTGTTTAATAGGACGGTGACTTTGCGGGATGCTTGGCAGAAATAATTATGCCAACGTTAGTTCAAACAATTCCCGACGTAGAAGTACTTCTTAGGTTGTCGAATGAGGAATTAGCCGAAGTTCTTTTGCAGCTAGCTGACGAATTCAAACAAAATGGAATCATTCACGATCAAACAATATTGGGTCAAATCAATGGTATTCCAGGTGGACCAGATGGTTATCCACAAAATCGGCGACCAGAAGCAGAAATTGCTATTGGTGAAGCTTGGAATTGGCTCACTGTCCAAGGATTGTTAATACCGGACCCAGGAATGAACGGCAGGAGTGGTTGGATGCGAATCACTCGCGCAGGCAGGAGGATTCTAGAAAGTAACAGCTTTAAAGATTACTCAAAAAGCGTTGCTTTCCCCAAATCACTGCTCCATCCGCAAATTGCTGATGAGGTATGGAATGATATGGCCCGTGGGGATTATTCAACAGCCGTTTTTAAAGCTTTCCGTGCGGTAGAAATTGCGGTTCGAGGAGCTGGGGGCTACCAAGATATTGATCTGGGAACAGATTTAATGCGAAGAGCATTTAATCCAAACAACGGCCCGCTCACAAATCAAGATCATCCAATATCAGAAAGAGAAGCGCTTGCCAGTTTATTTGCTGGTGCAATCGGATCTTATAAAAATCCAATATCGCATAGAACTGTTGAGATTACGGACCCTACTGAAGCTCAAGAAATGGTTGTGCTTGCTAGCCACCTTCTACGAATTGTCGATAGCAGGCGATAAATAGTCTCCATGCAACAACCTATTCCATTTAATCAGGTATACCGCCTCCTCAACCACGGCCCCACTGTCCTAGTCACCACAGCCCACGGCGAACAACGCAACATCATGGCGGCCGCCTGGAATATGCCGCTGGATTTCGACCCGCCCAAGGTAGCGATTGTGATTGATAAAAACACCTACACCCGCGAGCTGATTCTGGCCTCTGGCAGCTTTGCCATCAATGTGCCCTGCCGTGCGCAGGCAGAGATGGTGGTGAAGGTCGGCGGTAGTTCAGGGCGTGAGTTGCTGGGCAAGGAAGCCGACAATAAGTTTGAGGCTTATAAGCTGCCGACTTTTGCTGCGAGCAAGATTGCAGCGCCGTTGCTGGAAGGCTGCGTGGCATGGCTGGAGTGCAAGCTGATCCCCGAGCCGCATATACAGGACACTTACGATTTGTACCTGGGCGAAGTAGTGGCTGCCTGGGCGGATGACCGCGTGTTTTCCGATGGGCGATGGACTTTTGAAGGCCATGATGAGCTGCGCACCTTGCACCACGTGGCTGGCGGCAATTTCTTCACGCCGGGTGAGAGTTTGCAAGTTAAGTAAACTCCTCGCTTGCCCCCCTTAGCCCACGCCGAGTAGCGCAATCGAGATGGGAAGAAAGGCGAGCACTGTTTGAAGTCCGCAGTAGCTCCCGGGTTGTGTGAGCTACTAGGCTGAGTTGCGCAGCCGCCCATTTTGATGAGCAACGCAGGGCAGCCGAAGGCCGTGGGGTCGGGGTGCCGTTTTCTTTGGTTACTTTCTTTTCAGGCAGATAAAAGAAAGTAACTAGCTGTCGGGCTACCCCCGACCAGCTGACTGCATCCATGGTTATTTTGCAGGCGCTATGCAAAAATAATTCTTAACACTAGATATATATCAAACCGCGCCGCCCTTTGGCGTGATAACTTGAAAGCATCTCCACTCAGACACCATCTATGCGCCGCATTCTCATTATCCTCGTCAGCATTACCGCTATTGGCTTCGCCTTCTGGTGGTTTAGCCGCACGCAGCCCATTACGGTGACACTGGTTGATGTAGCACGTGGCAAGGTGGAGGCCAGCGTGGCCAATACGCGTGCCGGTAGTGTGGAAGCCTGCCAGCGCACCCGGCTTTCGCCCATCAGCGGCGGGCGTATCGCTTACCTGGGGATTAAAAAGGGCGACCATGTTAAAAAAGGGCAAGTGTTGCTGCGCTTGTGGAATGAAGACCAGCAGGCTCAAAGCAGCTTTGCGCAAACCCAGGTAGCCAGCAGCCGCAGCCGTATCGCCGAAGTGTGCGCCACGGCAGACAATGCCGAGCGTGAAGCCGCACGCATGAGCAAGCTGCGTACGCGCGGCTTTATCTCTGAGGGCGGTGAGGAGAAAACCCGTTATGAGGCGGTATCGCGCCGCGCCGCTTGCAACGCCGCACGTGCCGATGTGACGCAGGCACAGGCGCGGGTAAAAGTGACTAAAGTAGAGCAGGACCGCACCGTACTGGTAGCGCCGTTTGACGGCATAGTGGCGGATATCGTGGGTGAGCTGGGCGAATACACCACACCTTCGCCGCCCGGCGTGGCCACCCCGCCCGCCATCGACCTGATTGATGACTCCTGCCTGTATATCGAGGCGCCCATGGATGAAGTAGACGCACCCAAGATACTGGTAGGCCAGACGGCCCGCGTTTCGCTGGATGCGCTGCCGGGCAAGCCGTTGCCGGGGCATGTGAAGCGCGTTGCGCCCTACGTGGTGGCGGTGGAAAAACAGGCACGCACGGTAGATGTGGAAGTCTCGCTGGATAACGCGGAAGACAACAAAAAACTGCTGGTCGGCTACAGTGCCGATGTCGAAATTGTGCTGGATAGCCATGACAGCGTGTTGCGCGTGCCGACTTCTACGCTGATTGAGGGCAACAAAGTTCTGATATACAGGGCCGACACGAAAAAACTGGAAGAGCGCACCATCAAAACCGGCATTACCAACTGGGAATACACCGAAGTGCTGGATGGAGTGAAGGAAGGTGACCGCATTGTGGCTTCGCTGGAGCGCGAAGGTGTAAAAGCGGGCGTGACTGTCACCCCGGAAGCCAGCAAGGAAAAATAACCCAGCATGGCCGATGCCGCCCTTATTCAGCTCACCGGCATAGACCGCACCTTTTACCTTGGCGATAGCCAGGTACATGCCTTGCGCAAGGTCGATCTCACTATCGCGCCTGGCGAATACATCGCGGTGATGGGGCCATCCGGCTCCGGAAAATCTACCCTGCTCAACCTGCTCGGCTTGCTGGATCGCCCGGATATCGGAACCTATCAGCTGGAAGGCCGCGACGTGACTACACTGGCGCCGGATGAACAGGCAAAAGTACGCAGCGAGCGTATAGGCTTTATCTTCCAGAGCTTTCACCTGGTGCCGCGCCTGACCGCCGCCGCCAATATCGAGTTACCCCTCATGCTGGCAGGTATGCCTGCTGGCGAGCGCGCCAAACGTGTAGCACAGGCACTCAAGGAGTATGGCCTGACAGATCGCGCGCAGCACCGCCCCAATGAGCTGTCTGGCGGACAACGCCAGCGCGTGGCCATCGCCCGTGCCACCGTGCAACGCCCTGCCGTGCTGCTGGCAGATGAGCCTACCGGCAACCTTGATCGTGCCACCGGGGAAGAGGTGGTGCGGCTGCTGGAGGCACTCAATGCCACCGGCATGACGCTGATTGTGGTGACCCACGACCCGGTATTGGGCGCACGTGCCAAGCGGCAATTGCGTATGGAGGATGGCAGCATTGTGAGCGACGTCACTTCGGCTGCCAGCCCTCATACCAGCCCACTCACCTAGCAATACAAGACAGCCTTGAAACTCCTGGACACATTACGCTACGCAAGTGATGCCGCCACAGGTACCCCTTTGCGTACCGGCCTGCTGATGCTGGCGATGTCGATAGGTGTGGCGGCGGTTGTTATCCTGACTGCTCTGGGTGATGGCGCACGGCGTTATGTGGTCGGCGAGTTTTCTTCCATAGGCAGCAATCTGGTCATCGTGTTGCCGGGCCGCTCGGAAACACGCGGGTTTAACCCCGCAAACCTGGTGACCAGTACCCCGCGGGATTTAACAGTCGATGATGCAACCGCCCTGCTGCGCGTGCCCGGCGTAGAGCGCATCTCCCCTATCATCGTTGGTACCACCGAAATCAATGCGGCCGGCAAACTGCGTGAATCCATGATGGTGGGCACCAATCACGAATTCCTGCGCGTGCGCCAGCTGAAGCTCGCCCTGGGCCGCTTTCTGTCACAAGATGATGTGGGGCATGGCTCCGCCGAAGTAGTCCTGGGCGCGCTGATCCGCCGCGAGATATTTGGCACCGAAAACCCGCTGGGCAAAACCGTGCGGGTCGGCGACAGGCGGTTGCGCGTGGTGGGCGTGCTCACTGAAGGCGGTCGCGGCATGGGCATGACCACGGATGAACTGCTGATAGTACCGGTAGCTACCGCACAGGCCATGCTCAATACCAATACCCTGTTTCGTATCCTGATAGAAGCGCGTAGCCGCGAGCAGATAGCGGATATAAAAACCCGCGTACTCAAGTTGATTACCCAGCGCCACGAAGGCGAAGAAGACGTGACCGTGATTACGCAGGATGCGGTGCTGGAGACCTTCGACAAGATTCTGAATGTATTGACCCTTGGCGTGGCCGGCATTGCCGCCATTAGCCTGGCGGTAGCGGGCATACTGGTGATGAATGTGATGCTGGTATCGGTGACCCAACGCACGGCAGAAATCGGCCTGCTAAAAGCACTGGGCGCGACTTCTGCCGCAATACGCCAGCTATTTATGGTGGAGGCTGTATTGCTGTCGCTGACAGGCGGCCTGCTGGGCACCGCACTGGGTTATCTGTGTGCGGCGATACTGCGCCATATCTACCCCACCTTCCCGGCCTATCCGCCCTTGTGGGCGGTGTGGGCAGGCCTGGGTACTGCGCTGGTCTCCGGCCTGATCTTTGGGGTGATGCCTGCGCGCCGTGCCGCACAGCTGGACCCGATACAAGCGCTGTCAAAACGATGAAGCAGCAAATAAAGCCGCCATGCTGATCGCCGACTCCAGCCGCTTCGCGCTACAAGCCATCACCTCGCACCGCCTGCGCAGCTTTCTCACGCTGCTGGGTATCGCAGTGGGTATCGCGGCCGTGATTCTGCTCACCTCTATCGGCGAAGGTGTGCATAGATTCGTGCTGGAGGAGTTTACGCAATTCGGCACCAACGTCATCGGCATTGCACCCGGCAAGGTAAAAACCGGCGGCCAGCCGCCTTCCGGCATTCCATCCACCGCCCGGCTGTTAACGCTGGAAGATGCCGAATCGCTCAAGCAATTGCCGCACGTCACAGGCTCGACACCCACGGTATGGGGTAACTCCGAAGTAGAGGGCAATGGCCGCCTGCGCCGCACCACGGTTTATGGCGTGGATGCAGATTTCACGCGGGTATTCAGTTCGTCAGTGCGCATCGGCAGCTTTCTGCCGCGTGAAGGTGCCGGCAGCTCACGGGCCTTTGTGGTGCTGGGAGCCAAGCTGCGCAATGAGCTGTTTGGGAGTGCCAACCCGCTGGGTGCCAGAGTACGCATCGGCGGTCTGCATTTCCGCGTAATAGGCGTAATGGCACCCAAAGGCCAGTTCCTGGGCATTGATCTGGATGACACGGCATTTATCCCCGCCGAACGCGGTCTGGAACTTTATAACCGCGAAGGCCTGATGGAAATCCATGTGATGTATGCGGAAAATGTATCGTCAGCCAGCGTAGCATCGGCAATCAAGGCAAGGCTGAAACTACGCCACGGCCATGAAGATTTCACTATCACCACACAAGAGGACATGCTGAAAACACTGTCCAATATCCTCAATATCCTGACTATGGCGGTAGGTGCACTAGGCGGTATTTCCCTGCTGGTTGGCGGGGTGGGTATCGTCACCATCATGACCATTTCGGTGACCGAACGCACCAACGAAATTGGCTTGCTGATGGCGCTGGGTGCCCGTCGCAACACTATCCTGAATCTGTTTTTAAGTGAGTCCGTCATCCTTGCCGCACTTGGCGGCATACTAGGCTTGCTGCTAGGCATAGGCTTGGCCCAACTTCTGCGCCTGGCATTGCCGTCATTACCAGTCCATACGCCTTGGAGCTTTGCGTTGGGTGCGCTGGCGATGTCCGCCGTGATTGGGCTGCTGGCCGGAGTAATGCCCGCCAGAAGCGCTTCTCACCTGGACCCGATTGAGGCCTTGCGGGCAGAATAAAAAGACGCTACTTTTACCCTTAAATTTAATAAGGATATAATTTCAACGTATAACAACGCATAGCGGAATTTGTTATGCTTTTGCCACCGAATCCACTATAGAGCATCTACATCCACCATGAGAATCGCTAACAACACCGCCGAGCTGATCGGCAACACGCCGCTGGTCAAGCTGAACAAGGTTGCAGCTGGCATAGACGCCACCATCGCTTGCAAGCTGGAATACTTTAACCCGGCGCACAGCGTGAAAGACCGTATTGCGCTATCCATGATCGATGCCCTGGATGCGGCAGGCAGAATCAAGCCGGATACCGTCATCCTGGAACCTACCAGCGGCAATACCGGTATAGGCCTGGCCATGGTGTGTGCAGCACGCGGTATCAAGTGCGCTTTTGTCATGCCGGAAACCATGAGCCGCGAGCGCAAGCTATTACTCAAAGCCTATGGCGCGGAACTGTTTTTGACACCAGGGCCGGAGGGCATGCCGGGCGCTATCAAGAAAGCGGAGGAGCTGGCTGCAGCTGACCCGCGCTATGTCATTGCCCAGCAATTCGAAAACCCGGCTAACCCGGAGATACACCGCAAAACCACCGCTGAGGAAATCTGGCGTGATACCGATGGCAGAGTGGATATCTTCGTCTCCGGCATAGGTACCGGCGGCACCATTACCGGCGTGGGTGAAGTACTGAAAGCGCGCAACCCTGATATCCAGGTCATCGCTGTGGAACCTGATGCCAGCCCGGTACTTTCCGGCGGACAACGCGGCCCACACCCAATACAGGGTATAGGTGCCGGTTTTATTCCGGCGATACTCAATACCTCAATTTACGATGAAGTGGTACGGGTAAAAAACGACGATGCCATGAATACGGCACGTCGCATGGCAGTAGAAGATGGGCTGTTAGTGGGGATATCATCCGGTGCCGCTACCTGGGCAGCGCTGGAGGTAGCAAAACGGCCGGAGAACAAAGGCAAGCTGGTGGTAGTGATTATCCCGTCATTCGGCGAGCGTTACCTATCGACACCACTATATAGCCACTTGGAAGTATAACGAGTTGCAATTCAATTTAACGCTAAAGGCGCTTAATGCGCCTTAGCCATGAGCACTGTTATTTTTTTCTTGGGGCTGGAAACAGCTCACCAAGCCCCAGGGAGTCGTCAACCTCATGTACTTCAGGCTTTTGTTCCGGGGCTGATTTATTAAAGTCATCCAGGGAAAATTCCAGGATGTTGCTTTTTTCGCTAGGCTGGACACGTTCCACCTGCTCAAACGGCATCATTGAACCTGGCTCAGCTGCGGTGGAATCAAGGCTGCTGGAATCAAGGTTATTGAGTGCTTCGGGCTTACCTTCCGCATCATCAGGTATCGAGCTGGCATCTTCCGGCTCGCTTAATGGTGGCAAGGCTTCCAAACCAGCGAACGGATTCATCGTATCCTCCGGACTGGAGTCATCTGATGACTCTGACTGTGGAGCTTCTTCCTCGGCTAAATACTGCGATTCTTCAACATGCTCAATTTGATATAGCGTGTTTTCTGGGTCTAGCTTCATACCAAGCAATGCAGCTTTACCCCAGATAACTACATCATCAATACCGCCAAGCTCGGCGGATTGATACACCTTACGCGCAACACGTTCGAACGCTTCTTTATTTCCGCGCTCAGCATAGATTTTTAATAAACCTAGAGATAGCTCATGTTTATGTGGTGTTTTTGCCAAGGCATTTATCAGGATAGTCTCTGCCTGCTCATCACGCCCATACGACATATAGATTTCCGCCTCAACCAGCGGATCTACTTCGTGTATGTCCATTTCGCTATCAGGCATGCTAAATGGGCCATATGCAGGTGCCTGATTCTGCTCTGCCTCGGCGCCCTGAGGCTCTGCAGTTTCAGTACTGGGCGCTATATACGGCAAGACCTCGCCCAGGTTATTGGTTGGGCTGTAGAGGCTTTGTCTCGCAGATGAAGTGTAGGACTGATCCTCATCTTCAAAGATACTTTCTTGCAGGGCACGCATGTTCGCCAGACGACGGCGGTTCAGCACAAACAGGCCTAAAAACACCAGTAATGGGATAGCCATGCCCATCACTATCCATTGTAGGTTGTCGACCAGGTTTTCGAGAAACGATTTATTATCTACCGCACTTTGTACCAGTAATGGTTTTTTAACTTCCGGCTGAGCGACTGTCGGCGCTACAGGCGCTGTGTTGGCTGGCGCTTCAACTGCTGGAGCTTCAGTGCCGACAACACTTGGCTGAGCTGGGGTGTTCAAATCAGCGGGAGCCGTGGGGTTACCATTGGGTGAACCCTGGGCACTGGCATTATTATTCACTGACGAATCTGCCGCGTGATCCGCATTTGCCTGCGCATCGGTATCCGTATCTCCGGGAGATATTTTCAGGACAAATTTCGGCGCAGCCTCAGGCTTGGCAACTGAAGCCCCCTGTTTTTTGCTCTTGACAGGAGCAGGACTGGCTGGCTCTTTGGGAGCGGAGGCTTTACCGCTCATGGCCTCTTGTGTGGGAATACGTAAAGTTTGGCCGGCTTTAAGCTGGTTCATATCGCCATCAACAAAAGCATCCGGATTGGCGGCATAAAATGCAGCCATCACCTTCTTCAGGCTGACGCCTTCTGGCTGGTAGCGTTGTGCAACCTTGCCGAACACATCACCACTTTGCGTAGTATAAGAATCAGAACCTACTTCGACCTGCTGCGCAGGATTGGTCTTTTGTGGCTCAACAGTGGCAGATGCCATGTCAGTCACTTTTCTGGTTTTGTGTTTTGAAGACTTGCGCGATTTTCGCGGCACATACTCAGGCACTGGCGCATCTGGTATCAATACGGCATGGGAAGATGTTGTAGCCTTAGCTTCCCCATTGGCCTTGGTTTTGGTGTCATCCTCATCGCCAAAGCGGCTGGCAGGCGGGTCGAGCAGTATCGTATACTGACGCAATACATTTGTCGTTGGCGACTCAGCCTTGATCAGCAGTTCAATAAAGGGTTCGTTGACTGGGCGGTCACTTGAAACCTGCAATACGCGTGAATTATCAACACGTCTTACCACTTGCACGCGCACTCCAGACGGGATATAGGCATCAGATAAACCGGAAGATGCATAATCCTGCGCACTACCTATATGGGCGGCCAATGAAGCGACTTCTTCCGATGGCGACTCGATCAGCTCGATCTCTGCGCTAAGTGGCTCACCAAGGCCAGACTTCACTGCAATTCGGCCAAGCCCTGCCCCTGATACCGAAACCGGAATCAATAACGCAAGCACAAGGAAAATTTTGATTTTTGTTAACATATCTTTCGTGTACCGCAAGCCCTTAACTGAGTGACTAGGCTACTCTTATGTTCAGGGTGCATTAGTATTGATAATGACATATTTTTCATTATGTTATGTTTAATTACCAAGCTTAGTCCTGAAGGTATACAAGCATAACGCTAAATACAAGGGGTATTCCAGACTAGCTCTCATTCATTCTTTAAAATTGATTGTCCAATTAATATAGCGCTACATGAGCCAACATTGGCGTTAGTTATACCCAGTAACGCATTTATCGTGCCAAAGCCCTCAGACTAAACAGGGTTGTGTTTGAAACATTGAGTTTTTTGGACTTAGCTCTGGGAACTTGCTCATAACTCATATTTCCATCATAAAGTGATGCTTTTTATCGCAATATAGACGCTGACTATTGTACCAAGCAATCTGATTGTATATCTCTTCGTAGAATCGAACCAAGCTAGTTTTAGCTTCACAATATCACTCTGTGTTTTAATGATGATAAGTTGACACTGCTGTTACGTAATCGACAGATTGCTTGGGATTTACCTTACATCTACTGGCATAGAGTTTAACCAGCATTTGAATGAATTACTGACCACTAAATAAAATCGACCATCAGCATCCAGGGTAGACTAGATCGCCATGAAAAAACACCAGAAAATGCGCTCCAAAAAAACCGGCATGGAGCCAGGTTCGCTCGTGCATGTGGGCGAGATTAAAGTAGCCAAGCCTATCATCAGTGTATTTAAATTCGACTCCGAGAAAATCATCGAGGATGTGCTGACAGTTTGCGATACCGTCAAACTACAGCCATCCCCAGAGCAACGACTATGGGTGAATGTACATGGTCTGCACGACGCCGACCTCATCAGGGAGATCGGGCAAACTTTTAAATTACACCCGTTGGTGCTGGAGGATATCCTCAACACTGACCAGCGCCCTAAAGTTGAAAGTTACGGGGATTATCTTTTTATCGTAACGCGACACTTTTATTACGATGCCAAGCTGCTGGCGATCAGCTCAGAGCAAATTAGCCTGGTGCTGGGGCGGGACTTTTTACTCACATTCCAGGAGCGTGCCACAGGCTCATTTGAACCGGTGCGGGAGCGACTGCGGGTAAACCGCGGACATATCCGTGACCAGGGTACAGACTACCTGGCCTACGCACTACTGGATATCGTCGTCGACCGTTACTTTAACGTGCTGGAGCAAATGAGTGACGATAGTGAGGCTCTGGAAGAGTTGCTATTGCATAAGCCTAGCAACAAGATGCTGCGCAAAATTCACCTGCTCAAACGCGCAAGTATGGATCTTCGCCGTGCCGTATGGCCACTGCGCGAAATGCTCAACATGCTGATCCGTGATGACAAGGAGTTCTTCCAGGCAAACACTATCCTGCATTTACGCGACGTTTACGATCACACCGTACACTTCATCGAGTCGCTTGAAGGCCTCCGTGACCTATTGGGTGGCATGATGGACATCTACCTGTCCGGTGTCAGCAATCGCGTGAATATGGAAGTCAGGGCATTGACTGTTGTGACTATGCTGTTTATGCCGGCAACCCTCATTACTGGTATCTTCGGAATGAATTTTGATGTCATGCCATGGCTAAAGGATACCGATGGCTTCTGGTGGGCCATCGGCACCATGCTCACCGTTGCAAGCAGTATGGGTCTGATATTCTGGCGCAGGCAATGGCTCAGTCGACGTTAACCTTAACCTTCAGGATTTAATTTTTCCTGAAAATTTGGCGCGTATCTTGGCTACTTTAGGCGCAGCCACCGCCATACAGTAAGGCTGGTTAGGGTTATTGGCATAGTAGTATTGATGGTAATCTTCCGCGGGGTAGAAAGTTGCGGTGCTACTCACCTGAGTAACGATAGGCAAGGGCCATAGCTTTTCGGCGTTTAGCCTGGCTATCATATTTTGTGCACTGACGCGTTGCTCAGCATCTTGGCAAAAAATAGCCGAGCGGTATTGCGTGCCTATATCATTGCCTTGCCGATTTGGTGTAGTCGGGTCATGCGCCACAAAAAATATCTCCAGCAGCTCATCAAAACTGATTTGTGCTGGATCAAACACCACTTTGATAGCCTCCGCATGCCCAGTAGTTCCGGTACATATTTCCTTGTAAGTCGGGTTTAGCGTATGCCCCCCGATATAACCGGAAACAACCAGCTTGACACCGACCAGCTGCGAAAAAACAGGCTCAATACACCAGAAGCAACCTCCAGCTAATATCGCGACACTTTCACTCATGACAGCTCCTCAAAAATTATTCACTACGAGTATGATGTTAGTCAGCATCATAAGTGCAATCCTTACCGATTTTTTTATTGGCTTTTGACTTCCGGCTCCAAGAATGACATTACGCGCGCTCTACGTAGACTTTAACTCCTACTTCGCTTCGGTTGAGCAACAACTCCGTGCCGAGTTGAGGGGAAAGCCCGTAGCTGTGTTGCCGGTAGTCGCCGAAACCACATGCTGCATAGCAGCAAGCTATGAAGCCAAGGCTTTTGGTGTAAAAACCGGCACTAGGGTCAGCGATGCACGGCGGATGTGCCCGGAGATCATTTTTGTTGAAGCACGCGCTCATTTATATATTGAATATCACCATCAACTCGTGAAGATAGTCGAATCCTGCACACATGTTGAGCAAACGCTGTCGATTGATGAAATGGTGTGCAAACTCACAGGAAGCCAGCAAAAACGCGAGAACGCTATCGCTCTTGCTCGTCTAATCAAGAAAACTATTGCTGAACAAATTGGCGAGCATGTTCGCAGTTCGATAGGCATTGCCCCCAATACATTTCTGGCTAAAGTCGCCTCTAATATGCAGAAACCTGATGGCTGCGTCGTGATAGAGGCTCATGAGCTGCCAGAAAAGCTTTACCCGCTAAAACTCGGAAGTTTAAATGGCATTGGCAGGCGTATGGAGGAACGGTTAAATCGCCATGGTATTGATAGCGTACAGAAACTCTATTCCGCCAACCGCCTGCAGCTTCGTTCAGCGTGGGGTAGTGTGGAAGGAGAGCGTTTTTATGACAAGCTGCGCGGGCTGGAGCTATATGAGGTAAAAAATGATCGTAGCAGCCTCGGACACTCGCATGTACTGCCGCCTAAGTTACGCACGCACATGGCTGCACTGTCTGTACTACATCGATTATTACAAAAAGCCTGCATGCGCTTACGCAGTTATAAACTACATACATCCGTGATTAGCGCCAGGGTGAAATTTCTGAATCGGCCAACGTGGGTGGCTGAAAGTAGATGTTCAGCTACAGATGACACCTTGATCCTGACCCATGCCCTGGAGCGGCTATGGCAAACATATCCTAAGCATAAAGCTATTCCTTACGCGGTGGGCATATCCTTCACTGGGTTAGGTAATCATGAGGGTAGGTCTCTGGACTTATTTGAACCTGACACGATTCAGTCGGAAAAACGAAACAGTGCATTGGATAACCTTAATATGCGCTACGGGAAAAATACGGTATATTTTGGGGGTGCACACAATGCATTAAGCTATGCGCCTTTACGGATCGCATTTAACCATATCCCGGATTTGGATATTGAAAACCATGGCACTAAAGAAAAATAATGGCTCGTATCGCAGTTTTTAATCAAAAAGGTGGAGTGGGGAAAACCACAACAGTCCTCAATCTGGCAGCAGCATTATCTCTCAAGATGAGCAATTCCCTGCTCATCGATATGGATCCTCAAGGTCACCTTACCCAGATCCATACACAGACGCCCCAGAGCGCAAGCCAAAGCCTGTTCGCCTTTTATCAGGACAACAAGCCATTACACCAGTTGCAAACCAACTGGGAAAAAATGGGCAAGCTGATCCCATCGCATAAGGAACTCATCAAGGTCGATTCAGCATTCGGTAAGGGCCCGGCCATACTTAATCGGCTAAAGCAAGGCCTGGAGCTTCTGGAAAAAGAAACAAGCCCTGACAACATACTGATGGACTGCTGTCCTTATATTGGGGTGCTATCGCTCAATGCCATCTTTGCTTCGGATCTGATGCTTATACCAATCGCATCCGACTTCCTGTCGCTGCAAGGTGCACAAAAGGTGGAGCAAACCCTTAGAGCGCTTGAGCCGGTGGTAAAGAAGCATATCAATAGGCGTTATCTGCTGACCTGCTATGACAGAAGACGCGGGATGACATTTGATGTGGAAACGAAAGCGCGGGAGTATTTTGGTAAAGACGTTCTAACAACGGTGATATCAGAAAATGTGGCGATTGCAGAAAGCCCGCAATACCAAAAAGATGTCTTCCGCTACAGCAGCGGTAGCGCCGGAGCGCATGATTACGCAGCCTTGTTTGACGAGCTCTCCGGGGCGGGGCTTCTGAAGGTATAAATGATCAGAGACTATCCGTAATCAGGCTCAATACATCCTCATAACTAGAAACCCCTATACGCTCAGCACGGGCAATACGAACATCCAGTATCTCGCAGTTATGGTACATCTGTTGTAATTTACGCTTGGCCTCTTCCTCATCGCGCCCATAAATCTGCAGGTTATCCACAACCGCACCATTACGGCAGCGAATCTGGTAAACATACTTGGTCATCGCTGGCGCTTGCATAAACCCAACCTAGAATTAATTGTGTTGTAATCAATATAGATTGTTCGTGTTGCAAACACAAGAATGACAGGCAATAAAAAACCCCACTACTTTCGTAATGGGGTTTTTTGTATAAGAAGCCTGGCGTTGACCTACTTTCGCATGCGAAGAGCATACTATCATTGGCGC
>Ga0066437_1000149_pt1 | contig 32800 bp, 30 predicted proteins | sample LakWasMet55_HOW8_2_FD_59525 | JGI IMG/M metagenome (GOLD analysis project Ga0066437, IMG submission 59525) | Freshwater sediment methanotrophic microbial communities from Lake Washington under simulated oxygen tension - Sediment Metagenome 55_HOW8 | ecosystem: Environmental > Aquatic >...
GACAGCTAGTTACTTTCTTTTCACCAGCAAAAAGAAAGTAACCCAAGAAAGTGCCGCCCCGATTCCGCTTGTTTCCGAATATTCAGTATTAAATCTGGCGTCAATCAAACTCACCCTAACAAGCGATAAACCCCATCGCTTGTCGCGGAGTTCAAACAGGTGATTGCCGACTCTCCAGTTTTAATACTGAATATTCGGCGCGTCATAAGGGGAATGAAACCCCAACACCCAGCATCATTCCCGCCTAGGCGGGAATGATGCGTTTAAGGTTTTGAGAGGGTTTGCTTTTGGTTTTGAACTGCGCTCTTGACCTACTAATCCCCTGCTACCGCGCCGAGCAGCGGAAGCCTCATGGGTGGTTTCGGCAATCACCTGTTTGAGCTCCGCGGTGGCTTGCGAAGTTTGCAAGCCACTAGGGCGAGTTTGATTGACGCCCATGAGGGTGAGCAGCACAGGGAATTCCGTAGGAACGCGGGAGGGGGTGTCTTTTTCTTTGGTTACTTTCTTGTGGACAAGCAAAATAAAGTACCTCGCCTAAAGGCGAAAAAGATGCTTAATAGACTACGTTTTTTCCAATTTCCTCAGCAAGATCATCATTGCCAGCAAGCACTGCAACACTAATAGCTGACAACTTAGCAATAGCTCCTGAAAAATATAAAACTTCATTAATTTCCGCTTTTGAGTGGGATGGTTCGATTACATCACCCCTATTCCAGCGTTGAATTTGTTGCGCTCCAGTGTGAGTATATGAACAAAGAGCCGACCAGTTATGCTTATGGAAATTGGAAAGATATTCACCTTCACTCTGGCTGGCTTGTTGAACTGCAATTATTAGACTAGTCATATCTGGAATCTTGCCTCCCTCCATAAAAGACTTAATAGCATTATCTTTTGCACAGTGAGAAAACCACATTCCCCGAACATAAGCTTCAAACTGCAACCTCAGAATCGCAAACGCGGAAGTGGCGAGAGGGCGTTGATGTTGAAGCAAAATAACAATAGCGTGATGATGCTCCTGAACCACAGCAAAATACCCGGCTGAAACTCGGGTGCGCAAGTCGCTAGGCAAAGTTAAATCATAAAGCTTCCCTGCAAGGAAGCGCACATCCTCAAAAGCACTTTCAATCGCTGTAGATGAAGTCATGGGCTCAGAAGAGAACTTACTTTCAAAATAAACTACTTCTTCGCATATTCCCCCACCACCTTCATAAACCTCTCCTTCCCATCCACCTGTCCCACATACTTATCCATCGTCCCAGTCATCGCCCCATCCAATAACTCCAACCGCTTTTGCGGCGTCGGATGTGTCTTGAACATCAGCGCTAAACTGTCATCCTGCGGGTTCATCGCATCCAGCGTCTGCAATACCGAAGGCAGCCCATATGGGTCATACCCCGCGCGTGCTGCAATCACCACACCCATACGGTCAGCCTCGAACTCGTCATCTTTATCCAGCCCGCGCGCAAGGACTTCGGAGCCCGCACTGATGGCTTTGTCTTTCAGGTAGGCGTTGTCACTGCTGCTGACTGCCATGCTCGCAGCATCGGCGGCTAAACCCAGTTGCGCACTTTTTTGGATGGCATTGAGGTGATGTTTTCTGAGCACATGCGAAATCTCGTGCGCCATTACGCCAGCCAGCTCGGCTTCGTTGCGCATGCGCAGCACCAGGCCTTTGGTGATAAACACATAGCCGCCGGGGGCGGCAAAGGCGTTGACGCTGTCGCTATCCAGCACGCCGAAATGCCAAGGCAAATCCGGCCGTTCGGTTTGTTGTGCCAGCCACCAGCCGAGACGATTGACGTAGGCTTGCAGCTTGTCATCCTTGACCAAGGGTGCCGCGCCTAACAAGTTAGCGGCTACGCCATTGCCGATCTGGATTTCGGATGGCTCATCCACTGTTTGCAGGTCTTTAACCTTGCTTAAGGTGCTGGTCAGTTTATCTACATTGAGGTTGCTCAGATCCCAGGCATAGGCTGGCATCGTGGGCAGGCTAATAGCTAAAAGCACCAATAGTGTACGGGTAGGTTTCATTATTTTTTCCCCCGGTTAAAGAATGAGCCTATGCCTGATTTCTCGGTGATACTTGTAGAGGCAATATATTCCACCTGCTGACCTTGCAGCTTGCCAGCGCTGGCAAAGGTTTGCGCTTCACTTCTGCCTTTAGGGAAACTATCCAGCTTCTTGACGGCATCCGTGTCTGGTCGCGCGTTCTTCAGGTCTTCCGGGCTGAGGCCGCGTACGCCAGTGGTCACCGTGACGCCGGTATTACCGGAGCGGCCGCTACGCGCAACATTAAGCAATGAGCCCCACCCGCTTTCACCTTTGGCTGCGGGTGTATCGCCATATTTGATGCTGGTCATCTTGAGCCAGCCTGCTGTACTGTCACTTGAAGCACTGCCGGCAGGTTTCACTTGCACCCAGCCGCCACGACGCTTGATGACGTCTACTGTGGTAGCGGCAGGCACATTAGTGATAGTGGCGGCATCGGCAAACGGTTCCTGCTTGAGATCAACGCTCAACAGCGTTTTCGCTGTTTCACCTGCCTGCCCGGCCAGCGGCATTAGAAGTAGCAGCATTAACATTGCTAGTTTTTTCATCATGTTCCCCGATTTAATAATCAGGCTATTAATAGCCTTGGTTCAAACAACCGGACAGACTGCGCCCGCCCTTTTACCTCGTAACTTCCGCAATCTATAAATTCGAATGGGCAGGCATCTCCGGCCTGCTCTTCACACATGCGTTTGGTATCTTCTGAAACCAGCACGCGTGCGATGCCCTTGGTTTGGCCTTCTATACGGCTTGCCAGATTCACGGTATCGCCAATGGCAGTGTAATCCTGCTTGGTTTCGGAGCCAATAAAACCCACCACCGCCGGGCCGCTATGCACACCTATGCCGATTTCCAGGTCACGACCCAGCTCACCTGCCTGGCTGCGGAACTGCTCCAGTTGCGCACTCATCTGCAAGGCAGCAGTGACAGCCTTGAGCGCATGGTCAGGCTGGTTCACCGGCGCACCCCAGAAGGCCATGATGGCATCGCCGATGTACTTATCCAGCGTGCCGTCCTGCGCAAAAATGACAGCGGCCTGCTGGGTAAAGTAGGCATTGAGTAGCTCCACTACCTGCTCAGGCGTACTTCGCTCAGACAACGAGGTAAAGCCGCGGATATCGGAAAACAGCACACTGATTTCACGGCTTTTGCCGGAGAGAGACTGCGTGGTTTCGCCTCTATCCACCAGCGCCTGCACCACCCGCGGATCGAGAAAACGGCCAAATGTGGCCATCGCCAACATGCGCTTTTTGCGCTCGCTCCAATATTCCAGCAGGCTGGCCGCCAGGAAATATAGCCAGGCAAACAGCAATGGCGTCAGTATCCAGATGATCAATTTGAGATTAAGCGCGTAGTAAGCACCCAGCAAGATAGCGATGGTCAGCAATGCCAGCACTGCGCCTATCCGCATCAGGTAGCAATAAGTGACGAAAGCGCGCGCCAGCCCCATCAGTAGCAAAGCGCCCATGGCGACAGCCACAACAGGCGAGATCAGTTGCAGCGGGTTTGCATTCTTCAGGTTGTCGATTGCCGTTGCCAGGATTTCTACACCCGGATAAAGCCCGTCTATGGGCGTGGCGCGGATATCATTGAGGCCATTGGCTGTGGCGCCGATAATCACAATCTTGTTGGTAAATTCACTAGCCTGACGTTGTGGCTGCTTGCGTTGGAAATCCTGATAGATATCCGCATAAGAAACCCGCGGGTAAGAAAGCGCATGGCCGTGCCAGTTGAGGTGTATTTTTTGCGTAGCGCCTGCCGAATTAAAGCCCAGGCCCTCCGCCACTTTGGCCGGCAGTGAAGGGATATGCCAGCCTTCGACATCGGTATATCGCGGATAGCTGCGCACTACGCCGTCTTCGTCCGGCACGGCATTATGGGTGCCTACCCGCCGGGTTTCCAGCATAGCCGCCAGCGGCAGCACCATGGCAACCCTGGCATCCGGGTTTGCTTGCGGACTGGCGGTGATACCAAGCTGCGCGCCAAACTGGCTCAGGGGAATACCTTCCATGTCGCCAGAGCCACTCAACTTCATCATGGGAAAATACAGGCCATCGTAGCTGGCAATGACATCGGCGAAGTATTTGTCATCCTCAGGTCTGGCCATATCCGCGTCGCTGAACAGAATATCAAAAATGATGGCGCGCGGCTTCTGGGCGCTGATGCCTTCCACCAGCTCAGCATGCAGCGAACGCGGCCACGGCCAGCGCCCAACACTATCTGCCATTAGCGCCAGGCTACGCTCATCGATATCGACAATGACAATATCTGTATCTGGCTTGCTATTGAGTGCGTGGGTGAGCAGCATGCGGTCGGAGAGGCGATGCTCCAACGGTGCCAGTGCCTTTAACCACAATACCTCTGCCAGCAGGCAGATGAATAAAATAAGGGCTAAAAGAACATAGCGCTGGGCGTTAGATAATTTCATGACTGCCATCATAACCGCAGTGATAAAAGACTTCTAGCCACAACTTTTAGGCAACTTTCCTTGTCTACCTAGGCGTTTACTCTTATTATCTGCCAAACTCGCAACATTATATGCAAAGCCCCCATGTCCAAACTGCTGATCGTTGAATCGCCCTCCAAGGCAAAAACTCTTAAGAAATACCTGGGTAAGGATTTCGAAGTACTGGCCTCTTATGGCCATGTGCGTGACCTGATCCCCAAGACCGGCGCGGTCGATACCGAGCATGACTTCGCGATGAAATACGAGGTCATTGAGCGCAACTCCAAGCATGTCGACGCTATTGCCAAAGCGGTCAAGGTTGCCGATGCCATCTATCTGGCAACCGACCCGGACCGCGAAGGGGAAGCGATTTCCTGGCATATTGCGGAAATCCTCAAATCCAAGAAGCTCATCAAGGATAAGATCCTCAAGCGCGTGGTATTCCACGAGATCACCAAAAGTGCAGTGCAGCATGCTATTGATAATCCGCGCGATATCGCCATGCCTTTGGTCAATGCCCAGCAGGCCCGGCGTGCGCTGGACTATCTGGTTGGCTTCAACCTGTCACCGCTGTTATGGAAGAAAATCCGCCGCGGCTTGTCGGCAGGCCGTGTACAAAGTCCGGCGCTGCGATTGATCGTTGAGCGCGAACTGGAAATCGAAGCGTTCAAGAGCCAGGAATACTGGACTATCCATCTGGAATCGCGCAAGCATCAACATGCGTTCGATGCCAAGTTGTTTCAGCTGGATGGCAAGAAGGTGGAGCAGTTCACCGTCACCACGCAAGATCAGCAGGCCGAAATCGTTGGTAAGTTGCTACTGGCCAGCGCAGGCAAAACCACGGTTTCGCGTGTAGAAAAGAAACAAAAGAACCGCAGCCCAGCAGCACCTTTCACGACCTCCACCTTACAACAGGAGGCCGTACGCAAGCTGGGCTTTACCACCAGCCGCGCCATGCGCATCGCCCAGCAACTGTATGAAGGCGTGGATATCGGCAGCGGCACTGTGGGCTTGATTACGTATATGCGTACCGACTCCTTCAGCCTGGCGACCGAAGCGGTGATGCAGATACGCGGCTATATCAAAGGCAATTTCAGCGCAGAATATCTGCCTAAAGCGCCCATCATGTACAAGACCAAGGCCAAGAACGCGCAAGAGGCGCATGAAGCGATACGCCCAACCGACATCAGCCGCACCCCTGCCAGCCTGCAGGCCTACCTGACACCCGAGCAGTTCCGGCTCTATGAAATGATCTGGAAGCGCTCTCTGGCTTGCCAGATGGCACCAGCACGTTTTGATGCAGTCAGCGTAGACCTTGCTATCGGCACCGATGCCAACCTGTTCCGCGCCACCGGCCAGACCATGATATTCCCAGGTTTTATCGCGGTGTACATGGAAAGCGTGGACGACGCGGAAGAAGAAGGCGAAAGCAAGCTACCGGTGCTGGAAACCGGCGAAGTGCTCGACGTGCAGAAAATATTCGGCGACCAGCACTTTACCGAACCTCCTCCGCGCTACTCTGAAGCCAGCCTGGTCAAGGTACTTGAAGAGTACGGCATAGGCCGTCCATCGACGTATGCCAGCATCATCTCCACCTTGCAGGATCGTGAATACGTATTGCTGGACAAGAAGCGCTTCACGCCGACCGATGTAGGCCGCGTGGTGAACAAGTTCCTTACCGAACACTTCACCCGCTATGTGGATTACGATTTCACCGCTAACCTGGAAAATGAGCTGGACCAGATCGCTGATGGCGAACGGGAATGGATACCGGTACTGGATGGATTCTGGCAAGGCTTTAATCAACAGCTGGAGAGCAAGAAAGATGTAGATCGCCCAGGTACCGAACTGATAGACGAGCTCTGTCCAAAATGCGGCAAGCCCTTATCCAAGCAGTTAAGCCGTTATGGCAGCTTTATTGGTTGCACCGGCTATAACAGCGAACCGAAGTGTGATTACAAGCGCAGCATGAATGGCGAAGCAGCGGCTGGTAGCGAGCCGGTAACCATTGGTGTAGACACGACGACCGGCAAGGATATCCTGCTGTTGGTAGGCCCTTATGGCCCTTACCTGCAATTGGGCCTGCCCGAAGAAGATGCCAAGAAAAAACCCAAGCGCGTGAGCATTCCCAAGGATATCGCACTGGCTGACGTCAACCTGGAAATTGCCAATAAGCTGATTGCCCTGCCACGTGATCTCGGACAGCATCCGGAAACGAACAAGAAAATTGTTGCCAACATCGGGCGCTTTGGTCCTTATGTGAACCATGACGGCAAGTTCAAATCCATTCCGCGCACTGATAATGTATTCGATATTGACCTGAACCGTGCCGTCGAGTTACTGGCGCAAGCCAATACTGGTCCAGCACCAATCCGGGAGCTGGGTTCGCACCCGACAGAGGATGGCAAGATAGAGATTTACGCAGGTCGCTATGGCCCTTATGTGCAGCACGGCAAAATTCGTGCAACATTGCCCAAGAGTCAGGAACCTGAGTTGGTCACTATGGAGGAGGCTCTGGAACTGCTGGCCGCAAAAGCGGCCAAGGATGTACCAGCCAAAAAGACGACGGCTAAAAAAGCACCTGCCAAGAAAACAGCGATCAAGAAAGTGGCTGCGACAAAAGCCGCAACCAAGGTTGCAGCCGTGAAAAAACCTAGCGTTAAGAAAGCTGTTACCAAAAAACCAGCGGTAACCAAGAAGGTAGCCGTCGCCAGTTAGTTACAAATAGCAGTCAATAAAAAAGCGGCCAAGGCCGCTTTTTTATTGACTGCTTTATTCAGTTATCCCAGATGACGCGAGCCGTTAGAACTTTCCACCCACTTGCGGATACGCTGTGCATCGCCAATACGGGATTGCTTACCGGCCGAATCCAGTAATACGATAATTAGTGACTGTCCAGCTATCTGCGCTTGCATCACCAGACAACGACCTGCCTCGCTGATATAGCCGGTTTTTGACAGGCCAATGATCCAATCACTATTGCTATTGCGCACCAGACTATTGGTATTGACGAAATTCACTGGGTTGCGATAACCATAAACAGGAAACTCTTGCGAGGCGGTTGTTGTAACCTGACGAATCTGCGGATACTGGTAGGCAGCCCGCACCATCTTTGCCAGATCGTCAGCGGTAGATATATTGGCACTATTGAGGCCGGATGAGTCTACAAAGTGTGAGCTAAGCATTCCCAATGAACGCGCCTTGGCATTCATGGCTGCAACAAAAGCAGGCAGGCCACCTGGGTAATTGCGACCCAGTGCAGAGGCCGCACGGTTTTCTGACGACATCAATGCCAGATGCAACATCTCGCCTCGGGTAAGCTCGGTCCCTATGCGCAGACGCGAACTGGTACCTTTGAGCAGATCAACGTCAGCATCGGTAATTGTTATATATTCATCAAGCGGAAGATAGGCATCCAGGGTGACCATGGCGGTCATCAGCTTGGTCACTGAGGCAATAGGCGTAGCGGTATCAGTGCTTTTTGCATAAAGAACTTCACCTGTCTCTTGATTGATGATCAGCGCTTTAGATGAAGCTAGATGCGGCAAGCCAAAACTATCGTAACCCTCAGCAGCCCCAGCGCCACGATCAAAGCTTGCATTTTGCAGGGCGTATTGTCCGCCCAGTCGTCGGTCTGATCTCAGGCTAACTTTGACTCTTTTGCTGGAAGCCCGGGGCTTGTTTAATTTGCTACTGGCCAGTTTGCTTTTGTTTAGCTTGTATTTGCTACTCTCGGCAACGCGAGAAGATTTCTTATGCGCACTCTCAGCAGAGGCCGCAGGTATGGTGAGGGCAAGGACAACTGTCAGCAATATCAGTTTTCGTATCATTTTGGGCCTTCTTTCAACATGGCATGCGTAACAATCAGAACCAATATTATATAAATTATTCTAATTTGTCATCAACATACAGAATATTCTTTATATTTACTCTTAAGCTTAATATTGCATTAGATTTTTTATGCAAGCTGCCAGTTTGTGAGAAAATTGATTGTACCTATTAATAACGGCGCTAACTCATGAAAATTCAAGATAATTTACTTTATACCCCCGAACATTTATGGGTACAAACAGCGGATGACGGCACCTGGCTGGCCGGCATTACCGACTATGCCCAGGACCTGCTGGGTGACATCGTGTATGTCGAGCCGCCGGCAATTGGCACCAATATTAAATCAGGTGAACCTTGTGGCCTGGTAGAGTCAGTCAAGACCGGCTCTGACCTGCATGCCCCGCTGAATGGTTCAGTCGTCGCCATCAATGAGTCTTTGCAGAATGTACCTGAGCAGATTAATGAAAACCCTTATCAAGCCTGGATATTCAAGTTCAACCCGAATAACACTGCTGATGCTGCCAATCTACTGGATGCTGCTGCGTATAAAACACTACTGAGTGCAAGCTGAGTAGCGACTGTTAATTTAATTAACTCAAATTAGCCGTCAGGCGCTGCCGCAGCAACTCGAGCACCTCTTGCTCCAGCTTGCTGGTCAGCAACTTTTCTGCCTTGACAGACTCTTCCAACACCGCAACCTTCACGGCCTTTAAAATCAACGGCTGTATTTCCGCAAGAAAACGATCTGCCACTTCCGCCGTCACAGCTTGATTCGCAGCCACCGTCTCATTGACCATCTGATTCAGTGTGGGAAAGTCTTGCAAGTTGACTGAAGCCAAGGCGGCTTCACCGTCATACACCTCGGTCAGAACCGGGATACTTTCATCTTCATCAGCGACTTCTGCAGCTCGCTCATTACGCGCTATCAAGGTATTGATACGATTGAGCACCTGCGCGAGATCACTTTTATCCATGGGTGTTTGGTCAGTCACAAGGCATTTCCCATCACATCAAAAGATTTAATTTCATAGCCGCGATCCCGATAAAACCGGTAACGTATACGCGCCGCGGCTTTGTCCTCTTCATCCACACCCACGATTTCAATCAAGCGGCGAAATCGGCTGAAAAATGGTGGATGCTGGCTTTGCAGGTTAATCAGCACATCATCATGAATCAGCTGTTCACCCTGCCAATCGATAATGACAGGGGTTTCAGCCGCAAGATCACTCTCCGGCCGACAACTTGGCAAAAAACCTACAGGTGGTTGCGACCATAGATAATGTCCCAGTCTCGTTGCTGACTGTGCATCTGCACTAAACAGCATCAGCCGCCGACCTTTTTTTACAGCACTTTCGGCAAGGTCGGCAGCTTTTTCCAGCTTATTCTCTACATTAAAGAAAAACTCGACCCTGGTCATAGCGACCTATCCAGGTTGAATCTGTTTCGCAACATTTACTTAGCAGACCTGTGTATCAGGAACTGTGTCAATAAGGGCACAGGGCGGCCAGTGGAGCCTTTTTCCTTGCCAGATTTCCAGGCTGTGCCAGCTACATCCAGATGTGCCCAGTCATATTTTTTGGTGTAGCGCGACAGAAAGCAAGCAGCAGTAATACTGCCACCCGCACGACCGCCGATATTGGCCATGTCGGCAAAGTTGCTATCCAGTTGAGGCTGGTAATCTTCCCACAACGGCATGTGCCATGCGCGGTCTGCGGCGTCGTCACCTGCTTGCAGCAATTCCCTGGCCAGGCTGTCCTTGTTGCTGAACAGGCCGCTGGCATGATGGCCCAGCGCTATCACGCAGGCCCCAGTCAGGGTTGCAATATCCACTACAGCATCCGGCTCAAACCGTTCGGCGTAAGTAAGTGCGTCACACAGGATCAAGCGACCTTCGGCATCTGTATTCAACACCTCGATAGTCTGTCCGGACATGCTGGTCAACACATCGCCAGGACGAATGGCATTCGCGTCCGGCATGTTTTCACAGGTAGGGATAATGCCGACCACATTCAGCGGCAAACCCATCTCGGCAATAGCCTTGAAAGTGCCCAACACGCTGGCAGCGCCGCACATGTCGTACTTCATCTCATCCATCTCGGCACCTGGCTTGAGCGAAATGCCACCGGTATCAAAGGTGATACCTTTACCAACCAGCACTACCGGCTTTTGCGTCTTTTTACCTTTTTTATGCTGCAATATGATCAGCTTGGGCGGCTGCACACTACCTTGCGCCACGCCGAGAAATGAACCCATGCCCAGCTTTTCCATTTCGGCTCGATCCAACACCTGCACCTGCAGGCCATGAGTCTTGGCAAGCGCCTTGGCTTGATCTGCCAGATAAGTAGGAGTACATACATTGGGTGGCAGGTTGCCCAGGTCCTTGGCAAAATGCACACCGGATGAGATTGCCAGCCCTTGCTTCAGTCCGGCTTCTGCAAGCTTGATTTCACTGCGTTCCAGCACACTGATTACCAGGTGGGTAATGCCCTTGGATTTAGCATTATCCTCTTTGGCTGCCTTGCCTTTCATTTGATCAAAACGGTAAACGCTGTCACTGGCAACCTCTACCAATTGCGCCACTTTCCACGATACATCCTGTTTTTTAACAGCGATTTCAGCAAGGAAACTGGCGGCGGTCGTGACCCCGGTTTTTGCCAAAGCCTTGATGGAAGCGCTCACGGCCTTGCGGTAATCGGTTTCTTTAAACTCACGCTCTTTGCCAAGACCCACCAGCAATACCCGCACACTCAATATGCCAGGCACGCTATGCAACAACAAGCTGGCACCCAGCTTGCCATCCATGTCACCACGCTTTAGAACTTCAATAATAAATCCTTGTGCTGCTGTATCAATTGACGCTGCCGCTGCAGACAATTTACGGGATTCAAATACCCCGACTATAAGGCAATCACTACGGAGTTTTTCCGGTTTACCACTTTTTATGCTAAATTCCATTACGGATTTCCTTTTAATGAATCTTCTTAATTACGGCATGTTCGTTTTTAATTAACCAGTTTAATTATCCTGCGTTTTTGCCCTAAATCAACATCATTGCTAAACAAAATTACTAAACAAGACCCTTCATCCAGCATATGCTCTTTAAACGATCACTAATCCAGGAGCTTGCTAGCACGGCCATCGGCGCATTTGTGGTGCTGGTCGGGATAGTGGTCGCACAACGCGCTGCATTCTATATAGGCATCGCGGCTAAAGGCAGCCTGGCCAGCGATGCCATCAATACTTTGTTGGGCTTCAGCATGATTAAGTTCCAGCCCATGCTACTCTCATTGACCTTATTCCTGGCAGTTTTACTAACACTTTCCCGCTGGCATCGTGATAGCGAGATGGTGGTCTGGTTTAGCTCGGGACTGGGAATTGCATCTTGGATACGTCCGGTACTTACTTTTGCAGTACCGGTCATCCTGGTCATTGCCTTTTTAAGCCTGTTCGTTACCCCGTGGGCCACACACAAGGGCGCAGACTTTGCAGACCAGCTCAAAAGCCGTGATGACCTGGCATCCATCAGTCCTGGTGTTTTCAAGGAGTCCCGACAAGCTGACCGCGTATTCTTCATTGAAAGCTTCGATGAGCTTGGCAATGTTGTCAAAAATATATTCGTGCAAAGCATACAACACCAACGACTGGGAATCATAGTCGCCGCCAGTGGGCATCGCGATACTGCAGCCAATGGCGACAACTTTCTGGTGATGGAGAAGGGCCGCCGCTATGAAGGCAAACCGAACACTCCAGAATTTTCCACCACGCAGTTCGAGAGTTACGCCATCCGTATTGAACCTGCCGAGGTAAAACAGCAGCCACCAACGACCCAGTCTACCGATAGCATGGAGCTACTAAAAAACCACAACCCCAACAACAATGCAGAATTACAATGGCGCCTGGCAATTCCTATTTCCGCCTTCATTCTGGTGCTGCTGGCCATTCCGCTCAGCTTTGTCGACCCACGGGCCGGACGCTCAGCCAATATGATGATTGCCATACTCATTTATATTATCTACAACAATTTATTAAGCGTCATGCAGGCTTGGCTTGCCCAGGGCAAAGTCAGCGCTATCATCGGTTTATGGCCGGTACATCTGTTCTTTTTACTGTTGACGATATATCTGTTTTATCGCCGTATTTTCCAGCTCCCCATCATCCCAAAACTGAGCGCCTTTAAGTTGCGCAGCAAATGAAGATTATCAATCGCTATTTAACACAAGAGATCGTGGTTAGCATCCTGTTTATCATGTTTGCGCTCCTGGCGATGTTCGCGTTCTTCGACCTGATCCAGGAACTGGAAAGCATAGGCAAGGGCAGTTATGGCCTGGGCAAGGTTTTACTGTTCGTATTATTAAGTGCGCCGGGACATGTCTACGAGGTCGTGCCGGTAGCCGTCCTGGTGGGCACCATGTATGCACTAGGCCAGTTTGCACGCCACTCAGAATTGATCATATTGCGCGTCAGTGGCGTGCCGGTCAGCAGCATCGCCTTTGCATTATTACGTGTCGGCTTAATATTCGCGTTGCTGACTTTTATTGTCGGCGAACTGGTTACCCCCTTAAGCGAAAAAACTGCGCAGCGTATCCGCATCAAAGCCACTGACTCAGTCATTGCGCAAGACTTTCGTTCTGGATTGTGGGTAAAAGACGGTAATAGTTTTGTCAATGTGGAGGACGTAATGCCAGATGCGGCTTTGCTCAATATCCACATCTACGAATTTGATCCGGAGTTTCGCTTACGCAATATCAGTAATGCCAAAACTGGTCGTTTTGACGGCAAAGGCTGGCAATTGCGGGATGTGACTCAAACCCATTTTAACCAGAGCAACATTCAGTCCAGCTTCTTTCCTGAAGCACAATGGCAATCACTGATACGACCGGAATTACTAAATGTACTGCTGGTGGTGCCAGAAAAGATGTCCGCCTGGAATTTGTATTTCTATATTCGTCACTTGAGCCTTAACAAGCAAAAAACTTCACGCCACGAAGTTGCACTATGGGCAAAAATGGTTTACCCGCTGGCCTGCTTTGTCATGGTGATACTGGCACTGCCCTTTGGTTTTCTGCAACAGCGCGCAGGTGGAGCAAGTGCCAAGATTTTTGCCGGGATTATGCTGGGTATTTTTTACCAGGTGCTGAATCGCGTATTTGTGCATCTGGGTCTATTGAATGACTGGTCGGTGCTGTTTAGTGCCGTCACACCCACTTTGTTGTTCTTGATCACCGGCCTGCTCATGCTGTTCTGGGTAGAGCGCCGATAAACCGGATTATTCCCACCCATTCACTTTTTAACTATCACCAGCCGACTGCCAGTCAACCTGTCATGCAGGAACTGGCCCTCCCTGTCGAATAAAGCCCAGACAAATCCCACCCCGAAAAACACGGTTGCCAGCACATAACGTTTGCAGGCATGGCTCAATGTCAGCGGCTGCCCATCGGGCCCCACCACACGGATGTGCCAGGTCTGCATGGCTAGCGTCTGCCCGCTCTTGATCCAACACCAGACAAAGTAAGCGCCTGCTATCAGCCATAGGTAGACTTGCAGGAAATAATGCTTAGGCGGTAATGTAGCATCGCCGAATAGTTGCAGGAATAGCAGTGTAGCGGCGGCAAGCAGGGCTATCAGCAGCAGCGCTTCGTAAAGCATGCTGGCAATGCGCTTGAAAAGGCTGGGAGTGTTCAATGCAGGTGCTGTGAAGTAATAGAGACGTGTACCAGAGGACTAATTTTCCAGGTCTTCCTTGCCATAAATTTCCGGGTGCTCTTTGCGTAGCGCCTCCCGCTGCTCTTCCGGCAGATTCTGGTAATCACGCCACTTGTTACGTAACTCGAGCTTCTTTTCCGGCGACAAGGCCTGGAACTGCTGATACTTTTTCCGTGCATTCTCACGCTCAAATGGCGTCATACGGCTCCAGTTAGACAAGTGCTGCTGTATCCGCTCTTGGCGTTGCGCATTCATCTTTGGGTAATCCCGTGCGATATCCAGCATTTTTTCACGCTGCCATGGGCGCAAAGTGTCCCAGTCTGAAGCCAGCGGGGCAAGCACCTTGCGCTGGCTATCACTGAGTTGCGACCAGCTTTTCTCAGCGCCACTGTCGGCATAGGCAAAACCAGAAGCGAGACTGATCAATAATATTAATGCTGCGAGTTTTGCGCTAGCCATGTATCAAAACCTTTATCCGCATAAGCTTCCGGCGGTAATTCAGAACTCAACAGGAAAGCGTCCCCCTGCTCCGATACGTCCTGCCCTGACATCTGCTGTGTCACGACAAATGCAATTAAAACTGCTCCGCAAAGTGCAGCAGTAGACATTAATGCGCGATGATGGTGAATATAGTCGCCAAACAGGCGCAGCAAACCTCCAGACTGAACCTCCGCTGACACTCGCGCACGCTGGGCATGCGCTGATACAGCCTGCTGGCGAGCACTAGCCAGCCTGCTAACGATTTTGTCGTCCAGCACGGCAGCTTTCTCATCCAGCAACCGGATGATTTCTCTTGCGGTTTCTTGTTCCTGATTCATTCGACCTTGTTTCATTCGTTGTTGATCCAGCACCCGATTTCGATTTTTCGAGCGCTAGTATCCTTTATACAAGTTATCCAGCTTAAGTGACCCTTTTAAGTATCTCTTTAAAGCTTATGGCTTTTTAAGCCCGCTTTTTTCCAGCGTGATGGCAAGAGCATGCACCGCGCGGGAACAATGCGTTTTAACGCTACCTTGCGAACAGCCCATTGCAGCCGCAGTTTCAGCTACGTCCATTTCCTCCCAGTAACGCATCACGAATGCTTCACGTTGACGTGCAGGTAACTTTTGTAAAGCCGCTTCAATTATAGCAATAGTCTGGCTACGCTCAAGCTGCGCCTGCGGCTCATCACTATCGTCATTGTCATCCGACTCCAGGGTTTCCAGCGGATCGCGCTCATCTCCATCTTCGCCAGTTCCGCCAAACGATGACAGCAGGGTTGTCCACAGGTTACGGACTTTTTGCCGACGCCAGTAATCCCGCATGGTGTTTTGCAATATGCGCTGAAACAACATGGGATACTCGTTGACCGGCCGCGCACCATAGTTTTCTGCGAGCTTTAACATGGCATCCTGCACTATATCGAGCGCCGCATGATCATCCCGCACGGCATAGGCAGTCTGTTTAAAAGCGCGGCGCTCTACTTGGGCGAGAAAGTCTGATAATTCCTGTGCTGTTGCCATCTATTAAATATCTACGCTATCCTGATTTCATGCTTTACTGCATCAAACTTATTGAATTCTTGCTTGCCCGCAGAGTATATCAGGTTTGATTTTTGTTCTACTGTGCGCTTTTCGCTACAATCCATTCAACACACTACCTTTACGATTGCGTCATTATGGGAAAAATCCTCCTTCTCGCCCTTGCAATATGGCTGATCATTACAGTGCTAAAACGTTATGGCCGAAGTGTAGAGCCGCCACAAAAACCAGAATCTGCTGCTGGAAATGCCGCTGAGAGCATGTCAGAAAACATGGTGCAATGCGCCCATTGCGGCGTGCATCTGCCAAAAAGCGATAGCCTGCTTATTGAAGGCCAATACTTCTGTTGCGAAGCGCATAGCAAACATTCCTCATGAATGCTATCGCCGGGCTAGCCATCAACAATAATGAGGCAAATACCTACTGGCGCTCTATAAGCGTATTCAATCTATATCGCATCATCCTCGCATGCATTTTCATAGGCTCGCACTTCCTTACACCGGAGAAAGGCTTCCGCGAAAACTATAACAGCACGCTGTACCTTGAGTTCGCCGCCGGTTACTTTATATTTGGCCTGTTAGCCACAGTTTTTACCTGGCTAAGATGGCCAAAATTTGACCGTCAGGTTACCTTGCTAGTCATCACTGATATCTGCTTCATTGTGGTAATGATGTACGCCGCAGGAGGCATTAAAAGCGGCTTAGGCTTATTACTAGTCACTGCAATTGCCGCCGCCAGCCTGATTAGCCAGGGCCGACTGGCTTTATTTTATGCGGCCGTCGCCAGCATCGCATTGTTGCTGGAACAGTCATACCAGCTAATTTCATGGGATGAGCACTATGACGACTACACCCACGCCGTAATGCTTTGCCTGAGCTGCTTCGCTACGGCCTGGCTGGCGCATAGTTTTGCAAAACGTACCTATCACAGCGAGTCGCTGGCATCGCAGCACAAAATTGACCTGGAAAATCTTGGGCAGATTAACGCATTGATTACTCAGGAAATGCAGGATGGCGTACTGGTTGTCGATAATGAGTTCAAACTGCGCCACCATAACAGCCAAGCAGCTGACTTGCTTAACATCAACAAGAAAGACTCACATTCTCAACTCCTCGAAGATTACTCACCCGAGCTGGCGGCGTTCATGCGTCACTGGATGAATGAAGAAAACTCCACCAAATCGAGTACAGCAAAACTGACATCCGCCGAAAAAGAGCTCAAATTACGCTTTATGCCTGTCGGCAACGATCGCAAGCAAGGCGCGGTCATTTTCATTGAGGACTGGAGCCAGATGCAGGCACAGGCACAACAGCTGAAACTCGCCGCTCTGGGCCAGCTAACGGCCAATATTGCCCACGAAATACGCAACCCATTGAGCGCAATCAGCCATGCCACCCAATTGCTGCAGGAAGATGAGGCTCGGGATCCTGCCTCCCAGCGCATGCTGCAGATCATTTCCGACAATGTGCAACGTATGGATCAGATGGTCAAGGATGTACTGGAGCTGAACCGGCGCGACCGCACCAAGCAAGAAACCATCGCTCTCAATGACTTTCTGAGTGATTTCCATGAGCAGTTCTGCCAGATAGAGAACATCCCAACCGGCAGGTTTCAACTCCACCAGGAAAACAACGCGATACATATCCTGTTCGATAGAAGGCATTTACACCAGATTCTATGGAATTTATGCCGGAATGGTTGGCGGCATAGCCGTCAAGCAGAGGCGAGCCTGACGCTGACATTACGCACGACAACCCGAAGCCGCCACGCCAGCATTGAGATTGTGGACGATGGTCCCGGCATACCGGAACAAGTACAAGCCCATCTGTTTGAACCCTTCTATACCACTGAAGCAACGGGCACGGGCTTAGGTCTTTATATCGCCCGTGAGCTATGCGAAGCAAATAGCGCTACAATTAAATATACCAACCGCAACCCAGGTAGCCTGTTTACCATACAAGTCAGAAAATCTAATGCCTGATACCATTAAGAGACCCAGTTGCCTGATCGTAGATGATGAAACCGACCTGAGTGAATTACTGGTCATCACGTTGGAGCGCATGGGCATCAAAGCTGACAGCGCGGAGAATCTGGATGACGCAAAGTTCATGCTCAGGCAACGCCAATATGACCTCTGCCTGACCGATATGCGCCTGCCGGATGGCAATGGCCTCGACCTGGTCCGCCATATCGGCCAACATCACATAGGTTTGCCTGTGGCGGTCATCACTGCGTTTGGCAGTGCCGAGAATGCAGTATCAGCCCTCAAGGCTGGCGCATTTGACTACCTCACAAAACCAATTTCGTTGCAGCAACTGCGTCCATTGGTGCAATCGGCGCTTAAGCTATCCCAGCCGCAATCATCCAGCGGCGTAGACAGCTTCTTAAACCTGGCAGGGGAATCACCAGCCCTTTCGCAGGTACGTACCAGCATAGAAAAATGCGCACGCAACCAGGCACCGGTGTACATCAATGGCGAGGCCGGAACCGGTAAAGAGCTGGCAGCAAGGCTGATACACCAGAATAGCGCCCGGCGTGATGGCCCTTTTGTAACCGCCAATTGCAGCACGACTCCCGAGCATTTAATAGAAAGTGAATTCTTCGGCCACAAAAAAGGCGCTTTCCCCAGCGCTACGCAGGATAAGCGAGGTTTATTTCAGGCAGCTAACGGCGGTATATTGTTCCTGAATGATGTATCTGACCTGTCATTAGCCATGCAGGTCAAGCTGCTGCGCATCATTCAGGAAAAAAAGGTACGTGTACAAGGCGCAAGTGAGGATGAAGCCATTGATGTGCGCATCATCAGTGCAACACACCGTGACTTGGGCGCAATGATGGAAAAAGGAGCCTTCCGCCAGGACCTATATTACCGGCTAAACGTGATTGCATTAAAAATGCCGGCGCTGCGCGACATTCCCCAGGATATTCCTGTCATTGCCGAGTACCTGGTAAAAAAACAGTCCGACCATATGCGCACTCCAGCGCCTAAAATCGATGCTGAGGCTGCCAGCCTCCTGATGAAACATCGTTTTAAGGGAAATGTAAGGGAGCTGGAAAGCATTATTGAGCGCGCGCTTACCATGTGCGATGGTAATAGCATCTGCATTCAGGATTTGTCATTACCGGCAGAAACGCTGCCAACCGCTGCAAACAATGCCGCGATTGCACTGGATGATAATGTGGCCTTGCCGGAATTTCTCGAAAACATTGAAAAACAGGCTATTCTCGTTGCTCTGGAAAAAACCAGGCAGAACAAAACCGCAGCGGCTAAACTCTTAGGAGTGAGCTTTCGTACTCTGCGCTATCGACTGTCAAAGCTGGGACTGAGTAAAGACGACGACGAAAAAGAACAACCGCCGGAACAGAATTAGTCTTTAAAATAGCAAACTTACAATAATACGATCGCCAGATAGGTAACGTACAGTGCGCCATTAATCCACAAATGCCACACCTTGATGCCGCCACGCGCCACCAGCAATCTCAACCATGCCGCGGCCAGCAAGGTAATCACCACCCCGGATAACACCTCTATCCTTGGCTGCCAAGGCGTGAGCATAATCCCGATTGCAGGCAATAGCGTACCTTGAAACACCATGGCGCCGGTGATGTTGCCAAAGGCCAGTGTATCCTTGCCTTTGCGTATCCACAGAATACTGTTTACTTTTTCCGGCAGCTCAGTTGCAATCGGAATGATCAGTAACGATAACAACAGCGCCGAAATACCTATCATGTCGGCAGCTTCTTCAACGCCATTGATAAAGCCTTTGGCTCCAGCCACCAGTAATATCAAGCCCAACACCAACTGCAAAGAGATGACTGGCATTTTGTTGGGGAAGCCGAGGCGACAGAGAAACATGGGATTATCCGCTTCAGTCGCATGCCCCTCACTGACCAATCCCTTTGAAGCGCGTATCGTCAACATGATATAGATGAAGTAAATCATAACCATGCAAAAACCCAGGCCATAGCGTACCGCTGTCAGCGTATGCGGTATAAACAGCGCAACCGTTGCAAAACCGAAGGCGATCAGGAAGAAATCCAGGTCGCGCGTTAGCCCTGTACGCTCCGGGCGAAGCGCGCCATGTTTACCGCGCTTACTAAGCACCGACAATGCCATCAACGAAATAGACAGCGTGGCCAGCATTAAGGGCGCACCGAGGATGGCGCCTACGCCAATCTCTTCATTGGTCTGCACGTTTTGCGTACCTGCCAGCAATGCCAGCAGTGGCACCGAGGTTTCCGGCAAGGCAGTGCCTACTGCAGCAAACAGTGAACCTGTCACGCCTTCTGAAATCTTTAATTTTTCGCCTAAATGTTCAAGGGCATTGGTAAAGACTTCGGCCGCGATTAGAATCACGATGAGCATCAGGAATAGCTGGAAAAATACCATGGTGGGCTTACCAATGAATGTAGTTAATGGCGAATTTTATCGGAAAACAATGAATGAAACATGAATCCTCTCAAAATTAACTCCCGGGGCATCGTCTCTGGGGCGCACTATATTGAGTCTCCCAACCAGGATGAACGTCCGGCGGGCAGCGAAATTTCCATGATAGTGATACATAACATCAGCCTGCCCCCGCAACAATATGGGGGCAATGGCGTGACCGAGCTATTCACCAACCGGCTGGACCCCAATGCGCACCCTTACTATCAGGATATCTACCAGCTCAGGGTCTCATCTCACTTCTTTATCCGACGCGATGGCAGCCTGTTGCAATTTGTACCATGCAGCCACCGTGCATGGCATGCCGGCGCATCAAGCTGGCAAGGGCGTGAACGCTGCAACGACTTCTCTGTCGGAGTTGAGCTTGAAGGAAGTGATTTTGAGACGTTTGAAGCCGCCCAGTATGTCACGCTCAATCATTTACTGACTGCACTACAGCAACAGTACAATATTCAGGATGTGGTGGGCCACTCAGACATCGCCCCAGGCAGAAAAACTGACCCCGGGCCCTATTTCGACTGGTCACAAGTGAATTCATCCGCTGCTTAAGTGACTAAAGCTATACTCTGACGCCTGCATAAAAAACAATGAGAAAGCGCTCTGCACCATGTTCAACCATTTACCACTGAATAAATTGCTCACACTGGGGATTTGCCTGGGCCTGACTTTATCAGCCTGCAGCAAAAAAGATGATGATGCCAAAAAAACACCGGCACCCACACTCGTTAGCACTGTCACCGCGCAAACGACCAATCTGGAAATTCGTGAAGAGGCAGTGGGTACGATTGAAGGCCTGATGGATCCGACAGTAGCCGCCGAAGTGGCGGCACGCGTCACCAAAGTGCTGGCCAACCCTGGCCAGAAGGTCAGCAAAGGCGAACTGATCGTGTTGCTGGATGCCACCGACTATCAGCTTCAGCGCGCGGAAGCGCAGGCTGAAGTAGCAAGACTGCAGGCCTTGCTGAGCAACCAGGGGCGCCTGGTAGAGCGCAACCAGGCCTTGGTACAAAAAAACTTTATCTCAAAAAACGCGCTGGACGACCTCACCACCCAGCAAGCGGCATTGAAAGAACAGCTCGCCGGTGCGCGTTCTCGACTCGATAGCGTTTCGCATACCGGCAGCAAAACACATGTAATCGCGCCTATCGACGGCGTGGTAGAAAAACAGATTGTTTCCGTCGGCGACTACGTCAAAGTCGGCGATCCTTTACTGCAGATTATCAGCAGCAAACGCCTACGCGCGCATTTGCCTTACCCCGAGAGCATTGCCGCGACACTGCAACCGGGCCTGAAAGTAAGGCTCAGCACGCCAACCTCCCCTACTGAAGTCATCTCGACCATACGCGAGCTTAAGCCGCTAATAGGTAGCAATAACCGTGCGGTAGATGTGATTGCCGATGTGGTTGATGAGCCGGGCTGGCAAGCCGGGGCCAGCGTCAATGGCAGTGTCATCATGGGCGAGCATGAAAACGCTGTGGTGGTGCCTGAGCAAAGCCTGGTGCTGCGGCCTGCAGGTGAAGTGGTGTATGTCATCAAGGACAATCTCGCGCAGCAACGTATCGTCAAGACCGGGCTACGGCAAGCTGGCAAGGTAGAAATCACCGAAGGCCTGTCAGCCGGTGAAGTCGTAGCGGTGGATGGTGCGGCTTTCCTCACCGACAAGGCCAAGGTTAATCTACAACAACCAGCACAGCAGGCCAAGCCATGACCTTGCCCGAGTTATCGATACGCCGCCATGTACTGGCGTGGATGGTGTCCGGTGTGCTGGTGCTGTTCGGCATTATCAGCTACCAGCGTATCGGCCTTGATCGCTTTCCCTATATCGAGTTCCCCATCATCTCGATCAGCACCACGCTGAAAGGCGCTAACCCCGATATTGTCGATGCCAGCATCACCAGCATTATCGAAACCTCGGTCAATACGACACCAGGCATTGAGCATATCCAATCCAGCTCGTCGCCCGGCGTATCCGTCATCACCATGACTTACAGCCTGGAAAAAGACATTGATGTTGCCTATAACGAGGTGCAATCCAAGGTAAACCAGGTGTTACGACGCTTGCCTGACGATGCTGACCCGCCTGTAGTACAGAAAGTACAAACCAATGCGCAACCCATCATGTGGCTGGCACTGCGTGGCGACCGTACCGTGCAACAACTCAATCTGTATGGCTTTAATGTCTTAAAGAAAAAGCTGGAAACCATCAATGGCGTGGGGGAAGTACGCCTGGGTGGACGACGCGATCGCACCATACGCGTGAACTTGCTGCCGGAACGCATGACCGCTTACCACCTGGTGGCTAATGACCTGATTACGGCATTCCAGAAAGAGCATATCCAGCTGCCGGGAGGCTTTCTGGTCGGGGAAAAAGCCGAAAAGCTGATGAAGTTGGACCTGGAGTTTCACAACCTGCGCGACCTGGCCGAGCTGGTAGTGACCTATCGTGATGGTGCACCCGTCAGGCTCAAAGACGTGGCGGAACTGGAAGACGGCCTCACCGATTACCGCCAGCTGGCGCACTACAATGGCGAGCCCACTGTGGGCCTGGGTATCATCAAGGTTGCCAACGCCAATACCGTTGCCATTATTGATGAAGTCGAACGCCGCCTGGATGCTGAAATTCGTCCCACCCTGCCACCCGGCATGCGCATTGATGTCTCCACTAACGATGCGCTCTTCATCAAGGAAATGGTCAGCTCGCTCAAGGAACATCTGGTTGAAGGTACTTTGCTGGCCGCACTTATTGTCTGGTTGTTTTTACGCTCCATACGCTCCACCCTGATTATTGCCACTGCCATCCCGGTATCATTACTGGGTGCGGTTGCCGTTATGTACTTCTCAGGCTTCACTTTCAACACCATGACATTGCTGGCTTTGCTGCTGCTGATCGGGGTAGTGGTAGATGATGCCATTGTGGTGCTGGAGAATATCTACCGTCACCGAGAACGGCTGGAGGAAGGAGCAGCCGACAATCCCTCATTCAATGACGGCGAGGCCGCCAGACAAGCTGCCAGAGCTGGCAGCAGCGAAGTAGCATTTGCCGTCACTGCCGCCACGCTGGCTCTGGTCTGTATTTTTGCCCCGGTCATCTTCATGGAAGGCATCATGGGCAAGTTCTTCAAGTCCTTCGCAGTGGTGGTCACTTTCGGTGTGCTGGTATCACTCATGGTGTCGCTCACGCTGACGCCAATGCTATGCTCGCGCTACCTTAAAATTGAGCATCAGCACGGCAAGTTATACTACTGGCTGGATGGCATGTTTAACCACATGGATCGCATCTATATCAAACTACTCGGCTGGGCATTGTTACACCGCTGGAAAGTAGTGATTGCCACCCTGCTGGTAGTTGCCTCCAGCGGTTTCTTCTTCAGTAAGGTACAAAAGGAATTTGTACCTGAGGCAGATGAGGGACGCTTTGTGGTGAACTTCAAAACGCCTCTGGGTTCCAGCCTGGAATACACCAACAGTCGCCTGGAATTACTGGAAAAAGTACTGGCAGGACATCCCTCGGAAATCGCCAGCTACTTCGGCACCATCGGCCTGGGCTCTCAAGGCCAGGTCAATCAGGGCAACATCAGCATACGCCTCAAAGATCGTAACGAGCGCAAACTCAGCCAGAAAGACCTGGTCAAGAAACTGCGTGATGAGTTTGACGATATTCCCGGAGTACGTGCATTCCCCGCCGCAGTGGCTATTGTCGGTGGGCAGCGCCCGGAGAAACTGCAGTTCAACCTGACCGGCCCCAACCTGCAGCAGGTTGGTTTGCTGGGCAAGGCCTTGCAGCAAAAACTGGGCAACACACCCGGCATGGGCAAAGTCGATCTGGACATGCAGCTTGACCTGCCGCAGCTGGTAATGAAAGTGGATAGGGCGCGTGCTGCCAGCCTCGGCATCTCCGCCACGGATATCGCCACCGCCCTCAGTCTTTACACCGGTGGCATCGACATTGCCAAATTCAACGATGACCCAGGTGACGGCCAGCGTTACGACATTCGCCTGAAGGCCAAGGAAGGTAGTTTTATCCAGCCCAACGATCTCACCAAGATTTACCTGCGTAGCACCAGCGGCGATCTGGTCCGACTGGATTCCGTCGCCAGTTTCAAGCAGGAACTAGGGGCTGCGGTTATCGGCCGCTTCGATCTGCAATATGCCGCCAACATCTATGCCAACCCCATCATGCCGCTGGGTGAAGCTGTCGATATCGTCAAAGCTAACGCTGCCGAGCTATTGCCGCCCGGCTACAATGTACGCCTGACCGGGCAGGCGGAAGAGCTTGCCAAGACTGTCAAGAACATGGCCTTCGTATTCGGGCTTGCCCTCATCCTCTTGTATATGGTGCTGGCCAGCCAGTTCAACTCCTTCCTGCAGCCGCTGATTATCATGCTGGCGCAGCCGCTCGCCATTATTGGCGGCGTAATGGCGCTATGGCTGACGGGAAATTCGCTGAATATTTTCTCGATGATAGGCCTGGTGTTGCTGATAGGCCTTGTCGCCAAGAATTCGATTTTGCTGGTCGATCTTACCAACCAGCTACGTGAGCAAGGCAAACCCATTAATGAAGCGCTGAGAGAGGCCTGCCCGATTCGGTTAAGGCCAGTGCTAATGACATCATTGACTATCATCCTGGCATTGCTGCCAGCTGCCTTGGGCTTTGGTGCTGGGTCAGAAACCAATGGCCCGCTTTCTATCGCGGTGATAGGCGGCATGATCTCATCTACGCTGTTAACCCTGGTGGTAGTGCCTGCGGTATATTCGCTGACGATGAATGGTTTGCTGCATTTCGCAAACAGACGCAAAGCTAAAATGGCTTAGGGTTTTTCCAGCTTTTCCAGAAGCAAACCCTCAACTTTAGGGCGCCATACTTCGGGATTCGCGGGAAACTCTTTGAATATGCCGGTGCGCCTGTAACCACGCCGCAGGTAAAACGCGATCAGCTCGTGGCGCAGTGTGATGACCATCATGCTGAATTTGCTCGCAGCCCAACGCTGCTTTGCCGCGTCTTCTGCAGCTGCCAACAACTGCTTGCCTATGCCTTGCTTCTGCAATCCCGGCTGCACCACGAACATGCCGACATGCACACTGTCATCCTGCTTTTCCATCAGTATCGAACCCATTAGCTCGCCACCTTGCCCGGCATCATTTAAGCACAGCATAATCAGGGTGTGGGGGGACTGAATCAGCTGCCTGACTTCGCTCTCGCTGGTTCTTAAACCATCCAGCAGGTCGGCTTCCGTGGTCCAGCCTTGCCGGCTGGTTTCGCCACGGTAGGATGCATTGATCATGGCCGCAATCTGCATGGCCTCATCCGGCACAGCCGGACGAAAAATAAAAGCACTCAACTCACTTCACCCTAACGATTAGCACCAACGAACTTCTGCACTACCTGGCTCCCTACCATGTCCCCCTCCACATTCACGGTGGTACGCAGAGTATCCAGCAAACGGTCGATGGGTAGCAAAATGGCAATAGCTTCGGCAGGCAAGCCCACAGATTGCAGTACCATCACCATGGTCACCATGCCCGCACTGGGAATACCCGGCGCACCCATAGCCGCGATCATAGCGGTGAAAAATACCACCAGCTGTTGCACCATATTAAGCTCAACGCCAGCCAGATTGGCAATAAACAGCGCTGCAGCAGCCTCGTAAAGCGCAGTGCCATCCATATTAATAGTCGCCCCTAGCGGCACCACAAACCCAGCTATATCTGGGCGTACCTGCAAGTTTTTCTCTACACAACGTAACGTGACCGGCAATGTTGCAGAACTGGAGCTGGTAGCAAAGGCTGTCGCTAGCGCTTCATTCGCACCGCGCCAGAACCATAGCGGCGTCTTGCCGGTGACCAGATATAAAACCAGCGGCAGTATAACCACTCCATGCAGCAGCGTGGTGCCGACCACCACCGCGACAAACTTCCCCAGGCTCTCCAGCAAAGCTACATCCTGCGTAGCTGTAAGCTTGATCAGCAAGGCCATGATCCCCAGAGGGGCCAGATGCATGATCCAGCCCACCATGCGCATAGTCAGATCCAGGAACTCCTGCAGCACGGCCAGTATATTGCGGTAGCGGTCACCGCCTATGACCAGGGCAATCCCCACGAACAGCGCAAAAATGACCACTGCCAGCACATCCCCCTTTGCCAGCGCGGCGAATGGATTTTGAAATAGACTGTGAAAGAACTGCGTGAAGAAATCTGCCAGGCTGAGCTGCTTGGCCTGGAAGTTCTGCATATTGTCGGCAAACATGGCCAGGTGCATACCCTCGCCTGGGCGGAAAATATTACTGGCAATTAACGCCAGCAATATCGCCACAGCCATGGATAAAACAAAGAACACTAGTGTGCTTACCCAGACACGGTGCACCTGCTTATGCGCCTGCAGGTTGGCAACACCCACCGCAATAGAAGTAAACACCAGCGGCACTAGGATCATCTTGAGCAGATCGATAAAGATACCGCCAACGATACCGCTGCTATACAAACCAGCTTGGACTAATGAGTTATCCTGCCCCAGCTCATGAAAATAAAGCCCAACTGCAACACCAAATACTGCACCAAGTAGTATCTGAATATTGAGGCTGGGCAATTTCACTATTCGTCCGCCTCTGTATCGGCCTTTTTGGATGCGGCCTTAGTTTTTACTACTTTAGCTTTAGCTTCCTTGGGTTTTACTTCTGCTGCCAACTCAACTACTTTGGCCATGGCAACTTTAGGTTTAACCATTTTGGTCTTAACTGTTTTTGGCTCTGCCTCAACAGCTACAACCTCCTCCGTGACATCTGCTTTAGCGGCGGCAGTCTTTTTAGCTGCAGGGGATTTCTTGACCGCAGCCTTTTTCGGCTTGGCGGGTTCCGGTACTGGTTGTTCTTCAACAACGACTGGCATTTCAATTTTTTCAGCCAGCGCGGCCTCTGGTTTCTTTTTCTCAACCACGGCAGCAACTTTCTCAAATACCGCTGCAAAAAAACCATCGGTCTGGTGCAGGTGCGGCAACAGCTTCAGGTAAACACCAGTGTCCAGATCGATTTTCTGCTGCGCCAGAATCTGGTTGGCATTGACCAGAGTGTAGTCAGGATGGCTCGCCAGAAACGCATCGGCAATCTGTTCATTTTCTTCCTGCAACAGGCTACAAGTAGCATAGATCAAACGCCCACCCGCCTTCACCAGCTTGGCGGCACGATCAAGAATACGGGTTTGCTTGGCAGTAAGCTCAATGATGTCTTGCGGCGTCTGACGCCATTTCAAATCGGGATTGCGGCGCAAGGTACCCAGGCCGCTACAAGGCGCATCCACCAGCACACGGTCGAACTTGGCATTAAGACGTTTGAGTTTAGGGTCTGCTTCACTGGTAATCACTTGTGCATGCAGATTAGACAGGCCGGAGCGCTTAAGACGCACGCCCAGGTTCTGCAGACGCTTTTCGGATACATCAAAAGCATACAGGCGGCCGGAGTTGCGCATCAACGCCCCCATCGCCAACGTCTTACCGCCGGCACCGGCACAGAAATCGGCAATCATTTCGCCGCGTCTTGGTGCCACCAGCTGCGCCAGCAACTGGCTGCCTTCATCCTGCACTTCTATCATGCCGTCGGTAAACAGCTTATGGCGGCTGATGGTCATTTTCTGGCCCATACGGATGCCGGTTGGTGAAAGCGGCGTCACCTGCACCTCGGTATGTTCAGAGGCAAATTTAGCCAGCACATCCTCACGATTGGTTTTTACCAGATTCACGCGCAAATCAAGTGGCGCAGGCTGGTGCATGCTGCGGGCGATAGTGAGCGCTTGTTCCTCGCCGTATTGAGCGATCAGGCTGTTCCAAAACCACTCAGGCAGATCTGCCTGCATATACCTGGGTAAGTCATCAGTATTCTTGGCCTTGATCTCATGCGCCCATTCTTTTTGCTGCTTGTTCATCACTTCATCCAGGTCACGCATACTCATGCCCTGCACGCGCAGCAGCCATGCCAGCAACAGCTTACGTGGATCCTCACCATCGGCCACGTACGCCAGGTAAGACTTGCGGCGCAACACGCCATAGACGGACTCAGCGACAAAAGCTCTGTCCTTGGTACCCAGTTCGCGGTTCTGCTTGAAGAACCAGCCCAGCTTGACATCGGCCGGGCCAGTGCCGGAAAGCACATCGGCCAGCGCCATGCCGGCCAGGCGTAATAAATTCGGGTTTATGGTATTCATTGTCTATTTTCGGTAGAGAGACGAGTCACGATCTGCTCGTACAATTTTCCATCCTTTTCTGTCTTGCGTATTTTAACGGGTAAATAATGATAGTCGGGGGCAAGCCAGAGCTCTGTCTTTTCCTCACCCTCACCGCTGCTCTTGGCAATATGCAAGGTACGCATATCGCCGATCTTGGTGGAAAGCGTGCTTTCCCCTTCAAAACTGTAAGTATATTGGCTCAGTTTCTTGCCATTGGTCACCGCCAAACGTACTTTCACCAACGGCGGTTCAAACATGTACTGGTACATAAAACTGAGCAAATCCTGGGTGCCTGGCGGTAAAGCTACTGTTTTATCACCCTTGCCGGTATGCATTGTAAGCTGCCCGGCCGACCAATCAAAATCGGCATGCTGATACTTATCAGGATTATTGCCAAACTCATAGGAGAAACTAAGTGGCTGCAGGCCTTTTTCCGTCACCTGGCCGCTGCTGACCTGTACCAGCTTGCTGGAAAAAAATAAAGAGACCAGGCCTTTGGCAGCAGTTTCGCTGCGAAGCTGGTAACTCCCATCCTCCTTCGCAATATAACTCACATGCGTCGTACCTATACTGCTGACGTCACCACCCCGGCTGACGTCGTAGTCCATGGAAATGTAGTTCGGCGTGTCTACCAACGCACTTTGATCGTCTGCCCCATCGGCTGGCGCTTGGTTATCAGCGGCTGAATCTGGCTGCGTTTCCGTATTAGTCAGCGCATGCACCGCCTCCACTTTCGGCTCGACCTCAGGCACTGCCAGGGTAGTTTCTGGCTGCACGGGCTGGGGCTGTACCGGCTGAGGATGGTCGATGGCTTTACGAGGTTTAATTCTAGGCTTCGGCAGCGGTTTAGCTACCGTTTCTGGAGTAAGCGCTGGCGGCGTGACTGAGGGTGGTTTGACAAGTTCAGCACTAATCAGAACGGGCTCATCGGCAGGCAACGGCATATGCCACTCAGCGCCGCCGATGAACAACAAATGCAGCAGGATGGACAAAGCCAGCGCAATGCCAGAGCGCCAATAAACATTTAACTCAAGTTGTTTAAAGGACTTACTCAACATGCAGGCTGGTTAAGGTCTGCTCTATCGCCGCGCCATTATCGTCGTGCATGATCAGTTTGACCGGCAGGTAGTGACTCTCCGCGCCCAACCATAACTCTTTCTCGTCACTGTCTTTATCCTTGCCGGCATTCACCATATGGATGGTTTTGTACTTTCCGGAAGCAACTTCGATGGCCGCATCACGTTCCGTCACCTGATACTGATAAGTGCGCAGTTTTTTACCCGTAGTGACTGGCAACACAAAAGTGTCACCTTCTGGCTGTATGAACATGAACTGATATACCAGGCTCAATATGTCCTGAGCACCTTTTTCCAGCGGGGCAGTAGTCGGGTTACCTTTTACCTTCATGGTTAGCAACTTGGCTGGCCAGTCAAAATCTGCAAACAGGGATTTCTTAACATTATCGCCCTGATGCAACTCAAAATGACTGGGCTTAAGGCCGTCGGCTGTCACTTCGCCCTCGCTACTCAATATGCGCTTGCCCAATAGCGCATAGACGCCTATGCCCTTGGTCACGCTATCGATCTTGTAACGACCATTCTCCTGTCTGAAAGTCTCTGTGATGGTAGCGAAAGGCTGGCCATTACGCGTGGCCTGATAAACCGCTTCCACCTGCTTGGGCGCCGCTTGTGCAATGCTTGCCATCAATAACAAAGATAAAGCGATTACTTGCAAAAACGTTTTCATTATTTATCTCTATGATTATGTCGAGTTTGTTCAACGCGCCACCGCCCAAATGGTTGGCAGCAGGTTAAACCACGACAGTAGGCGCTTCGTCCTGTGCTTGCTTGCGAATATGGCCAATTTCCCAGACCTGTTCACCTTCTGCACTAAGTAACGCTATTGCCGCAGCAGCGTTTTCGCGAGAAACAATGACCACCATGCCGATACCGCAGTTAAAGGTACGATGCATTTCGGCATCGGTGACATTGCCCTGGGCTTGCAACCAGGTGAATAAACGCGGCACTTGCCAGCTGCCTTTTTTCACTTCTGCGGTGAGGCCTTCCGGCAACACGCGCGGCACGTTCTCGGTAATGCCGCCACCGGTGATGTGCGCCATGCCCTTAACCGGCATCGCTGCCAGCAGTTTAAGCAATGGTTTTACGTAAATACGGGTAGGTGCCATCACTACATCGCGGAATGGCTTGCCATCGAAATCACTGTCAAAATCAATCCCCGATTTTTCGATAAGTTTACGGATGAACGAATAGCCATTGGAGTGTGCGCCGCTTGAGGCCAGACCCAGCACCACATCACCCTCGGCAATCGTGGTGCCATCAATAATGGCCTCTTTATCCACCGCGCCGACAGCAAACCCTGCCAGGTCATACTCACCTGCGGGATACATGCCTGGCATTTCGGCAGTTTCGCCACCGACCAGTGCAGCGCCAGCCTGCTCACAGCCTTGTGCAATGCCTTTGATCACCTGCGCAGCAACGCCCACTTCCAGCTTGCCACAGGCAAAATAATCGAGGAAGAATAGCGGCTCGGCGCCTTGTACCAGAATGTCGTTAACACTCATCGCCACCAGGTCTATACCAACGGTGTCATGTTTATTGAGTTGGAACGCGAGTTTTAGTTTCGTACCGACACCATCGGTACCGGACACCAGTACCGGGTTTTTGAACTTCTTCGGCACTTCAAACAGGGAGCCAAATCCACCGATCCCACCCAAAACTTCCGGGCGCATGGTACGCTTCGCGTATGGTTTGATCTGCTCTACCAGAGCGTCGCCGGCTTCCATATCAACACCCGCGTCGCGGTAGCTCATGGATGGATTAGCGGAATGGCTGTTGGAATCACCATTTGAATTATTAGAATTCAAGTTGAGTTCTCGCTTTCTACAAGATAAATTAGTAAGTCTTTGCAGACTGAATTATGTAATTTTAACTTAAATGACCACTAAACGAGAAAACCTCTTACCCGATTACCGCATAATCTTGCTGGTTGCCTTCGCAATTTTGATTGCCTACCTGCTTTTACCGATTATGGGGCCGTTTTTAATCGCGGCCATTTTTGCCTATATCTGCAATCCCCTGGTGGATCGCATCAGTGGCCACAAAATCGCCAAGTTCCAGGTCGAGCGCAGCTCTGCCACTATTTTGGTGATGCTGCTACTGCTGGCGACTCTGGTCGCCGTAGTGCTGGTGATTGTGCCCATGCTGCAGAAGGAGCTGAGCCAGGTCATCGAAAAACTGCCCAACTACATTAACACCATGCGTTTGCGGCTGGACCCCTGGCTGCAACAGCATTTCGGCATTGCATTGAATATCGATGCCGCAAAGATACAGGATATATTCAACAAGAACTGGAAGTCCGCCACGGATTTCGCCGGCAAGCTGGTGGTGACACTCAGCTCGCATGGCATGGCGCTCATTAGCTGGATAGTGAACCTGCTGCTGGTTCCGGTTGTGTTGTTCTATTTATTACGCGACTGGCACGGCATGATCAAACGCATCGCCGTGCTGATCCCTCGTCGGCATTTTGCAAAAGTAACCGAGCTCGCCGAGGAAATTGATGCAGTACTGGCTGAGTTCCTGCGTGGCCAGCTTTCGGTCATGTTGTTAATGGGCGTGTTCTACGCTGTCGGCCTTTGGCTGGCAGGGCTTGAACTGGCCATTCCTATTGGGATGGTCGCAGGCCTGCTGGGGTTCGTGCCATACCTCGGCCCGGCTACCGGCATTTTGCTAGCCATGCTGGCGGCCATCCTGCAATTCAATAGCATAGGTGAGCTGATTCCGGTCGCCATGGTATTCGTCATCGGCCAGGGTATAGAAAGCATGTGGCTCACCCCCTGGCTGGTAGGCGACCGCATCGGCCTGCATCCGGTTATCGTGATTTTTGCTCTGCTGGCAGGCGGCGAGCTGTTCGGGTTTTCCGGTATTTTGTTAGCGTTGCCGGTAAGCGCCATGCTTGCCGTTGGTTTTAAACATGCCAAGCAAAGTTACCTTGCCAGCGATGCCTACCTTAAATGAAGCAGCTGCTACTCGACATACAGCCGGCCGCCACGCCGTCCCTGGACAACTTTGTGATCGGCCGCAATGCAGAGGCCCTACATAGCCTGCGCCTGGCCCTTCATGCAGATAGCGGCAGTAGTGCCTCACCTGTCCGCTTTATCTACCTGTGGGGCGTTGCAGGCAGCGGTAAAAGCCACTTACTTGCAGCCTGCTCGGCAGCCGCAAATGCCTCGACCCTCAACATAGTCTGTGCCGATGATGTGCATCTGCTCACGGACGAGCAGCAGATTGCATTGTTCAACACCTACAATCAGCTGCGTGAATCCGGCGGCATACTCATCGCCAGCGGCATTGCGGCACCCATGCAGATGAATCTGCGTGATGACTTGGCAACGCGCCTGGCGTGGGGGTTGACCTATCAACTGCACCCATTGAGCGACGATGAAAAGACCCAGGCTTTGAAGAACCACGCTCAGGCGCGTGGTATGAAATTACCGGATGAGGTTCTGGATTACTGCCTGCGCCACTTGCGGCGTGACATGCCATCGCTGATTGCGACTATTGATGCGCTGGATGA
>Ga0066437_1000198_pt1 | contig 25329 bp, 20 predicted proteins | sample LakWasMet55_HOW8_2_FD_59525 | JGI IMG/M metagenome (GOLD analysis project Ga0066437, IMG submission 59525) | Freshwater sediment methanotrophic microbial communities from Lake Washington under simulated oxygen tension - Sediment Metagenome 55_HOW8 | ecosystem: Environmental > Aquatic >...
AGATTATGAAAGTATCACCATCGACGGCGATCAGTTGGCGGTAGAAAAACGACATTATAAAAATACCAGTCAGGTTGTGTTTAATCGTTATTGGGCGCGAGTTTTATTGCGAGATCTACCCAGTGGCGAGCAGTCTTTATTACTACGCTCACACGGTAAAGAGGTCGAGTTTGGTCGTCATTTAATGAGTAATGACCAGCGCTTGGCAGTAGCTCAACAATTAAAAAAACGTGTGGGTGCAGTTCTATAACCTCATTTAGGGAGTGAGTATGGCAATGCAGTTACTGAGAAAAGCTGGTTGGGGTTTAATGTTGGTATTCGCTTCTTTTGCTGCGAATGCCGAATATGCATGGAACTTCCCCAAACCAGTAACCCCGATGGCGCTGGACACGCTACACGTCCATAATAAATTCATGGTCATAGTCATGGCCATTTTCCTCTTGGTTTTAGGGATAATGCTGTATTCGATTTATACCCATCGGAAAAGCAAAAATTTCAAGCCAGCAAACTTCACTGGGCCGAGCACGAAATCACAAGTGTTCTGGACGCTAGTCCCTTTTGCCATCCTGCTGTATATCGACTTTATTTTGATGGGAATTCCTGCCTACCACAGTGTGGTCATGATGGAAGACACTAAAAACGGTGCTGAGATGGTGGTTAAGATCACTGGCTCGCAGTGGCGCTGGCAGTATGAGTACATGGACACTGATGCAAAAGGTATCAAGTTCGTCAGCAATATGACCACGCCGCAAGATCAGATTGAGAATAAGGCTGAAAAGAATCCGGATTACCTGCTGGAGGTCGATAACCGGCTGGTCTTGCCAGTTGGTAAAAAGGTGCGTGTATTACTGACCTCTACCGATGTCATACACAATTGGTGGGTTCCTCAATTCGGTTCCGCGCGCGATGCGATCCCTGGATTCTTGCGCGAGACTTGGGTGCAGATCAATGAGCCAGGCGTATATCGAGGCCAATGTAAGGAGCTTTGCGGTAAGGGTCATGGCTTCATGCCAGCTGTCGTTGAAGCTATGCCAGAAGAAGACTTCAAGAAGTGGGTAGTCGCCAAGAAGGATGAGATGGCATCTGCATCTGCTGGTGCGGATAAAGAGTGGACCAAGGAAGATCTGATTGCCAACGGGAAAGGCATTTACGAGAAAAATTGTGCAGTTTGCCACCAGGTGACAGGTGCAGGTCTACCACCAGCATTCCCGGCTTTAACCGGCAGCAAGATCGCAAATGGTCCGATTTTTGATGGTGAAGGTAAGTTACTCAAGGATGGTCACCTGGACCGCGTACTGAATGGCAAAGGCATCATGCCCGCATGGAAAGCGACGCTGAATGATACGGAAATTGCCGCTGTAATTACGTATGAGCGCAACGCATTAGGTAACTCTGTCGGTGATGTATTGCAACCAGCTCAGGTAAAAGCTTTACGTTAATACTGCACTTAAGCTAAGGCGCTTGAGTAAAGAAAATAGAAGTTAAAGCAACTTGGATTAGGCAATAGGCTTAGTAAAACTGGCTTAATAAATCTTAGGAGAAATAAATGAGTACAACCACAGTAGCACATCATGACGAGGGCCATGGGCATGCTGATTACAAGCCTGGAATAATGCGTTGGCTTACGACTACCAACCATAAAGATATCGGCACCATGTACCTGACCTTCTCGCTGATCATGTTCCTGGTTGGTGGGTCCATGATCATGGGCGTACGTGCTGAGTTGTTCCAGCCAGGCTTGCAATTGATGAAGCCTGAATTCTTCAATCAGTTGATTGGAGTTCATGCACTGGTGATGATTTTTGCAGCGCTGATGCCTGCCGCAACTGGTTTTGCCAACTGGATGTTGCCATTGCAAATAGGCGCACCGGATATGGCATTGCCCCGGTTGAATAACTGGGGTTTCTGGTTGTTGCCACCTGCAGCGATTTTGCTCACGCTACCCTTTACTTTGGCCTTGTTTGGTATCGGTGATGGCGCAATTGCTACCGGCTGGACCTTCTACGCACCGCTATCAGTGCAAGGCGGAATGGGGGTGGACTTCGCTATATTTGCAGTTCACTTATTGGGAATTTCTTCAGTCATGGGTTCCATCAACGTGATTGTGACGATTTTTAATATGCGCGCACCTGGCATGACCTTGATGAAAATGCCTATGTTCGCATGGGGCTGGCTGATTACTGCATTCCTGTTGATTGCCACCATTCCGGTGCTTGCTGGTGCAGTGACCATGCTGCTGACAGACCGTCATTTTGGAACACACTTTTTTGATGCTGCCGGTGGTGGTGATCCTATCCTGTTCCAGCACTTGTTCTGGTTTTTCGGCCATCCTGAAGTCTATATTCTGTTATTGCCGGTTTGGGGCTTCATGCCGCAAATTCTTTCTACCTTCTCGCGTAAGCCTATTTACGGCTATAAAGCCCAAGTTTACTCATTATGGGCAATTGGTGCCTTATCAGTTGTGGTTTGGGCTCACCACTTCTTTACAGTGGGTATGCCAGTACCTGCGCTGCTTTACTTTATGTATAGCACCATGGCGATTTCCCTGCCATTAGCGGTGCTGTTCTATTGCTGGATCGCGACAATCTGGAAAGGCTCCATGTCTTTCGAAACGCCAATGCTCTTTGCGGTAGGCTGGATTATCCTGTTTGGTATCGGTGGCTTGACGGGCTTGGTGCTGGCTGACGTTGCTGCGGATGCGCAATATCATCATAGTTATTTTGTCGTTGCGCACTTCCATTACACCCTGTTTGCCGGTGGCATCATGGGCATCATGGCTGGTGTCTATTACTGGTTACCCAAGATGACTGGGCACATGTACAACGAGAAACTCGGTAAGCTGCATTTCTGGCTGACAGCGATTTCGTTTAACTTGACCTTTATTCCCCAGTTCTTCCTGGGGCTGGCTGGCATGCCGCGCCGCATTCCCGATTACGCATTGCAGTTTGCCGAGTTCAATATGATCTCCTCAATTGCTGCTTTCGTACTCGGCTTGTCTCAACTACTTTTCGTTTACAACATTATTAGTTGTGCACGCGGCGGTAAAAAGGCAACAGACCAGGTCTGGGAAGGGGCGCAAGGCTTGGAGTGGACAGTGTCATCACCACCTCCATACCACAGCTTTACAGAGCAGCCTGTCATTAAATAAGCGATAGTGGTGGCTGGGTTTGATGAGGTAACCAAATCCAGCCCTCAGAGGAAACAATGGAAAAGTCAGATCAGGCAAGACGTAGTAGAAGTATCAAGTTGGCGCTAATCTTTGGGGCTGTTGCTGTGTTGTGGTACGTCGTTTCGATGATGGTCATATGGACACAATAGAAACAGCGGATCAAAAGAAAAAATCGAACAAGCGCTTAGGTCTTAAGTTGTTATGGGTAGTCGGCGCTGCATTGTTGTTTGCTTTTGCTTTAGTACCTTTATATGACGTGCTGTGTTCGATGACTGGCTTGAATGGCAAGACGAACAACACGGCTGACCTGGCAACAACCAAAATAGATACATCGAGATGGGTGACGGTAGAGTTTACTTCAACAGTGATGCCGGGGCTGGGGTGGAATTTTCAGGCCAAACAGTCGAGTATAAAGGTACATCCGGGGCAGATCGAAAATGTGGTATTTGAAGCTAAAAACAATACGAATAGTGTAGTTACCGGGCAGGCTGTACCTAGTGTCAGCCCAGGTGAAGCATCTTTATATTTGAAAAAGATTGAGTGTTTTTGTTTTCAGCGGCAGGAGCTAAAAGCTGGAGAGGCAAAAGACATGCCTTTGCGTTTTTACGTGAGCCCGGATTTACCAAAAGATATACATGCCATCACTTTGTCGTACGCATTTTACAATGCGATAGAGAAAAAATAGGTTGAAGAAATAGGTAATAGTGGTAGCGAATTAGACAGCAAAGTAACTAGAGAAAGTAATAGAGGTAATCAGGGAGCTGCGTGTATCGATAGATGTTATCGGTTGGGATACATGATTTTGCTTATGTAGGTTAATAATTAAAACAGTGCAGAGGAGTTGATGCATGGCAACACATAGTGAGAATCAATATTTTGTTCCAAGTCCAGTGGCTTACCCGGTCATCCTGTCAGCAGGTATCCTGGCGTTAGCTTCTGGGTTTATTTTCAGTATCAATAAATTCCCAGCCGGCAAGTGGATGATGATTGCGGGATTCGTCGTTATTATTGCCATGGTATTCCGCTGGATGGGCGCCGTGATTGCTGAAAGCGAAATTGGTAAATACAAGACATGGGAAGATAAGTCTTTCCGTATCGGTATGATTACTTTTATCTGCTCTGAGATTGCATTTTTTGCTGCGTTTTTCGGAGCATTGTTTTTTCTTCGCATAATTTCAGTGCCAGAGCTTGCCTCGTTTGACCCGGATTTCACCCCGTATAAGGACTTTGTGGCTACTTGGCCATCAGGCGGCCCTGGCGGGAATGTGTTAGGTACTGACTTTGCCAAGCCATCGTTTACACCTATGGGTGCTTGGGGTATCCCGGCAATCAATACCTTACTGCTACTTTCATCCGGAGCAACAGTGACTTGGGCGCATTGGGGTTTATTGAAAAATAATCGTACTCAGCTGGTCGTCGGGTTGTTCCTGACCGTAGCGCTTGGTTTAGCTTTTATGGCTTTGCAAGCTTTTGAGTATCACCATGCGTATACAGAGCTTGGTCTAACCATGGGTTCTGGTGCTTATGGCGCCACGTTCTTTATGCTTACCGGATTCCATGGATTCCATGTGACGCTGGGTACCATTATGCTGATTGTGATTCTGATACGCGCAATGAAAGGTCACTTCACGCCAGAGCATCATTTCGGTTTCGAGGGTGTTGCCTGGTATTGGCACTTCGTGGATGTGGTGTGGTTGGGCCTGTTCGTATTTGTCTACTGGTTGTGACCTATCAAAATAAAGGACGATGCTTGCATCGTCCTTTATTTAATTGACAGGGCTTTCTGATGGCGGTTAAGGATGTGGTTGCCCAATAACTCCAGTGTAGTAGCCCAGCATCAGCAGTCCAAAGAGTATGAGTGATAGCGAAATTCTGACAGTGAGTGCCCGCACGGTGCGTTCGCCTGCACCCTTATCCTTGGCTAAGTAAAATAAAGCTGAAAATAGGCTGCCAACGATCAGTACCAGCATGGCAACAATTGCGATTTTGATTAGCATAATAATTTAGAGCAAAGCTCTTCCGGAATGGTTTGTATTGATTATGCGGCGCACATGAGTATTTTGCAATTTCGATTTTCTGATTATCAATTCAGGCCAACCTGGCTCGGTACGCTAGTGACAATCTGCTGTATTCCCTTGTTTATCAAGCTGGGTTTGTGGCAGTACAGCAAGGCGGAACAAAAGCAAATGCGGCAGGCAAGCTATGAGAGTTACAGTAAGGCTCCTCCTGCGGCATTGCCGGCCAGCATAGAAAGTCCAGAAAGCTGGCGCTACAGGCCAGTTGAAGTACATGGTGAATATTTACCGCAATACCAAGTGTTTCTTGATAATCAGGTTGAGGGGCAGGTCGCTGGTTATCATGTGATAACCCCCGTACAAATAGAAAATACCAAGCGCATTGTGTTGGTGGATCGTGGCTGGATACCAGCCCCGGATAGTCACAATGTATTGCCTGTAATTAAAACCCCTGAGGGTAAGCAGACTATAGTGGGCAAAGTGTGGATACCCGCAATCAGGTTCTATACGCTCGAAGCCAAGCAACCTACTGATAATCGGCAGACGGGTACGTGGCAGCCCATCTGGCAGAATATGGATATGGCAAAGTACAAGGCAGCGGTGCCATTCGATGTATTACCGGTTGTGGTTCGATTAGATGCTGAAAGTAAAGCCGGTGGCTTTGTGCGGAACTGGATAATGCCTGCCGATAGAATCGCCACCCATATTGGCTATGCTTACCAGTGGTTTGGTTTTGCTTTTGCTGCGGTAATTATTTATATATTTGTCAGTTTTAAAAAAACCAGTAAGAAAATTAAGGTATAGCGTGCAAGAGCAAACTGAACAAACCACACCAAATACCGAGCAAACACGTGGGCGCTGGATATTAGCCTTGTTGTTTTTATTTTTTGCAGTGCCCTTATTGGCGGTGATGCTAATGCATCATTATCAATGGCATCCCAAGGGCGCTAGTCGCGGTGAGCTTATATCCCCGCCAGTGCAGTTAACGATAGTTGCTGAGTTGCTGGATAATCAAGGTAAGGCCGTTACCGCCTCTATATGGCATGACAAATGGAGCATGGTTTACGTAACAGGCGAATGTGACAATATTTGTATGGAGCGCCTGCACAGCATGCGTCAGTTGCATGTGTCATTTGCGAAAGACATCGAGCGTATCCAGCGCATATTGATTAGCACTACGCATAAAGCCGCTGAGCTAAAACAGCAATACCCGGACTTGTTGATCATCAATCAGCCCGCCTCAGCACTGCCAAATTTAAGCTCCCAGTTTGATATCGCAGGGGAAGCCGCAATAGCCAGCAACCGGATTTACCTGGTGGATCCGCTAGGTAATTTGATGATGAGTTACCCCTTGTCCATAGCGCCTGCAGAAATTCGTAAGGATATGCAACGGCTGCTTAAGTACTCGTGGGCCGGGTAATGATGGACGGCCTATCTCTTATCTGGTTCAGGCGCATCGCCTTGATTGCAACGCTGCTTGCACTGTGCGTGGTGGTGTTGGGTGCGTATGTGCGATTGTCAGATGCGGGGCTTGGCTGTCCGGACTGGCCAGGCTGCTATGGCGCACTGACAGTGCCGCAGAGCGAGGCCGCTATTAGCCATGCGCAAACTGCTTACCCCGATAAGCCTATCGAAGCGCATAAAGCCTGGAAAGAAATGCTGCATCGTTATGTTGCAGGCTCTCTTGGTCTGCTGATACTGGCAATTTTTGTACTGGCATGGCGCGCCAGAAGTGAAATCAGCGTATCACCCTGGTTGCCTGCTTTGCTGCTCTTGCTGGTGATGTTTCAGGCTGCATTGGGAATGTGGACTGTGACCTTGCTGCTTAAGCCGGTGATCGTCACTTCGCACTTGCTGGGAGGCATGAGCACGCTAGGACTGCTCACATGGATTACGCACCGGCACTGGGGTTCAGTCTCAGCGCGCTTTGTGAAATCAGGCCAACTGCGCTTCTGGATACGAGGTGCATTTTTCATCATTCTGGCACAGGTGTTTTTGGGCGGCTGGACAAGCTCCAATTATGCGGCACTTGCCTGTACCGATTTTCCAACCTGTCATGGCGTGTGGGTGCCTGATATGGATTTTGCTACCGCATTCCACTGGGTGCGAGAGCTTGGGCAGGGTGCTGATGGCAAACCGCTTGAACTGGCAGCTTTTACTGCGATTCAATGGGCGCATCGGATAGGGGCTGTGGTTACTTTTATCTATCTAGGCTGGCTCGGTATATGCCTGCTGCGCTATGCGCCAATGCGAGCAATTGCTGCAATATTGCTGCTATTATTATTGGCACAAGTAAGTATGGGCATTGCCAATCTTGTGCTGCATTTACCCTTGGTATTAGCGGTTGGACATAACCTGGGTGCAGCACTATTAGTGATTACGGTAGTGGTGATGAACTCTAAAATTACAGGCTTGTTAAAAGGAGATTTTCTATGAATGCGATCACGGTAGACCAGCTACACAAAGTGGGCTTAAGTTTCCAAAGCTTTTTGGCGCTTTGCAAGCCACGAGTAACAGCGCTCATCGTATTCACTGCAGTCATTGGCATGTTCCTCGCCACGCCTGGCATGGTGCCGCTTACCATATTGCTGGCCGCCACATTGGGTATCGGTATGGCATCAGGAGCCGCCGCTGCCTTTAATTGCCTGATTGAGCAGAAGATAGATGCCAGAATGGCACGCACACGCGGACGTCCTTTGCCGCTTGGCCAAGTTACCTCGAACGAGACTTTTATCTTTGCCAGCATCATGGGCAGTCTGGGCTTGTGCATACTCTACGTGTTTGTTAATCCGCTGACCATGTGGCTCACCCTCGCTACATTTGTGGGCTATGCAGTTATATACACGGTATTCCTCAAGCCTGCCACGCCGCTCAATATTGTCATTGGCGGCGCTTCTGGCGCTATGCCACCAATACTGGGCTGGGCTGCAGTTAATAATGTAGTTTCACCGGAAGCACTGATATTATTCCTCATCATTTTTGCTTGGACGCCACCACATTTCTGGGCGTTGGCGCTATACCGCCGCGAGGAGTATGCCAAAGTGGGCATGCCCATGCTGCCTGTCACCCATGGCGAAATGTTTACGCGCCAGCACATCTTGCTTTACACCATCATCCTGTTTGCCGTTGCGCTTATGCCGTATGGACATGGCATGAGCGGTGTGATTTACCTCGTAGCCTCTCTGATCCTGAATATCGGGTTTATGGCCTACGCCATTGCCTTGTATCGGCAATACTCGGATGCGTTAGCCATGCGCACATTTCGTTACTCAATTGTGTATTTAATGGCGCTTTTTGCGGCGTTACTGGTAGATCACTATTGGCGGATCACGCTTTAGGGAAATAAAGCCGCTCTCGCCATGCCACGTAATGGCAAGGCGTAAAAAAGCCCGGATGCTCATCGCATTCGGGCTTTTTTGATGGGAGTAACTTATGGAAGCATGTATCTCTTAAATTAGGGCATAGCTATTACTTACAAGCAAACTGCATTAGCCTTTTTTGAGCGATAACACTTTCTTCCTTGTTGCCCATGTCGTAGCCATTCGGGCAGAGCCTGGAGGCTTTTTCGTGACACTTAGTCCAGTCCGAAAAACCACTACAGCTCACTTCTAGCCATTCACGACCATCCCCCTTCTTGGTGTTCGGCATGCTGCAACCGGCTAAAATAAGGAGGGTAATAAGGGCAAGCGACATACTTTTCATTTTTGAATACACCATCAATATGGATAAGGCTGACATTCTACCTTGCTCCTCAAATTAATGCCTACGGTCTGTCTTGAGCGTTACAGGTTGCCAGCGCCAAATAGCCCGATCAATCCAATGATGATTAAGTAAATGGCGACAATAAAGTTCAATAGGCGCGGCATCAGCAGAATAAGAATGCCGGCAACGAGTGATACCAGTGGGGTCAGGCTGAGGTGGAGGTTCATAGTGATCTTTCTTGATGAGTTGTTGGCAATAACAATTTAGCTTGCCGCGTCCAGAGTGCTTGTCAGTCAATGTCTGATAGTTTTGTAGGATGTTTTGAAGCGCGGCTTGCTGGTTGGCAAAGGCAGTCCGCAAGCCGAGCCATGTGCACTGAATTGGGTGTTGGCAGCCACCAATATGGTGATTTCAGCCGCATGCTGCAGATGCGTTGACTGCTGAATTTGCTGCATCAAGATTGATAAGTTTATTTTGAACATATGCTTAGCCGAAATGTCTATTTTTTGGCATGCAATCTGCTAGAGAAGCTTGCTACGTAAGGCGCTGTAAGCATTTCCGCAATTGATTAATTTGCGATCCCATCATTTATTTAAGGAATATTATGAAGAAATTATTAGCTGTTTCATTCTTGGCCATGGGTATCTCCACATCAGCAATGGCTGATGATCTGCTAGGTGCATTAGCTGCTGATGGGTCATTCAAAACGTTTTTGAGTGCCATCACAACGGCCGAGCTGACCGAGTCATTCAAGGCTGCAGGTCCAGTCACGGTATTTGCCCCTAATGACGCAGCATTTGCCAAGCTTCCCAAGGCCAAGCTGAAAGCGTTGTTAGCTAATAAAGATGAACTGGCCAAACTCATCAATCATCATTTGGTCGCAGGTAAAATCGGCAAGGCAGATGTTGATGCAGGCAAGGTGAAAACGGTTGAAGGCAGTGATCTTGCACTCTCAGTGGCTGATGGCGTTAAAGTGAATAACGTCAAAGTGATCGGTAGCGAAATTGATGCTGATAACGGTGTGATCCACGTAGTTGAAAACGTGCTCAAACTTAAAAAGTAAGTAATATCAGTCAGGCTTATCAAAAAAAGTAAGCCAAGAAAAGTAAATCAAGATAAAACGGGAGCACAGGCTCCCGTTTTATTATTTGCGGGGTTTGTGAACATCCCCCTGAGATTCTAAAATCATCTGGCGCTTTTTATCTTCAGCCATCTGTGCGGCATTGATCTCGCGCATGACGCCAGCCAGGTCAGCCTTCTTATGATCACTCCTGAATTTCCCTGTAAGCACGGCTTCCGGCGTAAGCACGCCATGTTCATAAAGCTCCCATATTTCTTTGCCGTACTGGGTTGTCAGCAACTGCGGGGCAAAGCGCCCAAAATAGGCAGCCAGATTATCTACATCACGCTCTAGCATACTCTTGGCATTGTTATTACCTGCGGCATCCACTGCCTGCGGCAAGTCGATAATCACCGGGCCATCACTGCCCACCAGAATGTTGAATTCAGATAAATCGCCATGAATCACACCTGCACATAACATACGCACTACCTGGTTAATCAGCATCGCATGGTATTCCAGCGCCTGTGTCTCGGAGAGCTCAACATCGTTGAGGCGTGGCGCGGCGTTGCCGTCATCACCAGTGACAAGCTCCATCAGCAGGACGCCTTCGTAGAAGTTGTACGGCTTGGGTACCCGTATGCCAACAGCGGCCAGACGATGCAGTGTATCTACCTCGTGGCTCTGCCAGGCTTCCTCTTGTACCTTGCGGCCATATTTACTGCCTTTTTCCATAGCACGTGCCTGTCGGCTGTTTTTTACCTTGCGGCCTTCCTGGTAAAGCACATTTTGGCGAAAACTGCGTTGATTGGCCTCTTTGTAAACTTTGGCACAGCGTACATCGTCGCCGCAGCGTACGACAAAAACAACGGCCTCTTTGCCGCTCATCAGTTGGCGGATGACTTCATCAACCAAGCCATCTTCAACCAGCGGAGTAAGTCTTTTGGGTATCTTCATGGCGAGTATTTTACGCTGCAAACCGCAATAAAACGCGCCCAAACTGTGTGTAAGCGAAATATTCAGCGTTAGAATGTCTCGGGTTAACCTGAAGCGAGAACTTATATATGAGTACAACCAGCGACATTGCGCTTTTAGCCAGATATAACGAGTGGATGAATACCAAGCTCTACGACACAGCATCACAGCTCTCAAAGGAGGAGCTACTAGCCGACCGCAAAGCATTTTTTGGCTCTATTCAGGGTACCCTCAACCATATCTTCATTGCCGATATCATCTGGTTAAAGCGTTTTAGCCACCACCCGTCGAGTCATCCTGCACTGCAGGTAATCCAGGCCATGCAGGATCCACGCTCATTGGATGAGCTGCGGCTTATAGATTTTACTGAGCTCACCAAGCAGCGACACTTTCTGGATAGCGTGATACTGAGCTGGGCAAAGCAGCTCACAGACGAAGATCTGCAACAGGTGATGCACTATACGAATATGAAGGGAGTCCCTGCCGATAAAAAACTGGGGAACCTGCTACTGCATTTTTTCAACCACCAAACCCATCATAGAGGTCAGGTGACAACCCTGTTGAGTCAGTGCGGGCTGGATGTGGGGGTGACGGATTTGCAGGCCTTGATCCCTGATGAAGCAGAATAATAGGCAATAAGGCACTGCAGACAACAGTCTTCGAATCAGGCATGATTGGATTAGGCAGAGTTTTGAACTGAACGGCTCTACTCTAAAAATAACCGCAATAAAATTGCGACAAAAACTTAAAAACGGAGAGTTGAAATGGGGAAATTTGCATGCATTTTTTTGGTGTTTCTGGTTGGATGTGCGCCAGTCACCAGGCAAACTATGATTGACCAGGGGGCATCCGAGTCTGAAAGACAGATTCAGCATGAACTGGCACTTAAACAACAAATTAAAAACCAGTTAAGAGTCATCACAGTTGCCAACAAGATATCGCATGCAGCATCACCTTATTGCCCTGACAAAGTGACGCCCAGTGTTGGGTTTATTGCCTCAAGTGACAAACAGTTCAATGCAGATGTGCGCAAAGCTGCTGCTAAGTTATGGGCTGTGGGTGATAAAAACACCATCATCGGCATAGTGGCTGGTTCACCGGCCGATAAGGCAGGGCTGAAGGTTGGTGACGTGATTACCAAGATCGAAAATAAAGAAGTTAAGCCGGATGCCATCAACCTGAAAGATTATTTCCCAACGCCATACGTAGAGGCGCAGGCGGTTAATTTTTATATTGCAAGAGAAGCAGGGGAAGTGGTGGTGCCTGTCATTGCAGAGCTGGCATGCGATTATCCCGCAGTTGTAAGCAGCAATGACGTAGTGAATGCATATGCGGATGGAAGCAAAATTTTCATCACCACCGGCATGCTAAGGTTTACAGAAAACGATGATGAGCTGGCAACGGTGATCGGCCATGAGCTTGCCCATAATCAAATGGGACATATCCGGAAACAAAGCGGAAATAGAATGATAGGCGCCCTGCTTGGTGCTCTGGTCACTGTCGCAACGGGGGTTGATGTGACAAATGCAGGCGCTAACATTGCAGGGTCAGCCTTCAGCCAGGAGTTTGAAGCTGAGGCGGATTATGTCGGTATATACAATGCCTCCCGAGCCGGTTACGACATCTCAAGCTCGCCAAACTTTTGGCGCAGAATGGGTGCAGAGCACCCCACGGCCATATCGCATGGTTCTTCCCATCCCAGCACTGCTAACCGATTCGTGGCACTGGATAATGCGGTCAAAGAAATTAATGAGAAGAAAGTGGCTGGCTTCGAGCTTATTCCCAACCTTAAGTAATCCTTGAGTATCTAAGTTAGCCAGTATTGTTATTTTATGATGGCAAGGAGCTGTCAGCGCAGGCAGCTTCTCCTCATCAATGACTAATTGGAGGTTGCATATAAACCAGCGGTGGTTGTAAACAGCCAAAACCAATTTTTAACGCAGTACTGCTATTTTTTTAGCAAAACAAATCAAGTAATTAGATAGTAAATAACGTTTGGCATAGTTGTTGCGAAAGATTCTTAACTACGTTTCTGGGTCTCAACTATGCAATCAAGCCATGTACTACAGAACTCATTAGTTCAGGATTTTTACGTTAGCCATAACTCCTGGCTTTATTCGTGGCTGTGCAAAAAGGTAGGCTCAACTTTTGATGCGGCTGATCTGGCTCAGGACACTTTCCTGCGGGTTCTACTTAAAACTGACCTGGTTTCCATCATTGAGCCGCGTGCTTACCTCACCAGAATCGCCCATGGCTTGATGGTCAATCATATTCGCCGTCGCGAAATTGAGCGGTCCTACCTTGAAGAAATCTCCCACCTGCCGGAATATCAGACGCAGTCGGCTGAGGCGCGCGCCATGGCTCTGGAAGTCCTGGTCAAGATCGACGCCATGCTGGATGGCTTGCCGTTAAAAGTACGCTCTGCCTTTTTGTTATCGCAATTGGAAGGCCTTACGCACGCTGAGATTGCAGCCGAGCTGGGTGTCTCTATTGCCTCGGTGCGGTTATATATAGCCAAAGGCATTACCCACTGTCTTGAACTGCAATAGCCCGGCAGCCTTGCGCATGAACCAGAGCGATATCAATAACCCATCCAAGCTGGCCACCAAGTGGTTTGTGCAGTTAAGCTCGGGCAATGCTAGCCAGAAAGACTACCAAGCATGGCAAGCGTGGCGAGAGTCTCACCCGGAAAACGAAAAAGCCTGGCAAAAAATAGAGCAGGTGACTAATCAGCTCAAAGGTTTTTCAACAGGGCTAGGCATTGCGGGGACCCTGCGCCGCCTCTATGACAAGCCCCATGTCGAAGGCCGACGGCGAGTACTCAAGCAGCTGGCAGTATTGATGGCTGTCGGTTCCGCCAGCTACCTCACCTACAAACAACAACCTTGGCAAGGGCTGGTAGCCGATTACGCTACAGGCACCGGTGCGCGCCGCGAGCTTGCCTTATCCGATGGCACGCGCCTATTCATGAACACATCCACAGCCGTTGATATTGCCTACGACGCAGCCCAGCGCACATTGACCTTGCTAGAGGGCGAAGTGCTGATCGAAACCGGACATGAGCAAGGGATGGCATATCGGCCATTCAAGGTAAAAACTCAGCACGGCGAGGTAACAGCGCTCGGTACCCGCTTTAGCGTGCGGGATCATGGGGATTTCAGTCAGGTCAGCGTATTTGATGGCGCGGTGAAGGTGATGCCAAAAAATAGTGAAGGTGCTGCAATGACGTTGCAAGCTGGCGAGGCTGTTAACTTCAGTATTGCAGCGGTTGCTGAAAAAGATGTCGCCGATTATGCCGCCGTTTCCTGGACTCAAGGCTTTATCATCGTAGATCAACTTACGCTGGCCGAGTGTGTGGCCGAGCTTTCCCGCTATCGGCGCGGCCTGCTTCAGTGTGACCCGAACATTGCGAATATTCTGGTATCAGGCTCGTTCCCCACTGATACCGATATAGCGCTCGATATCCTGTCCCGTAAATTCCCCATACAAATTAAAACCTTCACCCGTTACTGGACCAAAGTAACTCCAGCATAGTCCTGCAGTAATAGCCCTTCAAAAAAATAATTCAAAAAAAGTTAGCACTTTTTCATTCTCGATTGGCGTAAGGAGAAACAGCTAAAAAATAAAAAGTACATCAGGGAGAATGCATGTTGTTGCAGCGATTCAAAATCCACTTTAACCATAGAGCGGTATTCAGTTATTTATACAAGATCAATATCCTCCTGATATTGGCTTTGTTGTTACTTATCGCCGGGCTATTTTTTATTAGCGATAGTTTCGCAGCAGGCGTTTCGCTCAATACTGGCATCCCCAAAAAAGCTTACAACATTCCCTCAGGTAATCTCGGTAAGGCACTCGCAACCTATTCTGCGCAAGCTGGGGTAGTACTAGTGTTTGACCCAATTCTGACAGAGGGAAAAAGCTCATCTGGTTTGCATGGTGCTTACCAACTGAATGAGGGTTTTATTGAGCTTCTAAAAGATAGCGGGCTCGAAGTAGTGAATGATGAAAAGGGAGAGTATTCCCTCCAGCGAGCGCCAAAAATAGTCAATGATGGCAAAAATCTCCCACTAAACATGGAGCTTAAAGAAATTGCTGTTCGTGCTCAGCGTTACTACGAAGTAGGCCCGTTACCGGGCTTAGGACTGACCAAGGAAGAAATTCCAGGCAATGTACAGAGCCTCACAGCTAAAGATATAAAAGAGGCGCACGCACTAAACATCATTGACTTAATGAATAGCAAGTTGCAATCGATAAGTGTGGCTGATTACCAGAGCAACCCATTTCAAATGGATGTGAATTACCGTGGATTTACTGCCTCGCCCCAGCTTGGTACAGCGCAGGGTATCTCGGTATTTCTGGATGGTATTCGGGTAAATGAACCGTTTGGTGATGTAGTGAACTGGGACATGATCCCCATGAATGCGCTCAAAAGCCTGGATATATTCCCAGGTTCAAACCCCGTTTTTGGTTTGGGCACCTTGGGCGGTGCGCTGACCATGCGCACCAAGAGCGGTTTTGATGGCAAAACAGTCGATGCTGAAGTGCTTACAGGTTCGTTTGGTCGTAAGCAACTGCAAGTGTCTGCAGGGGGTAGTAACGGCGCCGTTGCCGGCTTTATATCAGGTAACTTTTTTATGGAAGACGGCTGGCGCGATGACTCGCCAAGCCGGGTCAATCAGGTATTTGGTAAAGGCGAGTGGCGTAGCGACCGTTTGCAACTCAGTTTGTCTGGCCTGTATGCGGGTAACAAGCTGACCGGCAATGGCCTGTTGCCCCAGCAGATGGTCGATCAGAGCCCGAAGCAGGTCTACACGTCACCTGATGAAAGCAAAAATGACCTGTTGCAGTTTCAGCTAAGTGGCATATGGGATGTCACGGATACTTTCAACATCACTGGTCAGGTCTATAACCGCAACAGTAAGCGTAAAACCAGTACATCGGATGTCAATGAGAATTTCGGTGGAACAGGCGGTCGGCCAAATGCGGCTAGCCTCCGAGACCCCACTAGGCAAATTTTATATGGCCTTCCCGACATCAACCGCGACGGCAAGCCCGACTATAACAATTACGCAATGAATGTAGCAGCTGATGCCAACGGAAACCCTCTGACAAATAGTGGCGCAATTTGCACTGACCCCAACGATCCCTGTGTGAATGACCTGGCGGTCGGCACAAGTTTCAACACTCAGGCCAATGCGGCGCAAGCTCAAGTTGCTGCAAGTGATGGGTCTGGAACTCAAGTGTGGAATTGGACTTACGATCCAAGGAGAGGCAATGACGACATCAACCAGCCATCCACTGTGCCTGGGGCTTTCAATGCACCTGTAACTGGGCAATATGATCAATTTGTGCGTAATATTTTTAATAACTATGGCGCGGTATTGGCGTCGGCTTCAGTGCCAGCTACATCAAGTGGAGTCAGCCACCCTGGGTCTGGAAATGTAACGTACTCCTACGATGTTTTTAGTAGTCTAGGTCAGCTAGGTGTGTTCGGTGGTTATACCGATAATGGAGGCTTTTACCATGACTATTGGGAGCTGTTAGTCCCTGTTAATGCTGCAAATGTTACCAACCAAATTGGTGCAGTTGGAGGGGTGTCCGGTATTCCGACCATAGGCCCAATTGTTACAGATGCTAATGGGCAATATATTCCTCGCGATGGAAAATATGGAGCGGATGGCTCAGTTTTGCAAAATACTGGATATGTCGAAGGAACTCCTACCGCGATTTTCACGGATACCAAGATTGACCAGGTCGGGAAGGGAGCGTCACTGCAGTTGAACTGGAACCTGGATGCTCATAAATTCATGGTGGGCGGTTCGCTGGATAAATCGGACAGTCGATATGATAGCAAGCAATACCTGGGGCTGCTGGACAATAATCGTCACGGTTATGTGGCGCCCGAGCTGCTAGGTTGGGAGTACTTTGCCAATAGCCCTAGTCGGGGATATGCCCTAAATGATTTTGATGGTAACTCCACCACCAAAAGCATATACGCCAGCGAAACATGGGCCGCGACCAAAACCCTGAAATTCAATACATCCGCCCGCTTCAATCATTCTGTTGTGACCAATCAACTCGCTGTGGCCCGATTGTCTTCATTTACGGATGTAAATTCAATCCTGAATTATCTAAACCTTGCTAGATTGTGTACCGACAACAACAATGACGGCACCATAGACTCAACCGAATGCCCGAGTGGGCTTGAGGGGGCGATTGTGCCATTTGATCCGAATGCATTGCCAAGAGATGACGGTGGTATCGGAATTGGGGATTTAAGGCCGCCTGAGCAGGAGAAATTCAAATATCGTTCGTTCAACCCATCTGTAGGATTAACCTGGCAGGCAAACGAGAATTTGAACCTATATACCAATCTCGGTCGTGGTGCCCGGACGCCCACCGTGATAGAGCTGGGTTGTGCCTATGATCCAACGCCAACATCTGATGGTCGCCCACGTTCGCTTGCTGAGCAACGGGTATGCAATCTACCTGGTGCTTTGTCAGGCGACCCCTATTTAAAGCAGGTGCGTTCTACTAGCTTTGAGGTGGGTGCCCGTGGCAAATGGTCAGAGAATGTAGAGTGGAATACCAGCCTATACCGCACCGATTTATCCGATGATATCTATTTTGTGGCAGTCAATGCTACCAGCAGTTACTTCCAGAATGTAGGTGATACTCGGCGCCAGGGCCTGGAAATGGGCTTTAAGGGCAAAATGGGCAAAGCCAGCTTTGGCTTGAACTATTCACTTACCGACGCCACATTCCAATCCCCACTGACCCTGCTCAGTCTGCATAACAGCAGTGCGGGCAGGGTTGAGGATATCGACATCAATGACAACGGGACGTTTGGCAAGATCAACGTAAAACCAGGCAATCGCATGCCGGGCATTCCACTGCATAACATAAATGCTAATTTCAGTTACGACGTTACAAGTAATTGGCGCATCGGCTTTAATGCCGTAATCCGCTCCGAAGCATTTTTGCGCGGCAATGAAAACAATCAGCACCGTGCCGGCGCTGCTACTCCAATCATCAGCAACGCTTGTCCTGATCCGGCAAATCCAGGTGGAGGTACATTTATTACCTGTGAAATTCCCCGTGCTGATTTTGGCCCGGGCACCATATCGGGTTATACCACCGTCAACTTTTACACCAGTTATAAATTCAACCCGGAATGGACGCTGGGCCTGCGCATCAACAACCTGTTCGATAAGGAATACGCTAGTGCCGGGCGCCTGGGAGTCAATGCATTCTCGCCTTCTATCAGGGGGGCTATCGGCCCTAGCGGCTTCAACTATAACAGCGCAGATTGGCAGGGGTCGAGTTTTCTGGGTGTTGGCGCGCCAAGGTCTGCGTTCATTACCTTGAGCTATGAGTTTCAACCCGACAAAAAATAATGGATACGAATTGAAAATGTAAGGAAATTATGCCTGAGATTGAGGAGTGAAAAAGTTTGGAAATCTGGAAGACAGCTATAAGTAGGGGCATTTATGACTGTCCTTTGGTATTCAACCGACATCATCATTAGAACTTACAAGGGCCTAAACGTGATGAAGGTGAATTGGTGCTGCAGGCAGCCATAAATGCCTGCATATTGTAACGCCAAGGAGAAAATAATGAGGAATTCATTACTCAAGTTTGCAGTTTTAGGAGCATTAAGTGTAAGTGCAACATCCGCAATGGCAGCTTTTGTCACGCTACCTACCTCAGGCACTTCAGCCTATGTGCAATGCCGTACCGCAGGCAATTTTGGCTCTGGCAGTGATACCACTGTTCCACCCTCAACTGATGCTGTATGTGTTGCGCCAACCGGTATAGGTGCAACGCTGCTTTTTAATTCAACCCCTGAGACCGGCTATACCCTGCAAAATTCAAATACTACGGCAATCACTGCATTTTCAGAAACGTTAGGTACATTGAATGAACGTACGTTTAAGAACGGCGGCAGTTGCATTTATGCAAAACAGGTGGTGATGTCAAACGCGACTACGCACGACTATAACCCGCAATTGGCACTTGACAACAAAATGGAAGTAAACGACTACGCATTTGGCGGCTATACGGGTGCGGTTTCGGCAGCTTATGCTAAAGCGGTAGCCACCTATTCTTCTGCATTCCGTATCGGCCGTACCTTTACCTCGGTGCAAATGCAAGCTGACCCTAGTGCGCCTACTACCACGGTAGCCACGGGCTTTTTAGTGTTACCGACAACATCGGCAACGGCAGGTACAGAAATTACTGGTGTGGGACAAACGGCTAGCCCCGGTACGGTTACCCCTACTGCTGGCCAGCAGGATGCGCCTTTCAGTTCGAGCTGGGTTGACTTCACTACGGATGTCACTGCCGGGGTAGATGAGGATGGTACAACCAATCCATCTTCACCCAGTATGTACATCAAACAAGATTGCGCTAGCGCAACTGTAAGTGCCGTAGCCAACAGTATGAAGATTCGCCAGACGGGGCAAGAGACACAGCCGTGGGTGACTGTAACCACGAGCTCCCGTGCGCCTAGCTCAACCATTACGCCTTAATTAAATAGATTCTAAATCTAATGGTCGTGCGCGGTGACGTATGCCGCGCACGTTTCGATGGCTTTCTTGAGGATAAGTATTACTGATGCTTAGCACTAGTATTTATAAAGCAATTTTCATTTTTATGCTTGTCGGCATATCCATGGATTTGTATGCGCAACCCGGTTTTGTGGTGTTGCCAAACTCCGGGGATGTTCCATCGGCTTATGTGGTGTGTAACCCGACCGGCAATTATGGCCTTATCAATGCGAAGACACCTGAAGGTGGAAACGATGCCTGTTCCGTTACAAGTGCCGAATTAATGAAAAGCCCGTTAAATGCACCATTGGACGGTTTCCGGATGATAGGCATGTTGGTCAGCGATGTAGTAATGCCCGCACCACATGCAGGAGAAATCAGTGCGGTGGCTGTGCTGACGGATGCGATATGGCGCAATAAAGAAAATAGCGAGTGTATTTTAGCCACGCATTTGCAAATGAATGATGCTCCATTGGCTAATGGGCAATATTGGGAAATCAACGATATTGCACGTGGCGGTTTTGCCGGCAAGGATGTTGCCATTGCTTATTTCTATAAACCGCACTCTGACCAGGAGGGCGGTAATACCGAGATGTTGTTTCGTGCAGGCAGAACCTACACAAGTGTGAAAACAACATTATCGGACGGCCAATTACCTTCCACCAAGAATGCGCCGCCAGTGAATGTGGCTGTTAACGAGAACAATGCAGCAGCCTATAGCGAAAACTGGATTAACTTCACAACGGATTTGAGTTTCAACGATACGGATGGTTTTACACGGGCTATATCGTCGATTTTTTATATTAAATATGCCTGTGATGAGCGTGACCCTGTAGCCCAGCCAAATGCCATTCATTTGAGGGCGACCGGGCAAAGCGGACTTCCGCTTTTGGATATTGCAGCTAAGGGGTTGGTACCGGCAGGAGCTGTGGTTGATCAGTACTAAATGTTAACAATGCAGATTGAACTAAAGATTACGGTAAAGGTGGGGCATTTACGGCCACCTAAAAATTCAGCCTTCATCAATAGTTAGAGACTTAGCAGACACTAAACGCTGATGGGGTGAATTGGTGTTGCAGGCAGCCATAAATGCTTGAATATTATAACGTTAGATAGCGTAACTGAGCAATTTAATGTTTATTAAGAGGATATAAGAAATGGCTTATAAACACTTTAATTCAACAGAAACAGAATATACGGGCACTGCCAGCTCAGATTTGATTATTGGTAATAACCTGGGCAATTTCATTGATGCTGGTGAGGGAAATAATGTGGTCGTAGGTGGGGGTGGTGACGATATTATCCTAGCAGGTTCTGGCAATGATGTGATCTCCGGTGGGGCAGGAGATGACCTGATAGATGCTGGGTCAGGTAATAACATCTTAAGCGGTGGAGATGGCAATGATTTCATCACCGCTTTTGATGGTAATGACATTATCGACGGTGGTAATGGTGATGACCAGATTTATGCCAGTAGTGGAAATAACATCATATCTGGCGGTGCCGGAAATGATTACATTGCAACCGGGGATGACGATGATGTTATTGATGGCGGCAGTGGCAATGACATTATTGATGCCGGAGATGGTGATGATATTTTGAATGGCGGAGATGGAATTGACCTTATCTCAGGTCAAGACAGCACGGCAGGTGATGAAACAATAGATGGAAACTTATTCTTTGTAACGTCAGATGATACTTTGTTGGGCGGAGAAGGGAATGACACTTTTATCATCGGCTCTGAAGTTGAAAATGTGTTAATTGGAGGTGGTGTATCAGAGCTCGATAACGAAGGTGAAGAAGCGCGTTATGTAGACAAAGAGGATGATGATGTAACGGGTGAGGTTGAGGTAATCGACACCCTAACTGGCTTGTCTACTGAAATTGAAGATCAGGAAATGGCCGAAGAAACATCAACCGATGTACGTTTGAATATTGTTACTCGCCCGGGATCCTCTGCCATTAGTACTTTTGCGACAACTATTGCCGGCTACAATGCTGTTGATACTTTAAAATTCACTGAGTCTGGCGACTTTGATGAGATTGAATTTTCAGGGATTGAGCGTATTGAACTAGCAAGTGGTGTCAATATCACGCTTTCAGCAGAACAACTGGAAGAAAATGGCGAGTCACTGGATCTTGTATTTTTGAATCCGGGTACCCATATCTACGGTGTTGCTGGCGGCCCGGCCGAAACAGTTACTGTCGAACTGGAATACGAAGAAGCGACGTTCGAGCCAAGTGACACGATTGTTGGCGCTACTCCCGTTACTTACGATGCGGCTGCTCTGGAGTTTGACGATTACTCCGTCGCTAACCTGTTCCACAACGTCGACATGATCTATGACGCCAGTGAAGGTGTGGCAGGTAGCTATACCCGTATTGACGGTGCCAATGAGAGTGCCGGTGCCAGCGAAACTGTGCATGGTAGCGAGGGGGTTGATAATGCCACCATGCGCCTGGGTGATGACACCTACTACGGCAATGGCGGTAACGATTTACTAGTCGGCCATGGGGGTGCGGATCATCTTGATGGTGGCGAAGGCGACGATATTTTCCTGATAGGCGGCTTCGGCAGTGGTGTGCAAGGCACTACCTCCAAGGCTGATGACGGTAATAAAGAGTGGATCGCTACCGGTGCCAAGCATGACGTGATTGTCGGGGGTGACGGTGTGGATACCCTGCGCGTTACTACCGGCATTGGTGCAAATAACACCACCAACGGTACTGTCGTATTGAATGATGCTAACTTTCAGGATATGGAAGTGGTGCAGGTGGGTGGTACCGTCGGTCGCCTCAATGTTGAAGACTCTGCCCTGCAACTGCTCAACGACCATTACTATTTCCGCGCAAATGGCAGCGTTGCTAATTTGTCCAATACCCTGGGCAATAACGGCGGCACTATCAACAACGTGGTAATCGATGCTTCTGGCGTAACTGCTAACGGCCTGCTGTTCGAAGGTAATGCCAACACCCAGACCTTTATCGGTACAACTCAGGACGACAGGTTTGTGGGCAATAGCGGTAATGATACCTTAACCGGCGGATCAGGTTCTGACACCTTCGTCTTCGGCAAGGTGCATGAGCAGGTGGTGACAGGTTCTGCCACGACAGTGCAAACTTATGTGGATACTGCCTTCAACCTGACAGGGTTCGATACCATCACCGACTTCCTGCATGGCACTGATAAGCTTGAACTGAATACCGACCAATACTCTGCTTTGGCTGGTTTCACTGCTGCCAATTTTGTAGTGGGTGCCGGTGCAACTGCAGGTGATATTGATGACTACCTGATTTTCGATACCACCTCACATACGCTGAAATACGATGCGGATGGTAGTGGTGCAGGTGCGGCAGTCAATATCGCAGTGTTGACAGGTGTTTCGACCCTGACAACTGCTGATATCGTTGTTGTGTAACTAGTGTTGAATGGGCAGGCGCAATGCCTGCCCACTTTCATTTCATGACAATATCCACGAACAAAAACAGCTTAAAAAAAGCCCTGTGGGAGCTTGCGCCCTATTATCGCCAAGTCGTCCTCTTCGGGTTTTTTACCAATTTTATGGTGCTGGCGCCTTCCTGGTACATGCTGGAAGTCTATGACCGGGTGATCTACAGCCGTAATGCCACCACACTGGGCATGCTCACCGCCATGGTGATGTTTATTTACCTGGTGATGGAATCTCTGGAGTGGGTGCGCCGCAAGATGATGTATCAGGCATCGCAGCAGATTGAAGAGGCGTTACAGCAAAAAGTTTTTAATACCGCTTTCCATGCAAAGCTGAAGACAATGGATTTTCCTATCCATCAGGTATTTTCCGATTTCAAGATGATCAAGGACAGCCTGTCGTCGCAGGCCTTGGTGAGCCTGATTGATATCCCCTATGTGCTCATCTTTGTAGTCGCAATCTTTCTTATTCACCCGGCCTTAGGTTGCCTGACGCTGGTTGGGCTGACGTTGCAGGTGGGCATTGCTTTATTCAACCAATACCGTATCCATCCGCGTATGCAAGAGGCGAACCGATACGCACTCGAAGCCCACGCCTACTTTAGTGCTGTAGGCAAGAAGGCCGAGGTAATACAGGCCATGGGCATGCTGCCTAGCTTGCAGGGGCGTTGGTTGACCAAGCAGCAGTCCTTTCTGTTGCATCAGGCTCAGGCCTCCGAAATAGCAGGCATGAACTCTGCCAACTCCAGGCTGTTGCAGGTGATGCAGGCCTCGCTGGTGCTGGGGCTGGGTTGTTACCTGGTTATCCATGACTCATTGCCGTATGGCGCAGCGGGGATGATTATCGCCTCTATACTTGCGGCACGCGTACTTTCGCCGTTTATCCAGTTGGTTGGGCAATGGCGTACGCTGGACAATGCCCAGGATGCCTACAATCGGCTAGACCGGCTGTTCAGCAATATACCCCAGCCGGAAAAGGGCATGGCATTGCCACCTCCCACCGGTGAAATCGCTGTGGAGAACCTGAGTTTTTCCATGACGGAGCAGGACAAACCCAGTGCCAGGGAACTGTTCCTGAAAAATATCCATTTCAAGCTGTGCCCAGGTGAGGTGCTGCTGGTGGCTGGCCCCTCGGCATCTGGCAAGTCAACCCTATCCCGCTTGCTGGCAGGGTTGCTACAGCCAAGTAGCGGCAAGGTCAGGTTCAATGGGATCGATGCCTACCAGTGGAGTAAGGAGGAGCTTGGCCAACACATAGGCTACCTGTCGCAGACTATTGAGCTACTGGATGGCACGGTTGCGGAAAACATCACCCGTTTTGGCACGGTAGACGAACCGAGCTTAAAAACTGTTATCGAACTGCTGGATATGCAGCGCTTTATAGCGGCTCTGCCAACTGGCTTGGATACGCCCATCGGCAATGATGGCGAGTTTCTTTCCGGTGGCGGCAGGCAGTTGATCGGCTTGGCTAGGGCTATTTACGGTAACCCCAGGATCGTGATCCTGGATGAACCTAATGCCAATCTGGATGAGGCGGGCGACCAGACCTTGCAGCGTATGGTGAAGACACTCAAGCAGCAGGGTACTACCTTTATTATCATCAGCCATCTGCAAGGTATCAAGGCTATTGCAGACCATCTGCTAGTGCTGATGCACGGGCAGGTTCTTCGCTATGGCAAGCCTGATGAAGTCATGGCCTCGTTGCAACAGCCCAGGCCAGTTGCAGAATCCAGGGCCGGTGTCAGTGATGAATAGCCTGGCGATGCACAAACCGCTGCGCAAATATCTTGCCCTGTTCAAGGGAGATTTGATGTTGGTCGCAATGTTCAGCCTGGCGACCAATGTGCTGATGTTGGCGCCGACGCTGTATATGCTGCAGCTTTATGATCGGGTGCTGATCAGCAAGAACGAGCTGACCCTCTATGCTATTACCTTGATTACCTGTTTTCTGTTCCTTGTGATGGCATTTTGTGAGTGGATGCGTTCAGTCATTGTTATCAAGGCTGGAGTCAGGTTTGACCAGTTATTGAGCAGCAAGGTATTTACGCTGGGTTTTGCCCATGTTCTGGGTTTGGGTAATGCCATAGCTTCAGAGAAAGCAGGGCCTACACAGAAAACCATGGCGAATGAGGCCATGCAGGACCTGACATATATCCGCCAGTTCATCACTGGAAATGGGCTATTTGCATTTTTTGATATGCCCTGGACACTGCTTTATATAGCGGTACTGTTCATTCTCCAGCCCATGCTGGGCATGCTTGCCATTGTGTTCTGCATGGTCCAGCTCGGCTTGGGTATCTGGAACCAGCGCAGTAGTGAATCCCCTCTAGAGCTAGTCAACCTTGCCGGTAGGGCAAACCAGCGGTTTCTTGATAGCAAAGCCAGGAACATCGAAACCCTGCATGTCA
>Ga0066437_1000255_pt1 | contig 20043 bp, 16 predicted proteins | sample LakWasMet55_HOW8_2_FD_59525 | JGI IMG/M metagenome (GOLD analysis project Ga0066437, IMG submission 59525) | Freshwater sediment methanotrophic microbial communities from Lake Washington under simulated oxygen tension - Sediment Metagenome 55_HOW8 | ecosystem: Environmental > Aquatic >...
CTTGACGGGCTTGTCACTGACCCATACGGTCGCCAGGGGCACTTGGCAAGGTTTGCTCACGTCCGGCAAGCCGTTCATGCGTACCCCCAAGTACGAAAAACAAGGGCCTTTGTTCGCAGGGTTGATGGTCATCAGGCAAGAGGTGATTTTGCTGCTGCTGTTAGGTGTCGCCATACTGGCTATGGCTTCGTTGGAGCATTTTGACAACCTGAGCGGCAGGTTGTGGATATCCATCCTTTCCGTCCAGGCCGTGCCGTATATTGCGACCTTGGCCACGTTATTGGTCAGCATTGCCCCGCATTATGGCAAAAATGCCAAGCTTGCCGAAGAATTGGACGAAGCATAGGCCTGTGTAGTTTTGGGGCTGAGGGTGTCGGGCCTGGTGTCCGGTGGCCTTCAACCTCCGGTCGTTCCCAGAAGCCGGCCATGTTGGCTGGGTGCCGTCGAAAGTGTTTGGGGCTGGATTGGGTTTGGATAGTGATGCCAAATTCCGGTCCGGCCCATTATCACATCTTACAATTGCCGATAGGCAAGCCTGGCCGCGAAGCCGGCCATTAGTGATTTCTTATTTGGATTGGTGGGGAATGCTGCCTGCGCATCTGAAGGGATGATAGTGCCAAGGCCAACGTTTCCAGCCGCCTAAAGATCTGGTCAGGGGACAAGCTTAGTGCCCACCTTTTGCCTGAAAACTTTTGTTTAATTACTGGCGGTTTTTGATTTGTGGATAGCGGCGTGCCCGGCACGCCGCTATCCACGTTGCCTTAATTGAAGGTTTTGCCTGGGGTGCCCGGGAGGGTCGGCATGGTTTGTTTAGGGAATTCACCGGTCAAGGCATTTAGGAAGGCGACAATGTCGGCAATTTCTTCTTTTGACAGTTCTTTGCCGAGCTGCACTTTGCCCATCACCATGACGGCCTGTTCTAACGTTTTGACAGAACCGTTATGGAAGTACGGCGCAGTCAAGGCAATATTGCGTAACGTCGGCACTTTGAACAAATGCTCATCGGCTTCGTTTTTGGTGACTTCCGCCAAGCCCTTGTCTTTTTTGAGGTGGAATTGCGCTTCAAAATAGTCATTGCCTATAACGGGGAATTTTTGGAACATGCCACCGCCATTGAAAGCCGGGCCGCTGTGGCAGCTTGTGCAGCCGAGCTCGGCCATTTTTTCCATGCCGCGCACTTGTTGTACGGTCAACAGGGCTTTGTTGCCCTCAACGTATTTGTCGTAAACGCTGTTGGGCGTGATCAGGGTGCGCTCATAAGCGGCAATGGCTTTGGTGGCGTTTTCCTTGGAGATGGAATCTTTACCGAATACTTGTTCAAAGGCTTGGTTATAGCCTTCGATGGTTTTTAGGCGGGCAACGACGTCATCCCAGCTTTTCATCCCCATTTCAATAGGGTTGGTGACAGGGCCGGCGGCTTGTTCTTCCAGGCTGGCGGCGCGGCCATCCCAAAATTGGACTTTATTGAATGCGGCGTTCCAGACTGTCGGAGCGCTACGTCCGCCAGTTTGGCCGTTAACGCCCATTGAATTAGGGCGGTTGTCTTCGCCCCCTAGCATGGTGTTGTGGCAAGATGAACAGGACACTGTCCCTGTTGAAGATAGGCGCGGGTCATGATAGAGCATTTGGCCTAGGGCGACTTTTTCCGCCGTGGTGGGGTTGTCAGCAGGTGCTGGCGCTTCTGTCGGTAGGGTTTCCCATGCGGAAGCGACTGAGATTGAACTGGCTAAGGCGAGTGCGGAAACCAATAAACGAATTTTAAACATACCATCCTCCAAATATTATTTTTATAGATTGACGTAAGGGCGGTTGTTGCCCTTAGTGCTAAAGCAAAGGCATAACCACCCGTGAAACTTATTATACCCGTTTGAATTGTAAAATATTACCGATACTGCTTACAATCGGATTACGGTTACAGTTTGGCATTTAGTAAGGGCGTGGCAGCGGCATTTGTGGTTTTTTAATGTTCAAAATCCAACATGGCCAGCATTTCATCGTGTATTTGCTGCTGCCTTAAGGCATCGGTGATGGGTTGGTTTTGCTGGTCGGTCACATAAAACATATCTTCGGCGCGGCTGCCGATAGTGGTGATTTTCGCGCTATGCAGGCTGATTTGCTGGTTGATGAAGGCTTGCCCGATTTGCGAAAGCAAGCCGGCACGGTCTGTGGTGACCAGTTCGATGATGGTGTGGCGGCCCAGCGGGTCGTCAAGGAATTGGATGCTGGTCGGGATAGGGAAATGTTTTGCTTGCCGTGACTGGCGGTGCAGGTTTTTGTGTTTTTTAATAAGTTGCTGGCGTAAATTGTTTTGTAAGGCGGTACGGATATGTTCTTCACGGTAATGGTCGTGGATGGGTTGGCCGGATTGTTCAAGCACTTGAAAGCTGTTGAGGATATAGTCATTCAGCGTGGTCATGATGCGCGCGTCCAATATGGTCAGCCCCAGTTGGTCCAGCGTGGCGGTGCAGAGCGAAAAAATGGGGCCGGCGTTTTGGGTGTAAACAAACACTTCCGCGCTGCCGCGCTGGGTTTGCGGTTCCAGGAGCACTAGCGGCAGGTCGTCTTCGGTGGCGTTGGCGATGGCGCGGGTGTGCCAGGCGATTTCATCGGCGGAGTAACGCAGAAAATAATCGTCGCTTAAGTTTCGCCACACGCCGTCTATGGTGTTTTCACACAACCCCAGTTGCCGCAACTCGTCTTTGGCTTCATTTTTATTTTCCAGCAGGCGTTCTGCCAGTGTCACCGGATTTTGCAAGCCTTTGCGCAAGACGCCATGGGTTTTGTTGTAAAGCTCTTTTAGCAACACGTCTTTCCACGAATTCCAAAGTTCCGGGTTGGTGGCGCGGATGTCGGCTACGGTCAGCAAGTAAAGGTAATTCAAGTATTCGACGCTGCCGACCACTTGCGCAAACTCATGGATGACGTCGGCATCACTAATGTCCTTGCGCTGTGCGGTCATCGACATGATTAGGTGGTTGCGGACCAGCCAGGACATCAGTTTGCAATCATGGCTAGAAAGCCCGTGTTGGACGCAAAATTGCTGGGCAATTTCTTCGCCGATAGCCGAGTGGTCACCATTGCGGCCTTTGGCGATGTCATGGAACAGGGCGGCAAGATAGAGCAATTCCGGTTTGGGGATTTGCAGGAAGACATTATGGCAAAACGGTAGCTCGTTATAATGTGCTTCAATTGAAAAACGGCGCAAGTTGCGGATGACAAACAGCGTATGTTCGTCCACCGTGTAGATGTGGAACAAATCGTACTGCATCCTGGCGACGATGTTGGCAAAACTGGGTAAATAAGCCGCCAGCACACCGTAGCGGTTCATGCGCCGGAGTTGCGTGGTGATGCCGCGAGGTTGCCGCAATAACTCAATAAACAGTTGGTTGGCGGCTTTATTGGTGCGGAAAGCGTCGTCAATCAAATCGAGGTTTTTGCGGATCAGGCGGATGGTGGTGGCGCGGATGCCGCAGACTTCGGTGTTTTTTTGTAGGATTAAAAATATTTCGAGCAGCAATAGCGGCTTACGGGTGAAAGCCTCTTCGTCAACGGCTTCCAAGTAGCCATTGATGGAGACAAAATCCTCGCTGATGTCGATAGGCCTACAGCCAGTTTCGCCACAGACAAAGCGCTCGTTAAAGAGCTGCAACAGCATTTCGTTCAAGCGCTCCAGCCCTTGTACGGTTTTGAAATAAAACTGCATGAAGCGTTCGACGTCTTGGTTATATTGCTGGTCATCGCCGCTAAAGCCGAATTGCTGGGCGAGGTCACGCTGGTAGTCAAAAATCAGGCGGTCTTCACCGCGCCGTGTCAACAGGTGCAAAGCATAACGGATACGCCACAGCACTTCGCGGGCGGCAATCAGTTCGTTATATTCCGACTCCGGCATAAAGCCGTATTTGATCAGTTCCTTGAGTGTCGAGGAATGGTAGTGGCGTTTGAACACCCAGGCGATGACTTGCATGTCACGCAAACCGCCAGGGCCTTCTTTGATGTTGGGTTCCAAGTTATAAGCGGTATTGTGCGCTTTTGCGTAACGTTGCTGCTGTTCGGCCATTTTGGCCTGGAAAAATAAGTCTGACGGCCAGATATGGTCGGGCGATGTCCGTTCTTTCAAATCGTCAAACAGGGTCGGGCAGCCGGTAATCAAACGGATTTCCGTCAAGCTGGTCATGATGGTCTGGTCTTTTTTGGCCTCGGCCACGCATTCGGCAACCGTGCGTACGCTTTGTCCGGGTTTTAGGCCGATGTCCCAGAGGAATGTGGAAAAATTTGCCAAGGCTTGCTGGTATAGGGAGATGTCCTCCAAATCCAGGAGCACGACAATATCAATATCCGAATAAGGGAACAATTCCCGGCGGCCATAACCGCCTACGGCGACCAGGCTTGGTTTTGCGGCGAGCTTGCCCAAAAAATACCCCCAGCCACTGCCCAACAAGTTGTCAATGAAATCGGAGCGTTCCTTGATCAACGGATAAACCGAGCATTGCGGGTCAAATTTATCCTTAAGCTCCGCATCCTTTTGTTTCAGCAAGAGTTTGAACTGATGCAGGTAATCCGGGGCGTTGAAGAGTTCGGCGTACAATGGGCTCACCGTTCTTCTTGGCGTAGGGTCAAAATTTCATGGCCGGTCGGTGTGACCAGCACGGTATGTTCCCATTGTGCTGACAGGCTATGGTCTTTGGTGACCGCTGTCCAGCCATCGGCGAGGACTTTGACATGGCGTTTGCCGAGATTGATCATGGGTTCGATGGTGATGATCATGCCTGCGTCCAGTATTTCGCCAGTGCCGGTTTTGCCGTAATGCAGGACTTGCGGGTCTTCGTGGAACTTTTTGCCGATGCCGTGCCCGCAGAATTCCCGGACGACTGAATAACGGTTGGATTCGGCATGTTTTTGGATGGCGTGGCCAATGTCGCCCAGCCGTGCGCCGGGTTTGACTTGTTCAATGCCACGGTACATGGATTCTTGGGTAATTTTGACGAGCCGTTTCGCATGGGGGCTGGCTTCCCCGACACAGAACATTTTGCTGGTGTCGCCGTGGTAGTTGTCCTTGATCACGGTGATGTCAATGTTGACTATGTCGCCGGATTTCAGTTTCTTATCGTTCGGTATGCCGTGGCAAACGGTCTGGTTGATGGAGGTGCAAATCGACTTGGGGAAGCCTTTATAATTCAGTGGGGCAGGGATGGCGTCCTGGACATTGACTATATAATCGTGGCAAATTTGGTCTAGCTCATTGGTGCTGACGCCAGGGACGACATAGGGTTCGAGCATTTCCAACACTTCGGCGGCGAGTCTCCCCGCCACGCGCATTTTTTCGATTTCACTGTCGTTTTTTATAATGATGCTCATAGTCAATTCAATGTTTCCCGCCACGGCGTTGGCAAATGCCTTAGTGTCAAAAGGTAAAAGAACTGAAGAGTTTAACAGAAACCGTCTTGTTGTATAAAGCTAATTATGGTATAAAGATAAGTTCATTTTTGTACCAATACTCACATTTGTCGTCACGTTTGGTAGGGTGCCGGACTGCTGCGTGCAGGCTGGTTTCCAGACGGGATAAGTGGAGGCGTAACCCAACTCGGGGCAAGTGTCCCGAAATTTTAATTTTAGGAGAAATAAATGGCAGCAGTATCTATGCGTCAAATGCTTGAAGCGGGCGTCCACTTTGGACACCAAACCCGTTACTGGAACCCCAAAATGGCTAACTACCTGTTCGGTTCGCGTAACAAAATCCATATTATTGATTTGGAAAAAACGCTTCCTTTATTTAACGACGCAATGAACTATCTGGGTCAAATGGCGGCAAACAAAGGCACGATCTTGTTCGTTGGCACCAAAAAAGCGGCCCGTAAAGTGGTTGCGGAAGAAGCGGCGCGTTGTGGTATGCCTTATGTCAACCACCGCTGGTTGGGTGGCATGATGACTAACTTCAAAACCATCAAAAAATCAATCAACCGCCTGAAAGAATTGGAAGCCATGAAAGCGGACGGTACCCTGTACCAACGTTTCGGCAAAAAAGAAGCCTTAGGGATGGAACGCGAACTGGAAAAATTGGAACGCAGTTTGGGCGGTATCAAGGACATGAAAGGCGTTCCTGATGTGATTTTCATCTTGGATGTCGGCTACGAAAAAAATGCCATCAGCGAAGCCAAAAAATTGGGCATCCCTGTCGTTGGCGTGGTTGATTCAAACAATTCGCCAGATAAAGTGGATTATGTTATCCCAGGCAATGACGATTCAATCCGTGCGGTTAAGCTCTATTGCGAAAGCGTCAGTGCGGCGGTATTGGAAGCCAAAACAGCAACGTTGGGCTTGTCTGCAAAAGCCGATGACTTTGTTGAAGAAGCAAATACGGCGACAGTGACCGAATAAATGATTGGGCTGTTTTTACAGTGTAAACTGTAGAAATGGTTGGCTTAGGCCAAACGACGCCTCCTTAACGGGGGCGTTTTTATAGTGACAATACCATTTTAAAAACAGGCGAGGAAAATATAATGGGTATCAATATTAGTGCGGCAATGGTTAAAGAACTGCGGGAACGGACCAGCTCAGGCATGATGGAGTGTAAAAAAGCCTTGGTCGAAGCCAATGGCGACATGGAATTGGCGATTGAAAATATGCGCAAATCTGGTTTGGCGAAAGCGGACAAAAAATCTGGCCGTATTGCCGCCGAAGGGATCATCGGCGTTCAAACCAGTGAAGACGGTAAAACTGTCGCTATTGTTGATATTAACTGCGAAACTGACTTTGTCGCCAAAGCCGATGATTTCGTAAGCTTTGTTAAAAGTGTGACCGATGGCTTATTGAATGCGGATATTCAAACTGAAGAGCAATTAATGGCGATGCCATTAGAAGATGGCGTGACCGTTGACGAAATGCGCCGTGGCTTAATTGCGAAATTAGGCGAAAACATCACCGTTAGACGTTTCGAAAAGTTTAACACGGCCACTGGCGGCACCGCTTGTTACTTACATGGCAGCAAAATCGGTGTCATCGTTGAATTGGCGGTGACCGACCCTGAATTAGGCAAAGATGTTGCCATGCACATTGCGGCGAGCAAGCCGATGTGCGTCTCCGAAAGCCAAGTGCCAGCAGACACGATTGCCAAAGAAAAGGAAATTTTCATGGCGCAAGCGGCAGAAAGCGGCAAACCTGTCGAAATCATTGAAAAAATGGTTGTGGGCAGGATCAGCAAATATTTGGCTGAAGTCACCCTGGAAGGCCAGCCTTTCATTAAGGACGACAAAATCACTGTCGGTAAGCTGGTTGCTTCAAAAGGCAATAAAGTCATCCGTTTCAGCCATTTTATCGTTGGTGAAGGCATAGAGAAAAAAGAAGAAAATTTTGCCGAAGAAGTGATGGCGCAAGTCCGCGGCAGTTAATGCTAAAGCCTCAATATTGCGGTATTGGGGCAAACCGCGACCTAAACCGTTGTAATCCTAAAGCTGACCCCCGATAAAATTATGACCCAATTGATTTGCCAAAGAATCTTGCTGAAATTAAGTGGTGAAGCGTTAATGAGCGAAGCTGGCGGCAGCATAGATGCCGGGATTGTCCAGCGGCTGGCAACCGAAATTAAAGAATTGTGCGATTGTGGCGTCCAAGTCGGCTTGGTCATCGGCGGCGGCAACATTTTGCGCGGTGCGGAAAAGGCTTCCCAAGGCTTAGACCGGGTCACAGGTGACCAAATGGGGATGCTGGCGACCGTCATCAACGCCTTGGCCATGCAGGATGCCATCGAGCATTTAGGCCAGCCGGTGCGGGTCATGTCCGCACTCAAAATTAACCAGGTCTGCGAAGATTACATCCGCCGCCGTGCCGTCAGGCATTTGGAAAAAGGCCGTGTGGTGATTTTTGGGGCCGGTACGGGCAACCCGTTTTTTACGACCGATTCCGCCGCCAGCCTTAGGGCGATAGAAATCAATGCGCAATTGATGATCAAGGCGACTAAGGTTAAAGGGGTTTATTCGGCTGACCCTGAAAAAGATAAAAATGCAGTGTTCTATCCGCGCTTAAGTTATGACGAGGCGCTAGACCAGCGTCTAAATGTCATGGACACGACGGCATTAGTGTTGTGCAAAGAAAATAACATGCCTATGCGGGTCATGAATATTTTTGAGCAGGGAGCGATTATGAGGCTAATGACTGGCGAAGAGATCGGTTCACTTATTCAATGAGGAACATAACCAAATGATTAACGATATTCAAAAAGATGCGGCAATCCGCATGGGTAAGAGCATAGACGCACTTAAACATGAGTTTTCCAAAATACGGACTGGCAGGGCGCATCCCAGCCTGTTGGATCAAGTGACCGTTTCCTACTACGGCACTGATTCTTCCGTGTCGCAAGTCGCCAATGTTGCGGTTGAGGATGCCCGCACATTGACTATCACGCCCTGGGAAAAAGGGATGGTGCAAGCGATTGAAAAAGCTATTTTAAAATCAGATCTGGGCTTGAACCCAAGCACCAACGGCATGGTTATCCGGGTGCCGTTGCCGTCATTGACTGAAGAGCGCCGCCGCAGCTTGGTCAAGGTCGTTAAGCATGAAGCCGAAAATGGCCGTGTCGCAATTAGGAATATCCGCCGTGATGCCAATTCGGACATCCAAAAAGCGTTGAAAGAAAAATTGATTTCCGAAGATGAAGCCCGCTCAGGCGAAGACAAAATCCAAAAGCTGACCGACCAATTCGTCAAAGATGTAGAAAAATTACTGGAAGCAAAAGAAGCCGATTTGCTGTCCATCTAAATCGAGATTAAAGCTATGTCCGATGATGAGCTTAACCCGTTAATGGCAACTAACCCACGCCATATTGCTATTATCATGGATGGAAACGGGCGTTGGGCACAAAAACGTTTTATGCCCCGCGCTTTCGGTCATCAGGCTGGCGTCAAGGCGGTCAGGAAAATTGTTGAATATTGCGCCTTGCAGAAAGTTGAAGTGTTGACCTTGTTTGCCTTTAGCAGTGAAAACTGGCGTCGCCCTGAAGACGAAGTTTCAATGTTGATGGGCTTGTTTTTGGCAACGCTCCAAACCGAAATTAACAAGCTCGACCGCAATAATATCCGCTTACGGTTTATTGGGGACCGCAGCGCTTTTTCCGAAAGTTTGCAGAGTAAAATGGCGGAAGGCGAAGCCCAAACCCAAGGCAATGACGCGCTAACGTTGGTCATTGCCGCCAACTACGGTGGCCGTTGGGACATGTGCCAGGCTTGCCAGCAAATTTTGGACAAAATGGCGACGGGCGAGCTGCCACAGCAAGCCATTACCGAAGAGCTGGTCGCCCAACATCTCTCGACCACCGACCTGCCCGAACCCGATTTATATATCCGCACCGGTGGTGAACAAAGGGTGAGCAATTTTATGCTTTGGCAACTGGCCTACACCGAAATGTATTTCACGCCCACGCTCTGGCCGGATTTTGACGAACAATCGCTGGAAGCGGCTATTGTCAGTTTCAAAAGCCGGCAACGCCGGTTTGGCCATACCGGAGAGCAGATCCTCAATAAATCAGTCACCTTATAACTTATCTTAAGTACCTACCATGTTACTACAGCGAATAATCACAGCATCCATTTTGGCATCGTTGATCGCCCTTGGCGTTTTCTTATTGCCCATTGAATATTTCTCATTGCTTATGGCTATCATCGCGCTGGTGGGCGGATGGGAATGGTGTAGTTTGATTGGCATCCGTTCGCCAATTAAGCGTGGGCTTTTTCTGGTGCTGATGGTAATCCCCATGCTAGGCATCCAATTTTGGACGCAATTGCTGGAAGTGGCGGCAACCATTTTGGATTGGACGGATATCAGGACTTACTCCGGTGCCTTGGAATGGCTGGTGGTGGCGCCCGTTTTATTCTGGATCTTGATGATGGTCATGATCCGCAATTCGCCTGGTGGGATTTTAAAGCTACAGCTAAAAATGCGTTATAAGATATTCATTGGCTGGTTTATTTTGTTGGCCACCTGGATGTTCATGTCCCGTTTGCGGTCATTTTATGGCCCGGAAATGACGATGTATTTCTTGCTGCTGATTTGGACTGCCGATGTCGCCGCCTATTTCGTCGGTAAAAAATATGGCACGGTCAAGTTATCACCTGAAATCAGCCCTGGCAAAACCGTACAAGGCATGTATGGCGCGTTGGCTTCTGGTGCCCTGTGCGGGGGAATTTTGTGCCTGATTTACCTGTTCCCGATGATGATCTCCGCTGACTTTGTGTTGCTGTCGGCGTTGACAGTGTTGATTTCAATTTACGGTGACCTGTTTTTCAGCGTCGTCAAACGCCAACGCGGCGTTAAGGACAGCGGTTCGATACTGCCCGGCCATGGCGGCATATTGGATAGGATAGACAGCATCGTTGCCGCCGCGCCATTCTTTTATGCGGGCGTGTTTTTGATTTACCGGAGCGTCTCATGAGCAAAACCAAAGGCATTTGTATCTTAGGTGCGACCGGTTCGATTGGGGTCAGCACCTTGGATGTCGTGGCACGGCATCCTGCGTTGTACAAGGTGGTGGCCTTGACCGCCAACACCAACACCGATGCTTTGTTTGAGCAGTGCTTGGAACACCATCCCGAATATGCCGTGGTCGTTGACGAAAAACGGGTGCAGGCTTTCCGGGAAAAAATTAAGGCGTCGATAGTCTCCGACATTAAAGTCCTGTCCGGCGCCAAGGCCTTGGAACAAGTGGCGACCTTGCCCAATGTCGATTCGGTGATGGCGGCCATTGTTGGCGCTGCGGGCTTATTGCCTTCGCTCGCCGCCGCCCAAGCGGGCAAGACCGTGTTGTTGGCGAACAAAGAAGCCTTGGTGATGTCCGGTGACATTTTCATGCAGGCCGTCACCGAATCCGGCGCACAATTGCTGCCTATCGACAGCGAACATAACGCCATTTTCCAATGCATGCCCGCCGCCTATAAAACTGGCCAGCATAGCCCGCAAGCACGGCGCATTCTATTGACCGCATCCGGCGGCCCGTTCCGCACCACGCCACTGGCAGACCTGCCGAAAGTCACCCCCGCCCAAGCCGTCGCGCATCCCAATTGGGACATGGGCAAGAAAATCTCCGTCGATTCGGCCACAATGATGAACAAGGGCTTGGAAATGATCGAAGCCTGCCTGCTGTTCAATATGCAGCCCGAACAAATCCAAATCGTCATCCATCCGCAAAGCGTCATCCATTCCATGGTCGATTATGTCGATGGCACGGTGTTGGCGCAGATGGGCAACCCGGATATGCGCATCCCCATCGCCCATGCCTTGGCTTCACCGGAACGCTTTGAATCCGGCGCGGAGCCTTTGGACATCTTTAAAATCGCGCGGATGGATTTTGAAGCCCCCGATTTTAACCGTTTCCCTTGCCTGCGCCTTGCCTACGAGGCCATCCATGCGGGTGGCATCATGCCCACGGTATTAAATGCCGCTAATGAAATTGCCGTGGAGGCTTTCTTGGACGGGCAAATCCGCTACACCGACATTGCCGTGGTCATCGAGCGCTGCATGAAAGCCATCCCTGTCCGCCCTGCCGACACGTTGGACGTTATCCTCGAAGCCGACCAACAAGCCCGGGCCGTTTCCAAACAACTCCTCGCCGGATTGGATAGCTAATGGACACACTGCATACGCTGTTTTATTTCCTGCTGGCCATTGGCCTGCTCGTCTCCATCCATGAGTTTGGGCATTTCTGGGTGGCGCGGAAAGTCGGCGTAAAAGTGCTTAGGTTCTCGGTTGGTTTCGGCAAAGTTTTTTGGTCTTACCAAAAATCTCCGGATTCCACCGAATATGCGCTCTCGGCCTTGCCCTTAGGCGGCTATGTCAAAATGGCCGATGAACGCGAAGGCGAAGTCAAACCTGAAGATTTGCCGTTTGCCTTTAACCGCCAGCCAGTATGGGCGAGGACTGCGATCGTTGCCGCCGGGCCGATTTTTAACCTAGTGCTGGCGGTGATGTTGTTTTGGGCGGTCTTAGTGATCGGCGAAGAAGACATCAGGCCAATAGTCGGCCTGCCAGGACAAGGCACCTTGGCGGCGCAAGCCGGATTTGCAGAAGGCGAAGAGATCCTGACAGTCAACGGCAAAACCACGCCCACATGGACGGAAGCCATGAGCCAGATCATGGCGGCGGCCTTGGATGGCGGACAAACCATCCACGTTGAAGTAAAAGGCCAAGACCAAAGCCAGCATCAAAGGGCCATCAGCCTGGGCGAAGGTGAGGCGGATAACGCCGAAAAACTCTACCAGCGGTTGGGCTTCAAACCCTGGTCGCCGAAACTGAAACCCGTCATCGGCAACGTTTTGCCTGATAGCGCCGCCTTGGCCGCAGGCTTAAAAACCGGTGATTTGGTCATCAGTGCCGATGGTGTTGCGGTTAGTGACTGGATGCAATGGGTGGAGATTGTCAAGAAGCATCCTGAAAAGCCCATTAGCATTGTCTTGGAACGTGCGGGCGCTTCGATGCCCGTGACCATCATACCCAAGGCCGTTGCTGCCAGTCCCGAAAGCCAAGAAAAAGAAGGCAAAATCGGCGCGTCGGTTTTTATACCGGAAGGTTTGCTGGCGTCTATCAAAGTCGATTATGTCCTGTCGCCCGTGGCGGCGATTCCGGTGGCGTTTGAAACCACCTATTATTACGCCGTCACCACCTTAAAAATGATGGGCAAAATGCTCATCGGCAAGGCTTCCGTCGAAAATTTGAGCGGGCCTCTCAGCATAGCCCAGTTTGCCGGGCAATCCGCCAGTATGGGGCTAGTGCATTTCATCAAATTCTTAGGCCTGGTCAGCGTTAGTTTAGGTGTGTTGAACCTTTTGCCAATACCCGTGTTGGACGGCGGGCATTTGTTGTTTTTCGCCATCGAAGCCGCGTGGCGTAGGCCTGTCCCGGAAAAAATCCAATTGGCTTTCCAACAAATTGGTATCGCCTTGCTGTTGTCGGTTATGGCCTTGGCAATGGTATTGGATGTGCAACGGGTATTCCATTAAAACTAAAACGGGTAACCCGCCAGGCCACTGAACAAATGCCCGTTTGAGCTGTCCGAAAACCACCTACAACACTTCGTAACCTTCGAGAGAACCATGAAAAAACTACTTAAGATTGCCGCGTTATCAGTAACGGCCTTGACCTTGGCCGTTGCCCATGCCGATGAAAATGCCATCAAGCAAAGCATCGGCAAGTCCATGCCTGATGTCAAGATTGATTCCGTAAAACCATCGGAAGTGAAAGGCATTTATGAAGTCGTGGTGGGTTCTAACATCTTGTATGCCACAGAAGACGGCAAATATTTGTTCCAAGGGCGTTTGATCGATATCGAATCCCGCACCGACCTGACTGAGCGCAAACTGGCTACCAGCCGTCTGGCCGCGCTCGACAAAATCGGGGAAGATAAAATGATCATCTTCAAGCCCAAAATCAATAAATATACCGTGTCCATTTTCACCGACATTGATTGCGGCTATTGCCGCAAACTCCATTCTGAAATTGACCAGTATATGGCGCAAGGCATCACCATCCGCTATTTGTTCTTCCCACGGGCAGGCAAAGGTTCAGAGTCGTATAACAAAGCGGTTTCGGTTTGGTGCGCCAAAGACCGTAACGCCGCTTTGACCGCCGCCAAAAAAGACCAAGCTGTAGCGACTAAGACATGTGATAACCCTGTCGACGAACACATGGCGTTGGCTGCCGATTTTGATGTCAAAGGCACACCGATGATTGTGACTGAAAAAGGCAATATCTATCCTGGCTACTTACCCGCCAAAGAATTGGTTGAGGCTTTGGAAACTGAGAAGAAAGTGCATTAAGCGGTTAAACCCGCAGGCAAAAGGGACAGCCTAGGCTGTCCCTTTTTTGTTTTGGTGGTTAGGCTTGCGTGGACCTTTTATGGTGGAGATACCATTTCACGCCGGCAAATACGGCGGCGGCGGCGATTGCAAAAATAATCATATGCTCAACATCGGTGATAGTGCTAAACACTTTATCGGCTAAATGGCCGAAGTGGTACACCACCCAGACAATACCCGGCACACTGATTAAAGCCGCCAAGCCATCGTATAACAAGAAAATCTTTAACGGCAAATGTAATGTCCCCGCACAGAAAAACGTGGGGGCACGCAAGCCCGGCATAAAGCGGGAAGCAAAAATCACCTTATTGCCATGGTCATGCAGTTTCACCTTAACGGTCTCAAGCCGTTCCGGCGTTAAGAATTTACTGAAAAAAGGTTTTTTAGTGATCTCCCGCCCGTACTTGGCCCCCAACATAAAAATGCTGCTGTCCCCGATCAGCACCCCCGCCATACAGACGATGATCATCGCCCAAACGTTGACCATGCCGTAATAAGCCAACATCCCCGCCACAAACAAGGTGATGTCTTCAGGAATCGGCAAGCCCAGTCCACAGGCCAGCAAGATTAGGAAAATCACCACATAAGGCATAATCCCACTGAAACCCAGTGTGAAATTTAATAAATCATGCACAGTTTAACCCCTCAATTTTAAATAATTATTTGCCAGCAAAAACATGGGTCATCTTGGACTTGCTTGTGATAATGGGCGGTTTTTGCCGGGCGTTTTTAGTATCAAAGCCTCGGAAGAAGCATAGCCTGAAGATAATCGCTGATAGCGGCTAGATTGTCAATTTAGCTGGGGATTAAGTTGCTTAGAATGAATTTAAACTCAAGAAATGGCGCAGAAAAGCGGCGGATTAAGCTTTCATCTAAATTAAGCGGATTTGTTGCATAGGTGGATATAGCATTCGATTGTAGGTTGGGGTGACGCTAGGAACCCCAACGATTGATGCCCGCCAGATGTGTTGGGGTTTGTACCTCACCCCAACCTACGAGCTCAAGGCTCCTTGCTCAAAAATACAGAGTCTAAAATGCCAGCTATTTCTGTGCTAAGAATCTCGTACAAATCTTTTCTTAACAGCTTATCTTCATTCAATTCGATAATTTTTGCTTTTCCAGCATACGGTGCAAGCTTTGGATTTTCCACCGCATAAAATAATTTGGCTATTTTCTGGAGTGTCTTCTAAGATTAATTTAACAATTTTGTCGTAGTGATGATCTGCTTGCTCATGTTGATTTGGTGTATCAATTACAAAAGGAGCGGGAATTTCGTTTCCTACGAAATATATCTGTCTGAATATAGCTAATTGGTAAGCTAAAACGGCTCTTGTGCTATCTGCTGCCCCGCCGCTACCAAAAATTTTATTGTAATCCTTAGGGCGTTTTATGTTGTTAAAACTAACTCCCTCAGCTTTCAGTTTATGAATAAATTCTGTTAGAAAGCCTATAAACTTTGAGTTTAAATCATCTTTTTCACGTTTCTTCAAAAGAGATCCTTGTTCTTTTTTTAAGTTCTTCTGTTTATCCGCTAAGTTTTTAGAATAAGATTGTTTTTGATTTTTTGTTTCCTCTACATTTTTCTGTACTGAGTGGGACGCAAAACCATCCAGCCATGAAGTGGGGTTTTCATTATTGCTGGTAGAGTACCGCTTATATTTGTTGTGAATTAATGATATTTTTTTTCGCACTTCATACAAGCTTAGCTGTTCTCTATCTATTACGGTGCTTAGTTTTACAAGCTCATATTTTAACAAACGAGCTTGTTCATAAGCTTGTTCTTTGTCTGCTAGAATTCCTGCTCGGCTTATAAGTGAATTATCATGAAGTGTCCCACATAAAGGACATGTTAAAGAATCATCTTCTATACATTCGACTGCAAACTGATAATCTTTCTCTATTTCATCGGCTGCTTTTAATGCAAGTATTCGCTGATTTAGAAGGTGTTGATGTGAAATTCGATTTATGGTCAGATTATTTAATAGTTCTTCTTGCATTATAGCCAATTCGTTTAGCTCTTTCTCAATACTTAAAATAGTTTCCTGAAATTCCTCTTCAGATAAAATTAAGGTATTCAACGGAATATATTCCTCGACAACACTTAAGGCTGTATCAATACGTATAATGTCTTCATCTGCATTTTTTTGTTGAACTTTAAGTTCGAATATAGTTTCTTCGATTTCAAAATGTTCAGGTGTTAAATACCCAGTATGGTAATCGATAATGGTTTTTTGCCATCTTAAGTATTGTCCAAGGTCTTTAAATGAATTCCAAGGTGAAGACCAGCTTCTTAGTTGGTCTATGTAAAATGGTAAAAAATAATATGCTGGAGGGGGCGTTTCTAATTCTGGATTATCAATCTCTGAATTGTTAATTCTTTTGGGGAGCTTCGCTTTAAATTGCACTAAATTGGCGATTAACTCGGAATATTCTCCTGTTACTTTATGGAAAACAGAAAATCCATCTTGTTTATTTCCAAATAAGATTTGTTTCTTATTAAGCCTTACAACGGTATAAATTTGTTCAGCTATTGAAAACTCAAGTAACGCCTTTACATTCAATCCCTTCCAATTATCATCAAAATCAGGCTCACAGCCTAAAGCCCAAAATAAATTCTGAACCAAGGTAGATTTGCCAATGCTGTTATTTTTTCCTGTAATTAGATTGAATCTCTTCTGGAACTCGAACTGATTCGCGGATTTTATAGTATCTGACACTAGAACTAATCGTTTGAATTGCAAGCTTTTCATGCTCATTTTTCCTTAAGTTTCTTATTAACAACCTGTAATTTTCAATGCTCATAAATCACTCATAATATTAGTGATGATTTCATAAATTATTGTTGCTTTTACTTCTAAAGACAATCCAATTTTACTTTTTATTGACTGGCCTAGATTTCCCTCAATATCCATAATTAATTTCCCAACATCAGAATATACAAGAAAGTCTATTTCCTGAAGAATGATTCTAATTTCATTTTTGACGTTAATTGAAAACGAAGTGGGATTTTTTCTCTCCAAATAAATTCTTTCAATAATGTTTCTTAGCTGTATTTTCTCAAGTGCTTTTAAGTTTAATTCAGAAGCAATTGACTCAAAGTCAGATATTAGTTTTTTATTTTCAGGAATATTGGTATGAGATTGTATGGTTTTACTAACTTGTTTAGATGTAAGGGCTTTATTTTTTAGAAGTTCATCCCATTTTGTATAGTCATAGCTTACACCACCTTTTCTGCGTAATTCATCAATTAGCGTCCTGTAAATATTTACAGAATTAAAAGAGCTGCTGGTAAAAAGATGATTTACAAGTTCTGAAATTTTTCCAATTACCTGCTGCTGTTGCTCTTGAATATTTAATTTTGGAATAATAAAATGAATATTTATTGGTAGGTGATCGTTTCCTAGTTCAGCTTTCAAGGCTGCTTTTAATTGGTTTATTGAATCTTCTGTTAAATCACCAATTGAGATTGTTTCAAGATTTAAGCCCCGTTTTGTTTTCAATGAAAAACCACAAGAAGCCACCAAATTAATAGTGTCAATTTTGTCACTGAAAGATTTATTACAGGCAGACAAAACAAGCTTTCCAAGAACCGAATTATTTTTGTTCACCTTAACAAGGCTATCAATAGTGTATTTTTTTGTTGAAATGTTTTTGACTTGATTGAATTGATATTTAGCTTTTTTTGGGTCGAGAGAATCTGCTATCACTACATCTTCATGGAGTTCCATAAACAAAGCGTATTCTTGACTATCGTCATGAATATCAATGACTTTGTATAAAGCCCAGTGGTATTGATATTCGAATTTCTCTATTGTTTTTGAACCAGATTTTTCTCTTTGAGGAACTGACAAAGGATTTTCATTCATGATTTTTACCAATTTTGAATTTCAAGGTATTGCGTGGGCTGTATTTATTGTCGTTAGCCTGTATTAAAGCTATAACGTAATACGGGCAACGCTGTTTTGGCGGTAAAAAATTTAGATTCTAGCTATTAATTACCTAATAGCGAGGTAATTTCTCACATTCCTGAAAATATATATGCCGATTATGCGGCTAAAACTGCTTTCTTCTATTCTGTGCTATTCTTTTTGCTAGAAAATTGTTCAAAAATGATCTGAGGACATAAAAATGGGCTTGGCATTAAAAGACAACCAAACTTATTGCTATGGCGCTTATCTGACTTGGCCTGATGATGTGCGTTATGAATTGATCGACGGTCAGGCTTATGTGATGTCACCGACACCGGATTTGGTGCATCAGGATGTGGTAGGGGAAATATATTTACAGGCGGCGAACAGCTTGAAAGGCAAACCCTGCCGCGCTTTTATCGCGCCTGTGGATGTGCGCTTACCAAAACACGATGAAGCCAACGAGCAGGTTGATACCGTTGTGCAGCCGGATGTGTTGGTGGTGTGTGATGGCGGCAAGTTGGACAGGCGCGGGGTTCGGGGAGCACCGGATTGGTTGGTGGAAGTGTTGCCGCCGTCCACCGCCAGCCACGACCAAATCCGTAAACGTGCGCTTTATGAACGGCATAGCGTAAAGGAATATTGGCTGGTGCATCCGGTTGACCGTTTATTGACGGTGTATCGCTTGGATGGGGCGGAATACGGTAAACCGGAGCTTTATGAGCTGTCCGGCGAAACGCGGGTGGCGGCGTTGCCGGAGATTGTGATCCAATGGGATGAGTTGGTGGCGCGGTTGCCTAATGATTGTTAGGGGGAAACTTGATGGTATCCGTGTTGTAACTATTTGGGCCCAAGCTTAATAATCTGCATTGGTTTTATAACAACCCCTTCAAGCGATAAACCAAATCCAAAGCCAACCTAGGGCTTAACTCATCCGGCTTCACTTCCTCCAACAACGACACCGCCGGATGGCATTCGGGCGCGGAGAACAAATCCAATTGGTTCACGCCCGATTCTTTTTGTTGCTCGGCATAGACCAAGTTTTCCAGATGCTGCAATTTGGCTTTGGCTTTTTCAATCACTTGCCGTGGCACGCCTGCCAAGGCGGCGACTTGCAGGCCGTAGCTTTGGCTGGCCGCGCCTTCTTTCACCGCATGTAAAAAAATGATTTTGTCCTGATGCTCCATTGCGTCCAAATGGACGTTGTGGATGGTTTTTTGCTCTTCCGCGAGCGTGGTGAGTTCAAAATAATGCGTGGCGAACAGGGTGAAGGCTTTGCATTCTTTCGCCAGATAATCGGCGCAAGCCCAGGCCAACGATAGGCCGTCAAAGGTGCTGGTGCCGCGTCCGATTTCGTCCATCAGCACCAAGCTTTTCGCGGTGGCGTTATGCAGGATGTTGGCGGTTTCCGACATTTCCACCATGAATGTCGAGCGTCCGCCGGACAAATCATCCGACGCGCCGATGCGGGTAAAAATTTTGTCGACCGGCCCGCACACCAAGGCTTTGGCCGGCACATAACAGCCGATATGGGCGATCAGCACAATCAAGGCCGCTTGGCGCATGTACGTGGATTTACCGCCCATGTTCGGGCCGGTGATGACCAACATGCGCCGTTGCGGCGAGAACACCAAATCATTGGCGACAAAGGGAATATCCGAGACCTGTTCCACCACCAGATGGCGGCCTGCGGTGATGCGGATGCCGGGTTTTTCGGTGAGTTCCGGTGGCGACAAGTCCAGCGTTTCGGCGCGTTCGGCGAAGTTGACCAGCACATCCAATTCCGCCAAGGCGGCAGCGCACTGTTGCAGCGGGACTAGCGATTCAGCGATGGTGCTCAGCAAGCCGTCGTACAAGGCTTTTTCCCAGGCCAGGGATTTTTCCCGCGCACTCAGCACTTTGTTTTCAAAGGCTTTTAGCTCTTCGGTGATGTACCGCTCCACGCCTTTTAACGTTTGTTTGCGGGTGTAATGGGCGGGGATTTTATCGCTGTGCAGGTTGGAAATTTCGATGTAATAGCCGTGTACGCGGTTGTAATTGACTTTTAAATTACTGATGCCCGTGGCGGCTTTTTCGCGCGTTTCCATATCCAATAAAAATTGGTCGGCGTTTTGGCTGAGGTTGCGCAACTCGTCCAATTCAGTGTTAAAGCCCGCCGCCAACACGCCGCCGTCGCGGATCAGCACGGGCGGGTTGCCGACCAGGGCTTTTTGCAATAGGGCCAAAATGTCGGGATGTTCGCCGATTTGCCTGCGCAGTTGCGTCAGTTGCGGGTTGTCACTGTCCGCCAGCACGGCTTG
>Ga0066437_1000257_pt1 | contig 19984 bp, 17 predicted proteins | sample LakWasMet55_HOW8_2_FD_59525 | JGI IMG/M metagenome (GOLD analysis project Ga0066437, IMG submission 59525) | Freshwater sediment methanotrophic microbial communities from Lake Washington under simulated oxygen tension - Sediment Metagenome 55_HOW8 | ecosystem: Environmental > Aquatic >...
TAATTCTTAGAGCATTTTGCAATACTTTCACAGTCTCCATGGCTTATTGCCCCCATGTAAACGGTATACTGGGCTTTTCGGATAAGGCAATACTTGGCCGTATGGCTTAAGCCGGGATATTGGGATCTTGTCCTACGCGGATGGCGGATGCATCCCCGCCTTGGTGTCTGGAGATTTTAGATAAGCCGGTGGTATGGGCCAGCTGAAACAGAAGGCGGGGGGTTGGTGGCGCCTGTCCTTTAGACGGCCGCCCCTGTCCGATACCCCCGAAGGTGTGTTTTTATAATTTATTGAACCTGCTAAATATTCTTCTTACCGGATCGGAGGCCTGTTTCCCGTCCTGTTCAAAAGTGGTGTTGAAGAGGTCGGGTTGCGTATGCCGTTGTTCATTTTTGTGGAAGAGGGCGATATTATCCAATATTGCCGCCCTTTCTTCTTCTGAAATGGTGGTGCGGATAAAGCGGTTGTCCCTGCGCATAAAATAACTGAGGAACGAATCCAGGAACTCATCATCAAGTTGCTCGATAGCAAAGCTTTTGTGAAATGTCAGGAAATTCTCATGGTTGTAGATATTGACTTTCAGTTTTGACGAAGGGTAGTCCAGCAAAATCTGGAAACGCACCGGAATTTTCCGTTCGACGACAAACTGCGCCCTGTCGGAGCGGTAATTTTTCTGCTGGAAACGCAAGCCCCGGTCAAACAGGAAAGCGTATTCCCGGTCAATTAATCCTCTGGACGATAAGGTGTAGCTAAAGTTGCCTTCGGCTTCACAATAGAAGCTGACATTGATCTGCATCAAGCGGTGGTAATCAGCCATCCCCATACGGCCATCGGTATTGATTTTATAGTTTTGCTGGTATAGGGTGCCAAATTGCGGATAGTGGCGGCAATAATGGGTGACGGGTATCGGTTCTTCAAGGAAGTTTAAATATTCGACCAGTTCCTTTAGGTTGTCATATAGGAACTGCATTTTGGGCAAAAGTATTTTCTGGTAGGTTTCTTCCAGCCGCTTATCAATCAGGCTTTGCTCATATTCAGCCTGTTTTTTTTCCGCCGCTTTTTGTCTTATTTCATCCAGGATACTCATGATGGTTCCTCTGTTTGGTGCCAATTATTGGGTAATAAGGCTTTCAAGTTAAAGCCATGGCCCTATCTTGCCGGGGTTACGGACAGCAAGGCCTTCGTCTATTCGGCCAGTAAAGCCAATAGTTCTGCGGTTTTCGCCTGCATCAGCGTTTCATCGCCACGGGCTTCAACGTTCAAACGCACTAACGGTTCGGTGTTCGAGCAACGTAAGTTAAACCGCCACCCGGCAAATTCCATGCTTAAGCCATCAGTAAAGTCAATTTCCAGGGCTTCGTGTTGGTAATGTTGCCGGACTTTTGCGAGCACAGCGGCCGGGTCGGCAATGACCCGGTTGATTTCGCCGCTGGCGGGGAACAAGCGCATCCGTTCATCCAGCAGTTGGGATAAGGGTTTGCCACTGTCGCCCATTAAGGCGACGACTAACAGCCAGGGGATCATACCGCTGTCGCAGTAAGCAAAATCGCGGAAATAATGGTGTGCGCTCATTTCCCCGCCGTACACGGCATCTTCGCTACACATCCGCTCTTTAATGAACGCATGTCCGGTTTTGCTTTGGATGGCGATACCGGATAGGTTGTTGACAATGTCCACGGTATTCCAGGTCAGGCGGGGGTCGTGGACGATTTTCGCGCCGGGGTTTAGTTTCAAAAAAGCTGCGGCGAGCAATCCGACGATGTAATAACCTTCGATAAAACGGCCGGTTTCATCAAATAAAAAGCAGCGGTCAAAATCGCCGTCCCAAGCGATGCCCAAGTCGGCTTTGTGTGCGTGGATGGCGGCGATGGTGCTGGCGCGGTTTTCGGGCAATAAGGGGTTGGGGATGCCGTTAGGGAAATGGCCGTTTGGTTCGTGGTGGATTTTTATAAAGGTGAGGGTGGGCAATGACGCCTCCAGCCAATCAATGACATGGCCTGCGGCACCGTTGCCGGCATTGACGACGATTTTTAACGGCTTTAAAGGTTCGGCCCCTAAATAACCCAGCAGATGCCGGGTGTATGCCTCACCTATCGTGATGTGTTTCAGTTGGCCGCGTGCCCCGCTGGGGGCGGCAAATTCATTGGTTTCCGCCAATTGTTTAATGTCATCCAGGCCAGTGTCGCCGCTCACTGGCTTGCTATGCTCGCGCACCAGTTTCATGCCATTGTAATCTTTAGGGTTATGGCTGGCGGTGACCATAATGCCGCCGTCCATCATTTTGCCCGCGTCCTGATAGGCAAAGGTTGCAAAATACACTTCTTCAGTACCGCATAAACCAATGTCGTACACATCGGCACCCGCGTCCATTAGGCCGCGGCTGACCGCCGCCGCCATTTCGTCGCTGGATAAGCGGATGTCACGGCCGACGATCACTGATTTTGGCTGGATTTTTTCGGCATAAGCCCGGCCAATGCGGTAAGCGATGTCCGGATTAAGTTCATCCGGGATTCTGCCACGGATGTCGTAGGCTTTAAAACAGGTTAAAGGAATGCTCATTAGCGGGCTAGCCATTAGGGAATGGAAAGATTAAAAAATGTGACAGTTCGTCGTCTAGTATAATTGCCTACGTTTTAGCAACCAATGATTATTATGGTTGTTGTGATTTTTTGTGAATAAAGTATGGCAAATTTTAAAACCCATGTTGCGGTCGCTGTTGCCGCCAGCACAGCGGCGGCTGGCTTTGCAGCGGACCTGAAATTGATTACGGCTGACCAAACCGTGTGGTTGGTGCTTTTAGGTACAATTGGCGGCATGTTGCCAGATATTGATGCCGATAATTCTAAACCAATACGTTTGTTGTTCAATGTGCTGGCGATAATCAGCGCAATAACGGCGGCAAAGGCCTTTTATGGACGGCATGAATCGTATTGGGTGCTTGGGGTGGCGGCTGTCGCTTATTTAATGGTGCGGTATGGCGTGTTTGGATTGTTCAACCGTTTCACCGAACATCGTGGGGTCTTCCATTCCTTATTGGCCGCTGTGTTTTTTGGCTTGTTGGCAACGTGTATCAGCTTCTATATTTTACACTGGACAATCATCCAAGCTTGGCTGGATGGTTTTTTTATCAGTTTGGGTTTTGTTGTCCATTTGTTGTTGGATGAATTGTTCAGTGTCGACCTTAGCAATAAACGCATGAAAAAATCCTTTGGTACGGCCTTGAAATTGTTCCATTACCAAAACTTTACCGCCTCGGTGTTGCTATTGACGGCGACTTTGGCTTTAGCCATGCTTGCGCCTTCCACGGTTCCAGTGCGGCAAGCCATGGGTTTTATCCACTGGACAGTTGTCAAAAGCGGGGAGGGCTGACCATGAGCTTACGTTTCCAGATCAACCTGCGTATCGTCTTGGCCAGTTTGATTATCCTGGTGTTAGGCGGGTCGGTCGCGGTTTGGCAAGCACGCGGTGCGGTCAGTAAAGAAATTGATTCGTCCTTAAACCTTGCCGCGCAATTGATCCAACTTAACTTTCCGCAAGCGCGGCAAACCGCCTTTGATGTGAGCGCGTGGTTGCCGCGTTTTGTGTCGCTTGAGCAAACCCGCCATTTGCAAATTCATTTAAAGAAAGCGGGCGGCGAAATGGTCAAGTTTACTGCCGGACAACAGCTGGCCAAAGCAGACGATGCGCCACCGCAGTGGTTTGTGGATCTGGTTTCAGCCGACTATCCGTCCATTGAACAACAATTGCTCACCGCCGATGGCCAACATATCACCCTGTTCATACAAGCCGACCCTTTGGATGAAATTAGCGAGGCTTGGAAAGAAAGCCAGGCCTTTTTTATCTCCTTGGGTTTTATGGCGGTGCTGACTTTTTTGGCGGTCAATTTAGTGTTCAACAAAGCGTTTAAAGCCATTGCCGTCATTGTCGATAGCTTAAAAGCCATAGAGCAGGGCCAATACCAGCAAAAATTGCCGGAATTTGCCACCCAGGAATATGACCACATCGCCAAAGCCATCAACCACATGACGGATGTCCTGGACGCCGCCCATAAAGAAAATAGTGCCTTGACCCTACATTCCTTACAAATCCAAGAAGCGGAACGGCAACATTTGTCGCAGGAGCTGCATGATGAATTGGGGCAATCGTTGACCGCCATCAAAGTGATGGCGGTCACTGCCAAAAAGCCACAAGCCGATGTCGGGCAAATTACCGATACGGTCATTGGTGTTTGTGACCACCTCATTGCTGTGGTCAAGTCCATGATGCGTAATTTGCATCCCTTGGTATTGGCGGAGCTGGGTTTGAAAGCGTCGTTGGAAGATTTGCTCAACCATTGGGCCAGCCGGCAACCGGATTTGTCCATCATGTTGCTATGTCCTGACGAAGTTGACCAATTGGATGCCAAAATGAGTATCCAATTGTTCCGGGTGGTACAAGAAGGTATTACGAACATCGTCCGCCATGCCAATGCCAGCGAAGCGACTATCCGCCTCGGTATTGACGGCAACCAGTGTTTGCAATTGGAAGTCACCGATAATGGCCTGGGTTGCGTGCCTGTCAGCATCAAGACTGGTTTTGGCTTGTTGGGCATGCGGGAGCGTATCAACAGCCTAGGCGGCGAATTTGCCATCTTTACCGCCCCTGGACAGGGGCTACGCATTAGCGCGGCTATCCCCTTGTTATGAAAGGCCCGATAAAAATCCTTTTGGTCGATGACCACGCGATTGTCCGTGCCGGTTTCCGCTTGCTATTGTCGGCCGTGGAGACAGTGGAAGTCGTTGCCGAAGCTGAGCGCGGCGAGGCGGTTTTCCAACTGTGCCAGGAAACCCATCCCGATGTCATTGTGCTGGATCTGTCTATGCCCGGTATCGGTGGCTTGGAAACCTTGCGGCGGGTTTGCTTGCGTGATGAAAACGCCAAGGTGCTGGTGTTTAGCGTCCATGATGAAAGCGTCTACGTCAACCGGGCCCTGGCGGCTGGCGCGAAAGGCTATATCACGAAAAGCAGCGCGCCGCATATTTTGGTGGAAGCCATCCATAAAATTGCCGATGGGGAAATTTATATTGAGCAAGGCTTGCTCAAAGCGTCCCCTTCCGTTCAGGTTGACCATTACCGTTCCATTGTCGAGACCCTATCGCCTAGGGAATTTGACATTTTCCTATTGCTGGCAAAAGGTTTGACCGCGCATAAAATCGCTGAAGAATTGTGCTTGGGTTACAAAACGGTTGCCAATTACGGTACCCATATTAAGAATAAATTAAATGTCTCCACCGTTGCCGAATTGGCGCATATAGCGATGGTGTTAGGTGCGGTGGGGAAATGAGGGGACCGGGTAGCAAGGGCTTGAAGGCTTATCCCGCTTGGTGACGGGGGCTTTATGAGGATTGGGAAATAAGCGGTGTTGTTTGCAGTTGCCCAAAATTATTTTAGGCAACTAACCATGCCGGCAACAAACCTGCCCTTGGCTTTACCGGGCTATATTTGCACCTGCCGGGGCGTAGCCGTCCATTTTGATTTCAATCAAGGGTTGTTCTTCCTGCCCCATTTGGCGGAGCCGTAAAGCACCTGACAATGCCGTGGGCGCCGCAGTGGTGCAAGTGCTTTTAACCAATAACCATGAAGAATCCCTAACCGATGAACCATCATCGTCATGAAAATTGACGTCCGTAGTGAAATCCACCCAATTTTGGCTGAGTGGCGCAACACTGGTCAGTGGCCTAGCCTTATCCCCAGGTTTATGGACTACCGATGTGAACGTCAGGCCTGCCCGATACAGCACGTCGTCTGATGTGCCGCCACCGGTTGTTGTGAAATGGTAGGCAACGGCCACCGGCCCACGGTTTTTAAAGCCAGCGCGGAGGAAGTCATTCATTTCGAAATATTGCACTCCAGGGCTGACGGGCCTGCGGTCATAATCGACGTTGTCCATCCTGATTTTGGCGGCATAAATGCAGTTTGTGCCGTTCCGCCAAACCCGGTCAGTGACTGTGCCAACGATGATGGGTTGCTTAAGGGTATAGGCGTTATTCATTACGATGTTGCGGACGGTATTGGCGGTTAAGCCATAGCCCGCTAAAGGCGGGGTGGCTTTAGGGACCGCGCAGGTGTTGTTGCCACCGCCGTTAGGGGAAAAAGTGGGCGGGGTGGAACCATTGGGGTTGGAACCAAAATTTCCGGTGAGGTTACAACTGGCATAAGCGGATATGCCTCCAGGGACAGTGCTGCCGGCGGGCCGTAAATTAACAAATCCGGTTGCCATGGCCGGTGCGGTGGCCAGCAATAAACTACCGAGCAAGGTGCTGAAGAGAATCGTCTTTTGCATAAGTTTACCTAAGTGGATGGTTGAATTGTGGACAGGCATTTGTCCGTCAGCTAAATCCGTGCTGTAGACAAATTAACGGCCCTTCCCTGATAAAAAGTGATGGCGCTAGAACCCGTGGCCTACACAGCTTGTGGTTTGCATCCCGTCCACAACCACCCCGTCAGGGCAGGTTGCGGAGATGAAACGGGTGTTGCCGTCGATCAATGCGCTCTGGGTGCCTTGGGCATCTGTCAGATTGGCACCACGCAGGTCTGCGCCTGACAAATTAGTTCCAGCGAGGTTGGCGCCCGCCAGATTGGCTTCGTGCAGGTTCGCCGCCGAAAAATTGGCCTTGCTCAAGTTGGCTTCTGTCAAATCCGCCTTATTGAACGTTGCGCCCTTGAAAGATGCCCCTGAAAGCCTGGCGTAGGTCATGTCGGTTTTACTTAAATCCGCCCCTTCCATGCGGCTTGAACGCATATCCGCACCTGTGAGTATGGCCCCTGTCAAGCTTGCGCCAGTGAGGTTGGCGGCTTTTAGCTTCGCGCCATAAAGGTTGGCGTTGCTGAAATTGACCTTATCCATAGTCGCCGCTTCGGCGATCAGCGGGTTATTGCCGTCCGATTGCAAGCCCGACAAATTGGCGCGCTCCATTTGGGTGTTGGGGCTGATGCGCAACGCCCCTATCACCACCGCGCCGCTTAAGTTCGCCCCGCGCAGGTTAGCCGAACCCAAATCGCCACCCAGCCGTGCTTGGGATAAGTCCGCACCCTGCAAGTCCCTATCTTTCAGGCTGTTCTCCTGGGTGAAATCACAGGCATCCAAGTGCGCATCAGGGCCGATCGACAAACAATCCTCCGGGTTTTTAAGCTCCGCTGTTTTCACCATACGCCAATAGGCAGGGCTTAAGGGTGGCGGCTGGTTTTGGTTTTCGTCCAATAAGCTGAGATAAGCCGCGCCTTCGAAATTGACCCGGTCATTCGCCGCGTAAACTGGCGTTTCCCCCCAATCGCCGCGGAATTTTTCGGTTTTGTGCCGGGATGGTTGGGCGGATAGGCTTTCTTGGATAGCTATCCTGCTGGTATTTACAGCAGGATAGCTGGCTGTTTCCGATGCCTTGTGCGTGCGGTCCGCCACGGTATCGGCAAATTTTGATGGTTTGTCCCAAGACAAGGCCAGATAAGTCGAACCTAAAGCAAGGCAGCCTATCAGGGGTAATGCCGTGATTAACAAGGTGAATTTAGCCATAGCCGCTTTGTGTCCAATTTTTCTTGTACCCATGCCTTAAGTGACGTTTACCGTCATCCCCTGTGGTGCGCCACTGCCTTTAAATCGGGTTATTAATTTAATTAAAACAATATGTTATGAATTCGTAGGTCGGGTTAGCGATAGCGTAACCCGACACTTTGGGTGCTGATTGCGTCGGGTTACGCTATCGCTAACCCGACCTACGATTGATATACTAAAAAATCATAACAACATGAATATTAACACTTATTTATTAGTTTAACGGCGGTGAAGCCGGAGCTTGGGGACGCGTGTGACGGGCGCGGAGTGCCTGCCACGCCTTCAGTAGATAACCTAAATCCGTAATTCAATGGCCCGTGCTCGCAGCAATGGGGAGGGCGCGTCCAACATGCCCAAAATATCCCGGCTTCCCGCGCCGGACCAACATTCCGGCGGATTCTATAGAAAAAAAAACACGCGGAATATGCCTGCCAACACATTAAGAAAAATTCCTGAAAGATTAGGGAATTTTTCCCGCACCGTATGCTTTCGATAGCTTCTAAGATGGCGGCCGCCTTGCCCGTCATGAACGGGCAAAAATCCTGACCCCGTTTCCTTTCGCTGCCGTTGTTATGCCACAGACCCCCAACCTTGTTTATCGCCTGCCCGACAAGGCGGATTTGCGCCTCGCATTTTTCCTGGTGCTGCTAGTGCCAGCCCGGCTTTGTTTTGCCGAAGCCGGCAACAACACGCCTGTCGAGTTGGACACTGTGATTGTTGAAGGCCAGAAATACACCAAGCTTGGCCCCGGCGAAGGCCTGCAATTAAGCAAAGAACAAATTCCCGGCAACGTCCAATCCATCACCAGCCAAGACATTAAAGATTCCATGGCGACCAGCCTGGGTGATCTGATGAACTCCCGTTTGCAATCGGTGAATGTCAACGACTATCAAGGCAACCCGTTCCAAATGGACATCAGCTACCGGGGCTTTTCGGCTTCGCCGCAAATCGGCACGCCGCAAGGCTTGTCGGTGTTTCTCGATGGTGTCAGGGTTAACGAGCCGTTTGGCGATATTGTCAATTGGGATTTGATCCCGATGAACGCGTTGTCGGGCATGGATGTGTTTCCGGGTTCCAATCCGCTGTTTGGCCTCAATACTTTGGGTGGGGCGTTGTCACTACGGACCAAAAATGGTTTTGAAGACCCTGGCGTTAACCTCAGTTTCCAAGGCGGTTCTTGGGACAGAAAAAAAGGCGAGGTGTCGGCGGGATGGAATAATGGCGTGTTGGGTGGATTTTTGGCGTTTACCGGATTTGACGAAGAAAGCTGGCGGATGAATTCGCCGTCACAAGTCAAACAAGGTTTTGCCCGTGTTGATTGGCGTGGCGAACGGTTTTCTTTAAAAGCCAGCACTTTGCTGGCGGGCAACCAATTGCTGGGCAATGGCCTGGTTCCGACTGAGTTATACCGGCAAGACCCCACCGCCGTGTTCAGCTCGCCGGACAGCACCGAAAACGATTTGCAGCAATACAGCTTAGGTGGTGAGTTTTACTTTAACGGCCATCTCAGCCTGACCGGACAAATCTACCGCCGTGACAGCAACCGGAAATCTGTTGCAGGCGATATTTATGAAGATTTTCAAGACATGGACAGTGGCTGGGCCAATCCGCTACGCGCCAACGGCACACGCACTGGGCAACCGGTTTGCCGTTACCAGGATGCCAATAAAGATGGCGTACCTGACTATGGCTTGGATAGGAATTTTGACGGTTTGATTGATCCTGGCACTATCAACAAACCATTGAACGCCCGCAATCAGGATTATGTGACCTTAGTGCCGCCCATGGAAGCTGATTGCGACCAAGTCAATTATGTCCCCGTCGGGAAAAATTCCGGGTCGCGTAATGGTGCAGCGGGTGATCCGAAAAACCAACGCCCCGGCCTGTCGTCCAAAGGTTGGGTGAAAGGCACGCCGGTTGGCGTGTTGAGCAGCACCGCTATTGAACAAATGACCGATGGCGCATCTATGCAATTAAACTGGGATAGCGAACAGCATAAATTCATGGTCGGCGGCTCGGCTGATCTGTCAGATTCTGATTTTGACACCAGCCAACACCTGGGCTTGATGGACGCATCACACCGCGTCTACCTCGCCCCCAAAGCGATAGCCCCGTTGTTTGTCGCGGCGCGGGAAGACATCCACAACAATTCCTTTACCGGCAAATCCAACACCTTCAGCGGTTATTTTAGCGAGACGTTTTCACCCAAAGACAATTTGCATCTCAGTGTTTCGGGGCGATTCAACCATACCCAAGTGAGCAATAAGCTCAGGGCGAGGACGCGGGCGGGGTTTGAAAATCTGCATGATATTGTTGACCTCAACACCTACCGCCCGACGGTGATTGTTTGCCAAGGCACTGACCCGGCTTCGTGTGGGGATACGCCTAACTACAATTTGCGGGCGAATTGGGATAAGGACGTGTTGTTGTCACAAGACCCGTATTACGGTTTGGGCAAATACAGCGAAACGCCGACTGCGGAGCAATTTGAATACAATTCCTTCAATCCTTCTTTGGGCATCAGTTACTTACCATTCAAAGACAGCCAAATGGCGGCGAAAGACTTGAATGTGTTTTTTAACTGGAGCCAAGGCACCAGAACCCCGTCCAGCGTTGAATTGGGTTGTGCTTATGACGGTACGCTCGTGCCGCAAACGCCGGGCGACCCGAATTCACCCAAAGTCCCGAAAAGCGTCGCCTCGATTGGCGGAGCCTGTACTTTGCCGACTTCCCTGTCTGGCGACCCGTATTTGCCGCAAATTTTCGCCAATTCTTATGAAGTGGGGATGCGCGGCAAAGTCTTTGGGGATTGGGAATGGAACACCAGCCTATACCGCACCGATTTGCGCGACGACATTTACCTGGTCGGCATCACCGCCAGCCGCAGTTTTTTTGACACTATCGGCGACACCCGCAGGCAGGGCTTGGAATTGGGTTTTTCTGGTAAAGTCGGTATCGTCGATTTCCGCGCCAATTACGGTTTGACCAAAGCGACTTTCCAATCCAATTTGTTTATGGTCAGCCCGCACAACAGTAGTGCCGCCGTCAGTACGCCCTTGGAACCCAAGTACGATGATTCGGGCAGGCCATTGGAAGCGATCCAAGATATGATCCAAATCCAACCCGGCGACCGAATGCCGGGCATCCCGCTTCATAACCTTAATGTTAACGTCAACCTGCATCTTACCCGGAAATGGGAGTTGGGTGTCGGCATGGTCGCGCATTCTTCGTCGTTTGTGCGCGGCAACGAAAACAACGGGCATAGCCAAGGCGCGTATGACTATATCGAGCGTCCCAACAGCACCGGTACGGGCATGGAACTGATCCGCCTGCGGCAATTTACCGATGCCGGGACTGTGCCTGGTTATGTCATTTTCAACCTGAAAAGCCGTTACGACCTAACGAAAGGTTTTTCGGTGTTTGGTATGGTCAACAATGTCTTCGATACCCAATATGCCACGGCAGGACGCTTAGGCATCAACCCTTTTTCCCCTTCCGAAAAAGGCGCGGTTGGTTCTAGCGGCTGGAATTACAATTCCAATGACTGGCTCAACACCACGCTCATCGGCCCCGGCGCGCCCCGCGCTTATTGGGCGGGGATTGAATACCGGTTTGAGTTGTAGGTTTTACGCCCGTTCCCACACTGCCCCAGAGGGTAAGCTTCGGCTTCACTGCCCACAGTTAAGCAACACAGCCGTTCGTGCTGAGCTTGTCGAAGCATGAACGGCTGTGTTGCGGGAGTCGGATTTTTCCATTCATCCTTCGACAAGCTCAGGACGAACGGAAAAATCCTTCACTGTGGGCAATGAAGCTCCGGCTTGGGAACGGACGTGAAAACAGGAATTCTTCCAAGCAAAATCAGGAATATCCCCCAAGCGGATTTACCATGGTTTATCAATAATAAGCCTTTTTCTAGGAATTTGTTTATGAAGCCCGTCGTTTTTGTGTTTGCCAGTTTCTTGATGTTCCCTGTCCTTGCCCTAGCCCACGGGCCAACTCCCCAAAAAGCCAAGGAAAGCGTCATTATTAACGCGCCCGTCGCCACGGTGTGGGAGGCAGTAAAGCAATTTGACGGCATCGCCAATTGGCATCCCGATGTCAAACACAGCACAGGGGACGGCAAGCACGAATCCGGCGGCACGCGCACTATCACGCTGCAAAACGGCGGGCAATTGCTTGAAGAATTGGATTTTTACAGCGATAAAGACCACGAATACAGCTACCGCCTGAAAACCGAAAACGTCCAAGCCTTTCCGGCAAGTTCCTATTCCGTGACCTTACAAGTCAGCCCTGGCGGCGATACCGATCATAGCACCGTGGTGTTAAAAAGCCGTTTTTATCGCGGCGACACGGGCAATACGCCACCCGAAAATCTGAATGACGAGGCGGCGGTGAAAGCGATGAATGGGTTTTTTAAGGATGGCTTGGCAGGGCTTAAAGCCCAAGTCGAGAAATAACCAGGCTAAGCGGTAGGGTGGGGTGGGCTGTTTTGCCCACCTTTTACGTCAATTATTGCACCATATCTTGCGCCCCAATCAAACCCTGCCTTGTCGCCAACAGCGTCAACTCGGCAATCGTCGCCACCCCCAACTTTTCCTTAATCGCCGTGCCGTGGTTGCACACGGTCTTATAGCTCAAACACAATTTTTCCGCCGCCTTGTGCGTGGTGTAGCCGTTTGCCAATAGGCAAAACACGTCGAATTCGCGTGGCGACAATAATTTTATCTTTTCCGAATCATCCAAGCCTGAAGTCATGGTGGCTGCCAGTTGTTGGGCAAGTTCAGGGTCAACAAACGTGCCGCCTTGGGCGATTTTACCGACTGCCGTGATGAGGGTTTCGGGGACGCTGTTTTTGGTGATATAGCCTTTCGCCCCGGCCTTTAAGGCGCGGGTGACGTAGACCAGTTCATTATGGATGCTGAACACCAAGATTTTGGCGTGGGGATCGCGGCTGATGAGCCGCCGGATAGTCTCAAAACCGCCAATGCCGGGCATCGACAAGTCCAGCACGACCAAGTCGGGTTGATGCTGGTTATATAACTGGCAGGCGGTTTCGCCCCGGTCGGCTTCGTAAATTTGCCCGATGTTTTCCGATAAGGACAGATAGGTTTTGTAACCCGCCCTGACCACCGCATGGTCATCGACCAACAAGACATTGACTTTTTGTGACACCTTATCCTCCTTACCGATAAAACGCCCATGATGCCGTGTTTGCAATATTGAGACTATAGGAGGATTTCCTTTTTTGGTTTTGATTGAAAAAGATTGTCCACGAAAGACACGACTCATTGAGCACGAAGTGAAAAGCACGAAAAACGCCGTACATTAACTTAATGGCATACTTCCGCCACTTAAATATCAGGACTCTGAAACATTGAAGACAGGGTTACAAACTCCGTCCCGACTTGGAAGCTGGAGCTTCTGGGACTTGGGTTCAAACCGGAGCTTGGTAACCCGCATCAACGCCGTCGTGCTTGTTTTCGTGTTTTTCGTGTCTTTCGTGGACAATTCCTAACAGGAATATTTCACCCAATTTTGCCGCCATTTTCCCGGCTGTTTTAAAGGCTTATTCCGTAACGGCCTGCCTGCCTCCTCCCGTATCATTCCTGTCCAGCATAGCCGGGTGTCCTAAGCAACCATTGCTCGATCAAGCAAGCCAAGCACTTTCGGGACACCCGGCTAGGCCCTATTGAACACACACCAAATAACATTCTGGAGGAATCATGCGGATTTTGAAAATGGCCGCCACTGCAGGACGCACTGCATTGGCGGCGGGCATACTCTTGGCGTTGGCGCAACCCGCGCAGGCGAATAAGGAGCTGGACAAGCTGTCACGCCAAAACACCAACTGGGTGATGCAGACCAAAGATTACAGCGCGACCCATTTTAGCGAGCTGTACGACATCAATATCACCAACGTCAAAAACCTCAAACCGGTCTGGTCATTTTCCACGGGCGTGTTGAACGGCCACGAAGGCGGCCCGTTGGTCGTCAACGGCATCATGTATGTCCACACCCCCTACCCGAACAACATTTTCGCCATCGACTTGAACGAGCCGGGCAAAATCCTCTGGGAGTTCAAACCTAAACAAAACCCGGCGGCCCGCGCCGTGGCCTGTTGTGACGTGGTCAACCGGGGCTTGGCCTACGCACCGGAAGGCAACGGTTATCCGGCGACCATTTTCCAAAACCAATTGGACGGGCATATCGTCGCCTTGAATGCCAAGACCGGTGAACTGCTTTGGAAAATGGAAAACTCCGACATTGCCATGGGTTCAACGTTAACGGTCGCGCCGTTTGTCGTGAAGGACAAGGTCATCGTCGGCAGCTCCGGCGCGGAATTGGGCGTGCGCGGTTACGCCACCGCTTATAGCATCAAGGACGGCAAGCAGCTCTGGCGTGTTTACGCCACCGGCCCGGATGAAGACATCAAACTGGCGAAAGATTTCAATAAGGCTAACCCGCATTATGGGCAGTTTGGTTTGGGCCTGAAAACCTGGGAAGGCGACGCGTGGAAAATCGGCGGCGGCACCAACTGGGGCTGGTACGCCTTCGACCCTGACCTGGACATGCTCTATTACGGCTCCGGCAACCCGGCGCCGTGGAACGAAACCATGCGTCCTGGCGACAACAAATGGACGATGACCATCTGGGGGCGCGACGTCAACACGGGCGAAGCGAAATTCGGCTACCAAAAAACCCCGCATGACGAATGGGACTATGCCGGCGTCAATTACATGGGGCTATCCGAACAAGTGGTCGATGGCAAGAAAACCAAGTTGCTGACCCATCCCGACCGTAACGGCTTGGTGTACACGCTAAACCGTGAAAACGGCGATCTGGTCAATGCCTTCAAGATTGACGACACCGTTAACTGGGTGAAAAAAGTCGACCTGAAAACCGGCTTGCCAGTCCGTGACCCCGAATATTCGACGCACATGGATCACGAAGCCAAAGGCATTTGCCCATCCGCGATGGGCTACCACAACCAAGGTATCGAATCTTACGACCCTGCGAAAAAACTGTTCTTCATGGGCATCAACCACATCTGTATGGATTGGGAACCGTTCATGCTGCCGTACCGCGCAGGCCAGTTCTTCGTCGGCGCGACGTTGAACATGTACCCAGGGCCAAAAGGCACGTTAGGCCAAGTCAAGGCCATGAACTCGGTGACTGGCGAGTTTGAATGGGAAGTGAAAGAGAAATTCGCGGTCTGGGGCGGCACGACCGCCACCGCTGGGGACTTGGTGTTTTACGGTACCTTGGATGGTTACATCAAAGCCCTGAATTCCAAAACCGGTGAAGAGCTGTGGAAATTCAAACTGCCTTCCGGCGTTATCGGCCACCCGATCACTTACCTGCATAACGGCAAGCAATATGTGGCGATTTATTACGGCGTAGGCGGCTGGCCCGGCGTAGGTTTGGTGTTTGACTTAAAAGACCCGACAGCGGGCTTAGGTGCGGTGGGTGCGTTTAAAGAGTTGGCGCATTATACGCAAATGGGCGGCGGCGTGATGGTGTTTGCGCTCTAGTGTAGAACGCATCTGTAGGGTGGGCACGCTGTTTTGCCCACCGATTTATTCGCTCTAAGGTGGGCAGAACAGCGTTGCCCACCCTACGAAGAAACCACAGATTCGCTTCACTGCCAAAAATTGGAAATGAAACATGCCATTAACAAAAAAACACTTATTCGCCGTTGTGTGCCTGGGCTTAAGCCTATCCACCGCCTACGCCGACGACAGCACCTTAAAAATCTGTGTCGCCGAAGATGAAATGCCGTACTCCAACAACAACGGCGAAGGCTTTGAAAACAAACTCGCCCAGTTAGTCGGTCAAGCGTTGAACAAAAAAATCGAGTACGTCTACTGGACTGACCCGCGCTATTACCTGCGCGACACCTTGGACAAAGGCTTGTGCGATGCCGTGATCGGCGTGGATACGGGTGATCCGCGCGTGTCGACCAGTGTGCCGTATTACCGCTCCGGCTATGTGTTCATCACCCGCCAGAGCGAGCAATTGGACATCGAAAATTGGGATAGCGAAGCTTTGCAAAAAGCCCGGCGCATCGCCTTTGTGCCGGGTTCGCCCGCCGAAGTGATGCTACGCGCCATCGGGCGCTACAACGACCTGTTCAATTATTCACAGGAGCTGGCCGGCTTTAAATCCAAGCGCAACCAATACGTCAAATACGACACGGCAAAACTGGTCGGTGAAGTCGCCTCAGGCCATGCCGAAGTGGCGGCGTTGTGGGGGCCGGCGGCGGGGCGTTATGTCAAAGCTGCTGCCACGCCGTTGACGATGACCGTTATTCCTGACACCAATAAGCGTGCCGATGGCGAGAAGGTTGGCCATCACTACAGCACCTCGATGGCGGTGCGTAAAGGCAACGAAGCCCTGCTCGCACAACTGAACCACGTCATTAAAGCGAAACAACCGGAAATCCGGCAGTTGCTCGAAGCCGAAGGCATACCCTTGCTGGACGCGGAAGCCGTTGCCGTCGCCGCAACCCATTAAGGAAAAAACCAGCGCATGAAATTATCAACCCTCACCCTATGTGTGTCGTTCGCACTATTTTTCAGCACCGCCCAGGCCGACATCAGCCTGCATAACGCCATCACTGGCGAAGCCTTGGATTTGAGTTTCGCCAAAAAAGGCGGCAACACCGATGCCTTCAAGCAGTTTATGCAGGATGGCAAAAACCCCTACAACGGCAACAAGGACATCGTGGAAAAAGGCAAAAGCCTCTACATGACGGGCTGCTCCGGCTGCCACGGACACGAGGCGGAAGGCAAGCTCGGCCCCGGTCTGGCGGACGATTATTGGACCTACCCGCGCAACGCCACCGACCAAGGCTTGTTTGAACTGTTGTTCGGCGGTGCCAACGGCATGATGGGGCCGCAGTATGTCAACTTTAACACCGACGAAATGTTACAAATCATGGCTTTTCTCCGCGACATCTACACGGGTGATCCGAAAAAGGCCAAATGGTTAAACCAATAACGAGGATAACACGATGAAAAAATTAGCATTACTCAGCTTGGCGGTGCTTGCCGCCGGATTGTCCGCATCCGCCTTGGCCTACGATGGCACCAACTGCAAAGAACCCGGCGTGTGCTGGGAGCCGAAACCCGGCTATCCCGACAAAGTCGCGGGCAGCAAATACGATCCCAAGCATGATGTCAACGAACTGAATAAACAAGCCCAGTCGGTTAAGGAAATGGAAGCGCGTAACGAGAAACGCCGCCTGAATTTCGTTAAAACGGGGAAGTTTGTTTATGACGTGGATGAAATCGCCAATTAAGTTTGGCGGTTTTTTAGAAGTAGGATGGGCTGACGAAAGGAAGCCCATCAGTTACGCCCAATGATGCGCTTCCCTTCGTTCAGCACATCCTACGGGTTGTGCTCGTTCCCAAGCTAGAGCTTGGGAACGAGCGAATCCGGCAATTTTTTAGACTAATTCCCCCTCAATTCCGGCAAGTCCCCTTGCCGGATTTTTTTACAGAAAATTATGACCGACTTAATCACCAGCCGCGACCAAGCCCTGCGCTTTGAACACCAGCTCAACCAAATCGTCATCGGCCAAACCGCCGCTGTGCGCCATTTGCTGTTAGCGGTGTTTGCACGGGGCCATGTCCTGCTGGAAGGCAATGTCGGTGTCGGCAAAACCACCTTGCTACGCGCCATCGCCCACGGTTTGGGCGGTGATTACCAGCGTATCGAAGGCACGATAGACCTGATGCCAGCCGACCTGATTTATTACACTTACTTGGATGCTAGCGGCAAACCCCGGGTAGACCCAGGCCCTTTGCTCAGCCACCGCGAACGCTTGGCGACCTTCTTTTTTAACGAAATCAACCGCGCCCGTCCGCAAGTCCATTCCTTATTATTACGGGCGATGGCGGAACGCAGCGTCGGCGCATTCAACCAAACCTACCATTTGCCGCATCTGCAAGTGTTCGCCGACCGCAACCGCGTCGAGCGGGAAGAAACCTTTGAATTGCCCGCCGCCGCCAAAGACCGTTTTATGTTTGAAATCAGCCTCGACACGCCCACTGACGGAGCGGTGTTGCAAGAGCTGATGTTCAACCCGCGCTACCACGACACCGGCCGCTTGGTGCAGGAAATGGTCAGCGGACAGATCGCCTATTACCAGCTTAATGACGTCGCCGCCAGCATCCAAGCGCACATACACAGCAGCGACAAACTCAAAGCCTACGCCTTGGCCTTGTGGCAAGCCTCGCATAATCCCGCCAAATTCGGCATCCGCTTGGCTGATGTGGACATGGCGGAACTGATCCAAGCCGGAGCCAGCCCGCGCGGCATGAGTTTTTTTCTCCGCGCCGCCAAAACCCGCGCCTGGCTGGAAGGCCGCGATAATTTATTGCCGGAAGATTTGCAGGCCGTGTATGCCGTGACGATGGCGCACCGGATATTTTTCAGCCCCTTATACGCTTACCGGAAAGACGAGCTGATGCCGCAATTGATACAAGGGATATTGGCGCAGATTGCCGCGCCGTAAATGTAGGGTGGGCAATGCTGTTCTGCCCACCATTTGTCGATCCGAGTTGGGCAGAACAGCATTGCCCACTCTACGGATTCCCGCTTAAAAAAACAAGAACGCCACCATGAACACCACAAAAAACCTCATGAATTCCGCCTTCGACCTCACCGCCTTACGTTTAGCGATTGCCGCTTACGCAGGCTTAGGTCTGTTTGCCGTGCTGATCGCCGAGGGCTTGGACAACCAAGAACCCGCGCCCTACGCCGCCTATTACGTCGGTGCGGTTAACGAGGCCATCAGCCCGAAATTTTGGGATTTGCTCAGCGACGCCAGTTTATTGCTGTTGTGCCTGAGCTTGCCCGCCGCGTATTTGTCCAGGCAACATCAAGCCTTATTGACCCCGGCAAACTATTTATGCCGACTCAATAACCGCTTGTTCCTATTGGCGTTTACCTTAGGCGCGACGGCGTGGGGGATTTTATTGGCGCAAATTATCTTGCGCTTGGCGGATGGCGCGTATCCCGCCGCATGGGGGAACTTGTTTTTTGATGCGCCCGGTTTTTTAGTTTTAGTGTTCTTGCCTTTGCTCAATAGCTTGTGGTGGTGCGCCGCGCAAACCGTCTCCCAGCCAGACAGCGCCGCGTTGCAATGGCTGTTCGGGCAATTGGGTAAATACACCTGGACTGCGTATGGCGTGTTTACGGGCTTGGTGGTGTTTTTGGTGGTTAACCAGCAATGAGTTTTGTCCACGAATACCCTCTGGGGCACAAGAAGCACGAAAAAACACGAAATTCAACTTCCATCTTGTTCCCAAGCTCCAGCTTACCCGCTGGGCATAAATGGGAACACAGTCTCGGAAGCTCTAGCTTCCCGACATTATGAACATACGAAGCTAGAGCTTCGGCAACGGCATTCCCAAGCTGGAGCTTGGGAACGAGCGAAAACAAACAAACCATGAACCCAACCCCAATCTTCCAATACCGTTTGTCCATGCCCAGCAGCCGGGTTTATCCGGGCGCACATGTCGGGCGCAGGGTCAGTAGCGGGCATTTGTTCAAACAACACGAGCCGCTCATTGCCCATCCCGATCCACGGCGCATTGATTTGCGGGCGAGTGTGTTGGATGTGTTCGGGCAATACCGGGTGCGGGTTTACCAGCAACATAGCCTGATTGACGTGTTGTTGCTGGCGGATTTGTCGGCATCCATGAGCCAAAACAAGGCTTTGTTACTGGCTAGTCTGGATTCCATTGCCGGATCGGCCTTTAGCTATGGTGACCGGTTCAGTTTTATCGCCTGTGGCGGTGAAACCACGCCCCGTTATCAGCTAAGCCATTGCCAACAACAGGGCGCACTCCGTAGCTTTTGCAAGCAACTGCAAACCGCCCGTTTCACGCCGCAAAACCCAACTTGGCAAGCGCTTTTGCCGCATTTGCCAAATCGTCCGTCATTAGTGTTTTTGTTGTCGGATTTTCATTTTGATTTGGCTAGCCTTGCGCCTATCTTGCCGCAGTTGCGCCAGCACGATGTCATTCCGCTAGTCGTCTGGCAAACGGGCGATTATGAAAACCTGCCGGAATGGGGCTTGGCCAGTTTTCAGGACAGCGAAAGCCGCGCCACGCGCACGCTATTCATGCGTCCGGCCTTGCGGCGCAAGATCGTGCAAAATTTCCAGAAACGGCGGCGGCATCTGCAAAATTTTTTCCGCCGTTTTGGCTGTGAACCGGTGTTTTTGCAAGACCATTTCCAGGCCGCGCAGCTTCAAGCTTATTTTTTGCAGAGGGTGGCATGAAACAGCAATCGTCCACGAAAAACACGAAAATCACGAAAATATTCAACGGGATACGAAATTACCAACATGGTGTGTTGCGGTCATTTCGTGTTTCTTGTGCCCCA
>Ga0066437_1000268_pt1 | contig 19453 bp, 16 predicted proteins | sample LakWasMet55_HOW8_2_FD_59525 | JGI IMG/M metagenome (GOLD analysis project Ga0066437, IMG submission 59525) | Freshwater sediment methanotrophic microbial communities from Lake Washington under simulated oxygen tension - Sediment Metagenome 55_HOW8 | ecosystem: Environmental > Aquatic >...
TTGCGCCTGATCGTCGAGCGCGAACTGGAAATCGAAGCGTTCAAAACCCGTGAATACTGGACGATCAATGCAGCCTTGACGGCTGACGGACAGCCGTTCAAAGCCAAACTAATCCAGTTCAACGACGAAAAAATCAGCCAATTCAGCATCACCGACCAAGAACGCGCCGAACAGACCAAGCAAACCCTCCTCAATGCCGCTGACGGGCAATTGCTGGTCACTAAACTCGAACAAAAACAGCAAAAACGCCATCCGGCGCCGCCGTTCATCACCTCGACTTTGCAACAGGAAGCTTCACGGAAACTCGGTTTCACCACCAAACGCACGATGATGGTCGCCCAACAATTGTATGAAGGCATAGACATCGGCGGCGAAACCGAAGGCTTGATTAGCTATATGCGCACCGACTCCGTCAATTTGTCAGAAGAAGCGGTGCAAGACATCCGCGCCTATATTGGCGAAAATTATGGCCATGACAACGTCCCGAAAGAGCCGCGCCTGTTCAAGACCAAATCCAAAAACGCGCAGGAAGCCCACGAAGCGATACGCCCCACCTCCATTAGGCGCGTGCCTGCGGCAATTAAAAACCATCTGACCGCCGAACAGTTCAAGCTCTACGAATTGATATGGAAGCGCACTATCGCTTGCCAAATGATCCACGCGACCCTGAACCGCATCGCCGTCGATTTGAGTTGCGCGAACGGCAAGCACGTGTTCAGGGCGACGGGTTCGTCGATTGCCATTCCTGGCTTTATGACCGTCTATCTGGAAGGTAAGGACGACAGTAACGAAGGCGAAGGCGACGACAAGGAAAGCTTCCTGCCGCACATGCAGGAAGGCCGCCCCGTGCCGCTCAGCGACATCCTCACCGACCAGCATTTCACCGAACCACCGCCCCGTTACGGCGAGGCCAGTTTGGTCAAAGCCTTGGAAGAATACGGCATAGGCCGCCCGTCGACTTACGCGACCATCATTTCGACACTGCAAAACCGTGAATATGTCACGTTAGAGGGCAAGCGCTTTTATCCGACCGATGTGGGCCGTATCGTCAACCGCTTTTTGACCGAGCATTTCACCAAATACGTCGATTACAGCTTCACCGCCAATTTGGAAGACGAGCTTGATGCGGTTTCACGCGGCGAAAAAGACTGGATCCCGCTGATGCGTGATTTCTGGAACCCCTTCACTTCATTGATCACCGATAAAGAGGCCAGTGTCCAGCGCAAGGACATCACCCAGGAAGCCATAGACGAAAAATGCCCTGAATGCGGCAAGCCGCTATCCATACGCTTAGGCCGCAACGGGCGTTTTATCGGTTGCACGAACTACCCGGAGTGCTCGTACACCCGCAATCTGGGCGATGATGGCGGCAATTCCGAAGCGGCCGATGTGGTTGAAGGGCGGGTTTGCCCGGAATGTTCTTCACCTTTGGTTTTAAAAGCCGGGAAATATGGCAAATTCATCGGCTGTAGCGGTTATCCCAAATGCCGCCATATCGAACCGCTGGAAAAACCGCTGGACACCCATGTCGAATGCCCACAATGTAAAACGGGCAGCTTGCTGAAACGCAAATCCCGTAACGGCAAAATTTTCTATTCCTGCTCCGGCTACCCAAAATGCGACTATGCGCTCTGGAACGCCCCGATCAAGGAAAGCTGCCCCGCCTGTGACTGGCCCATCCTGACCGTCAAAACCACCAAACGCAATGGCGCAGAAAAAGTCTGCCCGCAAAAAGATTGCAAATACGCCACACCTTATGAGGGCGACCCCGCAGACGCGGACGGGCCAAAGTGAATGTTTTGTAATGGTAGGGATTGCAATGCAAAAAGACCGCGTTCCCCCTGGCCGGCCCGCATCCCTACCCTAGCCGGACTTCTACGATTCCCAAGCCAGCAAACCCATCCTGTCATGATATGATAGCGTTTTATTTTATCTATTAATGACAGGAAAAAAATGCACGTACTTTACACCCAGGAGCTGTATCAGGCTCTCGAATATGCCCGGAGCATAGACCAGGACACAGGCAAACGGATGATGATCCAGCTTGAGATCGACCAGCCGATGTTCTTCCAAACCATCTTCAAAACCTTCCCGTCCATCATTACCGAACGCAATGAAGACATGGCGAATTTGTTTATGGATTTATGTTTTGATGTGGCCTGCGTTTACAAGAAAGTCTTTGGCAACACCCCCAAATTTAAGGATGACCCCACTTGGATGGAACGTCAGGCAGGTTTGTTGGACAAGGAGCTGAAACCGTTGATGGAAGGCCGTTTCATCAATGACAAACGCAGCCAAAAAATGAAGGAAGACTTCTTTAAACCTAAAGCAGGCGAGTTGCAACAAAATGCCTTGTTGCAATTTTTAAACGAAGGCGTTGACGACATGGCGGCGGACACGCAAAGCGATGAAAGCACGGTGGATTTGACTAAAACCATGTTGTTTGTGGTGGTGCGTTTGTTCACTAACTTATATTCTAAACCGGCCCTACAATGACCGCCTGGTTACGTAGCGGCAAATTGACCATGTAGCCCGTAACCGTTTAACACACCTAATAATAATTAAAATAACTACTTATGATTGATAAAGCATTATTGACCGGCCTCGAAACCTGTTTGGCTTCGATTGCCCCTGAGGACCAATACTTAGGCGTAGACGAAATCCGTGGTTTGTTTTTTGCGCAAATGATCACGCCCAATAAAAGCAACCCGCTAGTCTGGCTGTCGGCGTTATTTTATGGCGAACGCCCGCCGCTTACGGAAGGGCAGATCAGCAACTTGGACACCACGGCCGCCGCTACGCATGAAGCCTATCAGGCCTTGTTCGCCAGCAACCAATTGGCTTTTCCGTTTGATTTTGACCAGCTTGATGAAGCGATGGCGGAATCCGCTTACGGCTGGTGCCAAGGTTTTTATATCGGCTTATTGATTAACGAAGATTTTTGGTTTGGCAAAAAAAATGAGCGGCTAAGGCCGACTGACCATGACCTGCTGACTATCCGCAACAGCGCGAAGCTGTTTATGTGCCTGATAACAAAAGATTTCAGCAACTTTGACAAAGCCAAAGTCGCCGAACTCAAGAAACTGATCACCGAACAAGGCCAAGACCCGACTGACGACATCCTCGCCGCATCGTTGTTCCCGAACGTGCCCATTGCGGTCAAAACCCTGCAAGTCTATGGCACAAAAGCCATGATGGCGAACGCGCCTAAAGCGGCACAACCGATAAGCGCCGTCAAATTAGGCCGCAACGACCCTTGCCATTGTGGTAGCGGCAAAAAATATAAAAAATGTTGTGGGGCGGCGATTTAACCCTAACCGTTAACAGAAGGAACCCGATATGAAAAAATCATCCCTCACCCTCACAGCCTTGGCACTGCTTATCTGCCTATCAGGTTGTGATGGTTCCGAAGACGGTGCCAACACGGCCATAACGGACACGCCACCCGCCACTGCCAAACCGGATAGGGCTATTGAACCTAAATTATCGGCCAACGCAAAACCTATGCCCAATCCAGAGTATGACGGACAGGATGCGGCTGAAGATTTAGATGCGACCGGGATGCCCGCACAGCCAGTGCCCGATATGGAAGCGGAAAAATATGATAATGATATTGGCGTGCGCAATCCCGAAGCGGGCGATCCGGAAATGGACGAACCACCAAGCGATACAGAGTAATTGACTTAAATCCCAAAACCCCGCCGCTTTGCCAAAACCAGCAAAACGGCGGTGTCCGGCGTTAGGTTGCTTGGCTACTTAGCGACCTTAACCAACCAACCCGTTTGGTCATCACAACCTAAAACCGCTTTTGCGCTGACATTGATCCGGGCATATTGCCCGTTTAACGTAGCGGGCAATTTTGCCGTAATTTTATGGAAGGAGATATTGCTTTCCACCTTAAAGGGCAAAGGCTCCCCTTTTGCCGTCAACTTAATGGTCGTCGGGTCAACATAAGCGGATATCTTGATGATGAATTCCGCTCCGGCAGGCACTTCATTATTATCGGCGGCGTTATACGGCGACAGGTTAAAATCGGTAAATTTCGGTTTCTTACAAACCAACTCCGCTTCTTCAGGGCTATAGGCCCATGCCGTACCGGACACCAATAGCGCGGCAAGCAAAAACACGGGCTTAATAATTGTTGTTATTGTCATTTTAAACTCCTCATTCGAATGATGGTGTCATCACACCACCCCGCACTTTAATGAGTTTTGTTATCAAATTCAACTAATTCCCCAGCATTTTGTTCAGGAATGCAAAAACACCAATTATCCGCGCCATCCCTTCCCTGCTTACACACAAAACCCGCGTTGTCTTGTACAATAGCAGCATTTAAATCCCTAGCGAGAGCACGACATTGAGCGCGAAAAACCCAGAGAGCCTAAATTACAAAAGTGCAGGCGTAGATATTGCCGCCGGCAATGCATTAGTCGAACGCATCAAACCGATTGCCGCCAAAACCCGCACCGCTGGCGTGATGGCAGGACTGGGCGGTTTCGGCTCATTATTTGAATTGCCTTTAGACCGCTACCAACACCCCGTGTTGGTGTCGGGCACTGACGGGGTCGGCACAAAATTAAAATTGGCCATCGACTTGGACATCCACAACACCGTCGGCATCGACCTGGTCGCCATGTGCGTCAACGACATCATTGTCCAAGGTGCAGAACCCTTGTTTTTCTTGGATTATTTCGCCACTGGCAAGCTGGACGTGGACACGGCGGCGCAAGTCATCGAGGGCATAGGCACGGGCTGCGGACAAGCGGGGGCGGCCTTGGTCGGCGGCGAAACGGCGGAAATGCCGGGCATGTACGCCGAAGGCGAATACGACCTGGCAGGGTTTTGTGTCGGCATTGTCGAAAAAAGCAAAGTGCTGGACGGCAGCCAAGTGAAAATTGGCGACAAACTGATCGCCATCGCTTCTTCCGGCCCGCATTCCAACGGCTATTCCCTAGTCCGTAAAATCATCAGCCATAGCGGCGCGGACTTAGACAGCCCGTTCCAAGACACCACCCTTGGCAAAGCCTTGCTGACGCCAACCCGCATTTATGTCAAACCACTGCTGACCCTACTGGAAAAAGTGCCCGTCCACGCCTTGGCGCACATCACGGGCGGCGGCATCACCGAAAACCTGCCTCGTGTCCTGCAATCGGGGATCAACGCCGAGATTGATTTGAGTAGCTGGGACTTCCCCGCCATTTTCCAATGGCTGCAAAGCCAAGGCAATGTCCCGCTGGCGGATATGCTGACCACCTTCAACTGCGGAGTCGGCATGATTGTTTGCGTCGCGCCGGAAGATGAAGCGGTGACGCTGGAAACGCTGGCAAGCTTAGGCGAAACAGTGTTTAGCATCGGTGCGCTGGTGGCTGGTGACGGTAAACCAGAAGTTGTGTACCGTTAAACGATTAAGCCAATGGGGCATCCCTTTACCGGAGAACAAACCATGCAATGGTCGGAAGTCATTGACAACCCTTACTTTCAAAACCTACCGTTTAAAATTGAGCTGAACCGTTACGGAAAAGTTGAAATGACCCCCGCTTCCAATCGACATGGCCGGTTACAGTCAAAAATTAGCGCTTTGCTTGAGCGCAAACTCAAAAAAGGCGAAGCACTGGCCGAATGCTCCATCCAAACCACCGAAGGCGTAAAAGTCGCCGATGTCGCATGGTGTTCCAAGGCCTTCATCAAACAATACGCTTATGCAACGCCCTACCCCCACGCGCCGGAACGGTGTGTTGAAATTGTCTCTCCGTCAAATTCAAAAGTGTAGATGGCCGAGAAGGTGCGGCTTTATTTGCAGGCGGGCGCAGAAGAAGTTTGGGTGGTTTGGGAGCATGGGGTGGTGGATTATTATGGGAAAACGGGAAAATTAGAGCAATCGGGCTATGGGATTAAGGTAAAAATACCTAAGCCTTGACGCTATCACCCCACCTTCCTAATCGCATAAACCGCCCCCGACAACACCAGCAGGCTAGGGATAAACGCAACCAACGGCGGATTAAGGCTGTAAATCAGGCCGACATGGCTGATGGTCATGTCGATGACATTAAAACCCATACCAATGACCACGCCGATCAGAATGCGCGTGGCGGCGCTGACACCGCGCTTGACACCGATGACAAACGGGGCGGACACCAGCAACATGGTAAAAATGACCAATGGGGTGACAACCCTGCCCCAAAAGGACATTTCATAAAGCTGCGATTTTTGCCGGTTGTCCTTCAAAAATTCCACGTACATCGCCAGATCATATAGCGATAAATTGTCCGGGTTGACGACGACAATTTTTAGCAAATTAGGCTCTATGGATGAATTCCAGATTTGTTCCTTTGGCGAGTCGGCCTGCATTTGCGTGGTGGAGATGGACGACTCCTGAATGCCTTCCACCCGCCATTGTTGCTTGCCTAAATACACGGCCCTTTGGGCATGGATAGAACGCAACAGATGCCGCTGGGCATCGGTTTCATAAATGCTGATGTCGGCCAGGTCGCCGTTGTCCTCGATTAGGCGGATGTTGATGAACCGCCTTCCTTCACGCAGCCAAATCCCATATTTCAAATTGCGGAAAAACGGGTTGTGTTGCGCGGTGGCCCGCATCACCTGGGCCCTGCTTTCGGCGACCGGGGCGACAAATTCGCCCACCAACACCGCCACGGCAATCCAACAACAACCCGCGACCAGCACCGCCCTGATAATGCCGAACACCGATAGGCCCGCCGCCCGCATGGCGATCAGCTCGTGGTTATTGGCCATGCCACCCAACGCAAACAAGCTGCCAATCAACGCCGAGGCGGGCATCAGTTCGTAGAGGATGGTCGGGGACGTGAAGGTGACGAAATGACAGACATCCAACAAACCATATTCCCCCTTGCCAATGTCGTCCAGCTCATCGCTGAATGTGAACAGATCGAACAAGGTCAACAACAATATGGCGGCAACGGATGAGGCTTTTAAAATATCCCAAACAATGTAGCGGGTCAGTACATTCATAGCTCGGCCTTCTGCCTTAAATTGAGATACAACCACCGCCACCCATACAGCCGTGCCAGCAACACGCCCCCCACGGACAGCAACAGCAGGTTGATGCCCAGCCCTCCCAACCAAGCGGGGATCACGGCCTTGGCCACCCACAACTGGCCCACGCGTAAAAAGTTGCCGTAGCAAAAATAAATCACAAACCCGGTCAGGATATTGCCGAATGCGCCGCCGCGGGGTGAAATTTGCGCCAGCGGCACCCCCAGGAAACTGAGCAACAGCATCCCCAACGGGATAGACCAACGCCGCTGCAATTCGGCATTGTCAACCGCCGCCGCTGACGCCCAAAGCGCATCGGGGGCGACGGCGGCGCGGCTGAAGAAAACCGCCGTATCCGGCTCTTCGACCCTAACGGCGTATTCAGTGAATTTTTCAATGAAAAAGTCCAAGTTGCCAGGGACGCCTTGGACACGCTCGCCATGGTAAAATACGGCATAACGGCCTTCCGGCAAATCCCGCAACCGCGCCGATTCAGCCGTGATGATGCCGGGTGTGCCACCTTGCCGATGTTGCACGAAAACATCATGCATGACATTGTCGTCAGTGATGTCCTCGACATAAAAAACGAGGTCGCTCTGGCTATATTCGCTGAACTTCCCGGCGGCAATGCCACGCAGATCGGCGGACTCATCCCCTTCGTGCATAATCCTGGTGGTCGTGGCCTCCGCCCACGGCGTGGTGTACAAGGACAAACCCGCCGCCACGACGCTCAAGGGGAACACCAGCAGGAACACCCCGCGGTACAAAGTCAACGCGCCGCCCCCCGCCGACCCGACTGCGGACATTTCCTGGTCCCGGTACATTTTGCCCAGCACCATCAATACCGCCATGAACAAGGCGGCGGGCAACAATGACACGCCAATAATGATGGTTTTTAACGCCAACAAGGTCATCAACGTTTCGCTGGACACCCGCCCCTGGATCGCCTTATCCAACACCCGGATAAATTCACGGCTAACAATAATGACCACAATCACCGACCAAACTGACAGCAGGGTTTTCAGCAACTCCTGGGCTATCAATTTATCCAGCACTGTCAACTTGTAAAACCGCCGTAATTCCAAGATTTGGGGGCAATCTGATAACAAACCTGTCTCCTTAAAAACTATTGGTTGGCACAGTTTATTTACCGTCCGGTAAAATTCACTGCCCTGTTGTCTTTTTTCGTATTGGCAATGGCGCACAATCGTGTATTTTCACTGCCCGCCATGCGGAATTTATAGGCCGAAAGGTATATAATCGCACCTTAACCTTGGGCCGGCGACGGCTTGCCGCTCCCGAAAAAACCTTCACCCGCAACTAGACGATAAAGTTATGGACTATTCTATAGAAACCGCGCCATTAGAAAAACTTGAATGTGATTGCATCATTGTTGGCGTTTACCAAGACCAACAACTCAGCCCTTCCGCCGCCAGCCTGAACGCCAGCACGCAAGGCTTAATCCACAAAATCCTCGGCCGTGGCGACATCAGCGGTAAAAATGGCGAAACCGTATTGCTGACCACAATACCCGATAGCTCCATTGAACGCATCCTGCTGGTCGGTTTAGGCGAAAACAAACCCATATCCAACAAACTCTTCATCAAAGCCCTGGCGGCGGCGATCAACAGTTGCAAAAAACCACCGGTCAAATCCATTGTTTGCTGCCTTGCCGAATGCGCGGTTGAAGGCGGCGACACGGCATGGAAAACGCGCCAGATTGTCGAAGTGTTCAATGATGCGGTGTACCAATACACCCAAACCAAATCCGATAAAACGCCCGAAAGCCAAATTACCGGCATCCGCATCAGCGCGTCCGCCGAAACGGCAGACGCCGCGCAAATTGGCCTGGCACAAGGGCTAGCCATCGCCGAAGGTGTCAGTTTGGCCAAAAACTTGGCAGATCTGCCCGGCAACATCTGCACTCCCGCTTACCTTGCCGGGCAAGCCATTGCCCTGGGCGAACAATTCGCCAAATTGTCCACCCGCATCCTTGAAGAAGCCGACATGCAGGCTTTAGGCATGGGATCCCTGCTCTCCGTCTCACGCGGCAGCCGCCAACCCGCCAAGCTCATCACCCTAGATTACCAAGGCGGCGAGAAAAACAGCAAACCGATAGTCCTGGTCGGCAAAGGCCTGACTTTCGATGCGGGCGGGATTTCCTTGAAACCGGGCCTGGGCATGGACGAGATGAAATACGACATGTGCGGCGGCGCGGCGGTGTTAGGCACATTGTTGTTTGCCGCCAAACTGAACCTGCCGCTGAACATCATCGGTTTGGTCCCCGCGTCAGAGAACCTGCCTGACGGCGATGCCAACAAACCGGGCGACATTGTCACCAGCATGTCCGGAAAAACCATCGAAATCTTGAACACCGACGCCGAAGGCCGGCTGATCCTCTGCGACACGCTGACTTACGCCGAACGTTTCCATCCCGATGTCGTCATTGACCTGGCGACCCTGACAGGCGCGTGCCTGGTGGCCTTGGGGCGCATCCCTAGCGGCCTGCTCGGTAACGATGACGGGCTTTGCAATGACCTGATCACCGCCAGCGAAACGGCTAATGATAGCCTATGGCGGCTGCCTTTGTGGGAAGAATATCAGGAATTGTTAAAATCCAACTTTGCCGACATGGCAAATATTGGTGGCAAAGATGCCGGCACCATCACTGCCGCATGTTTCCTGTCCCGCTTTGCCGAAAGCTTCCGCTGGGCACATTTGGACATTGCCGGCACCGCTTGGCGCACCGGACAAACCAAAGGCGCAACCGGCCGGCCCGTGCCGCTGTTAAGCCAATATTTGCTCAACCGCGCCAGCCAGCTTTAATAACGGATGCCGGACGTCAGTTTTTACCTGCTAGCTTCCGGATCGGCCCAGGAACGCTATGTGTTTGCCTGTAAGCTGATCGAAAAAGCCTACCGTAACGGCACCGCCTGTTATGTCCTGACCGACCACGCCGAACAAAGCCAATTGCTCGACAACCTGCTCTGGACTTTCAGGGCGGGCAGCTTTGTCCCGCACCAGATCTATGACGGGCAAGCGCCTGAATTTGGGAACGTCACACTGATAGGCCACAGGCAAGCCCCCGACGCATGGCGGGGCACCTTGCTGAACCTGTCCGCACATTGCCCGGAAAATTTCCAAACGATAGGCCGGATCCTGGAAATCCTCGACAACGATGAAGCCACCAAGGCCGCAGGCCGGCAACGTTACCGACAATACCAACAAGCGGGCATTGACATAGCCACGCATAAGCTCTGAACACCAAAATAAGAATATCAACATGGACAAAACTTACTCACCGCACGCAATCGAACAACGCTGGTACCAAGCCTGGGAAGACAACGGATATTTCGCCGCCAACCCAGAAGCCGAAGAATCCTACTGCATCATGATCCCTCCGCCCAATGTCACGGGCAGCCTGCACATGGGGCACGCCTTCCAAGACACCATCATGGACGCGCTGACCCGTTACCACCGCATGAAAGGCCACAGCACTTTGTGGCAAGCGGGTACTGACCACGCCGGTATCGCAACACAAATGGTGGTCGAACGCCTCTGCAACGCCGAAGGCAAGACCCGCCACGATTACGGACGCGAGGAATTCATCAAAAAAGTCTGGCAGTGGAAAGAAGAATCCGGCGGCACGATTACCCGCCAATTGCGGCGCATGGGCGCGTCTTTGGATTGGTCACGCGAACGCTTTACCATGGACGAGGGCATGTCCGATGCGGTGCAGGAAGTGTTTATCCGCTTGTATGAAGAAGGCCTGATTTATCGCGGCAAACGTTTGGTGAACTGGGATCCGGTCTTGCACACCGCTGTATCGGATTTGGAAGTGTTGTCCGAAGAAGAGAACGGTTCGATGTGGCATATCCGCTACCCGCTGTCGAACGGGCAAGGCTTTATGATTGTCGCCACCACACGCCCTGAAACTTTGCTGGGCGATGCCGCCGTTGCTATCCATCCTGAAGACGAACGTTACAAGCATTTGCTCGGCGAGTTTTTAGAATTGCCGCTCACAGGCCGCCGCATCCCGATTATCGCCGACGATTATGTTGACCCTGAATTCGGCACGGGTTGTGTAAAAATCACCCCCGCCCACGATTTCAACGACTACGAAGTCTGGACGCGCCACCGCCACACCTCGGCGCTGATGGACGCGCCACACGGTGGTTTGTTCAACATCCTCACCGTCGATGCCAGCATCCGCGCCGACGGACTGATCCCGACCCAATACCACGGCCTGGACCGTTTCGCGGCGCGCAAACAAATCGTCGCCGATTTGGAAGCCCAAGGTTTGCTGGAAAAAATCGCCGACCATAAATTGATGGTGCCGCGCGGCGACCGCACCAACGCCGTCATCGAACCGCTGTTGACCGACCAATGGTATGTGAAAATCGCACCACTGGCAGAACCGGCAATTGCCGCCGTGGAAAATGGCGACATTAAATTCGTGCCGGACAACTGGAAAAACACTTATTTTGAATGGATGCGCAATATTCAAGACTGGTGCATTTCCCGGCAAATCTGGTGGGGACACCGGATTCCGGCGTGGTATGACGATTTGGGGAATGTTTACGTTGGCGAATCCGAACAAGCGATCCGTGACAAACATGGTTTGGCGGCGGATTATGTGCTCAAACAAGACGAAGACGTGCTGGACACTTGGTTTTCGTCCGCACTGTGGCCGTTCTCGACCTTAGGCTGGCCTGAACAAACGCCGGAACTGGCGAAATTTTACCCGACCAGCGTCTTGGTCACGGGTTTTGACATCATTTTCTTCTGGGTGGCGCGGATGATTATGATGGGCTTGAAATTCCAAGGCCAAGTGCCGTTTAAGGAGGTCTACATCCACGGCTTGGTGCGCGACGCCGAAGGCCAGAAAATGTCCAAATCCAAAGGCAATGTCCTGGACCCTATCGACATCATTGATGGTATCGGTTTGGAAGCCTTGGTCGCCAAACGCACGGCGGGCATGATGCAGCCGCATTTGATGAAGAAAATCGAACAGGCGACGCGCAAAGACTTCCCGGATGGCATCCAGTCTTATGGCACGGACGCCTTGCGTTTTACCTTTGCTTCGCTCGCATCAACAGGCCGCGACATCCGTTTTGATTTGCAGCGCACCGAAGGCTACCGTAATTTTTGCAACAAATTGTGGAACGCGGCGCGTTATGTGTTGATGAACACTGAAGGCCAGGACTGTGGCATAAATGGTGGAGTAGTAACGCTAACTACTGTTGACAGATGGGTTATCTCACGATTAAACGAAGCAATTGGTTACACTTGCCAAGCTATAGAAAACTACCGTTTCGATTTGGCAGCGCAATTGTTGTACGAATTCACCTGGAACGATTATTGTGATTGGTATTTGGAAATAGTAAAAGTTTCTCTGCAATCTGATGATGAGGCTGTGCAACGAGGAACACGCAAAACTTTATTGTATGTTTTAGAGAATATCTTGCGGCTGGCGCATCCGATTATGCCCTTTATCACTGAAGAAATCTGGCAGAGGGTCGCCCCATTGGCGGGTGTTGAAGGTGATACCATTATGTTGCAGCCTTATCCAGAATTAAATGTTACCCAGGTTAATCACGGTGCAATACTTGAAATTGAATGGCTGATGAGGTTTGTTTTAGGAGTACGTAGGATACGCGGCGAAATGAACATCGCACCAGGCAAACCTTTACCGGTATTGTTGCAAAATGGCACTGAAGCGGACAAAACTTATGTCAGCAACAATTTGGTTTATTTGCAAAAACTGGCACGTTTGGAATCTATAACTTGGTTGGCCGCTGACGAAGCCGCGCCAGAATCAGCCATTGCCCTAGTCGGCGAAATGCAAATACTGATCCCGATGGCGGGCCTTATTGACAAAACCGCCGAACTCGCACGTCTGGACAAAGAAATCCTACGCATCAAGAACGATTTGCCGCGCGTGGAAGGCAAGCTCAACAATCCGGCGTTTGTTGATAAAGCCCCCGCTGACGTCATCAACAAAGAAAAGTCCAAGCTTGCGGAAATGCAGTCTTTGCTCAATAATCTTGAACTGCAACACAAAAAAATTAGCTTGTTATAAAAAACCTGGCCCACTTCCGGATAAAAACCCAACCCATTGTTGGTTTTTATCCGTTCAAGGTAGACAAAGTGCTTATTTGCTCTATATTTCCCTAATGATGAAACCCATAGTAATGATGAATGGCTACTGAATCGACTGATCTTCAGCTTAGAGGGCTTGCAAAAGTATTAATTCAAGCCGGGCTTTTAACAGAAAGCCAGGCCAGGGCCTGTATTAAGGAAGCTAGGCAAAACAAAGTCCAACTGATCAGTTACCTAGTCACAAACAAGCTGGTTGATAGCAAAGCCATTGCGGCAAAAGCATCCATTGAGTTTGGCTTGCCCCTTTTAGACTTGGATGCCATTGACTGCCGCAGCCTTCCCGTCGGAGTGGTCAACGAAAAGCTCATCCGTAAGCACCACGCCTTACCGTTGTTCCAACGTGGCAAAACGCTGTTCATTGCGATGGCTGACCCTACCAACCATCAGGGGATTGAAGACATCAAGTTCCAAACCCTGATGCGCCCGGAAATTATTCTGGTAGAAGAAAACAAGCTGACCAATGCCATAGAAACGGCTTTAGAAGTTGCCGACACGTCGATGATGGACATGCTGGACGCCGACCTGGAAAACCTGGATATAGCCGCTGATGATGGCACTGTTGTTGTTGATGGCAATCCCGATGTTGACGAAGCCCCTATTGTCAAATTTGTCAATAAAATATTGCTTGACGCCGTTAAGAAAGGCGCATCGGACATCCATCTTGAACCTTACGAAAAAAACTTCCGTATCCGTTTCCGCCAAGACGGCATGCTTTATGCTGTAGCCAGCCCGCCAGTCAACATTGCAACCCGCATCATATCGCGTGTTAAAGTCATGTCCCGGATGGATATTGCGGAACGGAGGGTGCCCCAAGACGGGCGTATCAAAATGATGCTGTCCAAAAATCGGGCCATCGACTTTCGGGTCAACACCTGCCCTACCCTGTTTGGCGAAAAAGTGGTATTACGTATCCTCGACCCGACCGCCGCACAAATGGGCATTGAAAAGCTGGGGTTTGAACCTAAACAACAGGAACTTTTCCTACATGCGATTCACAAACCCTATGGCCTGGTGCTGGTGACCGGGCCGACCGGTAGCGGTAAAACCGTTTCGCTTTATACAGGCTTGAATATCCTTAACAGCATAGACCGTAATATTTCCACCGCCGAAGACCCCGTTGAAATTACGGTGGAAGGCATTAACCAAGTCAATGTCAACGTCAAAACAGGGCTGACCTTCGCCAATGCCTTACGTGCTTTTCTCCGGCAAGACCCTGATATCATCATGGTCGGTGAGATCCGCGACCTCGAAACCGCAGATATTGCCGTGAAAGCGGCACAAACCGGCCATTTGGTGCTGTCGACGTTGCATACCAATGATGCCCCGCAAACACTTAACCGTCTGATGCAAATGGGGGTCGCCCCTTTCAATATCGTATCTGCGGTCAACTTGATCATGGCACAACGGCTAGCCCGCCGCCTCTGTGAACATTGCAAGGCCCCGGTAAAATTCCCTGAGCACATTTTGCTCGATGCGGGGTTTACCGAAAATGAATTGCCCGGCCTGCAAATCTTCAGCCCGGTCGGTTGTGAGCACTGCACAAACGGCTACAAAGGCCGGGTTGGCATTTATCAGGTCATGACCCTGAGCGAAAAAATGTGCGAACTGATTCTCGAAGGGGGAAACTCCCTGCAACTGACACAATTGGCAAAATCAGAAGGCATTAACGACTTGCGTGCCTCAGGATTAAATAAAGTCCGTATGGGTATCACCAGCCTGGAAGAAATTGACCGGGTAACTAAGGAATAAACATGGCAGAAAAAACTGAACAAATCGATTATATTTGGCAAGGTGTCGACAAGGCAAAAAACAAGACCAAAGGGGAAATTGCCGCCATTAGTGAAATCGTCGCCAAAGCCGAATTAAGGCGGCAAGGTTTCCGTGTCACCAACATCAAGAAAAAGCCTAAACCGTTTTTTACGGCCAGAACCAAACCGATCACCGCCGCCGACATTGCCATTTTCGCAAGGCAATTGGCCACCATGTTGGCGGCGGGTTTACCCTTAGTGCAGGCAATTGACATTGTTGGCAAAGGCCATGAAAACCCAAGCATGCAAACCTTGCTGATGGGCATCAAGGCGGATATCGAGGGCGGCGATACATTAGCTTCGTCATTAAAAAGACACCCGGTCTATTTTGATGAGCTTTTCTGCAACCTGGTTGAAGCAGGGGAACATGCCGGGGTACTGGATACCTTATTGGACAAGGTCGCCACCTACAAAGAAAAATCAGAGTCCATGAAAAAGAAAATCAAGAAGGCCCTGACCTACCCTATTGCAGTGGTGGCCGTTGCCGTTATTGTGACGGCGATCTTGTTATTGTTTGTGGTGCCGGTTTTTGAAGATTTGTTTAAAAGCTTCGGGGCCGATTTGCCCGCATTCACCCGCATGGTCATCAACATGTCGAAATGGCTGCAAGAGTGGTGGTATATCGTCCTTGGCATCCTTGTCGGCGCTTATTATGTCTTTGATTTTTTCAAAAAACGTTCCAAACCTTTCAACCACTTTTTGGATAGGATGTTATTGCAAATTCCGGTGGTCGGTTTAATCATCAATAAATCTGCGATCGCCCGGTTTTCCAGGACATTATCCACTATGTCAGCCGCCGGTGTCCCGTTGGTTGAAGCCTTGCAATCCGTCGCCGGAGCCTGCGGCAACATCATTTATGCCGAAGCCGTGTTAAAAATGCGCGAAGACGTCTCGAACGGGCAACGCTTGCAATTTGCGATGGGCCAAGTTGGCATGTGGCCGCACATGGTGCAGCAAATGGTCGCCATTGGCGAGGAGTCCGGTTCCATGGACGCGATGTTGTCAAAAGTCGCCGATTTTTATGAAGAAGAAGTCGATAACCTAGTCGACAACCTTAGTAGCCTCATGGAACCTATTATTATGGTTATCTTAGGCATATTAGTGGGCGGCCTAATCGTGGCGATGTATCTGCCGATTTTCAAGCTGGGCGCAGTGGTCGGTTAACTTACTGGCGTAACAGATATTTTCACCATAAAACATTTCACCATGCTTCAGCAACTGGATATTTTTCTCGCGTCGCCATTACTTTGTTCAGCCATGGCAGGCATCATTGGTTTGCTTGTCGGCAGCTTCCTGAATGTCGTCATTTACCGCTTGCCGGTAATGATGCAGCGGAGCTGGCGTAAAGAATGCCGGGATTATTTGGAACTCCCGGCTGAAAAACCCTCAGAGCCTTTCAATTTGGTCTTGCCCTTATCCCGTTGCCCCTCTTGTTCAACGCCCATCAAACCCTACCAGAACATACCCGTTGTCAGCTATCTCCTATTGCAAGGCAAGTGCGCCACCTGCGGGCAAGCCATTTCTGCCCGCTATCCGCTGATAGAGGCGTTTACCGCCATCACTTCGGCCTTCATTGCCTGGCATTTCGGTTATGGCCCGCAAACCCTGTTTGCCTTGATCCTCACATGGTCGCTCATCGCATTAAGCTTTATTGATATTGACCACCATCTGCTGCCCGATTCCATTACCCTTCCCATGCTATGGCTGGGTTTGCTGTTGAATGCCTTCGGCCTGTTTACTGACGGCAACGCGGGCATTATCGGCGCAATTGCCGGCTATCTGGCACTGTGGACCGTTTATCACCTGTTCAAGCTAGCCACCGGGAAGGAAGGCATGGGCTATGGTGACTTTAAGCTCCTGGCCTTATTCGGCGCATGGCTGGGTTGGCAGGCGCTACCCCTGATCATCTTGTTGTCGTCATTGGTTGGCACCATCATCAGCATTACCGTAATCATTGCCACTAAACGCGACCATCGCATCCCCATCCCATTCGGGCCTTATCTAGCCATTGCCGGCTGGATAGCGTTGGTCTGGGGGACAGAAATCAACCGGATGTACCTCAATTACATCGGCCTATAAAACCATGTTAAGAATCGGCCTCACCGGCGGCATCGGTTGTGGGAAATCAACGGTCGCCAACCTGTTCTCCCAACTTGACGTGCCAATCATTGATGCCGATATTATTTCCCGCAACTTGGTGCAACCAGGGCAACCCGCGCTGGCGGTAATCCGGCAAGTGTTTGGGGGAAAAATACTCAACGTTGACGGTTCACTTGACAGGAGCCATCTCCGCGACATCATTTTTGCCGACGCCGAGGCCAAACAAAAGCTCGAGTCCATCCTGCATCCGCTGGTTTACCAGGCAATACTGGCAGCTGTGGGGCAGACCATATCCCCTTATTGTGTGATTTGCATCCCATTATTGTTCGAAACCAAAATGACGCGGCTGGCCGACCGTATCCTGGTGATCGACTGCCCGACGGAAATCCAGGTAATGCGCGTCAGACAGCGTGACCATCTGTCCGACGGGCAGATACAAGCGATTATCGGCAGCCAGGTGCCACGTGATTTTAGGATCGCCAACGCAAATGACTTAATCGAAAATACCGGCACCAACGACAAGCTTGCAGAACAAGTTAAAAAACTGCACAATTTGTACCTTTCAATCAGCAATTGTCAGGATTAACTTGTCTGTGAACACCACCATTACCTATGAATTCCCTCTCAACGAACGTATCCGTGTATTCATTAGGTTAGAGCAGCTCTTCCATCAATTTGGCCATTTTTCAGCGGGAAGTAGTGTCGCTGACAAACGGGCCGCCATCAGTGCATTATTGGACATCATGTCCATCTTCAGGCGCAATGACCTTAAGTCCGAAGTTTTAAAAGAACTTGACCGCAACACTAAGACGTTAGCCAAAATTGCAAACAGCCAAGGGGTTGATTCGACCAAGCTAGACACTATCCTGGCTGAATTGGCACAAATCAGCAAGAACCTATATGCCGTGACCGGGAAAATCGGTTTGAACATCATGGAAAGTGACTTGTTCCAAAGCATTACCCAGCGCAGTTCCATTCCTGGTGGCACCTGCTCTTTTGACTTGCCTGAATACCATCACTGGCTGGAACAGGATGACGCGCTATCAAGAAAAGACCTTGAGTTATGGAGCAGCCCTTTCAATGACATCCGCATCGCTATCGACCTGATCCTTAATCTGATACGCACCAGCAACTCAGCCACCCAAGAGATTGCGGTGGCCGGTTTTTTCCAATTCACGCCTGACCGCAACCAAAATTTCCAGTTGCTCAAAGTGAGCCTGGATAAGTCCCTACCCTGTTTTGCTGAAATAAGCGGCGGCAAGCACCGTTGCACTATCCGCTTTATGGTGCCCCCCGAAGATGACAAACGCCCGACCCAAAGCCCTAATGACATCCCTTTTGAACTGACTTGCTGTCTATTCTGATGGCCGCTTCCAGCCAGCCCCTTATCGTCTCTTGCCCGACTTGCAAAGCCCCGGTCGCCTGGTTACCGGAGCAACAGTTCCGGCCCTTCTGTTCTGAACGCTGTAAGCTGATAGACCTTGGCGAATGGGCGATGGAAGAAAAAAGGATACCGGGTGAGCCATTGGAGGAAGATGAAGGGGATATTGACGGCCAAATTATATGGCGGCCTTAATCAAGAAAAGCCCTGATCGACGCAATACCTTGCGCACCCGCATTACGCGCCGCCTCAAGCGATAAGCGCGTCATCCCACCTAAGGCATAAACCGGCAAATTCGCCTCCACTACCCAGTCCGAGAATTTCTCCCAACCTAGTGTTTGGGCCTGCGGATGGGTCAGTGTAGGCAATACGGGTGCGAGCACCACAAAATCAACGCCTATAGCCTGTGCATGCCGCAATTCTTCGGGATTATGGCAGGATGCCGCCAACCAACGCACAGCGCCAGGACGCTGCCTTAAAGCCATTAAATCACGGCTAGTCAAGTGGATGCCCTGGAACGCCGGATGATCCGACAATCCCAACCTGGAATTGGCAAGCAAACACACGCCTTGTTTTTGGCACAAGGGATACGCCTGTTCAAGAAATTGCAAAACACTGTGGCGCGGCAAGTTTTTCAAACGCGCTTGAACCAACTTGACGCCATTAGCCAAAATCCTTTGCAAGTTATCCAATACCTGCGACGGGTCGTCCGTTTCCAAAATTGCGTAATAACCGGGCAACTGCGCGGCGGCGATTATTGGCCGGTTCGCCGCCGGAAACGCATAACGCGGCAAATCGGCGGCATCCACCCATTGCCAAGGCTGGCCTTCATTGCCCCGTGCCTGGCCTGAAAAACCGGTCACCTCAAACACCAACAATTGTACCGCCCGGTCTGGGTATTGATGGTTTATGGCCAGCAGCGGCGTTGCCGCATTCACGACGATATCCAACTCCTCTTTCAGCTCGCGCGCCAAAGCTTGTCCGGCCG
>Ga0066437_1000274_pt1 | contig 19037 bp, 17 predicted proteins | sample LakWasMet55_HOW8_2_FD_59525 | JGI IMG/M metagenome (GOLD analysis project Ga0066437, IMG submission 59525) | Freshwater sediment methanotrophic microbial communities from Lake Washington under simulated oxygen tension - Sediment Metagenome 55_HOW8 | ecosystem: Environmental > Aquatic >...
AAAATCACGAAAAAACACGAAAGTGTAAAACCAGATTAAATATAACTTATTGAAAGTTATTATTTAATTGTTTTGTGTTTTTCGTGTTTTTTGTGTTTTTTGTGGATAATCATTAATTCTTAGAGCATTTTGCAATGCTTTCACAGTCTCAGTAGCATAATGCGCCTCAACCTGCGGATCTGCCATGTTATTCCGCGACAGGTTGCTAGCTAAATTGGGTTAACGCCATAAAACCAGTCTTGTACGATGGTCAACCTAGTTCATTGGGCTACTGTTTTTATGCGTATCCTTTACACCGTCCTGTTTTACCTGCTGCTGCCCTTTATTTTGTTGCGCTTATGGTGGCGGGGCATTAAAGCCCCTGAGTACCGCCGCCGTTGGCATGAGCGGTTCGCCTTTTATTCGCAACGTTATCCCAATCCGGTGATCTGGTTCCATGCCGTTTCGGTTGGCGAAGCCGAATCCTTGTTCCCGCTGATTAAACGCCTACAACACGCTTACCCCCAAGAACACCTGCTGATCACCACCACCACCCCGACCGGATCGGCGCGGGTGAAAGCCGTGCTGCAAAACACGGTCAGCCATGTTTACCTGCCTTATGATTTGCCGGATGCCCTGCACCGCTTCACGCGCTGTTTTAAACCTAAGCTGGCGGTCATTATGGAAACGGAAATCTGGCCGAATCTCTACGCCCATTGTGGCAAACAACAAATCCCCTTGTACCTCATAAACGCCCGGTTGTCTGAACGTTCGGCGCGTTCTTACCGGAGCATACCGTGGCTGATCCATCCCGCCTTGGCGCAGGTCAAACACATAGGCACACAAACCCCTGAAGACGTCCAACGTTTTGCCGCCATCGGTGCCCGTAACCCGGTCACCACAATGGGCAATATCAAATTTGATGTGGAAATTGCCAAAGATACCTCCGAAAATGGCTTGCAGCTAAAAGCCGGCTTATTTTCCGGACGCTTTGTTTGGCTGCTGGCTAGCACCCATAAAGGTGAAGAGGCTTTGTTTTTGCCGCTCTACCAACAGCTAAAGGAGCAGATTCCTGAATTATTGTTGCTGATAGCCCCCCGCCATCCTGAGCGCTTCGAGGAGGTCAAACAATTAAGCAGGCAGCAGCAACTGGATTGTGTCACCCGCACTTCCGGCATGGCTTGCAAGAAGGGCACTGATGTCTATTTGCTGGATACCCTGGGTGAATTGAAATTGTTTTATGCCGCCGCCGATGTGGCTTTTGTCGGTGGCAGCATGGTACCAACTGGCGGCCACAATGTCTTGGAGGCGGCTGCGGTGGGTGTGCCCGTATTGTTCGGCCCGTACATGGCGAATTTTAAGGCCATAGCTGCAGGTATCTTAAAACAAGATGCCGCGATCCAATGTCTGACGCTAGGCTCCGTACGCCAAACCATCCTAACGTTGTATGCAGACCCTGCTTTCAGGACGGCGTTGATTGCCAAAGGCCAAGCCTTTGTCCAAGCTAACCAGGGGGCGACCACCCGTGTTTTTGATTTGTTAAAAGCGGAGCTGGCCCAAACGCCATAAACAGGGGTTAACATTTTCTATTAAAACCAAATAAAAAGCCCCGTCCCACGCTTGCTATTGCCCAAGACGGCGGCAACCCCTATCATGTGCCGCTAGCCCGACCCTAAACAACTCAACATCCCTGCTAAGGAGAAACCCGTTTTGAACACCGTGCAAGACATCACTAGCCCCATGACGCCTTCAGAACGCTATGCAACGCTGTCGCTGGCGGGTATTTATGCCCTGCGGATGCTGGGTTTGTTTATGATCCTGCCGGTGCTGTCATTGTTTGCCCAGCAACTGGAAGGCTCCACGCCTGCCTTGCTAGGTTTGGCGATGAGCATATACGGCTTGCCGCAAGTGCTGTTACAAATCCCCTTTGGCTTGCTGTCCGACCGTTTTGGCCGCAAAAAAGTGATTATTTTTGGCTTGCTGCTGTTTTTTGTCGGTAGCGTCATTGCTGCGCTGTCGACCAACATTTACGGTGTTTTGGTAGGCCGCGCATTCCAAGGCGCGGGTGCGATTTCTTCAGCGGTGATGGCCTTGGTTGCCGATTTGACCCAAGAAGTCCACCGTACCAAAGCCATGGCGACCATCGGCATCAGCATTGGTTTGTCGTTTGGGGTCGGCATCGTCGCCGGCCCCATCCTATCCGGTTTTGGGGGCGTACAAACGGTTTTTTGGGTTACGGCGGGCCTCACTGTGCTGGCGATGGCGACACTCGTGTGGGTCGTCCCTAATCCTGGCCGCCCCAGGCTGCACCGTGATGCGGAATTCGTCCCCGGGCAAATGTTGGACGCCTTGAAAAACCCGGATTTGTTAAGGCTGGATTATGGGATTTTTATCCTGCACATGATCTTAATGGCGATTTTCGTGGTGATCCCCACCGACATGCGTGCCGCCGGTTTGCCTAAAGGCAATGAATGGATGGTGTATTTGCCGGTTTTTGTGCTGTCCATGGGGCTTGCCGTGCCGTTCATTATCCTGGCGGAGAAAAAACGCAAGATGAAGCCAGTGTTCTTGGGCGCCATTGCCGTGATTGCCTTGGCGGAATTGGGTTTATCGCAGGCGGAGCCGAACCTGTACACGATCATCGGTGGCCTGGGCGTGTTCTTTTGTGGCTTTAACTTGCTGGAGGCGACATTGCCGTCGCTGGTGTCAAAAACAGCCCCCGCCGATTTAAAAGGCACGGCAATGGGCGCGTATTCCAGTTGCCAATTTATGGGCTTGTTTATCGGCGGGCTGGTGGGCGGTTGGTTTAAGGGGGAGTATGGCGAAACCGCCGTGTTCCTGTTTTGCGCCGCCGCCGCCTTGAGTTGGTTCCTGGTCGCCATGCGTATGAACCCGCCACGCTATCTTGCCAATATGCTGGTTTCCTTGATGGCTATGGATGAAGAAAAAGCCAATGAAATGGCTGAAAAAATGCTGGCGATCAAAGGTGTGGCGGAAGTGACATTAAATTTCGCGGATGCGGTGGCGTATCTTAAAGTTGATAACCAACAGCTGGATAAAACGCAGTTGCAGGGTTTGTTGGCGCAGTACGGCTAGCTTAAATAAAACTATTGGGTAGTGCGTTTTCCCTTTTATTGGCGTTGGTAGGCCGGTTATCTCTGGAAAAGGGCGGGTTGGTTTGGAAGAAGGCGTTTAAGGATAGGGTGCCTCCCGCCACTTTAGTGGTGTCCCTGGTGGGTTGCCCAGTGGCAAGGCATTATCCGCTACCCTATTTTCAAAACCTTGGCACCCCGGATCGGGCCGTCCTTTAATGCCATCAACGCTTCGTTGGCTTGTTCCAAGCTAAATTCCTGGATTTCTGGCTTAAGCCCCATGTCCGCCGCCAAGCTTAAAAATTCGGTGACATCGGCCTGGGTGATGTTGGCGACACTTTTTATCTCTTTTTCCTGCCACAGATGTTGCGGATAATCCAAATCCAGCAAACTTTGCTTGCCGCCCTCTTTGCGGATCGCGTTGATCACCAATCTGCCACCGGACTCCAGGTTCGCCAGGGCCTCGACGATGGGTTGCCAGGCGGGCGTGGTGTCGATGATGCTGTCCAGCTTATGCGGCGCCCGCTCCGCAGTGCCGCCCGCCCATACCGCGCCCAGTTCAAGGGCAAATTGCCTTTCCACGGCGCTGCGGGCAAACACATAAACGTCAGTGTCCGGATAACGGTGTTTCACCATTTTCAGCACCAAATGCGCGGAGGCGCCAAACCCCGTCAAGCCAAGGCGTTGCCCGTCCTTGAGCCCGGTCAGCCGTAATGAGCGGTAACCGATAGCCCCGGCGCATAGCAAAGGTGCGGCTTCCATATCGGAAAATATATCCGGGATGGTGTACGCGAAACCTCTGGCAACCGTCATGTACTGGGCATAGCCGCCATTGGCATCCCGCCCGGTTGCCTGGAATTCAGGGCAGAGGTTTTGCATTCCTGCCAGGCAGAATTTACAGCGCCCGCAAGCGGAAAATATCCAGGCGACGCCCATCCTGTCGCCGATGCCAACGCCGCTGACCTGCTTGCCTATGGCTTCTACCCTGCCGATGACTTGATGCCCCAGAATGATAGGCAAGCGTGGCGGTGGTGTCCGGCCTTCAATTTCATCCAGTTCGGTGTGGCAAACCCCACAGCTTGACACTTTAAGCAGGATGCCGTCTGCATCGGGAACCGGGACGGGGATTTCCATAAGTTCCAGCGGGGTTGGGTTCTCCTTGAGGTTGCAGGGCTTGTTCAATACCATGGCTTTCATTAGAGGCTGCTCCTGTCCGTTTAAGGTGATGGTGGTGCCGATAATGGGTCAGGCGGCCAACCAAAAGAAGGCCGGTATGGGTGAGGCTATCGGATATGGGGCAATTGAAACATTGATGATGTTTCGGAGGCGACGGGCCGGACGTTTTTGGGCCCGATTAAGTGTGGATATTGCCACATTAAAACCCATCTGGTGAGTTTGGTTGACGGGTTTTGCTTTATGCTCCACCCGTCTTTGGGGCCGGATAAAACGGCAATCAATGGCCCGGCAAATAGTCGGGGAGATGTTTGCGGATATCCGCCGCACTTTCCATTGTGATATTTTTATCGAGTTCGAAACTGACTTGCTTTTTCACTTGTTCCGGTAAGCAATGGCGCAGTAAGCCCAGAAAAGACGGCTCCGCAATAATCAGCAATTGGGCAAATTGCTTGTCGTTGTATGCGGCTTCCAGATGTCGGGCTATTTGGTGGGCAAAATTGTCGGATTCATGTTGTTTGGGATCGGTGGGTTGTTCAAAAGCATGTCCGCCACCGTCAGAACTTTTAATCTTTCCTGGCAGGTCAGAAGTCATTTCCCGGTCATGTAAACGGCCTTCCAGATGGGCCAAGCCTTCGATTTCTTCTAAAGCAGAGGAGGGCGTGTCGGCAGTAAAGATGCGTGCACGGCTGTTATCAGCAACGAGTATCCAAGTTGATTTCATAAGTTTCTCCGGAACAGGTTCAGTTTAATGAAGGCTTGATATGTTCTAAGTGCCAGTCAAGCCATTGGTTTTTATATCCATTTAAGTGGGTGCTAGTCATCGGTTTATTCGGGTCACGGCAATCCGGCCATTATTTTAGTGTTTGGCGGCTGTTTGAGGCCGCCAGAGCTTGGAAACTGCCGTCCGTGTATTCTACGCGCCGTGATGGGTCGATAAAAGGGCTTCATCGTCCAAGTTATAAATCTGGGCTGGAGAAGGTATGGATGGGATGTGTTGGGGTTACGGGTTCCCAAATGTCATCTTGGGAATCCGGATTGTTTGTCCGCCTCATTATTGGCGGTGCGGTCTTCTTTTTGTATATGCACCTATCAGCGCCCACTTATAAGTTTCAGTTGGTCCCGTCAATGCCCAAGCTATTTATTGGCTTTTTGGAGCAGCCAAGCGGTTTCCGTGGCTGCAACGCCCCCCTTGAATCCGCCCGCGACATTTTGCTTTTCAACAGCTTTCAATTGATAAATATCACCATAATGTTGCTTTACTTCATCCCCGCTAACGGAAAACGGCGGGCCATCCATCAGCCCTTGGTCGTATTGGTAAGTAACCAGCAACTGCGGTGCGCTGCCAGTTATGTCCATCAGGTGTGACGTATATGGCCCTCGTATGCCAGCAGGCAAGGCAACTAACGCCGCGCGGTCATATATCGCGTTGACGGGCTCCAAATATTCAGCAGACACGGCAAAAATATCACCCACGAAAATGTCGATAGAGTTGGCACGGTAGCGGGCCAATTCTCCAACTGGGGATATTTCTGGCTCTAAGCCAAGGTCATTAAACAAATCCTGAATGGCGAGTTCGCTCAATTCTGCGCCAACCACCCGATAACCCTTAGCAAGCAACCAGGCAAAATCCCGCGTCTTGCCACACAAGGGCAAAAAGACACGGCTGCCTTGCGGCAGTTTTAATTGCCCAAAATGGGCGGCTAGAAACGGGTTGGCCTCGCTTTGATGAAAAGCAATCTCACCGCGTTCCCATTTTTGATGCCAAAAACTGGCTTCCATATTTGCTCCTTAAAATCTTCAAGAATAAATGATCGCCATCTATTTAATGGCTTAGGCGTTGTACAAAATGGCGTACGGAGCTAGGATACAAACTCAAGCCAACTTGAAGTCAAGCATTAATTACGGCAGGTGAAATCATGGATATAGCTGAAGTCGCAAAAGCGTCGGGATTACCCGCGTCAACCTTGCGATTTTATGAAGAAAAAGGCCTGATCCAGTCCATAGGCCGCAACGGTTTGCGCCGATTATTCAACGCCAATGTGATAGAACGGCTGGCGTTAATATCGCTAGGGCGTAATGTGGGTTTCTCGCTGGATGAAATTGGCGACATGTTTAGGTCTGAATGGCCGGATATTAACAGAACGCTGCTGTTAGCCAAGGCAAACGAGCTGGACAGCAAAATTAAAGAACTGACCGCCATGCGTGATGGGCTACGCCACGCCGCCGCTTGTAACGCACCCAACCATTTTGAATGCCCTAAATTTCTTCGGCTGCTTCGGGTTGCGGGTAAGAATCGGTTTAGACAGGGGAATAAATTGAAGGAAAACCCAACATAGGGCATCCTACGATATGCGTTTTACACCAGATATTTAATTTCCAACATGCGGTGCAATGCCCGTTGGCTATTACGCCCTACCTTGCTTAATTTGTTGGCAAACCGAGCTTATCAAAAAATGCTCTATTACGTTCTTTGGCGGCATTAACTAATTTGTCGAAAGAAATGACTTCTATGTACGCCTTATAATTTTTGTGGTATCCAAAGTATCCCATGTGATCGCTAGTTATCGTTAAGTTATGAAATTCACAACGATCTACCATTGTCTGCGTTAAATCACAAATCACGTAGCAATAACCTGGAATATCTTCTGAATTTGGAATTGGCCTACCATTGGCTGTAGTAACTTGACCTTTTCTTATCTTATTTAAATATCCCAAAGATTGTTCAATCGGGTCTTTTTCTTCACCTGGTTTTGCGTCATTTCGCATCGGGCGTTTTATTTCAATAACCGTTATTGAAGCCAATGGGAGACTCGGTTTTTCTGACACAAGAATGGGGTTATCACAAACATTCAAAGCGCAAATATCAGGCTCCTTTGTTGAATTAGCACCTGTAATTGGCATTGCATTAAGCGTCTTATCAGATGCCAGATAATTGTGAAAAGCCAGCCTTTCATCGACAAGCCACAAATTGTATTTGTCCATTAACACATCATTTGAGTCTTTTCTCATGGGCATGATTAGTCCGTGGATTAAGTCTTCCCTAGCATACTTGCCAGTTTCGGTTCGCTGAATTGATTTTTCAAGAAGATCAATAATGACTCGACGATGAGAAACATAATTGGCAAGGTCAGATTTTTTTAAATCCTCTGCAATTTTAAGATATTGATTTAATTTTTCTTCATAATCATCAAAGTCATTATCAAAATTTGCCATTATTTGATGCCCTTGTTCAAGCATGTTTCTCTCAACTTCGGCAAGATGCTTATGAAGATGAATCTCTAAGTCTTTATCTGAAATATTAGGATCGATTGCTAAATCATTTTCACAAATATGGGAAATGATTGGTCGATAACGAGGGGCTTTTTCAGAGACAAATTGATCGATTCTATTTATTGCAGCTTGTAAATTTTCGTGAAGGAAATCTGCTAAATAAAGTTTTGACCTTTCCAATATTTGATGACGAAGTTCTTTTAAATTGATTTCAGAGCCTGAAAAAATATCGTCAATATTAAAGTCTTCGGAAAGATTAAACGAGGTTCGTTCAGGGCGAACCCTATCATCTAAGTATGAGGAGGATACATAGCAGTTGTAAATAAATTCACCATTTTCGTCAGACAATTTGCCATGCAATCCAGGGATTTTTCCGCTAATGGACTCTTCTTTAACCAACCGACTCGCCGCACATAACGATAAGCCATGTTTTTTACTTGAAGAAGCTCGAAATTTAATATGAATTAAATCAAAATCGAAGTTTTTTATTTTTATGCTTTCCGAATAAGCGGATTCGTGCATATAAGCATTGTAAAGATCATTTAAATCAATAACCTCATTAGCATCTTTTACTTTTATAGTGGGAACGCCTTCAGGTCTAACGAAATACCACAAACAATGTTCAAGCAAGGCTCGCGCAATACTATCAATTGTTTTAGGTGCAGCTTCTCGATATTTTTTATCAAATTCCTGCAATTCAACAAAAGTCTTCAGTTCAGTATTGTCGCTATTATTCTCTTGAAGTAGCCTGACTCCGTTTTTAGCATCAAAGCCAATAGTGCGAGACTTAAGGCTATTTTGATCTTCTTCAAAAACACTATTGATTTTAATATGACCAAAAGCCTTTAGCCAGAGTAAGCGACCAACACCTCTACAGCCTTTATCGATTTTGTGGTCAGAATCCAATGTTTGAAATGACTGCATATTTTTATTATTGAAACCAATTCCATTATCTTCAACGCTGAACCCAGTAATCTCCGTTGAACTTAAGCCAGCTTCTTCAAACTGCCGCTGTTCCAATCTTTTTATTTTTAAAATGATTTGACCTGTTGTCGTTAAATTGCCCCGTTCTTCTAAAGCATGAATTGAGTTCACCACAGTTTCAAAAACTGGTGAAAGCGCATGGCTTTTCGGCAAATCAGTATTTCTAAGCCTTCCTAGTAAATTTGTCTGTAAACTCATAATCTAATCTTTGTTGAGATTTGCTGAAAAGGACGTGCCGATATGCCCAGTTCGTTAGAATGATGACGAAAGGAATTACCTAAACGAGCAGTCCAAAACCTGTTTTGGACTCCAGAATTCGATATTCACCCACCAAAAAACCGCCGCAAATAAGTCCCCGTATGCGAAGCCGGATTCTCAGCAACCGTTTGCGGTGTTCCTTCGGCAACCAACATACCGCCACCATCACCCCCTTCCGGCCCCATATCTATTAGCCAATCGGCGGTTTTTATCACATCCAGGTTATGTTCGATGACGATGACGGTGTTGCCGTGGTCGCGTAGGGTGTGCAGCACGGTGAGCAGTTGTTTGATGTCGTGGAAATGCAGGCCGGTGGTGGGTTCGTCGAGAATGTACAGGGTTTTGCCTGTGTCGCGTTTGGACAGTTCTTTCGCCAGCTTGACCCGTTGCGCTTCGCCGCCGGATAGCGTGGTCGCGTTTTGGCCTAGGGTGATGTAGCTGAGGCCGACTTCCACCAGGGTTTGTAATTTTTTTGCCAAGCTCGGCACGGCCTTAAAAAAATCCGCCGCGTCTTCGACGGTCATGTTCAGCACGTCGTTGATGGTTTTGCCTTTGTAGCGGATTTCTAAGGTTTCGCGGTTGTAACGCTTGCCGTTGCACTGTTCGCAATGCACGAAAATATCCGGCAAAAAGTGCATTTCCACCTTAATCACGCCGTCGCCCGTGCAGGCTTCGCAGCGTCCGCCTTTGACGTTGAAACTAAAACGTCCGGGCGTGTAGCCGCGTGAACGGGCTTCTGGCGTGGCGGAAAACAGTTCGCGTATCGGCGTGAACAAGCCTGTGTAAGTCGCCGGATTGGAGCGCGGGGTGCGGCCTATCGGGCTTTGGTCGATGTCCACGACTTTGTCGAAATGTTCCAAGCCTTCAATCGCATCGCAGGGCGCGGGGATGATGCCTGCGCGGTTGATCAGGCGGGCGGCGTGGGCATACAGCGTGTCGTTGACCAGCGTCGATTTGCCGGAACCGGACACGCCCGTGACGCAGGTGAACAAACCCACCGGAAAGGCAATGTCGACATTTTTCAGGTTATTGCCATGGGCATTGCGGACGATGATTTGCTTGTCGGGATTGACGGGCGTGACGGTTTTTGGCACGGTGATTTCGGTTTGACCGGATAAATACTGCCCCGTCAAGGAATCGGCGTTGCCCAAAATGTCCGCCAAGGTGCCTTGGGCGATGATATTGCCGCCGTGTATGCCCGCGCCTGGGCCGATGTCGACAATGTGGTCGGCGGCGCGGATCGCGTCTTCGTCATGTTCGACAACAATCACGGTATTGCCCAAGTCACGCAAACGGAACAGGGTGCTGAGTAGGCGTTCATTGTCGCGCTGGTGCAGGCCAATGGATGGCTCGTCCAGCACATACATCACGCCGACCAGCCCCGCGCCGATTTGGCTGGCAAGGCGTATGCGTTGTGCTTCGCCGCCGGATAGCGTATCGGCGCTGCGGTCTAAGGTCAGATAATCCAAACCGACATTCACTAGAAACTCCAAACGTTCTTGGATTTCCTTAACAATCTTCACGGCAATTTCGCCGCGTTTGCCCGCCAGATGCAGTTCGGAGAAAAACGCCAAGCTTTTGCGTATCGGCAAACGGGTGAGCTGGTGGATCGGCAAATCATCAATAAACACATTCCGCGCGGCGATATTCAGCCGCGCCCCGTCACAGGCATTACAAACTTTTTGCGACAAGTACTTCGCCAGTTCTTCGCGCACCAAGCTGGAATCGGTTTCGTGGTAGCGACGGTCCATATTGGCAATGATGCCTTCAAAGCTATGGCGTTTGGTTTTCATCGGGCCGGAGCCGATGGCGTATTTGAATTCTATGGTTTCATTGCCGCTGCCATACAGGATAATGTCCTGAATTTTTTGCGGCAGTTCGGAATACGGCATTTCGGGATCGAAGTGGTAATGTGCCGCCAAGGACAAGATGAGTTGGTAATAATAGCCGTTACGCCTATCCCAGCCGCGTATCGCGCCACCCGCCAGGCTAATGTCGGGGTTATGGATAATCAATGCGGGGTCAAAATGTTGGCGCACACCCAAACCGTCGCAACTGCCGCACGCGCCTTTGGGGTTGTTGAAGGAAAACAAACGTGGCTCCAGCTCGGTCAGGCTATAGCCGCAATGCGGGCAGGCGTAACGTTCAGAAAACAGCAGTTCGGTGCCGTCATCTTCCAAACTGGCGGCGATAGCGATGCCGTCGGCAATACGCAAGGCGGTTTCAAACGATTCGGACAGGCGCAGGGCGATGTCGTCGCGGATTTTGAAACGGTCAACGATCACCTCTATCGTGTGTTTCTTTTTTAAATCCAGCGGTGGTGCGTCGTCCAGGTCATACACCACGCCGTCAATCCGTGCGCGGATAAAGCCTTGTGCGCGGCAATCGTCCAGCAATTGCACATATTCGCCTTTGCGTTGGTTGACCACGGGCGCGAGCAGCATCCAGCGCTGGTCTTGCGGTTGGGCGAGGACTTGGTCAACCATTTGGCTAACGGTTTGCGCTTCCAGCGACACCTGATGCTCAGGGCAGCGCGGCGTTCCGGCACGGGCAAATAATAAACGGAGGTAATCGTAGATTTCGGTGATGGTGCCGACGGTGGAGCGGGGATTGTGCGAGGTGGATTTTTGTTCGATGGAAATGGCGGGGGATAGGCCTTCGATATGGTCAACATCCGGCTTTTCCATCATCGACAAAAATTGCCGGGCATACGCCGAAAGCGATTCGACATAGCGCCGCTGGCCTTCCGCATAAATGGTGTCAAAGGCCAGCGATGATTTGCCGGAACCTGACAAGCCCGTGATGACGATAAACTTGTCCCTGGGCAAATCCAGGTCAATGTTTTTTAGATTATGAGTCCGCGCACCGCGTATGCTGATCGTATCCATCAAAAAATCCTGCCGTATAAAGAAGGGCATGATACGTTTAAAAAGGGGCGGGGCGCAAATGCCAGTGCAAGGCGATGGCTTAGCTTTAATTCGTACGCGAAATTAAAAAATAACCCCGTCCCTGTATAGGTTACCGGAATCTGCTTTTAGCGGGGGTAAACGGAAATTAAAAATTGGGGAGGGTGTGGTTTATCCGGTAACGGCGGGTTTCCGGATAAACTTTTTGCCATGTCCTACAAGGCCAGGGAATCAGTGGCGTTACGCTTTATGGTTTTCAGAGGTGGTGATCAATAAACGATATTCACTCCACTACACCACCAAAAAATCCCGCATCATGCCCATATCCTCATGTTCAAGATTATGGCAATGGTACATGAACAGGCCTTTGAAATCCTGGAACGGTTTGATGATGCGGACGCTTTCGCCGGGCATGACCAGCACGGTGTCTTTTAAGCCGTTGTCGATGAAGCCTTCATGCACAGTGGCGTAATCGGTTTCGTTTCCGTTGGCAATGCTGCGGCTGGCGATTTGGAATGATTGGCCGTGCAGATGGATAGGATGGGCCATAGCCATCATCATGCCCATGCCCCCCATGCCCCCCATGCCGCCACCCATACCACCATGGCGCATACCACCCATTCCCATACCACCGTGGCGCATACCTCCCATGCCCATGCCCCCCTGATGCCCGGCTTCTTGCCCCTCGTTTGCCGTGGTTTGGCCATGCCCGCCACCATGCGCGTGGAAAATCTCCATCAGTTGCACGGTGTTGACCGGAATGCGTTCAATATCCTGGACGTCGTTGTAAGCATAAGGCCGCCCATTCAACAACATCGCCATGTGCGCTTCAGAAATGGCTATGGGTACGGGTTTGTTGGGGTTGGCGGTGTCAGTGATGGCGTAGCGGCGGAAGCTGGATAAGGTGTTGGGCAGTTTGGGGCTGTCGCTGACTTTGCGGGTCACTTTGGCGGTAAAGATGGGGTAATCGCTACCGACTGGCAAGCCGCCATGGTTCATCATCATGCCCATTTTGGGCAGCACGCCGCTGAAAGCCAAGCTGCGCATGACCAATTGCGAGCCTTCGGCGCGGCCTGAAAAATCCGCCCAGACATCCAAACGCTCGCCTGGAGCCAGCATCATGTAGGGTTTGGTTTCGGGTTTTTCCAGCAAACCGCCGTCCACGCCGATGACGGTGATCGGTGTGCCGTCATCCCATCCTAATTTATAAATCCGTGCCGTGGAGCCGTTCAAAAACCGCAAACGGTAAGCGCGGCTATCGACATCTATCTGGAAATCCGCCCGCCCGTTGACCAAAATACGGTCGCCGTAAAACCCTGTCATGCGGTCATGCATGTGCCGCACGTAGACCAACTGGTTTTGGGCATCAAATAAACGGTCTTGGATGACGATGGGTATTTCATAATCCCCCGATGGCAAGCCCAGTGCGGCCTCTTCTTCGTCATTAACAAATAACGCGCCCGCCAAACCGTGATACACCTGCTTGGCGGTGGTTTCATGCGGATGCGGATGGTAAATGTTCATGCTGGCGCGGTTCAGCACCTCAAATTCATAAACCAATTTTTCGCCGGGATCAATCGCGTACAAAGGATGGCCGTCCTGCTCGGCGGGGACATGCAGGCCATGCCAGTGCGTCACGGTCGGTTCGGACAGGCCATTATGCAAATGGATGCGGACTTTTTGGCCTTTTTGCAGGCGGATGATCGGGCCCAGATACGAGCCAGGGATTTCTGTCACCGCCTCTTTCGGGCCGTGTAGCAAACGGGCGGAATATTGCAGCACTTGCGTTTGCTGCCCGACCAGGATCGCCACTGAGGTGGGTTTGCAAAACAATTCAATTTCCACATCCGCTTTAAAATTAGGGTTGGCGGTATGTGGCGGCAATTTCGGCATGGCCCCCATCCCTTCCATCGCATTTAGCAGGTTTGGCATGCCCGCAAACGCCAATAAGCCTAAGCCAGATTGGGCCAAAAAACGGCGGCGGGAATAGTTGTTATTATTTTTGTTAAACATAAAACCTCCTCAGGCGACAATGTCTTAGTTAAGCATCAAGCATAAATACTTAATGTTAGTAGGGATTCTATATTAGCAAATTTTTATATTCAAGCTATTGGGCCGATACTTTTGGGGGGTATTCCTACACCCTGCAAGCGCCGGGCAAGGGAAGCAAAATCGGCGGCTTTTTGATAGGGGAACACCCCCATTAACGGCGCAGTTAATGCGGCAGCCAAGGTGGCGATATTTTCCTCCGGCATCAGCATGTGTGCATCATTACAAACCGCTATCCAGCCCGCACAGGCCAAGCCGGAGGCGATGATCGCCTGATGCGTGAGTTTGGCGTGGTTGATACAGCCTAAACGGATGGCGACCACCAAAATCACGGGCAATTGCAAGGCTTTTGCCAAGTCGCTGATGTCCTGATGGGTGTTGATGGGCGCGTACCAGCCGCCCGCACCTTCGACCAACAGCACATCGGCTTGGGTTTTAAGTTGATGGCAGCAAGCGAGGATTTTTGCCAAATCGGCCGGATTTTCTTTGCCCGCCAAATGGGGTGACACGGGCATTTCGTAAGCGTAGGGGTTGACCCATCCATAAGGCAATGGCCGGGAAGCGTGTTGTTGCAGCAGCAGGGCGTCTTCGTTTTGCCAATGGCCGTCTTGCATGATGCAACCTGCCGCCACGGGTTTCATGGCGGCGACGCTTTGCCCTTGCTGTTTGAAATAGTGCATCAGCGCAACGGTTGCCCAGGTTTTGCCGACGTTAGTGTCGGTTCCGGTGATGAAGTAACCCGTGTTCATCGTTTCGCGCTGACCATGATGACATCGAAAGTTGCGCTGATGGTAGGCTCCTGCGGGTTGCGGGGATAGGCCTCCATCATGCGGTGCAGTGCGGTTTTGCCGGTCACGCCCTTATTGCGTCTGGGCAGCACATTATGCGCCCCAAGGTGTTTCAGTTCCCGCATCAGTTCCAGCACCGAGGCATAACGCGGCTGGTGATGTTGCCGTTGGCTGTGGATGGCCCTGAACCCGGCCTGTTGCAGGCCATTAATAAGATACGTTTCATCATGAAAATCATTGACATGTTGGTAGTTGTCTTCCGTAGCCCAAGCATTTTTTAATTCCTGCAAAGTTTCCGTGCCGAAGGTGGCAAACACCAATTGCCCGTCCGGCTTGAGCACCCGCCGGATGTCAGCAAACACGGCCCGGAGGTCGCCGCACCATTGCAGAGCCAGATTGGAAAACACGCCGTCGACGCTTTGGTCGGCCAGCGGCAAGGCTTCGGCATCGGCGCATAGGTAATGCACGTTGGTGTGGCCGCTGAGCTTTTGCCGCGTGGCGTGCAGCATAGGCAAGGCCATGTCCAAAGCGATTAGCTCTTGGCAAGGTGATAAGGCCAGCAATTCGCCCGTCAAAAACCCCGTGCCGCAGCCGATGTCCAACAAGGTGCCATGTTGGTTTGCCAAATCTGCCGACTGCAACAAGGCCGTGCCGACACGGCGTTGCAACTGCGCCGCGCCGTCATAGCTGGCGGCAGCGGCGGAAAAGGCTTGTTTGATTTTGCGTTTGTCCATCAACGTTGGTTTTCCATAAAATCTTTGAGCAAGGTGAGCATCTCCTCGGGATGTGACAAAAAAGGGGTGTGGGCGGCCTGTTCCAGCAAACACACTTGTGCGGCGGGTTGGCAATGCGGTAAGGCGTGGCTGAGCGCAGCGGGTACGAGGCTGTCTTTTTTGCCCAACACCACCAGCACGGGGACGGTGGCCGCCGCCAACGCGGGCCGCAAATCGGCGGTTTTGAGGATTTCCAAGCCGCCTTGTAAAGCGGTGCTGTCCGGCATGGGGCGTGACAGCACGGCGGTTTTTAAGGATTTCGCCAGGGCTTTGGCATTGGGTAAGGCCATGACTTGGATTGCCAAGAACCGCGTCAACGTGGCTTGCGTGTCTTGTTGCAGGTTGGCGGCGAATTTGTCCAGCACGTCCAGCTGCATGCCAGGCCAGCCACTTTGTTGCAGGAAGCACGGGTTGCCCGCCACCAACACCAAGCGGTCGACGCGTTCAGGAAAGCGCCGCGCCATCTCCAGCGCCACCGCAGCACCCAACGACCAGCCTAGCCAACAACAGGGTTCATCGGGCAAAGTTTGCGCCAGCCTATCGGTGATGTTTTCTAAAGTGAACGGCGTGAGCGGGCCGCTATGCCCATGTCCTGGCAAATCGACCAGCGTGACTTGGTAATGCCCGGCGAGTTGTTCGGCAAAATCCTGCCAGATGCCGCTGTGCATTGCCCAGCCGTGGATGAGGACGATGGGTTTGCCGGCCCCTAGGGTTTGGTGGTGGAGTTTTTGCAAGGGATTAGAATCCTTTCGTGGTTTTGCAAGCGGAATATTCTATGGGTTTAGGTAATGCCTAATGCTGGACAGTTTGGATTATTTGGCACAACTCAGGCGGTGTATAAACAGGGGATTCGGCTGAACTAAAGTCTTTGCCGTTACGGGTCACCAAACCGTCAACACCTACATAAATGCCAGCCTGATATAAAACAGCGTCTTCAAAATCGGCAAACGATGAGTCAAGTGCCGCCACCAGAATTTTTTGGTTGACCTCGGCAATAAGAAACAACTCAAGCAATGATTTGATAGCCTGCTTGGCAAGTGTGCCGCCGATACTTTTGGCGCACAAATAATCAATGGTGGTGATGGTTGTTGCACACAGAACCCCTTGAATTTTACAGCTTTCCACAGCATTAAACAGAATCGCCGCATCCTTGGCAAAAGGCTCACGATTAAGCAGCAAATCAAGCACCACATTGGTGTCAAACAGGATTTTCAAAGATATTTGTCCTTTAAATACTGTTTATAATCGGTTTCGTCCACTTCGCAATGTTGTAATATGCCCAGTAGTGATTGGGTGATTGGCAGTAAGGGATTGGCTTGTTTCTGCTGGGTAAGCTCTTGAAAATAGTCAATGACAATGTCTGAAACTGATTTGTTTTTGGTTTTTGCGTAGGCTTCAACTTGATGGATTAAGTCGTCCTCTATATCTAAGGTCAATTTAGTGTGCATAATAATTCCAAAAAATGTTCAAGTTATTCACGGGGCATGATTAAGCGGACACTGGGAAAATAAGTGCTAAACCTGCCTTTATCGCGCGTCACCAAACCATAGCCAGACACGGCGGCATGGGCGCCGATGAAAAAATCAGGTAGCACGTTGCCTTTTTCCCCCTTACGCTTTTTGTAATCCAAATAGGCTTTCCCTGCAAGGAACAAGGCTTCTTTAGGAAGTGGCTTTATGGGTAAACGCAAATGCACAAACAATGCTTCGACGTCTTCAAACCGTTGGAAACCGATGGAGCATTCGGCGTAAATAATGGGGTTGATGACCATTTTGTTATTACCGTCCAATTTTTCCAAGGTTCCCGCACTCCATTCATGCCAATCGCTGGATTTATCGGCAAGGTCGGTGATGATGCAACTGTCAATTAGAATGACGGCCACGGTCCGCCCCGTGTCAGTGCCATGATTTCCTCCGTGGACAGGGTTAATTTTGCGGTTTTATGGGCGGTACGGAAACGGCTAGCTTGTTTATCGGCGGCTTGGCTTTTTTCGATATACCAGCGGCCCTGCTCGTCTTGCCGGAAATCTATTTCGGTTTCAGCGGGCAATATGCCCATGCTTTCCCGAACGTTGAGCGGAATGGTCACTTGGCCTTTTGTGGTTACGCGCATGATGGCAATCCTGTTTGTGGGTAATACTTTAATGGTAATACTCGGTGGCGGGAAAATCAACGGCAAGCAACGAGAGCGGGAGTGCTATGTTTGTGTTCCGAATAAAAAGCCATTTCTAATGGCTATCTATAGGGCAGCTTGTCCCAACTTACCGTTAATGGCATCAAGCGCGTCTAACAAGCCATCAACCATCGCCTCTTCATGTAACGCCGACAAAGTCACCCGCAACCGTGCCGTACCCTGCGCCACGGTAGGCGGTCGTATCGCGCTGACCAAAAACCCTGCTTCTAATAAGGCGTTGCTGATCGCTACGGTGCGTTGGCTGTCGCCAACTAGTATCGGCTGAATAGGCGAAGATGAAGGCATCAGTTGCAAACCCAGTTGCTCCGCGCCCGAACGGAACCTCGCCACTAAGGCATTGAGTTTTTCCCTGCGCCAGTTTTCGGTCTTAATAATTTGCAAACTGGCGCGGGTGGCTTCAGCAATGGCAGGTGGCAAAGCGGTGGTGTAAATATAAGTCCGGGCGGATTGGATCAAGGTTTCGACCAACACCTCAGACCCCGCGACAAACGCGCCAAAGGTGCCGAAGCCTTTGCCCAATGTGCCCATCAGCACAGGCACGTCATCTTGGCCCAGGCCGTAATGTTCCAGCAAACCGCCGCCGTGTTTGCCAATCACGCCCAAGCCATGCGCATCATCGACCATCAGCCAGGCTCCCTGGTTTTTTGCCTCCGCCGCCAATTCTGGCAGTGGGGCAAAATCACCGTCCATGCTGAACACGCCATCGGTCACGATCAATTTATTGCCCGTGGCTAGAGCCAGCAATTGTCCCAGATGCGCGGTATCAGCATGGGCATAGCGTTTGAACTTCGCCCCCGATGACAAACCACCATCCAGTAAAGACGCATGGTTCAGGCGGTCTTCAAACACCGCATCACCGCGACCGACCAAGGCGTTGATGACGCCGATGTTCGCCATGTAGCCCGTGGAAAACAACAGCGCCCGTTCGCGTCCGGTAAACGCCGCCAACTCGTCTTCCAACGCGTGGTGTGCGGTGCTGTGCCCGCAAATCAAATGCGCCGAACCGCTGCCCACGCCGTAAGTGTCGGCGGCATCCTTAAATGCCTGCGCCACCGCCGGATGGTTCGCCAGTCCTAGGTAATCGTTGCTGCAAAAATTGACGGCAGATTTGCCACCCAGTTGCAAGTGGATGCCTTGCGGGGAAGTTATGGTGCGGCGGGAGCGGTATAAGCCTTGCTGTGCCAGCTTATCGAGGTTGTCGGTCAGATGTGAAAAAGGCATGGTTGGATTGGGTTTGTGGTAACGCTAGAGTGGCCCGGCATTGATAAAAAGGGCAGCCGTGTAGCCGTGTAGGGTGGGCAATGCTTTTTTGCCCACCATTTGCCGAATAATCGGTGGGCAGAAAAGCGTTGCCCACCCTGCTTATCTATTCGCTTGCTTATTAAAAATCAGGCTCTCCCCATGTTTCTTTATAAAGCTCTTTCAAATTCTCTGGTATCAAACTCCAGCCCCATTTTAATTTTTCCTTGTCTTTTATGTCCCACATTAAAGATTCAACGTAATAAACAATGGCGGATTCAACTCCGAAGTGCAATCGCCCCTAATAGGAAATGAAGAAGGTTAGCTGAT
>Ga0066437_1000275_pt1 | contig 19019 bp, 18 predicted proteins | sample LakWasMet55_HOW8_2_FD_59525 | JGI IMG/M metagenome (GOLD analysis project Ga0066437, IMG submission 59525) | Freshwater sediment methanotrophic microbial communities from Lake Washington under simulated oxygen tension - Sediment Metagenome 55_HOW8 | ecosystem: Environmental > Aquatic >...
AAAATGGCCAACGGGGTTTTGAGGCTGTGCGCCAGATCGGCGAGGTTGTTGCGGTAACGCTCCAAATGCGCCCGTTCCATGGTGATAAAGGCATTGAGGTTGCCGACCAGGCCTTTCAATTCGCTGGGATACGTGCCATCCAACAGGGTTTTATTGCCCTGCTCTATCGCTTCCAAATCGGTGGCGATACTGCGTAAAGGCTTTAAACTCCAACGCAAAAGCGCAAACTGGATGGTCACGAGCACGACACCAATAAACAGCAACCAGACGCGCAAGGTTTCTTGCAACTGCTCCACTTGGTTCCTGACAAACTGGGCGTCTTCGGCGACGGTGAAGGTGTATTCACGTTCAACACCGGAGGCGTTTTGCCAAAACACTTCGTAATGCAGGACATAACGCCCGTGCTTGTCGAATGAAAACAAGGAATCCCCGACATTTAATGGCGGCGGGGTGATGACATCCAAACCTATCGCCGAAGGCGAACGCCAGAGCAATTGGTTTTTTTTCTGTTGGATAAAACCGTATAGCCCGGAACCCGGATTGATAAAACGCGGTTCCGGCAAGTGTTCGGGCATTTTCAGCTCGCCTGCATTATTGATTTCCGCTGATGACAACAGGGAATAAATCTGCACTTGCAGACGTTCTTTTAGGGCTTGTTCGGCACTGTCACGAAAACCTTGTTCAAGGATGATGGCGACCAATGCAAAAAAGACGGTGAGCGCCAGCCCTTCGGCAACTAACAGACGGAAACTGAGGGATTTAAGGCGCAACGGCTATACTCAGGAGGTTGCGGGGATACGGTAACCGCGCCCGCGTAAGGTCTCTATGGGTTTGCGGCTTCCGTCGGGGTCGAGCTTTTTGCGCAAACGGCCGATGAACACTTCGATGACATTGCTGTCGCGGTCAAAGTCTTCATCGTAAATGTGCGCGGTCAGGACGGATTTGGAAATCAGCTCGCCTTTGCGGAACATCAGATATTCCAGCACTTTATATTCGTAGGCTGTAAGTTCGAGTTTGACACCGGACACACTGACTTCCTGGGCGACGGTGTCCAGCTCGATATTGTCATGGGTGAGGATCGGATGCGACTGCCCTGCCGAACGCCGGATCAGCGCATTGATCCGCGCCAACAATTCCTCATAATGGAAAGGCTTGACCAAATAATCATCGGCCCCGGCTTCCAGCCCTTCGACTTTTTCCTGCCAACGGCTACGTGCGGTCAGGATCAAAATAGGGACGGCAATTTTGTTCTTGCGTAGGCGCTTGATCAGTTCGATGCCTGAAAAATCCGGCAAACCAATATCAACCACCGCCGCATCAATGGGAAATTCCTTACCCATGTAAAAACCGTCACTGCCATTATGGGCGGTATCCACAGCAAACCCCCGCTCGGCAAAAAAATGTTGGATTTGTTCACAAAGCGTTATTTCATCTTCAACAACTAGAATACGCATGATGCCCTCAACGTGAGTTAGTCGATTAATTGGCCTGTTTCGGCATCGAACTTAAAGTGGCGGATATGGCCTTGTCCGGTCAAGACCTTGATGACGTGGATAGGCCTATCGTTTATCTGTTCGGTTTCCGCGCCCAGTATGCGGTTGTTTTCGTCTTTAACCAGCTGGTTGGCGGCACGTTCCAAACTGATGGTTTGGCTTACCATTTCGGGACGGGCAATTTCGCCTTCAGCAAAGCAGCCGTTCCCAGAAAACAGCATTAATAAAATGATAGGGATCAAGTTTTTCATAAGATTCGCCAGAGGGTTGAACCACAACAAAGAAAGTGCTTTTTGTGTAGGGATGATAGCTTAACGCCCCACCCTGAACCCGCGCTTAATTGTGTGCTGGCGTTGGCCCAACACCGCCACCCTTCCGGCAATCCAAACCGGAAGGGCGGTTGCTATAGGCCAAACCGTATCAACGCAACGACGGCGTCTGCAACACGTTGCTAACCACATGCCCAAATGACGCGCCCAATTTCCCCGCCAACTTGTCTATCAACGCCTCTTGCTGGGTAAAATCAACCCGCTTTTCAGCACCGATAATGTCGCGCGCCACTTTATCTTCATCGGCAAACTCATCCGCGATGCCATTCTTGACGCCTGCTTCGCCCGTCCAGACCAAACCTGAGAACATATCCGGCGTTTCTTTCAAACGCTCACCGCGCCCGGCTTTGACAGCGGTGATAAATTGCTGGTGGACTTGATTGAGCAAATCCTTCATATAGGCCGTTTCATCGTCTTTAGGTGGCGAGAACGGGTCAAGCATCGCCTTATGGGTTCCTGCCGTCAGTAACCGACGCTCCACACCAAGGCTTTTCATGGCATCGACAAAGCCAAAGCCATCCATCAACACGCCTATTGAGCCAATCAAACTGGCGGGGTTGACAAAAATCTTGTCACTGGCAGAGGCGATGTAATAGCAACCCGATGCGCAAATGTCGCTGACGACCGCATAAATGGGTAATTTGGGGTGTTCTTTTTTGATTTTCCTGATTTCGTCGTAGACATAAGCCGATTGTACCGGGCTACCGCCAGGGGAATTGGCGTGGATGATGATGCCCTTGGTATTTTCATCCTTAACGGCATCCCGTAGGCTTTCAATCAAATCGGCGGCATTGGCGTCCTTGCCTTCAGCGATCATGCCCACCAAATTAACGACCGCCGTATGGCCAGTGGAACCCTTATCCATTTTGATTTTTGGATAAACCGCGATGCCCAGCAAAACCAAAAGATACAAAAACAAAAGCGATTTAAAAAATACCCCCCAACGGCGGGTGGCTTTTTGTTCCGAAAGGGCCGCGAACACCAGTTTTTCTAAAACCTCATGTTCCCATCCCGCTGCACTGGCGGGTTTTGTCGAGTTATCTTGTTGATTGTCCATTAGATTTAACCTTAAATGATTTCCAGTAATTGCGTAGGCAGCTGTAGACAGCGCAACGGCTTGTATTGTTGCAAGTGACCTTCAGTATGCGCCCCGCAAGCAACGCCTATGGAGGCAATTTGCGCGTTTTGTGCCATCTGCAAATCGTGTATGGAATCGCCGACCATTAGCACACGTTCCTTGGCGACTTGGGCCTGTCCTATAATTTCATGCAACATGCGCGGGTCAGGTTTGGACGCGGTTTCATCAGCGCACCGGGTCGCACAAAACAACTCTGACGTACCCGTGCCAGCCAACGCTTCATCAAGGCCTGCACGGGTTTTGCCCGTGGCGACGGCAAGCTGATAACCGTCGGCCCTCAGTTGCACCAACATGTCATAAACGCCAGTAAACAAATCATCTTGGCGGATTTGTTTGGAAAAATAGGCCTTACTGTAATGGCCCACCAATGCTTCGATTTTTTCATCATCGGCATCAGGAAACAAAGCCTGCATGGCCGAATGGATGCACAGGCCAATGACATCTTTGGCGGCTTGCCGCTCAGGGACGGGATAACCGCATAATGCGCCTGCGGTTTGCAAGCAATGGGTGATCCAGTCTATCGAGTCAATTAATGTCCCATCCCAATCGAATATAATTAAATCAAAGGCTTTTTTCTTCATAGGTTATCAAATCATCCAGTTGTTGGGGTAAAGGGGCTGAAACCGTCAATAGCGCACCGGAGACCGGATGCTGGAATTGCAAGGTGGCGGCATGCAAGAACATGCGTTTAAAACCCCGGCTGCGGAAGGCTTTATTGGCTTCGTCCTGGCCATAGCGCTCATCGCCGACTATCGGATGCCCCAAGCTAGTGGCGGCATGGACGCGGATTTGGTGGGTGCGTCCGGTTTTGGGCGCGGCTTCGACCAAGGTGGAATCGGCAAATAGCTTTATCCTCCGGAATAGGGTTTCCGCTTCCTTGCCCGCCTTGCTGACAAACACCATGCGTTCGCCACCTTGGGTGAGGTTTTTTTGCAACGGCGCATTGACGACCAGTTTTTTACGTTCCCATCGGCCCGCCAGTAACGCAATGTACGTTTTTTGCACTTGGTCCTCGCGGAACAAGGTATGCAGTTTTTTTAGGGCGCTGCGTTTTTTGGCAACCAGCAAGCAACCGGACGTGTCCTTATCAAGGCGATGCACCAGTTCCAAAAAAGGCGCATTGGGGCGGATAGACCGTAAACCTTCGATAATGCCCGAATTGACGCCGCTGCCGCCATGCACCGCATAACCGGCAGGCTTGTTGATGACCATAAACGCTTCATCTTCAAATAAAACGCCTTGTTCGAGCGCGTCTTGCAAATGATGGCCGACAAACAATTCGGGGGCTTTTTCCGCGACCCTGACGGGCGGGACACGCACAATATCGCCCGTTTCCAGACGGTATTTCACATCGACCCTGCCTTTATTCACCCTGACTTCCCCTTTACGGACAATCCGGTAAATATGGCTTTTGGGCACACCTTTCAGGAACGTGATTAAAAAATTGTCCAAGCGCTGGTCACATTGCTCTTCGGTGATTTCGACCAGTTGGACTTTGGGGGACGAGCTCTGCTCTGTTGTAGTCATTATGAGTAAATAATATCAGTATTATGGACTGGATTGATTCTTTAAATTGCTGTAGGGCGATAAGGTTGCTATATTAAGCACGTTTTCAAAAAAAACATACCGCCCCGCAGTCCCATGACGGAACTGGCTTGGGGCAAAAACATGAAGTTGACAGGGCAACCCCATAACGCCGCTAACTTTCGGCTTCATAACAAAAGAATTTTCGGGTTCATCGCTCGACCCTAGATGCGCGATTTTAAACTCCTGCTGAAAACAGAATTTACCACTAAGACTGATTTGACTTAGTATTTGTGAGCGCAAGTATCGTTGCCTTCATTGTTGCAGAGCAAGATACCCACAACAATGCGCCGATAAACCAACGCCGATAAACCAACAATAGCACTGTAAAAGCCCAATTGATGGTATTTTTCACCCCTATCGCCATTATTGTATTGATGACTCACTTTGCACTAGAAATTAAGCCAGTCTGATTAATAAAGTCTGACCATGGAGCAGGACACCACAAGGATACACAATGAAAAGAATGCTTATCAACGCCACGCAGGCGGAAGAACTGCGGGTCGCTTTGGTAGACGGTCAAAAACTATATGATTTTGACATAGAAGTACCATCAAAAGAACAAAAAAAATCCAATATTTATAAAGGCATCATCACCCGCGTAGAACCCAGTTTAGAAGCCGCCTTCATCAACTATGGCGCAGAAAAACACGGTTTTTTACCGTTCAAAGAAATCTCCCCCGCTTACCGTAATGCGCCGGAAGGTGCCGAAGAAGGCCGCCGTGCCTCTGTAAAAGACCTGATCAAAGAAGGCCAGGAAATCGTCGTCCAGATTGAAAAGGAAGAACGCGGCAACAAAGGCGCGGCCTTGACCACCTACATCAGCCTCGCCGGAACTTATTTGGTGCTGATGCCCAATAACCCCAAAGCAGGCGGCATTTCCCGCCGTATTGAAGGCGAAACCCGTAGCGAATTGCGCGAAGTCATGGCTTCCTTGACTATCCCTGACAATATGGGACTGATCGTCCGTACTGCTGGCTGCGGCAAAAATGCCGAAGAACTGCAATGGGACTTGAACTACCTGATGCAGTTATGGGAATCCATCGAACGCTCATCCAGCGAACAAAAAGCCCCGTTTTTGGTGTTCCAGGAAAGCAACGTCATCATCCGCGCCCTGCGTGACCACTTGCGCGGCGATGTCGATGAAATTTTGATCGACAACCAAGAATCCTTCGCTTTGGTGCAAAAATTCTTGAAGCAAGTCATGCCCCATTTCTTGCCCAAAGCCAAGTTGTACCAAGACGCCGTGCCGCTGTTCAACCGCTACCAAATTGAAGCGCAAATTGAAGTCGCCTACAACCGCGAAGTGTCCTTGCCTTCCGGCGGCTCCATCGTCATCGACCACACCGAAGCACTGACGTCCATAGACATCAACTCGGCGCGCGCCACCAAAGGCAGTGACATCGAAGAAACCGCGCTTAACACCAACCTGGAAGCGGCGGAAGAAATCGCCCGCCAATTGCGTTTGCGTGACTTAGGCGGCCTGTTCGTCATCGACTTCATCGACATGATGTCCAACAAAAACCAACGCAGTGTCGAAAACCATCTGCGGGAGGCCATTAAAATTGACCGCGCCCGCATCCAAACCGGCAAAATATCCCGCTTTGGCCTGTTGGAAATGTCACGGCAGCGGATGCGGCCTTCTTTAGGGGATTCCACGCAAATCATCTGCCCGCGTTGTAAAGGCCAAGGCACGATACGCAACGTTGAATCGGTCGCGCTATCGGTGTTGCGCCTGATTGAAGAAGAGGCGATGAAAAAAAGCACAGAAAAAGTCATTGTGCATTTGCCGATTGAATCCGCGACCTTCCTGTTAAATGAAAAGCGTAGCGCCATTGAGCAAATTGAAAACCGTTTGAAGGTCGGCATTGTCATCCTGCCCAGCAAACACATGGAAACGCCCGCTTACGAGATAGAGCGTATCAAAGAAAAGGAAACGGCGGATGAGAAACCCAGTTACAACCAGATAAAAGCGGAAGAAATCACCATCCCTGATTTTGCCCAGCAGGTCAAAACCAAAGTTGACAAGCCGTTTATCCAAGAATTTATCCACGACATTCCTGAACCCATAACACATAAGAATGAGGCCGCAGGCTTGATCAAACGCTTCTGGCACAAGCTGGTCGGAGCGGTGGCCAATAACGAGCCAGAAAACAAGGACGCACCGGCCGCCGCCGATGCCCCTGTAGAAGCCGTCGAAACCAAAACCAACGCCGAAACGCCTCCAGCCCGTAGCCGCAACAACTCCAGGCGTAACCGCAACCGTAACAAAAACAACCGGGATCGTGAGCGCGAACCAGGCATAGGCCAGGATGCGGAAAAACCGGCCAAACCGGACGAAGCTGCACAAGCGCCACGCCAATTCAGGGGGCCAGGCCGTAACGTCCGCCCGAATATCATTCCGCCAGCCGCTGTTGCGCCCCTAGCCGCAGCCCCCGAAGAGGCGCCCGTAAAAGACTATATTGACCATGACGTTAATGCCGGACTGGAAACCTCGTCACCGGAGCTGGAAAACTCCATGGAAGAATCCAGCGAAGAGCAGGCAAACAACCGTTCGGCATCCAGACGTCCAAACAGGCGTGGCCCCAACCGCAGAAGGCCCCGTAACCCTAACTACAAAAAGCCCGAAGACAATACTGAGGGTAATGACGAGTTTGAGGAACAACTGGCGGTTCAAGACAGTTTTGACGACACGGGTCACCAGGAAGAGCATGCCCATAAACAAGCCCCTGCCCAACACCAAGATGTCACCGCCTCGGTGTCTGAAAACACACCAGAAAACAACCTAAGCCATGCCCCTGATCACATGGCGGACGCAAAAGTTGAGGCTGCCGTTGGACACGTTGTCCAGCCTGTTGGGCATCATTCTAAGCCATCCCATGTTGTGGCGGAACCTTCCCAGCCGCCTGAACCTGTAGCACCCGTCATCGCTGTTTTCGAAGCCGTAGCTCCTGTACTTCCAGAAACACCGGTTGCAGCAGTGCCTGAGCCCGCTGCCGGGCAAGCCGTCGCCCACACGGCACCGCCAGAACCGGCAGCGGGGCAACCCGTCACCGTCCAACAGCCTGAAAGCAACAAGCCAGCACCGGAAGCCGTAAGCGTTAATGAAAACGTAGCGGCAAACAAAACCGATCCTGAAATCTGAAAAAACCGGGGTGCAAAATGCGTTTTTGCACCCCGCCTCCCCCTTAGAGCCACCTTCCCCAGCATTCGGAAAGCCCGCATGGCCCACTGGTCAGCACATGCTTGTATTGGATAGCACCGCCACGATACAAGCCACATATCATTGGTAAAAGTGACTGATGTTTAACGGATTTTTCATCTAAGTTACCCTATAATCTTGTTTCTTATCCAAAACAACGAGAGGAAACAGTCCATGCTAGGAATCATCCTTATTTTTGCCGTAGTCGCGGTCATTGTGTTCATCATTATCACAGCCAGGCAACCGGCCGAATTCCGGGTCACCCGGACAACCACAATTTCCGCGCCTGCCGCAGCCATATTTCCCCATGTCAACACCTTGCAAAAATGGCATGCCTGGTCGCCCTGGGCAAAACTAGACCCCAACGCCACAACCACCTTTGATGGCCCCGAATCGGGCATCGGAGCCGTCATGGGTTGGGCAGGCAACAACAAAGTCGGCGTGGGCAGCATGACCATCACCGATAGCCGCCCCGATGAATACATCCAATTCAGGTTAGATTTCCAAAAACATTTCAAAGGCACCAACTCCGCAGAATTCACCTTCCAAGCCGATAGTGGCCAAACCAAGGTCACTTGGACGATGACAGGCCGAAACGATTTCATCGGTAAGGCAATGGGCTTGATCATGAACTGCGACAAAATGGTCGGGGGACAATTTGAAAAAGGCTTGATGAACTTAAAGTCAGTTGTTGAAGCGCTTGCTTAGCGACGGCTAACTGCCGCACAAGCCAGATAACGGGCTCCTGGACAAAAAAGCATCGCATTATTACCCGACACGGAGCCAATGGCCTACCCTCCATACAAAACCCAAGCATACTTAAAGCAATAGGCCTATAGTGTGCTTTCGGGGCCTTTCAATTCGTTGGCGGCGCGCTGGAAGCAGTGGCATTTAACGGATATTAAGAAAAGCCCCATCAATCAATTTGGAGTTGACACTATGAGTAAAGAACAAAAAAGCAATAAGGAAGACAAGAAAAAACCAGCCCTCAGCCCGAAAGAAAAGAAAGCCTTGAAAAAAGCCAAGAAAGATTCCAAGGATTGAAAAAAACAATTTGAGCGGCATGGTTTAAGAGACGGCGCCGCCCTGTCTCCCGGTAGGCGTGGCAAGCATTAGTAATGCGGTATCCGAAGAAAAGACGGGGATTTGAAAGGCTCCGTACGGAATTACCGTACGGAGCCTTTTGAGATGGCTGATTGGGCTTCTTAAATTGAATTTGCCAATCAACTTGCAAAGCTATGCACCATTTGTGAAATTAAGGTTTGAGATAGCTTTGGAAGGGTTTTAACGGCCCTAAGGTGGTATCACGGCCATTTCTGCCAACTGCGGGAATTTGTAAATATTGGTCGGCCGCCAGTTCGGGATGCTGGATATTCGCACTTTCCTTATGCCCGTGGGGCACTATCAGCTGCGGATGGTCAAAGGGGGCCCGTTCCCAACGCACCCGTTCGTCAGTCAATGATTTTAGGAACGCCACTAAATCCGCTTTTTCCGGGCTTGAAATGCCTTGTGGAAATACCAGTGTCGCAAAATGATGGCTATTTTTAAAGTTGTTCCCTCCCCTGAAATAAAAATCAACGACTTGTTCCAGCGTCAGCAGGCTACCGTTGTGCATATAAGGCCCGGTCAGCTCGATATTGCGCAAGGTGGGCACTTTAAACGCGCCTTTGATAGCCACCAAGGCGCGGCCCTGTTTCCTTTTTTGAAGTTCCGCGAGCAACACCGGAACCGTCGGTATTTTTGCATAAAGCCCACGGGTGTCACAGCTACCGACAATATAGGGGTCATCCATCAGTTCGCTATCCAAATAATCCTGGGCAAAAGTATTGTCCATATCACAAGAATTGACCGCGACCGGGTCTATCATTGGCGTACCATTAAGCAGCTTATCGAAATATTGTTGGCTAAAAGACAACGGATTGCCATAAGGGTCTTTACCACCAACACCTACGTCATTATCCGTTGGCGCAACGCTAGTGTTAAAAAATCCTTCATCCAGCATACCGTTGACAACGCCATTCCCATTGAACGCCCCGTTCATCGTTTTTCGGTTGACTAAACGTTGCGAGGAAAAATTATTGGACGGCGTGACAATGTCAGGATGGGCTGCTGTGGACAGGGTTGGCCCGGCATGGCAAACGGCGCAATGGGCGTTAAGAAAAATTGTCAGGCCGCGTTTTTGTTGCCTATCCAAACCTTCCGGCATTTTGGGGAAGCTTCCTGGCACACGGGGCGTATCAAAGGGGGTTTGGTCAGAAACCAAGGTTTGTTGGTAAAGTTGCAGGGCCAAACCAAAAAACATGGAAAAATTAGCTTCTTTCTGGGAATAAGGGAGGGCAGCCGGATCTGCAGGACGCCCAAAATCGCCCGTTTTTGATGACCAATAACGCGGCGCAAATGCTTTTTTGACTAAATTATCATAGGACACCCTCAAACCTTTGCCGGAAGGGTCGCGTAGCCCGGCCAACATGCTATCTTCGGCATGGACGGCTTGTGCCGCCAATGGCCGGCGGGTCAATAATTTACGCCCGATGTCAGGGAAAGTCCGTTCCCTACAAGACATTTCGGTGTTGTTCATAGGAGGGGCGACTGCTTGCGACGCCAAGGATGCGTTTTCCAACCGGAGCGGCTGTTTGCTAACGCTTCCACCAGCTTGCACAACCCAAATACCGGCACCCTGGTCACGCAGACCAAAAGGTGAAACCCCGTTAAAAATATTGTTGGCCCTACCATCCCAAAAGTTACGGAAGTTATAACCCGCATTAATGACGCTGGGTGCTTGGCGGGCCTGGACTTGACGGGTATTTAACGTCCCTAGATGAAAAATGTCATCGGCTCTCGGAGAACAGTCATCGTGACCGTTTTTAGCTTGGCTGAGGCCTTCAAAACGCGACAAAAATGTGCCTGCCGATGCAACGACATCATCCGTACTGAATAATACGGCGGAATCCCTATCGGCAGGGTTCGTCAGTTGGTAAAGCGGGAAGTCGCTACGTTTGAGGATGTAATTAGGCCCGCCGACACCACCGGATGCGGTCGCTTCAAAAGATTGCCCCGTTGTGGCGGATCGATGCAGTTTCCCTGGGGCAAGCTGGTTTTTGAAACGTCCGTCAACCCCGGCATGAAAGTGGCATGAGCCGCAAGCCATACCGTCACTGCCCACCTGGGTATCCCAGAACAGGGCCTTGCCCAACTGGATGGCCGCCGCTTTATTGGTGACAATAGGGCTGTCACCATCAAGCAAACCGGGCGTTATGGGCATTGCAACGCCCTTGAGCGGAGGTGGGGTATCACCATGTGCGTTTACCTCGGTGCTAAGGATTGCCCCCATCAACACCATGCCAGGTAAAATAAAATGGGCCAATAGGGTGTCGGCACGCTGAACTGTGGACATAAAAAGACCTGCTGATTGTTTTGTTTTATCTTTAGGGCAAACGGGTATTGGATAAAATTATTTGCTTTGCCATAAAAGACAAGGTGTGTGGTATTGAAAGGGTTTTACCCGGTTGCCCTATAAGTTGGGGCAACCGGGGTCAATTAGGCGAGAGGTGGCTTAAGGCGTAGTGACAGTCACTTTAACGTTAATGTTGTATTTCTGCGTGGTGTCTACACCTACGTCGGGATTAAATCCCCCAACCACAAACTGGTAATGACCTGAATTTGGTGCAGTAAACGTCAATACCAGTTGGCCTGGCACGTCATCTTTTATGCCATTTAAACGTCTAACGCTTCTGCTATTGCCGTCTAGGTCATAACCATGGGCTTTATGGCGCATAACAATATTGCCTAAGCTTTCGCCAGTAGTTTCATCAGTCGCCCCAAATTTAGCGAAATTGGCGTATTGTGGATAAAAATGATCCACAACGTAGGAATCTATGGACGTGTCATCTGCCCCACGAAACCAAACCGTGGCACCAGGATGTATGCCCACTGATTCAGAGACCAATTTGATGGTCACTGTTTGGCCTTTTCTAGCTAGAAAACTCCCCCAATCGGAACTATGCGTCCAACCCATATCACCAAAGGCCGGGTCGCTCCAAGCTTTACTCTTTACCGTAAAAACATCAGTGGTTTTCCTTAAAGTAAATTTGGTGATTTCGCTAGGCTGGGTTGCTGCGAAACATGCTGAAGCAGCGAGGAAACCCGCTGTCGCCAATAAAGTAAAGCTAGCTAATTTATTAATTTTCATCGATGTTGTCCTTGTGTGACGCTTGGTTTTTTAAAAGGATTAAAAAATTGCAGCCAACCCACCATTAACAGGCGCTCTGGCGCAGGGATTATCGTCCTGATTAACTATTTTTTGCAGCCAATCAGCATAGGGTAATGTATGTTGCATTTTGCCGGCCATGGCTGTGACCCACCACGACCCAAAAAAACATCTACCTACGCATTAGACAAAGCATAATGTATGCCAAAAAATATATTCAAAAAAAACACAATATTAGCTTTTCATTAAATATAAAAACCTGTCATTTAACACAGTTCAATTAAAAACTAGGCGATATGGCGCACTTTCAGATGAAATTACATAAAATTTGCATGGTTTTTATCCGGCAACAAACCTTAGAAAATAATTTATTCAAACAAATCAAAATATTATGTTTTTATAAGATATAAAAATTGTGTCATTTGACACAGTTAAAGCGAAAAACCATGGGGTTATGGGGTGGTTACACTAGCCAGAATGCTGGCTTACGTTAGTTAACCTAATGAGGGGGGCAAATGAAGGTTCAAAAAGCGGCGTTAAAGGTGCCAAGGAATTTGGATCCGCCTGGCTACCGTTTTATATTGGACAAGGCTTCAAAACCAGAGACCACATCGAACAATTCCTCGTCGATGCCGCTCTGGCGTAACTGGTGGAAAGCGCTGTGGAAATTCTCCAGCAATTCGTCAATGTTGTTATCGGCGCGTTCCATCGCCGCCAGCCGGCTCGCATTTTCGCTGGCCAGCGATTCGGCGCACGCCCGGAACAGCGAGACAAAAAGATACTCCCGGATCAGTCCGCGTAGGGTGGCGATGTCACTGCCCATCACTTCAGGCAGGTTTTTGGTCGGCCAAGGCAATTGATAAAGCTTACGCCGCCAGTTTTCATCCAGCGGCAACAGGCGGTGGCAAGACGGGGCGTAGGCCGCTTCGGCTGTAGGGCGGTTATAAAACAGGTAGAGCCCGGTAGCTTCGCCCTGCCCTGCGCCGAAAGTGGCGGAAGGGTCGTGGCGCGTTTCGCTCTCCACCAAAATCCGCCCGACCAACGGGGCAATGGCCTTGACGGAATTCGGTACGGCAAACAACCCTATTACCGGGAACCCTGCGTCGGCCAAATGGGCATGGACACGTTCACCGACCGCCCAAATGTGCGGTTTGCCGGGCAGCTTCGCGAGGGTTTCAAGCGCATAACCGGCCACCACCTCATTAAACTGCCCGACCAACCCTTGGTCAGAGCCAAACACCACCGCACCCGCCACATCAAAAGCCTTGTGCCCGTCACTCCCCCATTTCAAATTCCCTAGGCCGTTTGCCCGCAGGCAGACATTTAGCCCTAGCTCCACCGTCCGGTAGTAATCGTTCAAGGCATGTACGGATTGTTCGTATTGGCCGACACTTGAAGCGGCCAAGGCTTTCATGGTGCGGACAACGGATTGCAGGTCATCGGCGCTATTGATTTTACGGCGCAAGTTCGCCATGTTGCCGCTCATGGTTTTTTAATCTGCGCAGAAGGGGGATTTGCGGATTTGGCCTCGGGGTTTGCACCGGGCTGGAAGCGGAGCAACGCTAGCCGGGCGATTTCGATGATGGCCTGACGGTCTGTGTCGCCCAAGTTTTCGGCAACCTCCAAGCGGGCAAGCACGTCCGTTGGGATATTGACGGCGGCGTCTTGTACGGCCTTTTCAGCGTCCGCCATCTGGGCTAGTGGCACTAGTTCAAAAAGCCCGGCAGTCAAAGCCAGCAGGATGGTGATTTGGGCAGGCACGGACACGGGTGCGGATTCGGCTTGTTTGAGGCAGGCGCGGATGCGTTGCCCATGTTCGATGGCCTTGCGGGTATTGTCATCCAGACGGGCGCCGAAGCGGGCAAAGGTTTCAAGTTCCTCAAACTGGGCGTAAGCCAGCTTGAGGTCGCCCGCCACCGCCCGGTAGGCCGCCCGCTGCGCCTTGCCGCCGACACGCGAAACGGATTTGCTGACATCAACGGCGGGCAGCACCCCCAATTCAAACAGCGTAGGCGAGAGGTAAATTTGCCCGTCGGTGATGGAAATCAAATTGGTCGGAATATAGGCGGAAATGTTTTGCGCTTCGGTCTCGATGATGGGCAAGGCGGTGAGCGAGCCGCCGCCCAGTTCCTTGCGCAGATGGGTCGCCCGTTCCAACAGGCGGGAATGGATATAAAAAATGTCCCCCGGAAACGCTTCCCGGCCCGGCGGCCTACGCAACAGCAGGGAAAGCTCGCGGTAGGCGCGGGCGTGTTGGGCCAGGTCATCATAAACGATCAGCACGTCCCGTCCGGCTTCCATGAAATGCTCGGCGATACTGGTCGCGGCGTACGGTGCGATATAAGCCAAGCCTGGCGGGTCGTTGCCCTCGGTCACCACCACCACGGTGTAGGCCAGCGCACCTTTCTCCCGCAAGATGGCTACGGTTCTCGCCACAGAGGACGCCCGCTGCCCGATGGCGCAATAAACGCACACGACGTTTTGGTCATGCTGGTTAAGGATGGCGTCAAGCGCCAGGGCGGTTTTGCCGGTCTGCCGGTCACCTAAAATCAGCTCGCGCTGGCCACGTCCGATGGGGATCAGCGCGTCAATCACTTTAAGCCCGGTCTGCAGCGGTACGGTGACGGGCGCACGGTCCATAATTGACGCCGCCGGGCGTTCGATGGGCAAACGCTGGCTGGCCATCACCCGTCCGCCACCGTCGAGCGGACGGCCCAATGGGTCGACGACCCTTCCGAGCAAACCCTCGCCGACCGCCACATCCATGACCCGCCCGGTGCGCGTGACTTCATCGCCAGCCTGCAAAGCCACATATTCGCCGAGCAGCACAACGCCGATTTCCTCCTCATCGACATTAAAGGCAATCCCAAACACACCGCCTTGAAACTTTAACAATTCTTCATACCCCACATTCGGTAGCCCGGACACCTTGGCGATGCCCGTGGAGACCGTCATGACCCTGCCGACTTCGTGCGGGGCCAATTGCGGCGTGAACGCTTCCCGCCCTTGGCGGATCCCGGCGAAGGTGCGTTCGAAGACTTGCTGCAAAGTATCCGATGGCACGCTCATTTGATGGCCTCGGCGTCAGCGGGGGCATTTGCGGGTACTGGCTTAGGCTCGGGGCGGGCCTTAGGCTTGCATTGTTCTTCCAGCAGTCCGCCGACATTTTTTTCCAACTCGGCAACATAATCCGCGATGCTCCAGGCGACTTTCCAGCCGTTTGCCACCAATTCAATGCCGCTGATCAGGTCGGCTGAAACCTCGAAACGGATGTCGGTTTCAGCCGCCAAGGCTTCGTTGAGCGTTTGCCGTATCGCCGCGCATTGCGGTATCGGCAGTTCAAACGCGCTACGCACTATGACCGGCCCGGAAGCTACCGCAAGGGCTTCGGCAAGGCTGGTTTTTGCAGAGCCATCCAACTCCCGTAGGCGGCGGACAAACATCTCCCCCAACTGCGCTTCCAAACTTGCCGAAGCCAGGTCGCCCAGCACCTTGCGTGCTATGGCGAACACTTCCTGCTGGGTTTGGCGGCTGATCGCCTGGTTCAGGTTATGGGCATCGTTTTTCAGCGTCTCCATGCACTGGTTCCGCAACACTTCAGCCGCCATACGTGCTTCATTTAACAAACGTTGGCGTTCGGCTTTTGCCTCACTGGCCACTTGGCCAAAGAGTTCGGCACGTTGCTGGTCGAAAATCTGGTTCTTGTGTTGGAAGTCGTCACGCTCTTTTTGCGCTTCGGCTTTTTTCGCGTCGGCATCGGCGAGTTCTGCGGCGATCCGCCGTTCCCGTTCATCAATGGCGTGGAGGATAGGCCGATACAGGAAGCGTTTCAGCAACCACACCAAAATGAGGAAGTTGACTGTCTGCGCACCGACGGTGAACCAATCGATGAGCATGGCTTAATGCCCCGCCGTTTGGGCAATGACATGGTTCCAGAAAGGGTTGGCGAAAATGAGGATCATCGAAACCACGAAGCAATAGATGGCGGTGGACTCGATCATCGCCAAGCCCACAAACAGCGTCCGCGTGATGGTGGCGGAAGCGTCGGGCTGTTGCGCCAGTGCCGTGAGCGCCGTCGCGACCGCCCGCCCTTCCGCCAACGCCGGCCCCATTGTGCCAAAACCGGTGGTGATGCCAGCGATGACGATTGAGGCCACCGCAATGATAGTCATGTTGTCCATAGTGATTCCTTGGGTTAGTTTTTATTCAGCGCGGGTCTGCGCTTGCTGGTGCTCATGGCGGCGGCGATGTACACCGCCGCCAAGATACTGAAAATGTAGGCCTGCACCATGCCGGTAAGGAGGCCTAGCACGGTCATGACGATAGGGAAAATGAACGGCGTGATGGTCAGCAAAATGCCGATGATCATCGCCCCGCTCATCATATTGCCGAACAGGCGCACCGCCAAGGCCAAGGTGCGGGAAACTTCACCGATGACATTAAACGGCAACATGATGAACGTGGGTTCAATATAGGTCTTAAGATAAGCGCCCAATCCCTGCCCTTCTATACCGAACAACGGCACCGCAATCAACACGCACAACGCCAATGCGGCGGTGGTCGAAAGCGATCCGGTCGGCGGCTCGTAGTAGGGGATGATGGTGCACAGGCTGGCGGTGGCGACGAACAAAAACAGCGTGCCGAGGAAGCCAAGATATTGCCTAGGTTCACTTAAACCAACGTCCTCGATTTGTTTCACGATAACGGTGACGACAATTTCCAGCAAATTCTGCCAACGCGAACGTTGCAAATCCAGGGAAAGCTTACGTGTGACAAGCTTTGCACCCATCACCAGCACCAACATCAAGCCCCAGGTATATACGATAGTCGCATTGAGCTTGAAAAAACCATATTGCCAAAAAATCAGCTCATCGGGGCTAAGGTGCATGGCGGCTCTCCTGCGTTGGCTTGCCCGGTTTTTTTTCTGATGGCTTGGCCAGCCATGCCTGTCCTGGACGTAACAGAAAAGCCACAAGCAGGCGTGCCATGATAAAACCCAAAAGGCATGGCAATAGCCGTTGCCACTGGCCGCCGCCGACCCAATAAAACCCGGCCAACGCAATGCCCATCCTCAATAGCAGGCTGCCTGAAAACCATAAGCCCGCCCGGGGCGATGATACGCATTGCTTAACTGTCCACCAAAGGCCACCGTAGAAAACCACACCCAACAGCCCCCCTATCAGCCACGGCCAAAACAACGCCAGCATTTCATTCATCGTCATCCTCCTGTTCATCCCGTATCGCCTGGCTTTCTTTGGCGACCCAATACCAAGCCGTCCAACAGCCTAAGGTAAGGCCCGCCACTAACAAAGCTAGCGTCCATGAGTGCGGGCCGGGATAATGCTTATCCAGCCAAAGGCCGAGTGCGGCACCCAGCAAAGTCGGCACCACCACTGACCAGCCAATCATCCCCATCATCCCTAACCCGGACCAGACCCCAGGCGTGGCGTTGCGCCGGGCCTTAAGTTTGCGTCCGGCCTTGGCCCCGACTTGGGTGGCGAAATCCGGCGTACCCTTCGGATTTTTTTTAGGTTTTTTATTCATGTTGAAAACTCGCGAAACGGCGCAGGAAGCCGCTTTCCAATTTTGCCATGACGGCGCGTACGCTTTGTTCATCCTCATCCAATGCCAAGAACTCCTGTTCCACCGCAGCACGCAATTGCGCCAGCCCCATGCCTGCCAATGCCCTACGCACGGAAACCAGCACGTCCGCCCCAGTTTTCACCAACACCCCTTCATCAACGGCCACAAACACTTCACCTTCCGCTACGGTTTCGTAAGCCAAAATCCCTGGCGGAAGCGCCGCCACACAATCGAGACGTTGCGGCAAAAGGCCGAACGATCCTTCGCGCGTTTCCGCGACTATGCGTGACACCCCCGCTTTTTCGGCGAAAACTTGGAACGGCAGGAGAATTTTAAGGTTCATGGATGTCGGTGGCATGTTCGGTCTCCGGTCACGGTTGGGCATCTGATGGTTTCTTGGTTTCCGCTATTGGCTTCGACAAGCCGGCCGCCGCCTTCCCTTTCGCTTCATCCACCGTACCGATCATGTACAAGGCGCTCTCAGGGGTGTCCTTGAATTCATCTTGCAGTATCCGCTCACAACCGTCCAATGCATCTTGAAGGCTAACCAACTTGCCTTTGAGCCCGGTGAATTGCCCGGTGGTGAAAAACGGCTGGGTGAGGAAACGCTCCAAACGCCGCGCACGGGCGACCACGTTACGGTCTTCAGGCGACAGCTGTTCCAAACCTAGCATGGCAATAATATCCTTAAGCTGCGCATATTGCGCAAGTGTCCTCCGTATTTCTTGCGCCAGTTGGTAGTGCCGTTCACCGACAATGCCCGGTGTCGCCATTTTGGAACTGGACTGCAAAGGGTCAATGGCAGGATAAAGCCCTTCGCTGGCCCGCTTGCGCGAGAGCACTATTGAGGCCGAAAGATGCGAAAAGGTATGCACCGCCGCCGGATCCGTAAAATCATCGGCTGGCACATACACGGCTTGGATGGAGGTGATGGCGCCAGTGTCGGTGTTGGCGATACGCTCTTCCAAGCCTGACAATTCAGTTCCCATGGTAGGTTGGTAACCCAAGCGGGAAGGCATTTGCCCCATCAGGCCAGAAATCTCCGAACCCGCTTGGATGAAGCGGAAAATATTGTCTATCAGCAGCAGCACATCGCGGTGCTCGTCATCGCGGAAATATTCCGCCATCGTCAGTGCGGCGTGTCCGACGCGGAAGCGGCTGCCTGGCGGCTCGTTCATTTGCCCGAAGATCATCACCATATTCGGCAATACGCCCGCCTCTTTCATATCGCGGTAAAGCTCTTCGCCTTCGCGGCAACGTTCGCCTATGCCGCAAAAAATGCTCACGCCCTCGTGGTGCCCGATCATATTGTGGATCATTTCGGTGAGCAGCACCGTCTTGCCCACGCCCGCCCCGCCGAACAAGCCCGCTTTACCGCCGCGTTCCAACGGCACCAACACATCAATGGCCTTGATGCCAGTTTCGAAAATTTCTGATTGGGTGGAGCGCCGTGCCAATGGCGGGGGCACCCGGTGCACCGAAC